>Ga0307373_10009039_pt1 | contig 14998 bp, 10 predicted proteins | sample OX2MG_FD_202534 | JGI IMG/M metagenome (GOLD analysis project Ga0307373, IMG submission 202534) | Soil microbial communities from Risofladan, Vaasa, Finland - OX-2 | ecosystem: Environmental > Terrestrial > Soil > Coastal area > Acid sulfate soil | place: Finland: Risofladan, Vaasa | collected... | reverse complement strand
CGGTTTGGCGTGCCTGCTGCGAGTGCGCTACCGTTCATGGGCTGGCCCCGTCGTCTAGCGGCCCAGGACGCCGCCCTCTCAAGGCGGTAGCGCCGGTTCAAATCCGGTCGGGGCTACTCACCGAAGTGGCAGGTCAAGGGCCTGACCGCTGTCCGCAGCGGTCAGGCCCTTGATCATTTGTCCGTCGTTTGTCCGCGAGGTCTGCCGTCACCTGGCGGCAGCAGGCACCGCAGAAAGAGCGTCAGCGACATACCCGGGTGCCGAACGTCGGCCCGGTGTGAACGCTGCACTCGGGATCGACTCCGGGCCGTCATGGCTGACGCGACCGGCTCGGCTGGGACTGCTGAGGGCCGGAGGCCACATATGAACCAAACAGAACATTCTTCGCATCGAGGGGGTCAGGGGTTCAAATCCTCTCAGCTCCACACAGAACCGCAGGTCAGCGGCTCGTCCGGGCTCCCTGCCGACGCGTTCAAGATCGTTTGTCACCCAGATGTCACCGGGATCAACAGGTGACAGGTGACACTACGCGAGATTGAACGGCCTTCCCGTCACCAACTGGCACCGTGTTGCGACGCCTCCTGGGTTCCGCATCTGTCAGCGGGTTGTGGGCAGTCCAGGAGTACGGGCCTCGTGAGGTGCTCATGACCGACAAGGTGGTGGGCTAGCGTCTGCGTGACGCATCGATCGTGTTTGGCACGAACGCTGCGGCAAATTGTCTGAGGTGCGGGCTACCGTGAGTCACGTATACAGCTTGTAGAGCAACGCTGATGACGACCAGAGAAGGTGAGTGCTGTTCCCCCCAGGCTGACTCGCTTAGGATGCAGGTATGAGGAGGTAGACGGCATGAGCGACGGAACGATGCCGTCATCCCCGGTAGGCCGGATCGAGCTCTTGCTGGGTCATTCGGACGTCAGTAGAGCAGATCTTGCCCGAGTGCTTGACTTGCCTCGTGACGTGACTGTCGATGACGTCCTCGCGGGTGATTATCCCTTGTCGCCCACGGATCTGGTAGCGATAGCGGACTTGCTGGACGTGCCCGTGACTGTGCTAACGGGACAGGTTCCGATGGATCGCCATCTAGGCGTATCGCTACGCCTGGGCGCAGTCGAGGCTGCGGACGTGCCGACAGGTGCCCTGCAATATGCTGACACGCTGCTCGGGTACCGGGCGCTGCTCGATTCCTGGCTCGGCTCGGTCTGCAGCCCGCTGGCAGGGATTGGCATGAGCACAGACAGCTACTTCATGAGGGCTGGCCAGAAGAGTGCGCAGCGAGTTCGTGATGGGCTGCGGCTCGGCGAAGATCCTATTCCCGATCTGGTGGGATTGATCGAGCGACTCGGATTTCCGGTCGTTTTCCTGCCGCTACCGGAGGGCATGCATGGGTTGAATGTTCGAGACGAGCGGGAGGGAACCCCCACTCGCGTGATCATTGTCTCGACTCTTGGTCCATGGACTCAGCAGCGGTACACCCTCGCTCACGAGCTTTGCCATGCACTGTACGACGATGCCGGCCAGGTGATCGTTGACTTGGTTGAGGTACCTGAACGCCTGCCTGAGCTGCGGGCTGAGTCTTTCGCTCGCCACTTGCTGCTGCCCGCTGAAGCGCTTGCAGAAGATGTTCGCCAGGCGCTAAAGGAGAACACCTCGCAGGAGGTTTTGACCGCCCGACTGATGGTTCGCTGGGGAATGAGCAAGCAAGCAGTCTTGCGGGCACTTGAAAAAGACGGTCACGCCACTCCCAAAGAGGTGGCAGCCCTACAGGGGCGACCGGTTGGTCAACTGATGGCACGAGCGGGTCTGACGGAACAATGGCAGATTCTGTCCGCCGGGCAGGCGGAACCTTCAGGCTCGCCGTGGCTGGTATCACGGGCTTTGGAAGCCTACGGGAAGGGGTGGGTAGGAGCACATGTCGTGGCTGACTTGCTTGACCAGGATCTTGAAACCACGGAGCGACAGCTAGTCGCACAGGGCTGGGCAGCTCCAGATTCTGGCGCGGACTAGCTTTCAGCTAGTTCGTTCTGCGTCCTCACAGGGAACGCAACCGGTCGCGGTCCCACTGCAGGTGAATCCTTCGATACCCGCTGGCCGGGAGTGCACCGGGGGTGCAGATACTCGTATGGCCGCGTTGAAAGCTGCTAGACAGGATTCTGGTGTGAGATCTGGGTCTGAGCATGCGAACTCGGCAAGGAGATCGCCGATGTGCCGCGTGGGAACTCCGTAGCGGTGGGCGATGACGCTTGCGCCACCATCATTTGCCAGGAGCACTTGCGTGGTTTTGTCGCGGTTCGCAGCCCGGGCGGCGAGGACGATGATCTCAGCTTCTCCGCCGTGGCTCTTGCCCCCAATGTCGGACAACGCTTTGAGTTGCTCGGTCACTTTCTCAACGTCTGCCAGATCTTCGGCGCACAATTCAACCAGCGGCAACGCCCGAGTGCCGAGCAAGATCGCGCGAGCTACCCGGGTAGCGGCGGCTACCCTGTCGTGGTCCTGATCACGGGCGTCGGGGAGAGGGGAATCCTCGGAGAGTAGACGGACTTCGCGGGCGACGCGTTTCGCCAGGCGGATCCTGCCCCGGTAGTGTCGGCGAAACCGCTCAAGCAGGCTCTCATCAGTGCCCAGCGCGAGCAGGAGACCGGTGTCCGGCCAGACGATCGCGTCACGCAAGCCGCGCCGTGGAACACCACTTGCGACTTGGAACTTGGATCTGGCTGGTGGTCGCTGGGCCGGAGGTATGACCGGGCGGCGTTTCGGCATCACTGCCGGGGTCGGCCGCCACCCGCCCCCTCCCACACTCACGTGCCGACCTCCGGTAACAATCGGGGTGCCCCGCCCGGACCCGATGGTAGTAGCCGGTGGTCATCAGAATGGGGCTTGGTCGTCGCCCGCGTCGCTCGCCGGCTGCCCCGGCGTTGCACCGTTAACAGCCCTCGGGGCAGCCTCCCATAGGTCGCTGTCGGGACACCATTGACGGACGGGGCACCAGGCGCAGTACGGGCCAGGCTGGGTATTCCAGGTCTTGTCGGTGTGCCAGTGCTGGACAGCCCGGCGGATTGTACCTGCGGCCACGCCAGCCACCACTGGATCACTGGCATCCCACGACCACAGGAACCGCTCAGTGTCTGTGAGCAACTCCAGTTCAACGGCGCCAGTGCGGGCGTGGTGGGCCGCGAGCAACCCCGAATTCAGCATGGTGATCAGGAACGGGATCTGCAGATGCTTGTCGTAGGCCTCATCTCGGCCGGATGCGTAGGGTTCTTTCGAAGTCTTGAACTCGCGGATCACAAGCTTGTCGCCGACACGGTATACAAGATCCGGCCGGGTGACTGGAACTACTTCGGCATCGTGGTCGTAGCCGTACACATCCTGTTCGACTATGGCTGGCTCGCCTTCGGCGGCGGCCAACGGGCACTGGCCTACATGGTGCGACAGGAACGGATAGGCAATCTCGTACTCTGCCTCCGTCAGTATCCCTGCGGCAAGGCCCAGCCCGCTGCCAGGACTGGGCAGGTCTTGCGGGCTACATTCTCTCTGCCGGGAGTGGGCCGCCTTCAGCCAGCGATGCACGGCATAACCACGGGCTGCCCCTTCCCCGCCGCTATCCTCTTTCGGGAGGTGGACGCACGCGTCAAGCAGCCACTGCGCGGGGCACCTCAGGTACTTTTCAAGGTCACCCGGTGAGACTGACCGCGAACTGTGGCCACGGCCAGGTTGCCCGAGCATCCCGTCGAGTGGGATTAGCGCATGGCACGAGCCAGCTGCCTTGCAGTCACCGCACGAGCGGCACGGCACAATGTGATCTTCCTCGGTGACGGCAGCAGCCCACCTTCGCCCGTCTGCTGCGTACCGTGCACGCGCTGCCTCAGGGGCCCCATCGAAGATCGTCAGGCTGCTGCCATCCACCGCGCCGATCTCGACCACCCGCACACGCTGTGGAGAGACTCCGCCTCGGTAGGTCGCGGCTACGTATGCTGCAACGACGGACCATCTCTCGCGGTCGTCGTCCTTGTCATGCACGGTGCCGAGGCGGAACCGCCGGATCTCCCGGATGCCGTCGTTTGTCTCGTACAAGGGTGCCCATGCGGTCAGCAGACGGTCCCGCGGCCCTACCTGGGGATTCAGCCCAAGGAGCCGGAGCGGCCCGATTTCTGCTTCGATCGAATCGTGGGCTTCCAGGACGTTGTCGACAGCCTGTCGTGTATATGACCGTAGGAGCCGGTGGACGCCGCGCTCATCCATCGCCTGTAGCAACCAAGCTGACAGTTCCTGGTGAGTGCCGCGCTGAAGCTTGTGAGCCTCCAAAACGAGCTCAATCACATCCCCGAGTGGGAACGGCGTCCGTTCGTCCCAAGGCGAGAACAATCGCCGCCATCCGTCTACGTCCCTGATTCCTGGACGGGTCTTGAGCGTGAGGAAACGACCACAACCAGTCGTATTCGCGACGTCAGAGGCGCTGACCTTGACAGGCCGGGGATCCCCGGTCACGTTCAGCGATGGGTTCAACGGCATGTAGTCCGCCTGCCTTGTAGTTCGCCTGGACCGACTTTAGACCCAGTGCTGGACGAACATCACCGGAACTCGTAGTCCAATTCATGAGATTTCCTATCAGTAATGCCCGTAAGGGTGGATCCGCGATGTCCTGGCCAACTCAGATGAGTAGAAAGCCTTCCTCAGCCCCATCTCACCCCGGTACATCCTAAGAGCCTGACGTTGGTTTATGGCATATCAACCTATTAATGATGATTTGCGTATACATGGAAGCCTGGGGTGAATAGGCATCCAGGGTCGGTACAGAGCCCCCGCGCCAGAGCTAACCACTGCCTGCTCGCTTCCTGGATTCAGTGCGGGTTTCGCCGTGACAGCTTGCTACCAACAGAGGCGGGCCGTAGGAACAGCTGCGATCGTTACTCGTCGTCCGGCGGGTGGCCGGGATGGTCTTGATCAGATGATTTGGCGAGGTGCAGCGGTGTTGGTAGCAGGGTGCGGTCGTCCCAGGAAGCGGCTTGGTGACAGAGGCGGGCAGCGAGCGCGGCGAGTTCGTCCGGCCGCCAGCTTCCGGGCTGGGCAACCGCGATTTCTATGGCGGTCAGAGCGTGCCAGTCGTGGGCCATCCAGGCGTCGCGTGTCTCTGGGAGGGTCCATCGGGTGTAATCCGTTCCGGCGCGGGAGCCGATCTGGCTGGAGCGGTGCGCCCGGGACGGCTGGGCGAGCAGCCAGCTCGTGACACCGCCTTCGTTGTGCTCGTAGAGCGTCGTTCGTGGCAGGTTGGGCTTATGGCGGTCGGAGACCTTTGCCCCGTGGCTGCGGTGGGTGGGGCGCGGGACATTCTGACCGGAGGCGCAGCGTACGACGGCAAGGTCGGGGTGGCTGCTCGCAGAACCGGGAAGCGGGCCGTGACCGAAAGTGGCATGGTTCAGCCCAGCCCAGATGCCCTTGCATCCCCCAGCGTCTGCGAAGACGACCAGCGGCCTGGTTTTGGGCAGTGCTGCCAGGGCCTGATCTACGTATTCGCGCACCAAGGCCGCCTTCTCCCGGGACCGGCCGAAGCTGGCTTTCCCAATGTCGGCCGTGTAGTAGCGGGCGTTGGCTTCCCGGTAGGAGATCCAGCCTTCGGCGTCGTCGTACATTTGGACCGCCCAGGGGGCGTCGCCCAGTGTGGCGTGGAGGGCGACGAGCTGGACGACCAGCCGGTTGGGCTCCTTCCGGCCGTTGCGGCGGCGTGGCGTGTGCTGGCGGACGTGGACGCCGACGAGGGTTGCGGCGCGGGTGAGGGAGCATGGGAGCTGGGTGCTCACAGTAGCGGCGGCCAGCCGGTTGTCGATCACCCCGGCCTGTCGCAGCAGGTCACGGGCGGCGGCTTCAGCTATGTGGTCCTGGGGCAGGGTGAGGGTGCCATTCTTGGCCCGGCGCGGTTTCGCGGGGGTATAGGAGGCGTTGAGGAACTGGGCGACGGCGCCACGCTTGCCGAAGGCGGCCCGCAGCAGCGGTTTGGCATCGTCGTCGATCTTCGAGCCCGGTTCCCACAGGGTTTCCGCGAGCACGGCGACAGCGCCTTTCTCTGGCGGGGCTAGGCACGCCAGGCTGTCGAGGTCGCGGTCGTGTCCGCCGTGGGCGAGCAGCGCAGGGGCGCGCTGGAAGATCACAGATAGCCGGTCAGTAAGGTTCACTTCCTGGTCATCAGCGATCCCGGTGAGAATGTCTGGGCCGGTGGCACTGTAGGCGGTCAGCGCATCGGCCATGCGGTGGCGGGAGATCTGAGAGTCGTACAGGCATGCGATCCGCAGGCGCTCAATGCGCAAGTGCTCGTCCGGCGCAGCTGTGATCGCCGCGTCGATCTTGGCTGCTGGCACGGTCCCTATCGCAGCGGTCACCATGGTGATCTTGGTGCGATGGTATGCCAGGTCAGGCAGTCCCAGTGTTCCCATTGCGTGCCGGTGGAGCTGGTACATCAGCCGCGCGCCCGCGCCTTTGCCGACCGGGTGTTTGCGGGGCTTGCCGATGAGCCGCACGGGGCCAAGCCCGGCTGGCAGTTCGTCGGGCAGGGCGGGTATCGGGTCGAGCTGGCATTCCTGGACTATGGCGGCGGCGAAGTCACGGTACTCGGGATGCTCTTGTCCTCGTTCTGGCCAGGCCGCACGGACGGGCAGCCGCAGCACCGTCCGGGCCGGGTCGCCGCGGGAGGGGTCTATCCAGGCATTCTTGACTCCCCACCAGCTGGATGGCTGGCGTGCGACATGGGCGTCCAGGCGCAGGTAGAGGCCAGCCGCCCCGGGCACGGTGGCGATAGCAGTGCTGACGTAGACCATGGCGTGGCAAGGTCCCGTCCTCCAGGTGCGCGTGATCGGGTGGTCCCATGCGATGAGGTTCCCGTCGGTGTCCGGTCGCAGGCGGATCTGCAGATGACCGTCGACCAGCAATGCGTGCGTGGCGAGCCGTGCGGCGAGGTTCCAACGGGCCACCTCGTACACCCATCCGGGCGCGTAGACGGTCCCGTCCTCCTGGACGATGTGCTTTGCTAGCGGCTCGATGGTGTGCATCACGTCGGCGAGGCAGGGCGCGAGTGTATCGGCCTGATCGTCACCTAGGGACACGCGCTCGAACACCGCCGTCGCGGTAGTGAGGATCTTCGGCTGGATGGGGCCGGTGGTGACCAGGAGAGCGGCGACACCGCGGTCGGCCTGTTGACGCGCAAGATCGCGGGAAGGAAAGAGCCGCACTGGCTGCCCGGTGACTGCGGTCAGCGCGGTGGCAAGGCTTGAATACGTAGGCGTGATGTCATCACGCCCGGCATGGCGCTTGACCGCAGTGGCGAAAGCTTCCCACGCCCTGGCGAATTCGGCAGTCAGGGGGTAGAACGCCAGGTCGCCGAGTTGGCCGACGTCGATGCGGTAGTCCAACGTGTGCAGGTCGCCTTCAGCTGTCATCATGTCTGCCCCCTGCTGCCCGCGAAGTCGAAGATCTCCTGGATGGTCTGTCCGTACAGGCGCTCGATTAGGCCGAGGTGACCGTTGCTGTCCCACTGCTGGCGCAGTCTCCTGATCAGGCTGGGTAGATCGGATTCTGCCCGGGGATCAAGGAACGCGTAATCCACCAGGTGGATCTCGCCGATGTCGCCGCCCCGTCGCGCCCGGCCGGCGAGCTGGATCAGGCCGTTGAGGATTTCGGCGGCTATGGCCAGCTGTGTCTCACTGGGCAGGGTGCGGAAATATGGCAGGGCGGTGAACAGCTCCTCGAAGTGTCGACCCGCTACCTGGCGCACGATGTCGAGCACCGCCGCGGGATCCTCGCTCGGACGTACGGCTGCGTGGGCGCGTGCATGCACGTGAGCGAGAATCTCGGCCGGCTCGTCCACCAGAGGCAGTGGCCGTACGACGAGCCAGATGGAGCCCACCAACGACCGGCCCTTCTTGTCGACGATGTTGAGTCCTCGCTGCGCGCGGGCCAATGGCGCGATCAGCACCGCACCGTCCACATCCTGGCCGAAGGATTCAAGCCGGTCAGCTGGCAATTCGACCCAGCGGGTCGCATGCCGTGGCCCCGAGTTCGTCTCGTCGGCGCGGACCGCGAGCACGATCCGCTCGGCAGGAACACCGGCGTTGCTGATGCCCTCGGCGAGGTTCCGCGCATCCTGATAGGAGGTGGTCGCGAGGAGGAGCCGTTGGCGGTGTGAGGTTTCCGGGGCTGCCGCGAGGTCCCGCAACGCGGGGGCGAGATGCTTCTTCCATAGCAGCTCACCGAGCTTGACCAGGACGTCAGTCCGTGCTTGCCCGTAGGTGCCGGACACGCGGATGAACTCGCGCTCCTCGTCCGAGATCGGTGACGCAACCACGCGTACGCCGCCTGCGTGATCGTCGGGTACCCACCAGGCAGGTGCGGTGAAGACGTGGTGATGGGGCGCTCCAGGGAAGAATGCCGTCGCCGAAAATCCGATGACGGTGCGCGGGCGGCCGAGGTGGGCGAGGGCAGTAAGACTGCCGAGCGTTGTGACGTAGGTGTGCGGGTCGCCGCCGAACCCGCTGACCCGCAGCGCTGTGTCTTGTTTGCGGTCAGGGTCGTAGTGCTCGGTGAAGGCGAACAACGCCCGGCCCAGAGGGCCGTAGGGTGCCGCTCGCCAGGAGGCGTACTGGCCAAGCGCTTCGGCGATCTCCCGCGCGGCCAAGACCCCGGATGCTTGCAGCTGGGGAGCTGCGTACACGAACCGGAACAGCAGGCCCCGCAGGTGCTCGAGGTACGCTCGCCGGATCAGCCGGTCGGTCGCGTCCATCCGCGACTGCTCATTGGCCAGCCGACTGCCCTCGTAAGGGGGTTCGCCGAGCGCAGCATAGATGTCATTCCATGCGAGCTGGAAGGCATCGCCCCCATCGGTGATGCTAGTGACTCGGGCGAGTGCGGCACGGACCGGGACCAGCCAGTCCGGAACCAGGCCAGGGTCCCCCTCGCCCGGAAACAGACCCTGAAGCGCCTGGTAATGGTGGCGTCCGGGCTGTTCCCCATCCGGCAGGCCGAACAGGGTGGCTGCCAGCCAGGCGTCCCACTTGCGGGGCAGCAGCCAGCGGCCCTGCATAGGATGCCCCCGCTGACGACCCCTGCGGCGGCGGAAGGCTCCGTCAGCGAGGTGGCCTGTGTAGCTTTCCGCCAGGTAGCGGGCTTGGGCGGTAGCGGCGCGGACATCATGCTCTACAAACGCATCAACCCGGCCCGGGGCGTCGCTCAGCTCCGTGTCCAGCCTGCGCAGTGGAGGAGGGACAGCACGTCGGCGCCGATGTGCCAGTAGCAAGCCGCGCGCGCTGCGGCCGATCATTGCCGCCTGGAACGCGTCGATCTCGTCGATCAGGATGAGGTGGCTGCGATGCAGCAGCAACTCCTCCACACGCATGCTTTCCTCGACTCGCCCCTGGGCCTGCACCGGCACGTGCATTGCGCCAACCAGCCAGTTGACATGCGAGGTAACGACAATTCTCGCTGATGTCGCCGCACGCGCGTTGCGGTACTTGCCACACGATGGCCTCCACGGACAGACATACCGGCTGCCCGCCGCCCGGCCGCCAGCACCGACGCGGCGCAAGCCAGTGCACGGTTCTGAACCGGGCTCCCAGGTATCCGCGTCTTCTTCGACGACCGCGGCAGACGGGAGCGCACACCCATACGAAAGGTGCTCTACCGCCCACAAGCCCAGCCCGGCTGGGCCGGAGCCGCGCACCGTCGTCTCGGCGACCTTCTGCGCCGAATCCGGCGACGTCAACGGCACCACATCTCCGTCAACTCCCAGCGCCTGCAGGCTTCGCTCAAGGGCGTACGCGGTGCTGACCACGGCAGCGTTGGTCGGCAGCACAAGCGAGGCGACCATGCCGCGCCCAGAGCACCAGCACGCCAGCAGCTCAGCGATGACGTTCTTACCGACACCAGTCGGAGCCTGCAAGATCCGGGTCGGCCCGGCCCTCAACGACCAGGACTGCTCTGCAGTATCACCGTCGCCAGACCGAAGATGAGCGAAGACCCTATCGACGGACTCCGCCCGGTAGCTCTGCCCGAACGCAGCATCCAGCCGGACCGCGATCTCGCGCAGCTCCGCCACCGGCACCTCAACCAGGTCAGCCTCGGCAGGCGCTCCAACATCGATGGGCTCCTCCGAAGGCACCTTGCTGGCGACCGCAAGCTGGAAACGTACGTCCAGCGTCCGCGTCCCAGCACGGTCCACCGCTGGAACGTACAGGGCCGTGCCATACTCACCCGTCCCAGCGACGCTTGCGGGATGACGTTCACGCATCTCCCGCTCCGCGAGCAGGGCCGTGACGCATTCGTCTACGTACTCCAGCGGCGGCCGGCCCAGGTCCACCAGCAACTCGCCCTCCGCACATGCCCGGAAGCCCGGAAGCCGGTGCGGCACCAGCGCCTCGACCAACCTGGCGAAGACGTTGCGGTTAGCGATCTCGACCGGGCGGAACCGCAGCACGCGCGCGATCCGCACCTGGTCCTCCCGCCGGAGCTGCGGCCACGCCGACCACACCTCGACCTGGCCGGACAGCAGGAAGCAGGCATCATCCACGCGGATCCAGATCTTCCCGTCCTTATCGTGGCGCGGAAAGAAATATGCCGCCAGGGCCAGCGCCCCGCCGACCACGAACTCGATGGCCCCAGGGTCGGCATCCTCCCCCGTGTTCACCCAGCCTCCCTGGACACGTGGAGGCGGACATGTCGCACAAAGCCGCTAATCGTCCACACCCGCTTGCCGGGCATTGCACGTGTCAGCGGCTGCAGCTGCGCGCGCCGGTAATCGGGGACCACAACGTCCCGCGCAGCTGGGGCGCCCTCCACGATCGTGATCGGGTCGGCATGATCCTTGACATCCACATCCCAGCTGCCAGCCGGTGCTCGTACGGCCAGATCGAAGCGGTCCCGACCCGGCCACATGTCCACTTCAACGCTCCCGATGCGCAGCAAGCGGCGCTCCAGATCAAGCTCGGGAACACCAGGGACTGTAATGAACCGCCATACCGCCATCTCCACACATAGTGCGCCCGCCGCGTGCTGTGCTTGCGGCACCCGCAGTCGTGCGGGAGACACCTTGACAAGCCGGGGCACGCCCGTGACGCCTGGACCGTGCTGGTCGACACGGAACCGTGATTCATGGTGGCTATAGCCGCACTCGACAACCCCCCGGCGCACTCCCATCGGCCAATGGCACACTGGGCACGGCCACCAGTACGCGCCACCCCGGGACCGCCACACCCGGTCAGCCGACACCGGCTCATAGCTCGCCGCCCGCCGGATCCGGCCTTCATTCATCAACTCGACCAGTTGATCCCCGTCACCGGCCGGATGCTCGATGAGGAACCGCCTCGCCGCCGTGTAATCCGCCTCAGTACCTGAGCTGACCAGCGCCTCGAAAACATGGCGCTGCACCTGTTCCGCCCGCTGCCACGCCCAAGACGGCAGCCAGGCCTGGGCGGGGTCCTCCGTGGCGAAGAGCGCCTCGGTGTACTCACAGCCGACCTCAACCGCAGCATCAGTGAGGCGATCGTCCGGGTCGAGCAACACAAGATCACCAAGCTCACCTGCAGCAGCGGCCGGGCCGAGCAGCTTCACAAGCGGGTGGCGGAGGAACTCCACCACCTCCAACGGGCTGGTCGGTCCCTGCCCCGGCCCGAGAGCATGCATCAGCACACCCGTCATCCGCGACAGCTCACGCCACGCCCGCGGCTCCTCTTCTCGTCTTGTCCACGCCACCGCAGCCCGCAACGCAGCACTCGTGACCACACGGGCAGTCGCGCGGTCTCCCGCCACCACATCCATGGGCGGCAGACTAACTGCGGGCGCTGACAGTTTCCGGTATGGCAGCCAGGACGCCAGGACGGGGGTGTGCGCCAATTTTGTAGGTAGCTTCATCCAAGGGCCCAGGTCGGCCGGGGTCCTGGCTGAGATGAGGTTGCCATCCGCCCACGGTGGCCTGGTCCACCCAGTCGGCGTCGGCATTCATCATGTCGTCGCGGATCGCTGCCACGCTGGCCGCGCACCGGCCTTTAAGAATCTTCGCTGAGACCGGGACCAGTCGGCGTGTGGCAGATGAAGGCGATCGGCTTGGCAGCGGCATCGAATGCGAGCACCCGGGTCAGCACGGCTTCGGAGCGCCGCAGTTTGTCCGGGGACGTATCCGCCCGGGATGATGAGGGCGTCGAAATCGTCTGCGGTGACCCGGTCGACGGTGGTGTCAACGGCCACTGGCCCGTGGCCCTTCTTGCCGGTTACCGGCTGGTCATCGAGGCCCGCCACGGTCACGTCACCTCCCCCTCGCGCGGACGGTTCCGGTCAACCTGAGGCAGGCAGGTCACGGCCCCGCGCTGCCTCAACTCTGGCCGGAACGGACAGCATGTGCGCAGACGTCACAGGCGGCGGTTCGTGCGGATAGTTGTGCCGAACGTGTGTCTGGCGTGACATCAAGGGCATCTTGACACTGCTGGCATAGTGTTGCTGGCGTATGCAGATCCGTGCTGTCGACATGCCCAGGGCGCTCCTCATCCCGCTCCCCGGCGAACCGGGCAATGTAGGCGTCCACCTCAGCCTGCAGCGCCTCAGCCAGCATCCGCCGCGCGCCCTCCCGCACGATCTCATCGATCAGCGACGCCGGCTGACCCGGTTCCTCTCCCGACGAACCCTCCTGCACTACCGTGAGCACGGGCGTACCTTCCCGGCCAGCGTTCCAGCGCCGGCCTTGCTTGAGACCTGACTTGGCAACCGGGAGGGTACGCCCCTTCCGGCTTATCCACAGGTTTCAAGCATTGCTCGTGACGGCGCCGGAGCCAGCCAGGCGTTCAGTGTGAATGGCATGCCGATGCCACTCATGGTTCCAGGTGTCAACGGTGACTGTGGGCTCGCGCTTCGCCTGGCAGAGTGGCTATATGGCGAACCTCGCGAGGTCATTGAGGCTGCGCCGTCCACTTCGAAGATCGCTCTTTGCGTCGTCTACGTCCTGAAGGGTTGGCAGGCCACTTAGCTCGATGGCGGCCTGGAAGCCCAGATGGCTGCCGACCTCAGCCAAGGTCGTGTTGAGGCGGTCCATGATCAAGTCCCGGAGCCTGATCTTGAACTCCAGGAACCTGAGCTGGCGCCACACGTCGTAGGGCGCGAGGAGATTGTCCTGGAAGAGTCCCCGAACGTTCCAGCCGACTGGCTCGGTGGCCTTGGCGAACAGCTCTGCGCGTTCACGCTGGTGTTCCGTGAAGCTATACGGCGTGCCGCCCCGCGTGGACTGTTCCATGAGCGGCAACTCGGCTCCTTGCAGCGAGCTGGCCGCCCGGAGGAAGCTGACCATTCTCCGCGCTGCCGCTTCGTCGGCTGGATCGAGGCGGAAGGTGACGAGTGTCGCCGGGTCCAGGTCCACGTAGGTCAGGCCCGTCTTGTCCCGCGGGCCGCCGAACGCCGCCGGGATGTACTGGATCGGCTGACGTCCGTGATAGGACAGCGTGCCGGGGAGCACGAGCTCAAGCCGGAATTCGGCCGGCGGGCCGGAAGTGGCTGCCACGGGGTAGAGGTAGTCGATCTCGTAGGTCACTGGTCCGCCGATCACGAGATGCTGCGCCGTGGAGCTGACGAATTGGCGAACCGAGTCCGAGATAGACGGCGTCCAGTCCCGGCCTGACAGGGCACGTTCGATCAGCGGCGCAGCCCTGTCGGCGTCGGGCCCGATTACTCGTGCTTGTGGCCCGCCTCTGCGGCCTATGGTGTACGGGATCACGAAGTCGAGATCCTCATGCAGCAGGAAGATGTAGTAGGCCTCGAAGGAAGTGGCTCGCATGCGCTCTTGCAGGGCCGGATCGACCGGGTAGAAGGTGCGGGACCTGCGGGTGCTTCGCATTCCGTTTGCCGGCCGCGGTCGTCTCATGCTTCCTCACCCGTCTGGCTCGCATCGCCAGCCTGGTCCGTCTGTTCCATTCGGTGCTGATAGTGGTCGAGTGATTCCTGCAACATCTCGGCCCTGCGGGGGATCTTCAGGTCAGCCATGTCGGGGCGCTGCTTGAGATACCTGACAACGAACAGGTCCGCCAGGTCGGGCTGGATGACGCCGTGGTCCCACGGGGCGAAGACGCCGACGATGGGGCTCTCCGGTTCGGGTGCGGGCGGCTCGCCCCACATTCCGGCGCGACTGACAATGCCGCGCTCGTTCAGGAGCCGGGCCAGGGCCAGTTTCCGTTCGGTGCGCCCGACGCTGCCTGGCGTGATGGCGAACAGTTTCTCGTGTGCCGAGAGGACCGCCGACAGGTGCCCGGCGAGCGCGGGCGCCGTGCCCTGCGAGAAGATCCCGTCCCACAGCGCACGGACTTCTGGCCAGATGCCTGGGGCGTCGAGTTCTGACATCAACAGCGCGAACCCGCTGAGTTCCATCATGTCCAGCAGGGGCTCACTGGCGAAGATCACCTTCTCGCGAACACGCTCGGCTGCGAGATCGCTGGAAAGCCGCGCCCTGGCACGATCCGCCATGGCAATCGCTATGGGAAACAGCTGGCGTGCGAGGTCAGTGCGGCCGTCCAGGATCGCCCGGAACGTCGCATCAAACAGCTGCCGGTAGCTCTGCCCGAAAAGGTCCGGCCGGGTGCTGTCGTGAGAATCATGGCCGAGTTGCAGCGCGACTTGCCCGAGCTTGAGGTAAAGCTGCTCGGCCAGGAGCGGCGGGGCATCGTCAGGCAGCGATCCGTCGGGCCATCGCTCGTCATTGGTGGGCGCGTGCCGGAGCGCGCCGAGGACGGCGATAGCCTGGTGAGCCGTACCAAGGTGGAAAGTCAGCTTGTTGACGAGTTCCAGTGAGTCCAGGATCCGCATCGTCACCAGGGCTGCGTCCGAGTTCGTGTCGGCGATCAGCGGATCGATAAGCTCGGCGCGGACCTCGTCGAGGAATGCCCTGATCGTGGTGACCAGGATCTGCAGGAGCGTCCGGGCGGCCATGTGATGCACCCACCAGCCCGGCGTGACTGTCTGGTGCTCGGTCCTTCGCTCGAACTCGATG
>Ga0307373_10009037_pt1 | contig 15003 bp, 11 predicted proteins | sample OX2MG_FD_202534 | JGI IMG/M metagenome (GOLD analysis project Ga0307373, IMG submission 202534) | Soil microbial communities from Risofladan, Vaasa, Finland - OX-2 | ecosystem: Environmental > Terrestrial > Soil > Coastal area > Acid sulfate soil | place: Finland: Risofladan, Vaasa | collected... | reverse complement strand
TCTACACGACTAGTGTGTCGCCGCATGCGAGGGAACATGCAAAGCGCCATGGCGCCGCCGTCGAGGAAGTTGCGACTCTGGGGTCAATCGGTGTGGGTTCGCTGAACGAAAAGACAAAACCAGAACCCGTAGATACAAATCCTGCGAATCGCGTTGCCGCGCTCATCTATACGTCTGGGAGCACAGGCCTGCCGAAGGGCGTCATGCTGACGCACAGGAACTTGCTTTTCGTGGCCGCGGTCTCCGCGAGAATTCGCGTGCTGGCACCAGATGACCGCGTCTACGGTATTTTACCAATGTCACACGCTGTGGGGTTGTCTGTCGTGCTTCTGGGAGCATTGATCAGCGGCGCGACGCTTTATTTGTCGCCGCGTTTTGATCCCGTGGCAGCGCTCACTGGGCTCGAACGGGACCGGCTGACTATTGTACTCGGCGTGCCGGCTATGTTCGCTTTGCTGCTCGAGTACGCGAATTCCAAAGGGATCCATAAGCTGACCTTCCCTGCCCTTCGAATCATTTCGTCTTCCGGCGCTCCGCTCGACCCAGCACTGAAAGCGTCCGTAGAGAAACTCTTCGGGTTGCCACTTCATAATGGTTATGGCGTGACGGAATGCTCTCCGAATATTGCGCAAGCGAATATTGAAAAGCCCCGGAACGACACTTCCGTCGGCCAGATTTTGCCGGGAGTTGAAGTGAGGCTGGTGGGGGCTGATGGTAAATCAGTGGGTGACGGAGAAGTGGGGGAACTGTGGGTGCGCGGGCCAAACGTGATGAAGGGTTACTATCGCGCTCCGGGGGAGACGGCAGTTGCTGTTGATGCGGAAGGATGGTTCAACACGCGCGACCTCGCGCGCTTACAAGACGGGAATCTTTTTATCGCGGGACGTACCAAGGAGCTGATTGTTCGCTTCGGGTTCAACGTCTATCCGGGAGAAGTCGAAGCGGTTCTGAATGCTCACCCAGGCGTTGTGCGGTCCGCCGTTATCGGCCGGCTGGTGGAAGGAGTAGAGGGAGCAGAGGAGCTTGTTGCGTTCGTTCAACCGTTGCCGAACTCATCTCTGACAGTAGCGGAGTTGGCTGCGCATGCCGCGCGGGTTCTTGCGTCATACAAGCGGCCGTCGCAGATCGTGCTGATTCCAGCTATGCCTTTGACGCCGACCGGAAAAGTTATGAAGGATGAGCTTGCCAAGATGGCACATCACACTGAAACTGCCTTACAAAATTCACAAGCTAGTGAATCCTAGGCGTTTAGTCGAGTTCGTTTTGCAGAATTCATCATACAGGTAAATACCTCGCTGAGTCCGGTACCGCCAAAAGAGCGTCGCAAGTTTCTCGACAAGAACTTCCTCCAGCGTTCCTTCCTTCCGGCTTAATTAAGATCTTCTCGAAGTCCATTGAGCAAGGAATCGAACTGTGCTTTCGATTCACCGTCCAGAAACGGAAGGTTCGAGAAGATTCCATGCTTGACGGCGTTATGCTTGCTCCGTTCCTTTCCTTGCATTGTTCGCGGTCCTGTGGCCGCACTGGGCACAGAGGTCGCTTTTGCTTTGGTTCCTCCAGGAATTACCGGCTCGGGATGCTGCTCGTCAACGTCACGACCGCTCCACCTGTCGGCGCTGCAGCCGACAGCGTTACCGTGCCCTGCGAACTCGCCCCTCCCAATACCGTCGTTGGCGATACCGCCACCGAACTCACCGCAGTTCCCTGCGTAACGCTTCCTCCTATACTCAGCGTCGGTTCTACCGATGCGTATTGCCGCACGAATACGTTATTGAACTCCGCTACCGTCCCGCCTTCCCCGTACAGCGCCACCCCTCCTGTTGCCAGGTTGCTGTCCGTCCCCTGTACTTCCAGCACTCCGTCCTTGTATACATCAATGTGGTTCCCGTACGCCTTCACCATCATCTGGTACCACGTGTTCGCACTTACCGTCCCTACCGCCGCATCCCCGAGCGTCGCTGTCGAGGATGGCAACCACCTGTACAGATACAGATTATTCGTGCTGTTCAGATCGTCATAAAGATTCGCCGAGTACAGGTTGCTGTTCGTGTTCACTCGCGTGCCCACGCCCCACACCCGCCCGCTCATCTGCTTGCCGTACGCCTGTAGCACATAGTTCGTACCCGTATAGCTAGACTCTAGAACTTGTCGTGCCGTCGTGGTCCCCGATAACACTCCTCCTGTCGTCCCGTCCTGCTGCGTATCCGTTACGATCGTCCACGTCCCTCCATACGAGGTCCACCGTCCACCGTCGATTCACTGAAATCGTCAAAAAAGTTGAACGTCGCTGTCCCACTCGATACCGAGCTGGCCGAGGTATTCCCGTAATACAAGTAAATCGTCGTCCCGGTCGTCGGTATCGACGGGACATTCACCCACAAGCTCGCCGTGTTCTGTCCTGGATTCCACGTCTCCAACCAGAACGGGATCAGCGTGACCCCGTCACTCGCCGTGAACCGCACATCACTCCCATTCGCATTTGCACTCGAGAACGGGAAGCCTGTACTCAACTGCACGTTAATCTGGAAGTTCGTCAGCGCTCCGCCCGACCCGTTCGTCACCGTGATCGCGTTCCGGTATCCCCATGCAGAGTTGTACCAGGCTACGCTTTGAGCTCGCACTGGCGACGAGTGCACAAGCGTACCCATGAGAATCAAAATGAGTAAGGAGCCTCGGCTAACCTTCGCACGGTGATTCAAGTAGATTTCCTAGTTCGAGCTCCGCCCAATTAAATTAAAGGGGCAAGAGTTGTCGTTGTCGTTTAAATTTGCTTTGTCCTAGCCGACAACAGCCGGGACCGCCCTGATCAAAGGGAGGGTAGTCGAAATCATGACCGTTATCACTTTCGCTAACCCAAAAAGTTGAACACGTACGTGAGCCCTAAACCATTGAAACCACTAAGGGCAATTGGACCACCCATCATAGATATGGACCATGTCACTTTGTGTCCGCTTTCATCGGGATGTGCACCTCCAATCTATCGGACAACCTCTCACGAAAATGCTTCACACAGTGCGTGATCGCTCAATAAAACACCGATTTGGTAATCATACATCCCACCCCCCTCTTTCGTCTCCGTCTCGGGAAGCTCTTTACCAGGGGATATGAGCCCACGCGCCGCAGAAGCGCGCATGACATAGCGTGTACCACGGCTGGCGAATGATGGGAAGGCTTTGACAGCGCGAAACGCGAAAAGGGAAACGGCGCTCGGCTGAACACTCGCTCCTCAAGCTATTGCGACAACGCGCAGGTGGCCCCGGCAGAGCGAGCGTGGCGTGACTTTTAGTGAGGATCTGCAGGTAGGTCGGAATCTGGACGGCGTCCGTGTAGTTAATCCATTCGCTCAAGAGTCCGGCGGCAATTCTTCGCGGCTAGGTTTGGACTTGCTTCTGCTGACGAAGACCGGTTTTTCGACGGACTAAGCGAAGTCATTTGCGCGCGGACGGATTCGATGCGGTGATAGTGTGGCCACTGTCGGCGACGTCGAGGATGCGGATGGTCGAGGCAAGACTCTGGCGCTCGAAGCGACGGGCAACGGATTTTCCGATTTCGTCGAAGTGGTCGGTCGCCAGGGCGATGACGCTCGGGCCGGCGCCGCTAAGCGCGATGCCGAGCAAGCCGGGTGCGCAAGGCATGCGCAGGATATCGCCAAGGCCGGGAATGAGCGATTCGCGGCAGTACTGGTGCAAGCGATCCTGAAGGGCGTCCCAAAGCAGATCGAACCGTTCCTCCTCGAGCGCAGCGAGCAGCAGGGCGGAGCGCTGCACGTTGTAGACGGCGTCTTCGCGGGTAACGCTTGAGGGGAGCACCGCTCGCGCTTTCTTTGTTTCAAGGATCAGATCGGGCGTCACTGCGACGATTCGGATTTCCGCGGGCCAAGCTTTGCGGATGGCGAGAACGCTGCCCTTCTCACGAATCGCTGTGATCACCAAGCCGCCGAGCAGCGCCGCAGCGACGTTATCGGCGTGGCCTTCGAGTTCGGTGGCGTAACGCAACGCCGAATCGGTGGTTATCGTCTTGCCTGCGACGGCAGAGGCAAGTGAAATACCGGCGACGATCGCGGCTGCGCTACTGCCAAGCCCGCCCGCAATGGGAATCGCATTGTGAACGGCAAGACGCACGGGCGGCAACGCGACGCCTTCGCATTCTGCCGCGTGCTGCATCGCGCAAAAAATCAGGTTTTCTTCGGGGACCCGGGCGAGAAGCGAACTGCCTTTTGCACCGCGGCTGCGCACGCGCGAGCGGTTTCCTGAGCCCGGGAGCACGGTTGCGCGTACGGTCAGATACAGGTTCAAGGCGAGGCCGAAACAATCGAAGCCCGCGCCCAGATTAGCGGTTGACGCGGGGACGCGCACTTCAAACGATGGCTGGCGGGGCGTGGTCATGGATTGCTCATCGGCAAGCCGCCATTCGCGGCGCTCAATGCCTTCTTGTGCTAGCCCTTAGTGCCGGAAGGGCTGGTGCGCCTTTGCCTCCGGTCAAGAGTTTCGAGGATGGCGTCTTTCGTCGCGGCGACGCGCTCCGGCGGATTGCAGAAGGCTCCCGATATCGTCTGCGCTGCCTGCTCTTTCTCGTCGTCTGACGCGCCGAGCGAGAGGCTGCCACGATGGTAGTGGCTGACGTAGTCCGGATCTTTCAGCACGTGGCCCGTGAGAACCGCTACTACAGATTCGCCGCGGCCGATTGTTCCCGATGCTGCCATTTTGCGTATGCCCGCTAACGTTGTAGCCGAGGCAGGCTCGCAGCCGATGCCATCGCGGCCGATGACGGCTTTCGCGTCGGCGATTTCCTGCTCGCTGACGGTGAGGATCTGCCCGCCGGATTGCAGGACTCCACGCAAGCTTTTCTGCCACGAAACCGGCGCGCCGATTTTGATCGCAGTGGCCAAGGTCTGGGGGTGCTCGACCGGAGTAATTCGGTTCGGAAGAGAGGACGCGTCGCGGTGAACCTGATCTTGATCGAGGTGCGCGAACAGGTGCGCGAGAGGAGCTGCGCCTTCGGCTTGCACGACGTGGAGCTTCGGCAAGCGATCAATCAGGCCGAGGCTCAGCAGCTCGTCAAATCCTTTCGCGAGCGCCGAGCTATTGCCCATATTTCCGCCCGGTACGACGACGTTGTCCGGGACGCGCCAGGCGCACTGTTGCAGCAGTTCAAAGGCGACGGTTTTTTGGCCTTCGATGCGAAAAGGGTTGATGGAGTTCGCGAGGTAAATCGAGGGGTCGGCGGCGAGATCGCGCACGACGCGCATGGCGTCGTCGAAGTTGCCATCGATTTCAAGAACGGCGGCGCCATAGTCCATGCTCTGCGCGAGCTTCGCAGTAGTGATTTGCCCGCGCGGCAGAATGATTGCGCACTGAAGGCCGGCACGGGCGGCGTAGGCCGCGAGACTCGCAGCCGTGTTGCCGGTACTGGCGCAGACGACGGTGCGCGTGCCAAGCAAAGCGGCCTGTGTCACGGCGACGGTCATGCCGGTGTCCTTGAAGGAGCCGGTGGGATTGCACCCAAGATGTTTGAGACGCAGGAGCGCGAGGCCGGAGTATTCGGCAGAACGCGGCGCGTCGTAGAGCGGCGTATTGCCTTCGAAGAGCGTCACGACGGGGGTGCTTGCGTCAAACGGAAGTAACTGCCGGTAGCGCCATACACCGCTACGATCTAGAGGGTTCGCGCATGCTGCACGGGCTTCCCACTGCTTCCGGAGCAAGTTTGCGTTGTTCTGTGGATCGGGGGCGCAGTGAATCTCGAGTGGGCCGCCACAGCGCAGGCAAACGTAGATTCGATCACGAATGCCGAAGACGGAATGGCACCCGGGAACGATGCAACGCTGAACAGCAGCTTGTACGGAGGCGGGAGTGACGCGCTCTCTCATTGTGCGCCCGACAACACGGAACCAGACCGCGCGGCACCGAGACCGAACTCGTGGTGAGTGGCCGCCAGCGCGGCCTCCATGGAGTTGCGCTCCACGACGAAAGATATATTGGATTCGGACGATCCCTGCGCGATGGCAATGATGTTCACGTTGCCGCGGCCGAGCGCGCTGAACGTGCGGCCGGCAACGCCCGGGATGCCGCGCATGTTTTCGCCAACGACGGCAACGATGGCGATTTCGGGGTCGAGAGTGATGTGCTCGACATTGTGGTGCGAGAGGTCCTGCGAAAATTCCTCGCGCAGCGCTTCGACGGTGCGCTTTGCATCGCTCAAGGAGACGATGAAGCAGATGTCGTTCTGCGAGGACGACTGTGAGATGAGCAGCACATTGGCGCGCACGGCGGCCGTGGTCGAAAATGTGCGGCCGACGACGTCGGGAACGCCGACAATACCTGGGCCACCGACGCTGATAAGCGCCACGTCGCTCATCGCGGTGAGCGCTTTTACGCCGCCGCCGTTGGTGCGGCCTTGTGGCGTTATTTTCGTGCCCGGACGATCGGGAGCGAAGCTGTTCCGGATCCAGACGGGAATTCCTGCTTCCATCACGGCGCGGAGAGTCTTCGGATGGAGGACCTTCGCGCCGAAGTAGGCGAGCTCGGCCGCTTCGCGGTAAGAGATTTCGGGGATCGTGCAAGCTTCCGGCACGAGCCGGGGATCGGCTGTAAGCACGCCATCGACGTCTGTCCAGATGATGACTTCGTCGGCTCCGAGCGCTGCCCCAAGGATGGTGGCGGAATAGTCGGAGCCGCCACGGCCTAGCGTGGTGAGTACGCCGTCGGGCGTTGCACCTATGAAGCCGGTAACGACAGGAACGGTATCCTCTTGCAGCAGCGGGCGGAGGCGCGATTCGGAGAGCGCGCGAGTCAGGTCGCGCAGAGGCTCAGCACCGCCGTGATGGGAATCCGTGACGATCAATTCTGCGGCGTCGATCGCTTCGGCGCGAACGCCAAGTTCACATAGCGCTCCGGCAAGGAGCGGCGCGGAGAGGCGTTCACCGAGACTCGAGATCGAATCGAGCGAGCGGGGGGTGAGCTCCCGCAGCAACGCCGTGCCTTCGCAAAGGCGTTGAGCTTCCGCGAGAACCTCAACAAGGTGCCGCGCAAGTGGCTCGCGCCGATCGGGCGCCTTGATGAGGGTAGTGAGAGCGAGTTCATGCTGAGTACGAAGCTCTCTGGTCAGCTTCGCGCCTTCTTCGCGGTCGCCCGTCTCCGCGCGGTTGGCTGCGGCGACAAGGCGGTTCGTGACGCCGCTCATGGCGGAGACCACGACGACAATCGAGGCTTCGCGGCTGGCCTCGGCGACAATTTCCGCGGTGCGCGCGACGCAGGAGGCGTCGCCCACCGAAGTGCCGCCGAATTTCATCACCCGGAGCGGTCTGCTCATTTCAAGCAGCTCCGGCGCGAATTAAATCGAAGTAACCTTTAGCTGCGAGTAATTCGGCGTTGAGGATGGCCGCGCCTGCAGCGCCACGGATCGTGTTGTGGCTCAGTGCGACGAATCGGAAATCTAGGACACGATCGGGCATGATGCGGCCGATAGTGACGCTCATGCCGCCGCCGGCATAGCGGTCGAGGCGCGGCTGAGGGCGATCGGCCTCGTCGCGAACGATCACAGGATGTTCGGGTGCGGTGTGCAAGTGCATTTCCTGCGGCAGGCTCGTGAAGGAAGCGAGCGTCTCGCGAACTTCCTCTAAGCTGGCAGGGCGCGCCAGTTTCACGCGAACGGCAGCCATGTGGCCATCGGACACATTCACGCGATGGCATTGGGCGCTCACGGGGAACGCTGCGGCTTCGACCTGGGTGCCGTTCATTCGACCGAGGATCTTCAGGGTCTCGCGCTCGATTTTTTCTTCCTCTTGGTCGATGAAGGGCAGCACGTTGTCGGTCGCGTCGAGCGAAGCTACGCCGGGATAGCCAGCGCCGGAGAGAGCTTGCATAGTTGTAGCGACAGCTGCCGAGATGCCGAATCGCGCGTCGAGCGGCGCGAGCGCCAGAGCAATCATTATGGTGGAGCAGTTTGGATTCGTGACGATGAAGCCGCCCTTGGCAAATCCGCGGGAAGCGCGCTGCGTGTCAAGCAGGGGCAGATGCGCGTGATTGATTTCGGGGATCAGTAGCGGGACGTCTTCTTGCATCCGGCACGCCGACGAATTGCTGATGACCGGATAGCCGGCGCGTGCAAAACCTTCTTCGGCGGCCAGCGCCATCCCGGCGGGAAGGCTCGAGAAGATCACGTCGCAATCGAACGGCGGCTGCGGCGCCTGAACGCGCAGCGGCTTGACGAAGTCCGGCATTTCGCCGGGAAGTCTCCAGGCGCAGGCTTCGGCGTATGATTTGCTCTCGGAGCGTTCTGAGGCTGCGACAGCCGTGACTTCAAATTGCGGGTGGCGCTCCAGCATCTGGATGAAACGCTGGCCGACCGTGCCCGTCGCACCGAGAATTCCTACTCGAAGCTTGCGAGACATTACGTCCTTCGCATTTCCTTTCTTCCCGAGCATTCCAGTAACAACGGAGCGACCCGCCAGCGAGAAGATATCAATAAAATAAGTAACAGCACATGCAGATCTCAGATCAGAACAGAACGCTCTGGACTCGCCCCGGACTGACGAAAGACCATCTGCTCAGAGTGGAACATCGATCAGCGTTGGTCCTTCGTTTTGGAAACCTTCTCGCAGGGCTCCCGCAAATGCCTCGAGCGATGTGACGCGTGTGCCGGGAACTCCCATACCCCTTGCGAGTGAAACCCAATCGAGATCGGGGCGGCCAATCTCAAACAAATCCCGTGCGCGCGGCCCGGGATCTCCTAAGCCTAGATTCGAGAACTCGCGTTTAAGAACAGCGTAATCCCGGTTAGCAAAAACAACCGTTGTCACATTCAGGCCCTCGCGCGCCATGGTCCAGAGCGCTTGAGAGGTGTACATACCGCTACCGTCGGCAGTCAGGCACAAGACGCGGCGAGCGGGACATGCGACGGCAGCACCGACGGCCAGCGGCAGAGCGATTCCAATCGAGCCACCAGTGTTCGCGAGCCAGTCGTGCGGAGGACATCCTTTTGTGGCGGCCATCATGCCTCGACCCGAGGTCATGGATTCGTCGACTACGATGGCATCCTCGGGTAGGAGTGCGGCTACAGCAGCGGCGAGGCCGGCAAGTGTGATATCGCCGCTCGGCACCGGCGGCCGCTCTGCCTTTTGCGCTGTCGGCAAGCTTCCGCGCAGCGACAAAGCTTCTGCTAACGCGTCAAGTGCGCCGACATAGTCCTCACCGGGATTCGCAAGCGTATGGACCTCGCATTCCGGCGGCGTGAACACGTCATTCTTGCCTGGATGAGCGAAGTACGCGACAGGAACCGATGCGCCGACCAGAATTAGCTGGCGAAATTCCTGGAGCAGCCCAGTCGCTTGCTCGCGGACGTACGGAATCCGTTCGACTGAAGGAGCTCCCGCTCCGCGTTCCATCCGCGCGAATGGATAAGGCGCAAAAAGCTTCGCATTCGTGGAAGCCCCGATGCGTCCGGCCGCTTCTAGCCCTTTGCCGTGAAGCGTTTCTCCGGCAAGCAGGATGCCGGTACGCAAACCGGAGCGGAGCATGGCTGCCGCGTGCTCGACGGCCCCGTTAGTCGGCATGGGCACCCGAGGTAAGTTGGGGATCGCAGCAACGGAGCCCCCCTCGGTCCAGGCAACGTCGGCGGGAACGATCAGAGTGGCTATCTGGCCTGGTGCCGTACGTGCCGCAGTGATCGCTTCGGCTGCATCTCGACCCACATCGGCGGTCGCAAACGACGTGCGAAGCCACCTGGAATAGGGCCGGGCGAAAGCTTCGACGTCTGAGGTGAGCGGCGTGTCGTGACGCAGGTGGTAAGTCGCATGCTGGCCGACGATGTTAACCATCGGGACCTGCGCGCGGCTGGCATTGTGCAGGTTGGCCAGACTGTTGGCGAGACCTGGACCGAGATGAAGCAGAGTGCAAGCTGGTTTGCCAGCCATTCGGGCGTAACCGTCTGCGGCTCCTGTGACGATGCCTTCGAAGAGGCCGAGCACGCAACGAATTTCATTTGTGCGGTCAAGCGCAGCAACAACATGCAATTCCGACGTACCAGGATTGGTGAAGCAGGCGTCGATTTCGCCGGCTACGAGCGTGCGAACTAGACTTTCTGCTCCGTTCATCTGGCTGCACGTTGGGGAATTGCCACAGGAGCTCCTCGATCAGATCTCCAAAAAGATGCTATTCTGCGGCGAAAACCGTGGCGTGATTACTGAACGGCCTTCGCCGGTTTGCCGGGTGCGCCGTACTTCCGAACACGATCCATAGGTTCCGCGATGCTGGGTGTCCGAGCAATGATCCATACGATCAGCCGGTTAAGCAAAGAAACAGGAAAGAAAACTGGACGCAGAAAGTCAACAAAGAGCACGACGCGGTAAGAATCGACATCGTTCCAGACTTCATGTGGATGGCTGTCGTCGAAAATCAGGCTCTTACCCTCTTTCCAGGACCGGACATCTTTCCCCACTCGAATCTTGCAGCTACCCTCCGGTCCCGGAACAATTAATCCAAGATGGTAACGCAGCACGCCTTTGTACATCCCGCGATGCTCAGGGATGTGCTTCCTAGGCGCGAGAATGGAAAACATCGCGGACTTCATTCCGGGAATACGCCGCAACAATCGCACAGTCTCCGGACATCGCGCGCAATTCTCCTCGGCTTTTTCACCGTAGGCGTAAAGCCAGAAGGTTTTCCACTGTTCGCCTTCGGTCAGAACTTTTTGCTTGTCGGAGATATCTTGGAAATTGGGGATCTCTTCCCGGCGCATGAGAAGCGAATCCAACTCTTTGCGAATGGCCAACCACTCGGACTCTATGGAAGAAACCCAGGGAAACGAATCTGAGTTAAAAAATGTCGTCTTTCTGTCTCGAAAGAACATCATTCCTTCTACGATGTCTCGAACCATTTGACTTGCTCCTTCCTGACGTCATTGCGGCAAATTGCGCCGGACCGGTGTAAAAATCTTCTGATTGCTTTTGAGCGCGGCAACGCGGACTACACTTGTCGCTGGCACCGTGCACTCTTCAAATGACGAGTCAGCACCGATCCCGCGCTCTCGAAGTGTTTTAAGATAATTGTGTGATGGTCGCCGGGAACCGTCTCGACTTCCAACTCGGGCGCGAGGTGCGACCAAGTTCCGACAGGATCCGGATAAGGGGAGTCCGCAGCGCGCACGAACGCGACCTTGCCGCTGTAAAAGCCGGGGCGATATCGAGTCCACGCTAGAAAATCGCTGGAACGCGCGCGCTCCTTAACACGACTGAGGGGGACATCAACAGTCCGATTTATCGACGATCGCGTGAGATCTGAAACGCGGTAGCGGAGTTGGGCGGCATTCATGCGAATGCGTTTCCGGAGTGTCAGCGGCTCGGTGTGCGTGTAGGAATCGATCATCATTAGCAAAGCGACCTTTTCTCCATTTGCCGAGAGCTGGCGCGCCATTTCGAAAGCAATCACGCCTCCGAGTGAATAACCGATCAGGGTGTAGGGACCACGTGGTTGCACGTTCCTAATTGCATCGAGATGGAATTGAGCCATGTCCTCGATACGCGTGAAGGGCGGGCTTGCGCCGTCTGCGCCTTTGGCCTGCAGTCCGTAAATCGGGTGCGAGGTGCGAATGTACTTGATAAGGTCGAAAAACTCCATGATGCTGCCGCCCAGCCCGTGCATGATGAAGATCGGCGGCTGCTCGGTGCCAGGCTTCAGAAGTAAGAGCGGCGGAAGCTGTGGCGTCGGCGTATCCAAGAGGGCAGCCAGAGTTGCTACGGTTGGTGCACGGTAAATTGTGACAGGCGGCAGTTCCCGGCCACATGTTTTGGCTATTTCATCAAACAAAGTGATGGCTAGCGGAGGATTACCTCCCAGATCAAAAAAGTTATCGTCGGGACCGATTGATGGACGTTCAAGGACACGCCGCCAAATCGACGTCAGCACCTTAATCGTCGCGTTCGCGTGTTTCTCGCGAGTCACGCTCTCAACCGTGTCCAACGCTTCGCCAATCATGACTGGGTAGGGTGACATACTTGGTAATTGCGAATTGCAATGTCCAAGCATTTTCTCAGCCCAACGGCTAGGTGCTCCACGAATGGATTAAGAAGCATGCCGGCGGGATACACGGGTAGAACAATAACGTCATGCCCCCCTTGCGCGAGCAGATCCCATTTAGCGTCTGGCCGGTCATACATCTTGTACTGTTTGACCGGTCGGAAATCTGTGAGCACTCCGCTATACGACTTCGGGATGTAATTCACGCAAGCGAGGTCATTTGCTCGCCAGATCTGTGCCGATACGCGGGATTTTGCGCGCGACTTTTTGTCGAATCTCGCAAGAAACATACCTCGCCACACGGGGATGCGATTGCGGAGCACTCTTGTCTTTTCGGAAAAGAACTTGGCTTTATCTTGGGAGTCTAGGCGGAAAAAATTGCTTAAGTGAAAGACGAGCCGCTCCGCGGCGCGATAGGTCTTGCCCCAGAACGACGGCGCGGGAATCTTAGACCAGTCAGTAGTATCGAATAACGCCAGTAAGGCGATCTGTTCCCCGCCGGCGTGAAGCCGTTGAGCCACTTCGAATGCGATCGTGCCGCCCATGCAATAGCCACCCAGGAAATAGGGACCGTGCGGCTGCGCCCTCCTAATCTCGTTCGTGTACAGAGCGGCCATGTCCTCAATCGTTGTTAGCGGGGGGCAGTTGCCATCCAACCCCTGCGCTTGCAAGCCGTAAAATGGTTGGTCAAGACCGAGGCATCGCGAGAGATTTCGATAAATGAGAACGTTTCCATCGGCGCCATGAATGCAGAACAAAGGGGGACGCAAGCCATTTGGCTGAATAGCCACGAGCGGCGACCATCTGGATGCAGACGCTTCCCGCTGAAGTATCTGTGCGAGTTCTCCGATTGTGGGTGCGTCGAACAACGTCGCTAAAGGCAATTTGACGTTGAATTCCTGTTCGATTCGAACGAAAAGCTCAACTGCCAGGATCGAGTCGCCGCCGAGATCGAAGTAGTTCTGGTCGGGGCTGATCGCTTCAACGCCTAGCATCTCTTGCCAAATGCGTGTCAGCCGCGCGGTGGCGTCACTGTCCCGAGCGACAATTTGAGCTGATGAAACGTCCGTCAGAGACTCTATCATCTTTTTGCCATTGGTTGTGAAAACGCCTCGTCCTGGGACGACCGCGATACCCAGTGACGGAAACGCCGCAAGAACGTTCCTTCGTAAACCCGTCCAATCCGCGCAAGCCGCGCACTAGCCAACGTGCTTGTACAGCACTTCTCCGGCCACTGAGAGAAGCTTGGTCGGAGCGTGTCTTAACATTCGCTTGGCGGCTCGCAACTTCCACTCCGCCTCGCGCGGCGTGTAGTTGTGCCGCGACTCAGCCGAGGCGGTATACCTCGAGTAGGTAATCCTCGAACGAGCCGCTCCCCAGCGGTCTTTGAAACGAATCAGACCCGCATTGTCGCAGTCCGAGCGTCCAAGGTCGAATGTGCGTAAGCCGGCGCTCTTGGCCTCTTCGATGGAGCGCCAAAGAAGCAGTTGCATACCGCCGAGGTTGTGGTATCGCGCATCGGAACAGCCGTACTTGTAGAGCAGAGTATCTTTATGACGAAGCGTTAGGATGGCTGCGATTGGCCGCACACCCCGAAAGGCGACTCGAATTTGCAGCGCCTCTCCCAGACACGCAATCAGATTGCGAAACCACAGCAATGGCTGCGGCGGGACACCGCGACGGCGGCGCGTGACGATGAGGAGCCGATAAAAGTTCGCGAGAAGCGATTCCGTGCGCCCCTCTTCGCAACGCAGTTTCTCTCGCTCGGCGCGCTGGATTTTTCTCTGCGTGCAGTCCTTGTGTAGGCCTCCGAAAAGCTGGCTCAGGCTTGGAGCAAGGTCGAGTCGATGAAGCACGTAGTCGTAGGTGGATTGGTGGAAGCTCGTTTCGATCTCGTATTGGCGCAGCGGGCGCATTTCAATATAATTCCATGCCTGAGAATGCTCAGTTCCCTTCTCAAGTGCGCCGAGAGTAGCTTGCAGTTCTTGCGGATCGTCGACCAGTGGCTCGCAGTGATCTGAAAATGGCAGCGAGACAAGCCGAGAGCCGGTCAGCCAGCTTTTGACGTCACAGAAAACAACACCGTTGCGAAGTTCGCTGCCTGGCGGAGACGTCGTGAAGACAATGGGCTCATATCCGTAAGTCCGCCGAAGAGCTTCCAGCCAAGCAGTGGTGTGGAAGATCGATGCGCGAGGCTCGTTGTCTAGGAAAATCTCCCATCGCGGATCGCGCAGCGGCGCAACTTTGTAAATGAACATATGTAACTTCGCGTCGTCTTTTGCCGTGACGAAAAATTGTCGCACACCGCCACTTGCTGACACCGAATTACGTGATTGCGAATTTCCATATGCTGGATAGTGGCCGCGCCGAGCTCTCGCACTGTTTGGGGACGCGTGAGTTGCCCCACAGCCGCAGACGGTGGAGTCAGACTTAGTCAGTTCAGAAATAGGTGACACTTGTGCAGTGACTTTGGGGGTGCCCCTAAACCTCACTTTGGCGAAGAAGACTGGGGCTGAGGGTCTAATGAATACGCAACGCGGTCACCCTGAAGACTCGCGTAGGCGATACGAGCTCTCTCGCTATCGGGCCCTTCGATGCGCCACTGGTCGCCGTCCTGCACGAGCGACATCTGGCTGCGATTCCTCCACCAGCGGTTTACTTCCGCCGGGAGGGCGATCCATAGCTTCTTCTCGGCTCTCAATCGAGACAAGTGAGCCAGCAGATCCAGGTAGACGCTTTGCGCGCGCTTCCTAACGAGGTAGTCCGGATGAGTTATGAAACTGACCAAACCGTTTCTTTTCATAATGAGCTCGGTCTGCTGCTTCCAGAGATCGATTGAGTAGTCTCCAAGAATGTGGAAAAGGGAGTAATCCTGGATCGTTGTCAGAGGCAGTTCGAGAATCTTGTCGATGAAGTACGGCATGACCGTGCAGCAGCCGCCCCGCTGCGGCTCGAGGTGAGCGACAGTCGGAATAGACATGTCATAGGAAAA
>Ga0307373_10009036_pt1 | contig 15005 bp, 8 predicted proteins | sample OX2MG_FD_202534 | JGI IMG/M metagenome (GOLD analysis project Ga0307373, IMG submission 202534) | Soil microbial communities from Risofladan, Vaasa, Finland - OX-2 | ecosystem: Environmental > Terrestrial > Soil > Coastal area > Acid sulfate soil | place: Finland: Risofladan, Vaasa | collected... | reverse complement strand
ATAGCCTGATTGAACATGCGGCACACCGCGGGACCATCGATGTATTCGCCGCCGATGCCGAAGCCGATGATGCGACGGGTGAACACATCGATGACCACCAAGACCCAATGGCTACGTAGTAGGATCGACTCGCAACGAAACAGGTCGACGCTCCAGAGGCTGTCCTTGGTCTGTGAGAGGAACGTGAGCCAGGACGGACCCGAGGCGCCCGGATGATCTGGGCCGTAGTGCTTCGCGAGCACCCTACGCACGATGTCTTTGTCGATCTGCACGGCGAACGCATGCGAGATCTGTTCGGCAATGCGTTGATTGCCAAATCTGGGGTTACGGAACTTCATCTCGAGGATGGCCGTGATGATCTCCTGCGTCGGACCCTTGGGGCCGGGCTTGCGCCGGGTTCCGGCGGAGGAGAACAGGCGCCGATACTTTCGATCGACCAGCGCCTTGTGGAATCGCAACAGCGTCGCCGGTTTGAGGATCGCCGTGAGCTTCGCGACTCGTCGGGGACGAACGAACAGCGTGATCAATCCGAGTACGAATCGATCGATCGTGGTCAAAGGTGGTGCGCGTCGACGAGAACGGCCGCTGATGATCAGTTGGTGCTTGAGCAACAGGGATTCTGCGATGACGGAGCGGACCCCGCCGGGACGCGCGAGCCTGGCCAAGGTGACGATCAATTGCACCGCGAGGAGAAGCACGTCACGCATCGTCGAGTCAGGCGACCAGGGATACCGATCAGCACAAGACTGCCCGTATACGGCGTCTCACGCTATGCTTGGCGAATTCGCACCCCACACGTCAAAAATCTACTCCTGAAGCATTCCATCGACTAGCGGCCCGAGGGATGTCACGAGCGCTCCGAGCCACGGCGCGAAATGACGCCACTGATCGACGCCGTCGCGGTTGATCGGCCTGCGCACTTGCTCGGAACTCGCGGTGCGGATGCTGCGTGCCTTGCGGTGAAATTCGAGGCAGGTTGGCTCGAATTCGAGACCGCAAAACTCGAGGATTCGACGCACGCGGCCCGCAAGATCATCGACGAGGTCCTCGTGCTGGACGCGCAGGATCCGTCCGGGCATCACCGCATCCCAATGATTCATCAACTCGACGTAGATCCGATAGTATCGCGCAATGTCGTCGAGGTCGTAGGTGAACTCCTGACCGGAGGCGAACAGCTGCTTGTAATTGCTGAAGCAGCAAGCCATCGGCTCGCGTCGCGCATCGATGATCTTCGCATTCGGCAGAATCAGGTGGATCAGCCCGAGATGACGAAAATTGTTCGGCATCTTGTCGATGAAGAACGGCGCGCCGGAGCGGTACACTCTGGTATCGGCGATGTACTTCTCGCCGAGCGCGCACAGATCGGCGGGCCGAAGTTCGCGAAGCGCCGCGGGGTAGCGGGGCGGCGCGTCCTTGATCTCGCGTCCCGCAAGCCGTTGCACGGTTTGGGGAATCTCGGCAAGTTCGGCGGTACCCTCGACCTGTGAGTGCGAGGCAAGGATTTGCTCGATCAGCGTCGACCCGGCTCGTGGCAAACCGACGATGAAGATCGGCGCCGGGTCCATGCAACCGACACCAGCGCGGGCGCGGAGGAAATCCGCGCCGCAGACTTCGAACTGAAGCCGCAGCGAGCGCTCGAGCGCGTCGGCTGAATACTTGCACTCGCGCTTTTTGAGCGCGTTGCCGCGCTGGTAGAACTCGAACGACTGACCATACTCACCGCGATCCTCTAGCGCCTTGCCTAGCGCAAAACATAGATGGTAGCGGTCGACCGTCGAGATCGACTCCAGTGCCTCGAATGCGCGCATCTGCGCGATTTCTTCATCGAGGAAGCGGTAGGTCTTGAGGTTCGCAAGGCTCCAGTAGGCATCGCCAAACGCCGGGCACGAAGCGGCCGCCGTCCGGTAGGCGGCGATTGCCTCGGGCTGCCGGCCGAGCGTCTTCTCGGCATGGCCAATCGACAGGAATAGATCCGCCTTCTGCGTCGAGTCGCCGATCAGCGCGCGAAAGGTGACGAGTGCTTCTGCCTGGCGGCCGAGCCCGACACACGCGTTGGCGTGAATTATGCGGAAGGCGCGATTGTTCGGGTGGAGCGCGAGCAAGCGCTCGGCTTCGGCGAGTGCTAGCGCATGCTTGTGACGCTGCGCAAGCACCGAGGCGTACTCATAACGCGCGGCCGTATTGTCCGGCTCGAATACCAGTGCGCTCTCCAACAGGAATTCCGCATCATCCAGCACCTCGAGCTTCACGCCGATCTGAGCGAGCAGACGCATTGCCTCCACATGATCGACGTGCACGCGTAGGAATCGGCGTAGCAATTGATCGGCGTCGTAGAGGTCGCCCTCGGCGATCATGCCGGACGCAGCGACGACCGAAGGCGGCAGGCGCGCGAGCCGCGTGACCTCGGCCTCGGCCGCGGCAGCTGCGCCTTCCAATCCCAGCGTACGCGAGAGCTCCGCGAGCGCGCGCCAACTAGCGGTCAGCGAGCCGTTTGCAGCGACCGCGCGACGGTACGCGTCTGCCGCGGTGGCGGTTTCGCCTACCGCTCGGTAGCAGTGCCCGCGCTCCTGATGCAGGCGGCCGAAATCGGGGTAAAGGCTCTCGAGTCTTTCGAGCGTACGCAGCGCATCTGCGATGCGGCCGAGGTAGCGTTGCGCGACCGCGATCAAGTAAAGCGCGTCGCGGCTCTCCGGCGCCTCGTTTGCGAGTTCAAGTGCCGCTGCGAGCGCAGCGCCGAACTCCCGTTTCTCGAGAAGCCCGCGTATTCGCCGGACATCTTCATCAACACGCTTGCCGCCTCGATCTGCCTGCGTAGATGCGATCGCGCCGTCGATGAGTGCGTCGCGCACTAGAGGAACCTCAAATCATGAAAAAAAGTGGCAGGCGATCCTGCCAATCGCTCCGCGATTCTACCGGATCCGCGGGAGGCCGCACATCCTGCGTGAGGCGATTTACCAATCAAGCGGCGACGGGAGTTGCGAATGGTCCATTGCAACGGCTTTCCCAGACATAGTGTGCGCGAAGAAGGCGAGTCAGAAGGGGCAGGATCCGCGTGGATGTTCCGGGTCCTAGTGTCTTGCGAGGACCCTACGGGCGACATCCTTTTCGATCTGCGCGCCGAAAGCATGCGAGATTCGCTCGGTAATGCGTTGATGGCTGAATCTGGGGTTACAAAGGTTCATCTCGAGGTTGGCCGAGATTATCTCCTCTGTCGGTGCCTTCGGACCGAGCTTGCAGCGGACTCCGATAGACGAAAACAGGCACCGAAATTTTCTATCGACCAGTACTTCGGGAGCCGTAACAGCGCCGTCAAGCCGAGCGCGAATCAATTGTGGTCCGGAGCGAGGCGCGTGAGCTTGGTCAGGGTGACGACCAATTGCACCACGAGGGGAAGCAAGTCACGCATCGTCGAGGCGGGCTACCAGGGATACGATGCGGCGCGCCACTGCCCGCATACGGCGCATCACACTATGGCTAACGAATTAACATCCCACAGCCTCGACCGCTGTGGGAACCGGCGCTCGCTTAACGTTGCCGATTGTGGAGATGAGATTCTTTCCGCCATTGCGCAGGTGCGCCAGAACTCGAGAGAGATTTTAGAGCCGCGGTGAAGTCGTCTTGGCGTCCGAACTTAGTGCCGTCGAATGTGACATGTGGACAGGTATTTTTTAACCTGTTATCGTTAATTAATCGCTACAGGCCAGCTGCGATGAGAGAGTGCGCGCAGGTTCATCCACTGACGGAGTTCATTGCTGATTTCCGATACGAGGACATGCCGGCGCATGTCGCTGCGCTCGCGACACTTTGTGCTCTCGATACTTTTGCAGCGATGGTATGTGGTGCGATCAGCCCCGTGGCGCAAATTGCGGCCGCGCATGCTGCCGATGTCTGGCGTGGCGGCCGAGCGACCATTCTCGCTACGGGCGCGCAACAGACAGCTACGGCGGCGGCATTCGCCAACGCCACTGCCGCCAACGGTACCGATCTAGACGACGTAGGGCGATACACGTGGGGGCACCCCGGCGCCATGGTCGTGCCTACTGCGCTTGCGCTTGCCGAGGAGACCGGGGCCTCAGGCCGGGACTTCATCGCCAGCGTCGCCCTAGGCTACGAAATCGCATTTCGCTCGGGGCGCTGCCTTAATTTTGGCCCCGGCGCGCCGGTTGTCGACGCAGCGCGCGAATTCCGCGCATGCGGAGCCTGGGGCGCAGCCGCTTGCGCGGCAATCGCTGCGCATTTGAAGCGCCTTTCGCCCGCGCAGATCGTACACGCGCTTGGAGTCGCTGAATACCATGCACCCGAGGCGCCAATGATGCGCGATCTCGAACTCCCGGCGATGGTCAAGCACGCAAATGGCTCAGGAGCAATGGTCGGCGTGCAATCTGCAGACTTAGCCGCCCGGGGATTCACGGGTATCATCAGTCGACTCTACGCGGATGCTAACCGAGCATGGACGACGGATATCGGTTCTAATTGGATTTTACCGAGTGGTATTCATTGGAAGCGCTACTCTTGCTGCTCGTTTGCCCATGCGGCGCTAAATGCTGTCGGCGAACTGCGCCGCCGCCACGGTGCCATCGGTGCGCAGGTACGGCAAATTCGCGTCCAGGCTTATAGTGACGCCGTGCGTTTGGGTGCGCGGGTTCCCGAGACGTCCGAGGAAGCACAATTCTCGATCAGTTGGCCCGTCGCGGTGATGCTTGAAGACGGTGAAGTACATCCGCGAGCGATGGCGCCGACGCGTCTCGCCGATCCTCGAACTCGAGCACTTGCCGGGCGCGTTCTATTGACGGAGAGCCGAGACTTGACCCGGCATTACCTACTATCTGAAGCCGAGCTGCCGGGCGGCGAAGAGGGGGCGATCGTCGCCATCGAACTCCTAGACGGCACGGTGCTTGGGCCCGTCAAAGGTACGAACGTACTTTTCCCAGACCGCTTGCCCGATCGCGATGCTGTTGAGGCAAAGTTCCGTTGGGCGGCAGCCGACATTCTTACTCACGCGCAAATCGATGCTGTCTTGGACGTGGTACGGTCGCTCCCGGAGCTACTGGACGTCGCGTCGCTCGCGCAAAGCCTCGTCGTGGCACCCCGCGGTCGCGCGTAGTAGGCGCGCACGCCTACTTCCAGACGCATAAATCACGCCCCCGGTAATTAGCAGGGCGCATGTCATCCCGATCACCTTAAATACGGCCAACATGGGACGTGGATCATCTTGCGGTGGCACCATCGCCAGCGCAATCGACCCCACCGTGGTCGATAAGCCCAGAAGGGCCATCGAAACGATGGTTGCACGACCACCCGGTATGGATGGTTCGCCTGCTGCTGGCGCCCCGCGTGACAACGGGATTGCGCTTGCAAAAAGAGGAATGAACGGAAGCATCACTGCGACCACCATCATACTAATTAGCACGTCGTATGCCCCCTTGACCGTAGTTCCAGCCTGTCCAAGAAGGGCGAAAGCTAGTGCGATGGCCGATTGGGTCACAATGGCAACTGTCGGTGATCCGTAGCGCGGATGTAGCTTTGCAAATGGCCTCGGCAGGATGTGATCAATGCCGGCCACAAACGGAATTCGCGCTACGGCGCCAAGCCATGCACCGACACTGCCGATACAAGCGGACGTCAGCAATATCGCCCCGATCGGGACGAGCCATGCGACATGTAGCTGCTCCGCGGCGCGGCGGATTGCCTCGATCACTCCGTATAGGGCGCTGGTCTGTGCTTGTGGGAGGATCATGAGGACACTTGAGGTACCGACGATATAAATCGCCGCTATCATCGGTGCCGCCGCCGCAAGGGCCCGCGGCACGGTGCGTCGCGTGTTTGAAATTTCCCCGCCCATGAAGGACGCCGCTTCGGGCCCGGTCCAGGCAAACGCAATGGTTGACCAGAGGACCAAATTGGACAGCCGTAAACTGGGAATGAGATTCCCCTTGCCGATTGGATTTGCGGCACCGAACTTGTGCCATGTGGCTGTGCCGAGAGCGACGAGCATGATGACGGATAGCCAACGCGCGATCGCCCCGGCATTACTAAGCCATTTCGCAACCGCCATACCCCGAACGTTGAGAGCCGTCGCCAGCACCAACCCACCTGCCGCAAATCCGATGAAATAAATGGGCGAGGTGGCGGCATGCGCGGACGCCCGCGACGTAACGAACAAGGCATTACCGGCGGCGAAGTATAGTAGGCCCGGGAAATACGGCAAATTGCTGGTCCAATAGGTCCAGCCTGTCATGAAGCCTACTGCGGGGCCAAACGCATGCTTGCTCCATATATAGAGGCCGCCCTGTGCCGGGTAGCGTGACGACAAGAACACGACGCAGATCGAGAGCGGAAGGAACATCAGCAGGCCGCCCAACACCCAGACGACGAGCGAACTCGGACCGGCAGCCGCTGCGGTAGCTATCCACTGAAAGTTTGTCCCGGCGGTGACAAAGAAAAGGATCACATCGCGCTGACTGAGCGATGCCCTCAATTCACAGGCGCTCGATGTCGCGCTCATTCGCGATTGAGGATCTTTGCGGAATTCACTCCGCGGGCGTCCGCCGCGATCGTGCAGAGTTCAAATCGGCTAGGTTGACGCTCTCGAGTTCCGGTAGCGCCATAATCACCCTCATCGCCCAGCGCTCCCCTTCAGCGAGATCCGCCGCATACAGCTCTCGAGCGAGCGGGCCATTGCGTGCGACTATTGCGTCTCGAATTTTCCCGGGGCCCGCACCCCAGAAGTTCACTGCATCGTGCTGCGTTGTTCCCAAAAACAAGATGCGCAACGAAAGATTCTGCAAATGACGGATGGTCGCAGCAAGGAGTGCGTTGCCAGAGGCTTCCGCGATCGCCAAATTGAAATCGCGATTCGCCAGTAGAATGTGAATGATCGCATCGTCTTCATCCGGCGCCCACTCGGATTCGCACACCTTCCGCAGGCGATCGAGTCGTGAGGCGTCCACGCCGCGCGCTGCCGCTAATTCCGCAGCGTGAGGCTCCAACATGTAGCGCATTTGGTAGGTATCGCGGACTCCGCGTAACGTTAGGGGTGCGACGAATGTGCCGCGCTCGGCCGTCTTCTCAATAAATCCTTCCTGTACGAGTCGCGGCAGGGCCGCGCGGATTGGCGCCATGCCTAGGCGGTAGCGCGTTGCCAATAGACGTTCAGACGTCTTTTCACCCGGTTTCAATCGAAAAGTCAAAATATCCAAACGAATGAGCTCGTACGCACGCTCATTGAGTGGCAGAGATTCGACGCCTTCCAACCCGACCGAACCATTTACCACTCGCAACTTCGTATCTTGGTTTGGCATTTCCGATTTCGGTATTGCGTTCGAATCCAACCTCGGCAAGTGTAACAGCCGATTTCCAATTATCCGACATGTCACGCTCGCGCGCACTCTTCCTGTTACTTCATATGGCTATCGGCATACACTAGCTCCCTCAATTTATGCCTGCTCCGGTACCGCATGCTGGCGCGATACGGACTTCGATAGCGCCACAGGAAGCAGAATTCTCGCATAATTGACATGTTATTATTATCACGATAACCTGTTGCATAAAAGAGCGCAACGCTTGAATGACGTCGGTTGTATTGGCTGGAGAGTCAGGAACATGCGGTCCACTTGAAGCCTAACCGGCCCGGAGGCATTGCGCGTGTGCTGTGCGAAACCTGACGGGAGAGGTCAAGCATGAACATGAACCAGAAAATTTCCCTGGCAGTTGCCGCGATATTGGGAAGTTCAGCCACAGGAGTGGCGCATGCGGGATCGGCCGGGGCCGATCCGTTAGCAAACGCGGACCAGCTACAGGAAATCGTCGTTACTGCGCAGCGACGCGAGCAGAACATTCAAGATGTGCCGATTACGCTTCAGGTGTTAACGGCGAAGACATTGACTCAGCTGAGCGTTTCGACTTTCGACGATTTTGTTAGGTATTTGCCGAACGTGACGGCGGCTAACAACGGTCCCGGTCAAAGCAGTATTTTCATGCGCGGCCTAAGTGCCAACGGTGTATCGGGCAATCAAGGTGCCGGAGCTGTCGGCCCGTTCCCAAACGTAGCCGTATACCTTGACGAGCAATCGCTGCAGGTTCCGGGACGCAACCTCGATGTCTACGCGGCCGACCTGAATCGCATCGAAGTGCTAGAAGGTCCTCAGGGAACCCTATTTGGGGCGGGCGCACAGGCGGGAGTCATTCGGTATATTACAAATAAACCGAAACTGGATATCACCGAAGGAAGTCTTGACGCTGGCTATGCGTATACGAGTCACGGAGACCCGAGCAGTAACGTCACTGGGGTGATCAACCTACCGCTGATTTCCCATTCTCTGGCGGTACGTGCCGTAATTTACAGCGACAATCGCGGCGGCTATATCGACAATGTACCGGGTACCTTTGTTCGAAGCAGCACGGACCCGAGCATTCACTACGCGAACTATCATAACAACGTCCCTAGCTATACATCACCAACAAGCAGCGTCAGTAACAACAATATGGTTGCCGATGCGATCAACCCCGTTACATACAAGGGCATTCGAGCCGAAGCGTTATACAAGATCAACGACGATTGGAACGCACTATTGGTGCAGTCGTATCAGAATATGGACGCCGAAGGCGTATTTTTCGAGACGCCTCGCTCCTCCGGCCCCGCCGTCGCCCCGAATCCCGGCGGTCCTGTATCACGCCCGTTACCTGATTTGTCGGTGCAGCTTTACAATCCGTCATACGACAAGGATCGATTCGAAGACACCGCCCTTACGATCGACGGGCGCATCGGCGTGCTAAGGCTCGTGTATTCGGGGGCATATTTAGTTCGCAATACGGATCAGGTACAGGACTACACCAATTACGCTCGAGGCGTTTACGCCGATTATTATCAGTGTGTCCCAGGTGCAAATGGTGCGTCTGGTCAGTGCTACTCGCCGAGCGCGACATGGCAGGACATCGGGAAGGACGTGCACGACAGCCAAGAACTGCGTCTGAGTACGCCGCGTGACTGGCGCGTCCGCGGTCTAGGGGGACTCTTTTGGGAGGACTTTAAGATCCACGATCAGACGAATTTTAACTACAAAACGGCTCCTGGCTTCGCGCCTCTCATTCCACCCCCCGGCGCGACGTCGAACAATCCCAATGCGCGCGGCGACAATACTGCGTTCTTCGAGGACATAACGCGAGGGTATTCGCAGATTGCCGCGTACGGATCAATCGACGTCGACATCGTTCCGAAGAGACTCACGCTGACACTTGGAACCCGCTATTACAACTTCCACAACACTGAGGTCGGTAGCGCGGTCAGCAGCTTCGGGTGTTATGTAGGGATTCCAACGACCACACCGTGTACCAGTTCTGCCGACTCGACCAATCTAAACGCCGAAGGCTTGCGCAACTCCTACTCCGGCTTTAAGAGTCGTGCGAACCTGACTTGGCATGTCGCAAGCAACTCCATGCTCTATTACACCTGGTCTCAGGGCTTTCGTCCCGGGGGATTCAATCGAAACTCAACAGTGCATCTGAATGGCACGTTCAGGACGCCCATCGCGTTCGCGCCGGACACGCTAACCAATAACGAACTCGGTTGGAAGACCGAGTGGCTCGATCGGCGCGTCGAAATCAACGGCGCCGTGTACCAAGAGGACTGGAAGAATGTTCAAGTGTTGTTCTTCGACCCGCAAGGCGGTCTCGGTAACCTAGTCTTTACGACAAATGGGCCCAACTATCGGGTAAGGGGCATAGAGACCCAAGTTCTCGCGAGAGTGACCCAGGGCCTCACGCTGGCGGGCGCTGCTGCATGGAATAGCGGTGAGCAGACCAATTCTCCATATCTAATTGGCGTCAATGGACAACCGATCACGTCGATCCGTAATCCTTACGGTGCGTTAGGCAGCCCACCCTCACAGTCGCCGCCGTTTCAGGCAAACCTGCGCCTGCGATACGATTTTGCGTTCGACAGTTACCATGCATTCTGGCAAATCGGAGGAATTCATCAGGCACACTCGTATTCGGCAACCGGGTACATCGCGAATTACGATCAACCCGCGTATACAACTTACGATGCGTCATTGGGAGTTGCAAAGAATGCCTGGTCCGTGCAGGTGTATGGGCAAAATATTACGGACGCTCGCTACGTTACCTACATCGGGGACGGTCAATTCGTGCAAACGAACTTTGTGGGACGACCGCGAACCGTTGGACTGAAATATAGCTTCAAATTCTAGGCGTCGCCGTGGCGTCGCGGGGTACGACATTGCAGCGCTATTCCGCATGGGCGCTGCTGCGCGCAAGTTTCGCAGGCACAGGATATTGGCATCCGCTCTGGAGTGGAACAACGCTGCAGCGGTCCTATGACGTAATCGTTGTGGGCGCCGGCGGGCATGGACTCGCCACCGCGTTCCATCTGGCGCGTGACCACGGCGTCAAGCGCGTGGCCGTTCTCGAAAGGCATATCGTTGGCTACGGAAACGTCGGACGGAACACCACGATTGTCCGGTCGAACTATCTGCTCCCCGAGAATCACCGCTTTTATGAGGACGCCCTTCGCCGGTGGGCCGAGCTGTCCCGCGTTTTGAATTACAACGTAATGTACAGTCCGCGCGGCGTTCTTGATCTTGCCACATCGGACGACGACATGGTTGCGCTTGCGCGACGCGGCAATGCAATGCGCATGTCGGGTATCGATGCCGAGCTTCTCGATCGACCCGCGGTTTTTAAGTTTGCGCCGGAATTGAAGGCATCTCAATCGCGGCGATTCGAAATTGTGGGTGGACTTTTGCAGCGTCGGGGCGGCACAGTTCGGCATGACGCCGTCGCATGGGGTTATGCCCGGGCGGCCGCCGCGCTCGGCGTGGATATCATTGAAGACTGCGAGGTGACGGGTGTTCGCACTGCGGCTGGTTTTGCGACTGGCGTTGAAACGACACGTGGCTACGTGCGGGCGGATCGCATTGTGTTTGCGGTCGCGGGGCATAGTGGGGTAATCGGCGAAATGCTCGGGGTTCGCCTTCCGATTGAAACGCATCTCTTGCAGGCAATGGTTACGGAACCGATCAAGCCACTGCTGAATTCGGTGTACGTATACGCGCCGCCGCATAGCGAAGTTTATGTGACGCAGTCAGACCGCGGCGGGGTGGTGATGGGAGGTTTCCTTGACGGCTTCCCGTCCTATACCCGCGAAGGGCGTTGGTCGCGGCTTGAAGATGTGGCACAAACCGCCGTAGCGCTACTACCCCAGATTGCGGGACTCCGGATACTTCGACAATGGGCTGGAACAAACGACATGACGATGGATGGGAGCTTCATCATAGATAGAATTCGATATGACAACGTCTTCCTAAACGGCGGGTGGTGTTACGGTGGCTTCAAGGCAATTCCCGCATCCGGCGCGGCGTGTGCGCATTTTGTTGCTACTGGGACGGCCCCGGACTTGATCCGTGCTCACGGACTTTCTCGCTTCCAGACCGGGCACATGCTAGATGAGCGCGGCGATGGCCCATTTCCGGCCCGTCTGTGACAAGGCTGGTGTGTCCGTTCTGCGGCCCGCGCGCTCTTGAGGAGTTCGTCTTCCGCAAGACGCTTCCAGAACCAGGTAGCGATGAATTTGCCGCGGTCTACACGCGGGCGAGCGACATCGGTCACAGCGCCGAGTACTGGCAGCATCAAAAGGGCTGTCGGGCGTGGCTACGAGTAATTCGCAATCCGTCAACCGGTGAGGTTCACGAAGTGGTATTGCTTGGTGGAGCCCGCTTGTGACTACCGCGACGGTCCGGATCGGCAGTCGGCTGAAGGTCGACCGGGTTCGATTCACTTTCGACGGCCGTGAGCACGTCGGGCAACGTGGTGACTCAGCCGCGTCCGCACTCTTGGCACAGGGCGTTCGCGTATTCGGCCGTAGTGTGAAGTACCATCGTCCCCGCGGGCTGCTCGCCGTGGGCCCTGAGGAGCCGAATGCGCTTCTCACGGTTGGCACTCCACCACAGATCATCCCAAACCTGCCGGCTCCACAACTCATTCTCGAAAATGGCTTTGTATTGCGCAGCCAGAATCGCTGGCCAACGCTCCGTTACGATCTGGCGTCGATTTTGACGGCGGGCAGCGGAATATTTGGGGCCGGCTTCTACTACAAGACATTCATCTGGCCGTCGTGGCGAAGCTACGAGAAGATCATCCGAAATTTGGCAGGTCTTGGCGGCGCTCCAGGTGCTGCGAATCCACAGCCGACTGCTACGGAACATTTCTCGTGCGATGTCCTGATAGGCGGTGCGGGACCCGGCGGCTTGGCTGCAGCGCTGGCCGCGGCACGCGCTGGTGCGCACGTCGTCATTTGCGAGCGCGAGCCAGAGATCGGCGGAGAACTGGAGTTTGAGCGAGCCACGGTCGATAACCTGCAGTCGATCGACTGGATCAGCGCTGCAAGGGCGGAACTCGTAGATCGCGGGGCGCGACTGTTGACCGAGACCACAATTGTGGGTGAATCCGACGGTCTTGTCATTGCGCACGCCGAACCCGGGGGCTGTCCGGGACGTAGCATCGTCTATCGGGTGAGTCCAGGTTGCTTTGTGATCGCAATGGGCGCGGTCGAACGCCCGATCGTGTTTGTAAACAATGACAAGCCAGGCGTGCTTCTGTTGGGTGCCGCCGAACGCTTGTTTGCGCGTTACGGTGTGGTTGTGGGCGAGCGGCCGATACTCTTCGGTAATCACAACCGACTTTATACGGCAGCGGCCCGGATGATCGCTTCCGGAATTCGCGTGCGGGCCATTGTGGATTCGCGCAGCGCATCTGTCTTAGAGACTGATCGCGCGGCTAGCGAGGCGAGAGCAAAGTTAAGCCATGCGGGCGTGGAATGTCTCGCTGAGCATGCGGTCATCGCAGCGGAGGGTGGGATTACCGTTCAGGGGGCGCGGGTGGTATCGCTGATGTCCACATCGAGCGCTCGTCGGCTCGAGTGCGACACGATCCTCGTGAGCGGGGGGTGGTCGCCGGCGATCCATGCCGGCATGCACGAGATAGGTGTACCGCGATTTGTGCAAAGCATTTCCGCCTTTGTTGCCGACGGTGAATCCGGATGGCGACTGACCACTGGGGCGGCAAGCGGCGTGCTCGAGCTCTCCGAGGTAATGTCGCATGGCTACTTGGTCGGCGCGCAAGCGGCGCGTGCGACCGGGCACGGGGCCAGTGTTGGACCACCGCCCTTGGCGAATGGCGATGGTCATCCTAGCTTGGTTTCCTTTTGGCGTTCGCCGGCGTCGCTACACCAGGAAAGGCACCAATTTGTCGACTTTCAAAATGACGTGACGGTGGCGGACCTTCGGCAAGCGATAGGAGAGGGATTCACCAACATTGAGCATGTAAAACGCTACACGACTCTCGGTACTGGAACGGACCAAGGTAGGACCAGCTCCGTGTTGGGTGCCGCGATAATATCGGAGGTACGCGCGGCAAACCTGGAGCAGGTCGGGGTTAGCCGCACGCGCATGCCGTACCACCCCGTAACCATTGCCGCGCTTGCGGGCAATCGCGTCGGTGAGAAATGGCGAGTAAGTCGCAAGACGCTACTGCACGAGTGGCATCAAGCGCACGGTGGCGTGTTAGAGCCTGCGGGCTATTGGATGCGTCCACGCTTCTACCACACCAGCGGCTCCGACGTCATGTCCGCAGGGCTTGCGGAAGCAGCGCGTGTACGAGCGCGCGGCGGCATCTTCGATGCCTCCACTTTGGGGAAAATCGAGGTCGCCGGCAAGAGTGCCGCCCCATACCTCGATCGCCTATATTTGACAAAAGCCAGCACCATCGACGTTGGCCGTAGTAGGTACATGGTGAATATGCGCGAGGACGGCATGGTGCTAGACGACGGGATAGTTTTGCGTCTCGCTCAAGACCGGTTTCTTGCGACCACAAGTTCCGAGCACGCCAGCCATATGCTGTCGCACTTCGAGTACTACCGAGATACGGAATGGGGTGGTGCCGACGTCGCACTGGCTAACGTAACCGAGGCATGGGCGGTAATTGTCGTGGCGGGTCCCGTTTGCCGACAGATCCTGGGCACAGTTCTTGGCGAGCAGTGGCAGATCGATCTTGCACGACTGCGCCATATGGGTTTTACGACGGGGAGGTGGCACAAGCGGGAACTGCGCCTGCTGCGAGCCAGCTTCTCCGGCGAACTTGCATTTGAGTTGCACTGCCACCCGGATACCGCGACAGCACTTTGGCAAGCGCTGGTGGATGCGGGATTGGCTCCATACGGGCTCGAAGCACTCGAGATTTTGCGACTCGAGAAGGGCTACCTATCTGGATCGGAAATCAATGGTCAGACAACACCGTTCGACTTGGGAATGGACGATTTTGTCGATCTCGGCAATCAATGCATCGGCAGAGCATTGCTTGATAGGCCGGCGTTCCGCGAGCCTTCACGCCCGAAACTGGTTGGCTTGCGGGCTGTCGACGGACTGGGACCGATCGATCCCGGTGCGCAGATTGCTACCGTGGACGCTCCAAATCGAGCATTGGGTCACGTCACCGCTGCCACTTATAGTCCGGCGCTCCGCGAATGGATTGCTCTCGGATTGGTCTCGCGGTGGTTCTCGAGCGAGGGCACATTGTTACTGGCACGCGATCTCTTGCATGACCGCGACACAAATGTGCGCGTTACCGCAACGGTACACTTCGACCCGAAGGGCGAGCGTATAAAGTCGTAAATCGGGACCAGTAGTCGTAAGTTGCACGGTGAAGTCAGTCGGCTCTCCCCCATCGAGGAAGGCGTGTCTGTTCGATCTAGACGCTCAATCGCTAACGGGCGCATTGCCTGTAGGAAATGCAGGTCGCGCTTGGAGTGCATTGACGATGGCATTGGCACGGAATAATAGAGACTTGGCGTTGACGGAGACCCCACTTGGGATTTTAGCGGGTTACTTGAATTCCGCCGCTCGTTATCGCCCGAGATTTGGAGGGGCGCCGGTGGCGGCGCTGAGATTTACAATGCGCCGTGGAAGGTTGCGAGCATGTTCGAGTTCAAAGCGTTT
>Ga0307373_10009035_pt1 | contig 15007 bp, 12 predicted proteins | sample OX2MG_FD_202534 | JGI IMG/M metagenome (GOLD analysis project Ga0307373, IMG submission 202534) | Soil microbial communities from Risofladan, Vaasa, Finland - OX-2 | ecosystem: Environmental > Terrestrial > Soil > Coastal area > Acid sulfate soil | place: Finland: Risofladan, Vaasa | collected... | reverse complement strand
TGAAAACGGCGGCGATCAGCAACAGCGTCAGCTTGATCAACGCCGCGCGCGCGGCTGTGGCGTCTGCTTCTCGCAATGCCGATTCGAATGCGGTGAGATGCACCACGCTCCAAATCATCAGAGCCAGAAACAGCGGCTCCGTCATGGCCGTGACCGACATGTACAGCAGGCCTGGATTGAGAGCGAGGGCGGCGAAGACCAACAGCGCCAGCAGCGGACGCATCCAGAGTCGCGCCAGCCGATACATGCCGGCGCAGGCCATCACATAGCTGGCCATGGACGGAATTGCGCCTGCCAATCCGCTCTGCCACCATTCCGTCCGCTGCACAAACGGAAGCAGAAGAAGGTGCGGCAAGGGCAGCCAGACAGAGCCCAATTGGCTAAAACCGGGATTGAGCGAATCGAAAATGCGCCGCGCAATATGCAGATGTGCAACGGCATCTCCATAGAGCAACAGATAACCATGCCGGGCGCAGAAGGCGAGAGAAGCCGCCGTCAGAAGAATCGCCACGGTCGACACCAGCTTGATTTCTTCCCCAAGCGTAGGAACGCTTCTGGGTCGACTGGGACGGCCGCTTGGTTTCTTATTCGGCATCGAGATGCGAAAGCTCCTGGAAGCTCGCAAATCGTTGATCTATTTCTTCGCGGGTCAGGCCCTGGATTCGCTCCGTGCCAAAACGTTCCACGGCAAACGAACCCATCACGCTCCCATAAAACATTGCCCGTTTGAATTGAGCCGGAGTGATTTCCGATTGCGATGCAAGATACCCGAAGAATCCGCCTGCAAACGAGTCGCCCGCACCGGTCGGATCGACCACTTCCGCCAACGGTAGTGCTGGAGCGCGGAAGAATCGGTTGTGCACGCCGCCAGGAAACGAGTGCTCGCCAAAGAAAGCCGTCGCACCGTACTCGCCATGCTTGACTATCAACGTTTTCGGTCCGATTTCCATGATGCGTTCCGCGGCCCGCACCAGGTTGGCATCTTCACCCAGCAGCTTAGCTTCGCCATCGTTGATCAGCAGAACATCCAGACCCTTCATCACGGCTTTCAGGTTTTCCGTGTGGCCTGTGATCCAGTAGTTCATGGTGTCGCCGCAAACCAGGCGTGCCTTCGGCATTTGCTGACGAACCTGCTGCTGCAGCGCAGGATCGATATTGGCAAGAAAGAGAAAGTCGCTGTCGCGGTACGACGCGGGGATCTTGGGCTGGAAACGCTCAAACACATTCAAATCTGTGCGCAGCGTGTGGGCTTCGTTCAGGTTCTCGCGATATTCCCCTGTCCAATGAAAGCTGTTGCCCGCAGAGTGCTCGATGCCCTCGGTATCGATGCCTCGTGCATGAAAAACGGATTCATGATGGGAGGTGAAGTCTTCCCCAACCACGCCAATCACGCGGACTTTCGTAAAAAAGCTGGCGGCCAAGGCAAAGTGGGTGGCAGCCCCGCCCAGGCAACGATCGACGGTGCCGCTCGGGGTTTGAATGCTATCGAATGCGACGGAGCCAACTACAAGAATGGACATGAAGGTACGAGGCTTTCCTGGATTGAGTTTTCTTTGCGGTTCTAAGGCTTTTCCAGCAGCTTGTGCTCCGGCTGCAAATAGCGATCCAGCAGCGCGCGCAATTTCTGCCGCGTAGCCAACGAGATCAGCGCAGGCCGGGTCAAAATCGCATCTTTCAGGGCAGACTGGCAGTGGCACTTCCGATCGGCTGGCAGGGCCGCCACGGCTGCGTCCATCACCTTCAGCGCGGTCGCATTGTTCTGATTCAGAACCGCAACAATCTGTTCCGTTGTGACCGAATCATGGCTGGGATGCCAACAATCGTAGTCGGTCACCATGGCCAGCGAGCCGTAGCAAATCTCCGCCTCGCGCGCCAGTTTCGCTTCCTGCAGGTTGGTCATTCCAATGACATCCGCGCCCCAGGACCGGTATAGATTCGATTCTGCTTTGGTGGAGAACTGTGGACCCTCAATGCACACGTAGGTTCCGCCCCGGGTCGCGGGAACATCGTGAACGCCGCATGCCGCCATGATTGCGGTACCGACCTCTGGACACACCGGATCCGCCATCGACACATGGGCCACCACATCAGGACCGAAGAACGTGCTGCGCCGAGCATAGGTGCGGTCAATAAACTGATCCGGCACGACAAATGTTCCGGGCTTGTGTTTTTCTTTCAGCGAGCCGACGGCGGAGATGGACAGTATGGCTTTCACTCCCACCTGCTTCATGGCATAAATGTTCGCCCGATAGTTAATGTCGGAAGGCAAAATGCCGTGGCCCCGCCCATGTCGCGCAAGAAACGCTACCTTTCGCCCATGCAAGTCGCCAAATGTCAGCCAGTCGGAGGGATCTCCGAACGGTGTGCTGATCTGTTCCTCATGCGCATTTGTCAGACCCGACATGTGGTAGAGCCCAGTGCCGCCGATAATCCCGATCTCCGCATGAAACATCCTGGATTGCACTCCTTCTTCCTTCGCCATCAATACACCTTGGTCTCTCAGTAATTGGGTAAAACCGAGCCAGCGTTAGTATACCGTGGAGGCGCGAGCGTCTTTGAAGCCGTGAACGCGATCAGCGAATGTCGCAACCCTGCCGTCAATTCTTTTTGTGGAACTCTGTTTTCTACCGTCACGCTGGTGGTGCTATCGACGATGCTTCCCATCATCACAAATTCAAGCTTGCGCGCCAGATCCATCGGGAAACTTTCGCTGATGAACACCGTTTTGCCCGAAACCACCACCAGCACTGGTCCCTCTGAAGTCTTCCAGATTCGAGTGATGATGGTCCCATTCGGAGCGTCGGTATCATCCGCCGGTGCAAGCACGGCATCGTCATATTTTCGCGGAATTTCCGCTGCGTAGAGATTCGCAAACGCCACCGCGGCCTCCGGTGTCGCCCAACGCGACAAATAGAGCAGAGCCAGCGACGCAGTCGAGTCCTTTGCGCTCGCGCTGGTGGCCTGCCTGGATTGCGCGGTGTAGTAGATTCCCCCACGCCACGCTGGTGCCAGCGCCTCCGCCGCCGCTTGTCCACCAAATAGTTCCGACATCACCTGCACGTCAAATTCGCCCATCACGCCAATGTCGTACGGCCGATACTGCGAGTCGATCAGCGAGTGGATGTCCGGCATTCGCAGAAGCGGCACCGGCGCATGGGTCAGATAGGCCGCCGGATTCATGATTTCGTAGGTCGAAGATGGAGGATGATCGAGCATTCCGGCAAAGGCCGCCTGCCTTCCCTTGGCAGTCCACACCGCGCGTACAAAGTTCAGCCCTTCCACGTAAGGAAAGATCAGCGATCGCTGCAGCAATAAAGGAGCGTTGGCAAGCGTGGGAGAATCGCTGGTGTCGCCCATGGCCTCGTTCATTTTGTCGGCCAGTTGAGGTGCCGTGAGAATCGTCTTGCCGCTGGGCGCCAGAACGTAATCCACGAAGACGGCCATTGCCTGACCTTCGACCACCGCATCGCGGACGGTATCCTCTTCATCGGTGGCGATGTGTTCGTTATCCTGATGCACGTTCTTCGGGATGGACTGGCCGTCGTCGCGATCCCATTTTTCAAGATGAATGTGCTGGTCCTGTAGCGCGTGCGTCAGCTCATGCGCCAGCACCGGTTTCTGCTCCTCCGGCGGAATCCAATCCAGCAGATTCACCGTCTTGGTTTTGTCATCGTAATAGCCGGCAATCTGTTCGCGAAGCAGTTGGATCAGAAATGGCTTCAGCTGAAAATCGCGATCGAGCAGCCCGAACTTTTTCAACACCAGTTCGCTGCTTTGCAGCCGCTTCGCATCGCGGTCATTTTGCAGTTGGTGCATTAAGTACTTCTCGACTTCGTCGCGCGTCACCAGCCGCCGTTTCACCGACTGCAAAACCGGCAGGCCGGTCACTTTGCTGTCAAACTGCAAAATGGCATCGACGGAACTGAATAACTGCCGCGCCTGCTCCGGTGTGATGTGCGTCGGCGCGGATGGATTGGCTCCCTTCGCCGGTGAAGACGGCGCCGCCGGACCCTGGAGGGTGGGTGGTGGTGGAGGCGTGGACTGATTTTTTCCCGCAGGCGGCGCAGGCGCGGGCGCCGACTGGGCGTGCGATTCCCGCGGAAGGAACAAGCACAGCCCGCACACCGAAATGACGAGCCACCGAGTGACCGAAAAGAGCGCGCTGTGATTCAAGAAAGTGTGTCCAAGGCGTTGCGCCAGATTGTGATCCGGCAAACATGTCTCTACCTTCATCCAACCTCTTCGAGGCGGGGCGACTGCTGCATCCCCGCTATAATTTGGAGTGTACCTTTGTAAGACGCTGCACACTGGCCGCTATGAGCAATTCCACCCCTAACCAGGTCGAAGCAGGTTCCACCGGGTCAACGATGGCGGGCCCCATCGACGTGGGAAACGGCAATCCGGAGACCGGGGCCGTGGATCAGGCTGCGCCTGCAACTCCCCTGGCTGAGGCGTTGAAATATGGGCCTTTCCCGCCGCTCATGCAATATCGCGGGGCAGAAAGCATAGGCAGCTTTTCGAACTCCGCAGAGGAGTTGGCCACGCTACTGAACGCCGTCGGAGTCTATGATCTGGGATGGCGGCGGCTGATCCGCTGCACGGGCGAAGACCGGGTGCGCTGGCTGAATGGCATGGTCACAAATTTCGTCGGCAATCTGGACGAGAACGCCGGCTGTTATGCCTTTATCTTAAATGCGCAGGGCCGCATTCAGGGCGACCTCGATATCTATCGGCGCGCGGATTCGCTCTGGCTTGAGACCGACGCTGCCCAGATCGACGCGCTGACCGCTTTCCTGGATCACTACATCATTATGGATGACGTGACGCTCGAGTCGCAGCCGCAGTGGACCGCGCTTGGGATCGCAGGACCGCGCGCCGCCGCGTCCATGGCCGAAGCCGGCCTGCCGGTTCCCGGTCGCCGCGGCGACCCGCTGTGCTTGTCTGAAACAACCTGGCGAGGACATTCCGTCGTGATCACTGCAGCCCACAGCCCGCTGGTCCCACGCTACGAAATTTGGATGGAACACGAATCTGTACTTGAGATGTGGAACGCGTTGCAGGAAGCAGGCGGCCTGCCTTGTGGCGTGGATGCGATCGAGTCACTGCGCGTGCTGGAAGGAACCCCGGCGTACTCTGTCGACATTACAGCCAAGGATCTTCCGCAGGAAACCAATCAGATGCGCGCGCTTCACTTCAACAAGGGATGCTATCTCGGGCAGGAGATTGTCGAGCGCATTCATTCCCGAGGGAACGTGCATCGGACCTTCGCCGGGTTTGTCCTCACGGATGGCAGCCCGACGCCCGGAACATCGCTGCTCGCCGAAGGAAAGCCGGTTGGAGAGATTACCAGCGTCGCTCGCATCGTACTGCCCGGCGCACGTGAACGGGTGGTGGCTCTGGGGAGTATTCGCCGCGAAGCGCTGGAGCGAAAGAGTGTCCTGAGGGCCGGTGAAACAGTTGCGCACTCCTCGCCGCTTCCGTTCGACTTCAACAGCGAATCAGGCCAGCCGGAAGAAACGATGCGCTAGATTCGACAAATTTTGTAAGAGGAAATGAGTCACGCTATGCCAGAAAAAGAACCGCAGGTTACATTCACCGATCGCCGCAAGATTTCTTCCGATGGAGAAATTCGCCCCGGTGTCGCAGAGAGCGAAGCCGAAGAGGAAAAGCGTCGGCAGGCGGAAACATCCAAGGCGGCAGCCGCCACAGCCGAGCCGATAGCGACCGCGAAACAGGTAGAGTCTGTTGCTCCATCGAGCGCGGCTGAAACCCACGCCGGCGGAACAGGATCGGGCGAACCATTACCCGAAGGACCGACAGCAAAGGAGAGCGCGGACTCCAACGCCGCCTACCAGGAAACCACGCAACAACTGGATGAGATGCTGCGCGCCAAGGCGCCGGATTCCTCCCATCTCGGCCCCATCGTTTTCGACCACCTGGTGCAGTCCATGTACATGACGGCCATGATGAGCATGGGCGCGGGCACGCAGCCCGGGGAAAAGCCGCGCATTGACCTGATGGGCGCGCGTCAGACCATCGATTTGCTGGGCGTCTTGGCGGAAAAAACCAAGGGAAACCTGACCGCGAACGAGCAGCGCCTGCTGGAGAGTGCTCTGTTCGAGTTGCGCATGATGTTCCTGGAGATTACAAACGCGATTGCGCGCAATGCGGCCAATCCTCCGCAACCGCAGCCTTCCGGGCGCAAGTAATCGATACGCTTTCACGCGCAATAAGAAAGTCGAGATGCACGCACAGATCGTTTTCCTAGGCAGCGGCACTTCCATGGGCGTCCCGACGCTGGGCTGCGGCTGCGCGGTCTGTACCTCAGCCGATCCCAGGGACAGCCGCATGCGTCCGTCGATTGTCGTTCTGTTTCGCGAGGGCGACAGCGAACGATGCGTGCTGATTGACACCGGGCCGGATTTTCGCCAACAAGCACTGCGCGAAAGTCTGTGCAACATTGACGCGGTGCTGTACACGCATTCCCACGCGGACCATATTATGGGGCTGGACGATCTTCGACCGCTCAGCTTCAAGAATCCGCACAAAATTCCTCTTTATGCCGACAGCACCACCACCCAGGTGCTGCAGCAAGTTTTCGAATACACATTTTCTGTGAGCAATCTCTATCCGTACAAAGCCCGCGTAGAACTGCTCCCGCTGGAGGAGCACACACGCATCTTCGGCGCTGATTTTGTGACGGTTCCTCTGCTGCACGGAGCGCTTGAAACCGTCGGCTTTCGCTTCGGGAATGCGGCCTATTTGACCGACATGAGCGATATTCCAGAGGCTAGTTTTCCGCTGTTGCAGGATCTGGATGTATTGATTATCGATGCTTTGCGGCGAACCCCGCATCCGAGTCATTCGAACGTGGAAACGTCCTTGAAGTTCATCGAGAAGATACGCCCCAGGCAGGCCTACTTCACCCACATCGCTCATGACCTGGGACACGTTGAGACGGAAAATGAACTTCCGGACAACGTCCACATGGCCTATGACGGACTTCGCATTCCATTCGAGCTATAGTCATGCACATCTTCCATTCCATTCAGGAGATTCCCGCCGACTTTGGTCCGTCGGTTGTGACCATTGGGAATTTCGATGGCGTGCATCGCGGGCATCAGGCGGTCCTGCGGGACGTGATTGCGCGGGCACGCGCGCTGCATGCCCGTTCCATTGCGGTCACCTTCGAGCCTCATCCGGTTCGTGTCGTGCGCCCGCAGATTCCGCTACGCCTGATCACGCAACAGGAGCAAAAGCTCGCCTGGCTTGCGCATTCTGGCATCGATGCTGTACTTGTTCTTCCCTTTACTCGCGAACTCTCTCGACTCACCGCACGCGAGTTCGCGCGAACCATTCTCCATGATTCGCTGAAGGCGGTTGAGGTGCATGAGGGAGAGAATTTTCGTTTTGGCGCCGATGCCGGCGCGGATGTACACGACTTGTCGTCTTTAGGCGAGGAATTTGGTTTTAAGGTTCACGCGCATTCCCCGACTCATCGAAGAGGAAAGATTGTCTCCAGCAGCGCCGTGCGCGGCGCGATTGCAGCCGGAAACATGCGTGCCGCGCGCCAACTTTTAGGTAGACCGTTCGAGATAATTGCGACGCCCGCTCCCGGTCGCGGATACGGATCGCGCTACACGGTTCCCACTATCAACCTGGCGCCGTACAAAGAACTGCTGCCGGCCAACGGTGTCTACATCACCTGCCTCGAGGTGAATGGAGGAAGGTTTGAGTCGGTCACCAATGTCGGCAATCGCCCCACTTTCGGCGATGATTCGTTTGCGGTGGAAACCCACATCCTCGACTTTCATCCCATCGCAATCGACGAATCCACACAAGTTCGACTTCTCTTCCTCGACCGCCTGCGCGCTGAAATTGCGTGGCCGTCGCCCCAGGCGCTGAAAGAGCAGATTGGCAAAGACGTCGCGCGTGCTCGACACTATTTTGCGCTGTATCAAACTCTGTTCGGTCTCAACTCTCAGGCGTAAGCAAATCAAAATGCCATCCTTCTGACCACTGAAAAAAGAATGGCCCGAAATCTGCACCGTTCGTGCCTGCTGAATTCGGCCTTACTGGCTGAGCTTCAGCCGATCGATCTCCACGCTGTTGGCGCCGGCGGATGTGAAAGTAATGGAATTGTTCCCACGATGCAATTCGACCGGGATGGACTTTGACTTGTCACCGCCACCCCGCAAGAGAATTTGTTCCGGCAGACCTGTATTTATTTGCATCCGGACAATGTCATTTCCTGCAACAGAGCGGACCCCATAAACGGTCACCGTGTACCTGCCGGATTCCGGCGCGACAATATGGGTGAAATCGAGTGAACTGCCGTCGTTGCAAATGTCACTGTTCGCAGGCAACGATACCGCGTAACCGCCGTTACATTCGTGGCACATAACGTACTTTGCTTTTCCAATACGGAGATTGCCCGGCCATGCCGCTTCGTAGACAGCTCCGTTGGTCCAGGAGAAACTGCCTTTCACCTTCAGCAGAACAGAACCGTGTGCCGGGATTTGTGTTCGATAGCCCTTGGCAATTTGCCCCAAATCTTGATGTGTCCACAAATCGCGAACTTCGGCTTTGCCCGAGAGGCCTAAATCGCTCCATCGAACAGAAACCCCCGACGGCACCGAGGTGAGGTTCAACAACAGGACTGCACTGGCGCCGCTACCGATACTGCCGAGAGGCTTCATCCACACCTGCAGGCCTTTCCGATCTTCTCTTACCTTGGTCGGACCGGCGCCAAGAGGGTCCTGATCGACGGCAATCGCTTCTGAATTGGTATAGATATCGCGGGTTGCAGCGTCCATTTGTGTCAGATCGTTGCCAGCCCACAGCGGAGCCGCGGAGGTGGCCCACATAGAAAAATGAGACTGCTCCTCGATCCTGTTCAGGCCTGAATTTCCGACTTCCAGCATATCGGGATCGTTCCAGCTGTTTGGTGCACTGAAGGACGCGTGGCGTGCGTTCAAATGAAAGTTTTCTACCACGCTCGCCCACTCCACATGATCTTTCTTGGGACTGATGTCACCCGTGGTTCTCCACACCTGGGCCTTCCCTTGCGCCCATGTCCAGGGATCTTCATTTCCCCAGGAGCAGATATAGAACAACATTGGGCGATTGGCCTTATGAATGGCGGCAGCCATCTGCTCGTAAACTTCCCTCCCCGTCTGACCGGGTACGCGATTGCAGTAATCCATTTCGACGAGATCCATGCCCCAGGAGGCAAACGTCCTGGCATCCTGATCTTCATGCCCATAGCTGCCTTGATAGCGAGGTTTGGGATAGCAGGTATACGGACCCACATCGGTGTAAATGCCGGCCTTCAGTCCGCGGGCATGGATGTAGTCCACCAACGCTTTCATTCCATGAGGAAAGCGAACTGGATCAACAATCAGTTCGCCGTTTGTATTTCGTCCGGGAGCGATGCACTCCTGAATCAGCACATAGCGGTACCCTAGATCGCGCATCCCTGTGGATACCAACGCGTCTGCCTGGTCGCGAATCGTCTGTTCGTTGTAATCGCAGAAAAAATGGTTCCAACTGGCCCATCCCATCGGTGGAGTCGGAGCCAGATTTACCTGTGCCTTGGCTCCAGCCTGTGTGAAGATTGGCTGGCAACACGCCAGAAGGACTAGAGCGCCAAAGATAATTCTGACTGCCTTTTGCATTTGAAAACGAACAGAGGGGTTATCTGCGATTGGCAAGGTCTACCTCGCTGGCTTTGGTTCAAGCGACGAAATCACACTCTCGGAAGACTCCGTGGCGGTCGGCATGGCGGGAGCTTCGCCAGGAAACGCCTCGTCCGGATGACCGGCGATCGCCGCGTTCATAAAATCGATCCAGATGGGCAATGCGACTCTGGCTCCAGTTTGCTTGTCGCCCAACGTCTGCCGGTCGTCGTAACCGACCCAGACGCCGCAGGTTACGGAAGGCGAAAAGCCCAGAAACCATGCGTCTGTAAAGTCGTTGGTGGTACCCGTTTTGCCACCCAGAGGATGATGCACCTGGCTCACCGTCGCTCCGGTCCCCTGACGCGTGACCGCCTCAAACAATTGCATCATCTGCCGCGCTGTCTTTTCGTCGGTGGAGACGTGTACATCGGGAGTGTCATCCCACAAAACCTCTCCGTCGGCTGTGGTCACCCGATGGATAAAGTGAGGTGTCAGGCGAATGCCGTCATTGGGAAAGCTGCTGTAAGCCGCGACCTGCTCGACCAGGCTGATCTCTGCCGCACCCAGCGCAATCGGCAGAAACGCGGGGATGTCCGTCGTGACTCCAAAACGATGCGCGGTCGCAATCACCTTGTGAATGCCGATATGGTCCGCCAGCTTCAGCGCTGGAATGTTCAAGGAATCGGCGAAGGCGCGCGTCAAGGTGATATTCCCCAGCCAGCGGTGTTCATAATCATGCGGAATATACAGGCCAGACGCCGTGCGGAACGTGGTGGGACCATCGAGAATCATGCTGTCCGGCTTGTACCCGTCCTCCATTGCCGCAGTGTAGTCATAGGCTTTAAAAGATGAGCCGGTTTGGCGCTCTGCCTGCGTAGCTCGATCGTATTGAGAAAGATTGAAGTCGCGTCCGCCCACCAGCGCGAGAAGGTCTCCACTGGGATTGTCGACCGCCATCAGCGCAGCCTGTACGCCACTGTCTTCTTCCAGTGTGGCGTAGAGCAGGTTGCCCTCTGTCGTCGCGACCGGTGTTGGTGCACTCGCAGCCATTTTGCCGACCGTTTGCGCTCCCGCAGCCTGGGGCAGGATTCGCACATACACAATATCGCCAGGTCGAAGAATATCCGTGGCTAATTCCTTCTTCGTCCACGCCCAACCTTCGGGAGCAATGATCGCGCTCGTATTTTCGCCCACGCGAACCGTCACTTCATAGGGCAACACTTCTGTCACCACGCCGTGGATGTAGGCTCCAGGAACAGGCTTCACGTTCCAGTCGGGATGCCGGAAGGCGTCGATGGAACTTCCGGCGGCGATCACATTCAGCAGGTTGCCGCGCCAGCCGCGACGCCGTTCATACGCTGCCAATCCATCCAAGACGGCCGCATTCGCGGCTTGCTGCAGCTTAAGATCCAATGTGGTGAAGACGCGCAACCCCGATTGGTGCACCATGTCCGACCCAAATCTCTGGTCCAGCTCCTTGCGAACTTCCTCGACGAACCAGGGAGCCACCGTGTTCGGAGGCGATTCAACGTGCAGCCCCAGCGAGCTCGCTTTGGCTTCCGCCGCCTGTTGCGCCGTGATCACGCCGTCCTCCAGCATGGCGTTCAAAACCAGGTTGCGCCGATCAAGTGCCCGCTCCGGATGACTTACCGGGGAATAGTAAGAGGGCCCGCGTGGGAGAGCGGCCAGCAGAGCCGCCTCCGGCAATGTCAAATCCCGCGCCTGTTTGCTGAAGTAGTATTCCGATCCAGCCTCAAATCCATACACGCCTTGACCCAGATAAATCTGATTCGCGTACAAGGTAAAAATCTGTTGTTTGGTAAAGTTCCGCTCAATCTGAATCGACAACAAAACTTCCTGCAGCTTGCGATGAAACGATCTCTCCGGCGAGAGAAACAGGTTCTTCGCCAACTGCATGGTCAGGGTGGAAGCACCCTGGGCACGGCGATCCGCCGTCAAATCCCGATAGGCCGCCCCTGCCACGCGAAAGAGGTTGACCCCCCAGTGGCTTTCAAAATTCTTATCCTCAATCGAAATCACGGCATTGCGGAGTACCGGAGAGATATCGTCATAGCCGACGACAATTCGACGCTCCAGCGCGAACGATCCAATCTGGTTGCCATGAACGTCGTAGAGCAGAGTGGTGGTATTCGGCCGGTAGCGCTCCAGATCCTGAATCTGAGGAAGATCCACCGTATAGATCAAGAGCAATCCGCTCAGCGCCCCGAACATGGCCGCGAGAATCGCGAGGATCGCGAACGCAGCTGAACCGGCCAATTTTTTTCTTCGCCTGGAGGGTGGGCGAAACTCGGCCCGCCGAACGCCGTGCAGTCGGGAAGACGACTGAGATGCTGGAGGTGTGAAGGTCAAGGACAGTCCTGATGCAATTCTCTTACATCTCTCGAGCAAATCGCAGAATTCTGTCTACTTCGCGGGGATTTGACTCTACAACGACGGACGCGTCGCGCTGCAACATCCCAGTGCGACGCAGTTGACTTGTTAGGCGGCCTTCTCCTGCTTCAACAATTCCAGAGCCTTGTTCAACTGATCGTCCGGTTGCGGCGTCGCGGGCGGCGCAGGAACAGCCTTTGCGGCTCCAGGCGCGGTCGGAACCGTCACCGGGCCGTGCGGCGCGGCTGGGGTCTGTAGTCCAAAGCCATTGTTTTCCGCCACCACCACATTCGGCGTCACTGCTTTGTCCGGGATGGCGTCCCCATCCGGCGCGTGATATTTGGCGACCGAAAGAAACAACATGGCGCCATCGGGAAGAGGAATCTGCTTCTGCACGGAACCGGAGCCGAAGGTACGATCCCCCACCAGCTCAGCGCGTTTGTTATCTTTCAACGCAGCCGCCACAATCTCCGCCGGGCCAGATGTACCGTGATTCACCAGAACCATCAGCGGCGCCTCAGTGACAAAATTCTTTGGCTCCGCCGTCCAGGTTTGCTTCGGATAGGTTTGACCTTGTAACGTGGCGATGGTTCCAGACTTCAAGAATGCATTCGCCAACTGCACCGCGGAATCCATATTTCCGCCGGTCACGTCGCGCAGATCCAGCAAAACCTTTTGCTTTCCCGCGCTTTGAACCTGGCGCAACTTCGTCACCATATCGTCCACTCTGTTCTGGCTCAGGTCGTAGGGCTTCAGATACAGGATGCTGCTGTTTTCATACTCATCGACATGCACCGCCGGAAAGTCGGCCATGGCTCGAGTCAGCGTCATGGCATTCGGAGTGGCGCTGGTCGGCTCAATCACGGAGAAGTGTACTGTCGATCCCGGCTGGCCGTCGAGCGACATCCGGATCATCTGCAAAGGCATCACACGAGTACTCTGATTGCCAATCGATTCAATCACGTCGCCATCGATGATCCCGGCATGGTTGGCGGGGCTGCCTGGAATCACAGACACCACGGTCGCATAACCGTAGCGCTTGGAGATATGGACCCCGATTTGAGCTTTGCTCTCGTTTTCGTGCGCCACAAATTGCTTGTACTCGTCCGCTGTTAGATAACCGGAATCCGGATCGAGGCCCTCCAACAAGCCGTGCAGCGCGCCAGTGGTCACGTCAGGAATGTTCGGCGTCACCACATAGTCGTTCTGAATGTACTGCAGAACTTCGCTGTAGACTTCCATCTGCTGGTAGGCGCTGGCGTCTGTGTCGGCGCGAACTCCACCGGGCAACAATCCTCCCAGGAAAACGAACACGATCAGCAACACTGAGATTGCGAGCAACGAGAGTTTCAGAGCTTTAGGCATACGTATATTAGGGGGCGGCGCGACGACAACAGCGCCGTTGCTATCAGTGTACAGCTTTCAAGTGACCGAGGGGGCGTTCCCACCCTTCCAGGTAACCCGAGAACAACGCACGCTTGAGAGCAATCGAATGAGCGAGATTCCCAACATGGGGTTCGGCGAGGTTGTGGTTCACCGCATGACCGACGCGACCATCGAGGTGATTTTCCGCTTTCGGCTCGGAAATCAGTACGCAGCGGTTGCGCCGTCTGTCTTACTTCTTCGAGAAGGACCGCAGGTAAACCACCAGATTCCAGATTTCGTCGGTCTTGGCGCGATCTTCCGCCGGCATCTTCCCTTGTCCATTTTTTATGATGTAGAAAAGCTCTCCATCCGTCCGGTTTTTCAAGGTGTCCGGATTGGTGAAGTCCATCATCGTCAGGCTCATATCTGAAATGATCCCGGGATCGCCTTTGCCGTCGCCATTCGCATCATGGCACATAGCGCAATCGATGGTGTACCGGCTTTTAGCTTTGGCCTGGGACTCTGGCGTGGGTGTGATGGGGTTCACCATACGAGCCGCCTCAAGCGGAATCACCTTGAGGGTCGGTGTGGCAGCGGGAGGAGCCGACTGTTGCGGGGGAAATGCGAAGAACGCTAGTGCAAGGAGAGCAAACACGGGATTCGGCATCGAGACCTCCGTTAACTACCGAACACAAATGCTACGGCTGGACCCTATGGAAGTCTGTGTCCCTTGTCACAAGCACCCCACGTCCAGGTCGGTTTTGCCCGAAATCCAACCCTTCCCGCGCCGCCCAAAGGTGGTTATACACTTTACACAGAAAGCCATTAGTGAGAACAACCTCCAACTCTACCGCTTCGCTTCAAAAATGACCTGGTTCACTGCTTCAACAAATAAATTGGTATCCAAGAAGTAGTTAGGGTAGGCACGTCTGAGCGATGTCATCGAGTCTACCGAAACCAAGACAGCGTCCTTGTTGGTTCCCGTAATTGCTTTTTCCACGTCGAGGTAATGGTTTGTAGCTGTGGCCAAATCCTTTTGCTTGTAGCCTGTTACTTTGATTTGCATCGCAAACGGGTCCAACTCAAGCAAGTAATAATCAGAATTTGCGGGAAGTGTCTCGATGTTATGGAGTGCCTCTCCGTAGGCCTGAAGGCGAGCGCAGACATCGAGCCGATGGGCGAAGTCCCGCAATTCATTCCTCAGTCCAACAGGCTCGACCGGGGTGCCTGGAACTGGAGGAGAGTTTTCCCGTTCCGCAAGCGCTGTTCCCATCAAGGCAAAAAAGCGCAACCAATCATCCTCGCCAATGCTGGACTTCAACGCTTGCCGGATAAATGTTCCTACTGTTTCGACCGCGGTCGCCCAAGCATGTTGGAGTTGCGACCTAATCTGAACCTCAATCTTCAAGCCGTTATGGGTGGTCTTGCGATCACTAAAATAGCTATAAACAAGATGAAGGCTCCGGTATCCAGAAGTCAAGTCCGAAGTTTTCTGTAGAATGCCATTCCTCAGGGTAGTTGGTTCTTGTTCTTGTTGGTTGACGGGCCAACTCGCGGAGGGCGTAGCCCGG
>Ga0307373_10009034_pt1 | contig 15007 bp, 12 predicted proteins | sample OX2MG_FD_202534 | JGI IMG/M metagenome (GOLD analysis project Ga0307373, IMG submission 202534) | Soil microbial communities from Risofladan, Vaasa, Finland - OX-2 | ecosystem: Environmental > Terrestrial > Soil > Coastal area > Acid sulfate soil | place: Finland: Risofladan, Vaasa | collected... | reverse complement strand
CGAGCAGCGCCGCGATGGCCCGCGTCGAGGGCGCCCTCGAGGACTGGCGGCGCGATCTCCTCTGCGACCCGCAGACGAGCGGCGGCCTGCTCATCGCCGCGGCCGGTTCGGCCGCTGGCGCGGTGCTCGAACTGGCCCGCGCCCGCGGCTTCGCCGCCAGCCGCGTCGTCGGGCGCGTGACCGGCGCGCCGGCCGGCATCGTGCTGCGGGGCGCAGCAGACCGATCGTCTTGAAAACGGGAGAGCCGACGATGTACATCGCCATGAACCGCTTCAGCGTGCGCCTCGGCCAGGAGCAGGCGTTCGAGGCCGTCTGGCTGGGCCGCGACACCCATCTGGGCGACGCGCCCGGGTTCGTGGCGTTCCACCTGCTGCGCGGACCGGCGGCCGAGGATCACGCCCTCTACGCCTCGCACACCCTGTGGCGCTCGCGCGAGGACTTCGAGGCCTGGACCCGCTCGGAGGCGTTCCGCGCCGCGCACCGCAACGCCGGCGAGCACCGCCCGCTCTACCTCGGCGGCCCCAGATTCGAAGGCTTCGAGGTGATCCAGGAAGTCACGGCGTAGGTTCTCGCGTCCTTCGAGACGCCGCCGGCGCGGGCTCCTCAGGATGACGTGGATTTTGCAACTGCGCCCATTTTCGTCATGGTGAGGAGCCCCCGAAGGGTGCGTCTCGAACCACGCAGGGCGCCGCCGCTCACCGCCGGGCGAAGTTGGCGAGGTCGCTGGCGGTGTCGCGGCTGATGTCGGGGCAGCAGATCGAGAACACCTCGGTGCCGTGGATGGTGCCCATCACCTGGCGGCAGCGCGCGGCGACGCCGGCCCGCAGCAGCAGGCGGTAGAACTCGATCCCCTCGTCGCGCAGCGGGTCGCACTCGTTGACGCTGATCACCGTCGGCGGCAGGCCGGCGACGTCCTCGACGCTGGCGAACCCGGGCCAGGCCAGCGGGTTGCGGCGCTTCAGCTCCTCGATCCCGTAGGCCATGGCGCCGCGGTTGTTGTGCAGATCGAGCAGGATGCCGTTGTTCTCGGTGGACGAGGGATGGCGCGCCTGCGGCCACTCGCCGGCTATGTAGGGGCAAAGGGCGTAGAGCCCCTTCACCAGCCCCAGATCGCCGTCTCGCTTCAGCTTCAATCCGGTGGCGAGGGTCAGGTTGCCGCCGCCGCTCTCGCCGGCGACGACGATGCGCGCCGGATCGATGCCCAGGGCGTCGGCATGGGCGCGCACCCACTTCAGTCCCGAGACGCAGTCGTCGAGCCCGGCCGGAAACGGCGCCACCTGCGGCGCCGACGAGGGCGAAAGGGCGTTGCGGAAATCCACCATGGCGACGGCCACGCCCTCGCGCGCGATGATCCTGCCCCAGGCCCGGTACATGCCGTCGAAGGCCGACATCGAGGTCATGCCGCCGCCGTGGATGTAGTAGACGCACGCCGGGCGCTCGGCATTGTCCGGCCGGATGAACCGGATGTTGATCCAGACGTCGGGCGCCGACTGGAAGCGCTCGGTGCGGGTGACGAGACCGGCCGAAGGCGCGACGATCTCGTTGTCCATGGCCTCCATGAACGGCTGCATCGCGGCCTGCCGCGCTTTCGCCTGCGGCGTCTCGAGTTCCGCCAGCAGCTCATCGCGACTGGCCGCGTCGCCCGGGTTCGCCGCATCCGGCCAGCCGCCCAGCACCGCCTTGATGCGCGGATCGATGCGGGGGTCTTCGACGAGCTTCGAGGCCATTGAGCGTCTCCTTGCGGCTCGCCCTCGGCGTAGAGCCTGGCGCCAGGGTCGCGCAAGCCTTGATGCTCGCGGGGGTCGGCCGCCGCGCCGCGTCAGCCCTTCACGAACAGCATCGCCTTGGTGAGGAAGGCCTGGTCCTGGGCCTGGAGGGTCAGGCCGGCGCGGCCGAACAGGGCCGCGAGGTCGGCCCTGGCGTAGCTGCGGAAATAGGGCTCGTGGAAATAGGCCGGGAAGGCTTCGAGCAGCCGGGCGAGGCGCGGCTCGTCGCCGGGCTGCAGCGAATCGGCCAGGGCGAAGATGCCGCCGGGCTTCAGGACCCGGGCGATCTCGGCGGCGGCGGCGGCGCGCACCTTCGGCGGCAGTTCATGGAAGAGATAGATGGCGGTCACCGCATCGAGGCCGGCGTCCGCGAAGGGGAGCTGCTCGGCCTTGGCCTGCACCAGCGCGGCGGCGCCGGCCTGGCGGGCGGCGGCGGCCAGATAGGCCGGCGAGAGATCGAGACCGATCAGCCGGGCGCGGGGAAAGGCGGCGGCGAGGTCGCCGAGAAAGGCGCCGGCGCCGCAGGCAAGGTCGAGGACGGCCAGTCCGCGGTGGTCGCGGTCGCGCCAGGCGCGGGCGAGGAGGGCCAGGGCGCGCCGGCGCATCGCCCCGGCCGCGCCGGCGAACAGCGCCTCCACCTGGGCTTCGTAGCGTCCGGCGCTCTCGGGCGTGAACCAGCCGCCGCTCTGGTAATGGAAGTTCTGACGGTAGTAGGCCGGATAGCTGGCGGGCGCGGCCTCGCGCACCTCGGCGCCGGCCCCGCGGCGCCGGCGCGCTTCGACCGCGAGCGCATCGGCGATGAAATCGGCGGTGCGGCGGAAGGTGGCGAGCGGATCGGCGGCCCGGTCGATCATCGAGGGATAGAGACCCTGGGCGACATCCGCGGCCTCCTTCTCGAACGCCGCCTGCCAGGCCTTGCGCACGAAACCTTGCGGCGGCGGATCGGCGGTCGGCCGGAACCGCACCGGCGGCGCGGTGCGGTTGGGACGGGTGATCGCCCGCGCCAGCCCCCCCGCCGCGCCCCACCACAGCGCCTTTGCGGCCGCGGCGGCCCGGTAGGCGGCGGCGTCGCCGACGAAGGCCCGCCGCCGCTGCCTCTGATCGCTCAACCGCCCCTCCGCACGAAGACGCCCACCAGTTCGATATGGGGCGACCAGAGGAACTGATCCACCGGCAGCACCCGCTCCAGCGCAAAGCCGGCGTCGACGAGGATGCGGGCGTCGCGGGCGAAGCTCGCCGGATTGCAGGAGACGCCGGCGATGCAGCCGACGCCGGAAGCGGCCAGCGCGTGGTGCTGCGCCGGCGCGCCGGCGCGGGGCGGGTCGATGACCGCGGCGTCGAGGCGCTTCAGTTCGGCGGACGACATCGGGCGTCGGTCGAGGTCCCTGGCCTCCACCGTAATCGCCTTGAGGCCGGGAGCGGTTCCGTGCGCGGCGGCGAGGGCGCGGACCGCCGGGGCGGAGACATCCATCGCGACGATGGGGGCGGTCTCGGCGAGCCGCAGCGCGAAGGCGCCGACGCCGCAGTAGAGGTCCGCCACGGCGCGGGCGCCGGCGAGCGCCTCGGCGACGAAGGCCGCCATCGCCGCCTCGGCCTCGCCGACCGCCTGCAGGAAGGCGCCTGGCGGCAGGGCCACGACGGCGCGCCCGATGCGGACGGTCGGCGTTCGAGCCTGGTAGAGGGTCTCGCCGCCGAGGCTGACGCGGGCGAAGTCCGCCTCGGCCGCCGCCTCGGCGACGCGGGCCTGGGCGCCGGCAGAGAGCGCTCCGCCGCGCCGCTCGACGCCGGTGATGTCGATGTCGAGACCGGTCTCGCTCAGCGTCACGTGCAGGATCGGCGCGGAGCTGCGATGCTCGAAGAGCGGCTGGGCGAGGCGGCGCAGGCCGGGGAACGCGGCGACGAGGCGCGGATGGGCGATGCTGCAGACCTCGATCGGCGCAAGGCGCCAGGAGCGGCGCGCCTTGAAGCCGATCCGGGCGGCGCCGCCCGCGCCTTGGCGCGCATGCAGCGCCAGCCGCCGCCGCGAGCCGGGCGCGGCGGCGAACGGGGCCAGGATCTCGGTCTCGATGTGCTCGCGCGCCAGGGCCAGCCGGATCTGCTCGCGCTTCCAGGCGAGGTAGGGCGCCCCCGCCCAGTGCTGCAGGGCGCAGCCGCCGCAGTCGCCGAAGTGCGGACAGGGCGGCGAAACCCGCTCGGGACTGGCGGCCTCGACGCAGATCAGGCGGCCCCGATCCCCGGCGACCTCGGCCAGCACCCGCTCGCCGGCAAGCGCGCCCGCGACGAACACCGGTCCGGCGGCCACGCCGTCGCCCCCGGCGCCCAGCCGCTCGATGTCGAGTTGGCGGACGGTCGGATTCACCAGGCCAGCAGACTCAGGCCTGGAATCCGCAAGGCCGGCTATATTCCACGCCGCTTCGGAATCGCTATCTCGTCCCGCTCCTGGATGGGTCGAGGCTCAGGCAGATCCCGCAGGCGTCTCAGCATCTCGCCGATCGAGATGCGGGGCTCGAGGAGGGTCGCCGGCGTGTCGCCAGACTGTGCGGCCGAACGCTCGCCGTCGCGGCGGCTCGTTCTCGGCATCTTGCCCTCACCGGAATTCGTCACGGGCGTGTGTACGAGCCGGCGGACCATTCGACAACCTGCCCTTTCCACGGCAAAGAGTTCGGGCTGACGAGACGCTCATCATCGCCGTCACCCCGGCCAAGCGAAGCGCGAGCCGGGGCCGAACGGGCCGCGGCCAAGCTGGAATTCGTCTTGGAAGCGGCGGGTCCGGCCCCGGATCGTCCTTTCAGGCCCGTCCGGGGAGACGGCGATGGTGGTCAAACCTCCGCGAATTAGCCCTTTCGCAATCCGACCGCATCGCCGTGCCGCCCTTCCAGGGCGGTCGGGTGAATGGACAGCGAGTGTCCGGCGCCCGCCGGCGGCAAACATCGACCGCGCGCCCTCGGCGATCTTGGCGGCGGGCGCCTGTTTCGCCTGGCTAGCCCACGCTCTCGGTCTCGAAGAGCTTCTTCAGCTCGTTCTTCATGATCTTGCCGTTGGCGTTGCGCGGCAGGGTCTCGGGCCAGAAGAGGATCTTCACCGGCACCTTGAAGGCCGCCAGGCGCTCGGCGACGAAGGCGCGCAGCTCGGCCTCGGTGGCCTGGGCGCCCGGCTTCAGCGTCACCACGGCGGCGGGCTGCTCGCCCAGGGTCCGGTGCGGCACGCCCACCAGGGCCGCGTCCATCACCGCCGCATGGTCGTAGAGGCAGTTCTCCACCTCGATGCAGTAGATGTTCTCGCCGCCGCGGATCAGCATGTCCTTGGCGCGGTCGATGATGAAGCAGAAGCCCTCCTCGTCGAGGCGGGCGAGGTCGCCGGTCCTCACCCAGCCGTCGCGGAAGGTCTGGGCCGTGGCCTCGGGCTTGTTCCAATAGCCCTTCACCACCTGCGGCCCCTTGCACCAGAGCTCGCCCACCTCGCCGACGGGCAGTTCGCGCCGGCCTTCGACATCCAGGATCTTCAGGTCGGTGACGGCCACCGCCGGGCCGCAGCTCGACGGGCGGTGCTCATAGTCCTCGGCGCCGTGGCTGGTGGCCGTGGCCGAGGTTTCCGTCATGCCCCAGCCGTTGCCGGGCTGGCTCCTGGGGAAGGTCTCGCGGATCCTGCGCACCAGCTCCGGCGCCGAGGGCGCGCCGCCGTAGGCGACGCTCTCCAGCGAGGAGAGATCGTAGTTGGCCCGCAGCGGGTGCTCGATCAGCTGCCAGGCGATGGTGGGGACGCCGCCGGCGGCGTTGATCTTCTCGCGTTCGATCAGCTCGAAGGCGCGCACCGGCTCCCAGCGGCGCATCATCACCAGCTTGCCGCCGGAATAGAGGATCGGATTGAGCACCGCGAAGCAGCCGGTGGCGTGGAAGAACGGCACCGAGAGCAGCATGGCCCGCTGCGGCGCGTCCGGATCCGCCGCCGGCAGCGCCTCGCCGCGGCGCAGCAGCGCCCGCTGACCGACGCTGGCCGCGGCCATGATGTTGGAGTTGATGTTGCGCTGGGTGGCGAGCGCGCCCTTCGGCTTTCCGGTGGTGCCGGAGGTGTAGAAGATGGTGGCGTCGTCCTCGGGAAGAATCTCCACCGGCGGCGGCGGGGCGTCCGGCAGCGCGGCCCAACCGGCCTGCGCCCCGATCAGGTCCTCGAGCCGCGCGACCAGCGGATTGGCGATCTCCTCCTCCTGGCGCGCCACCAGGACGCGCTTCAGCGCGGGGCAATGCTCCAGATGCTCGGCGAGCCGCTCCAGCCGCTCGGCGTCGACGATGGCGACCTTGGTTCCGGAATCGACGAGGCCGTACTCCAGCTCCGGTCCGGTCCACCAGGCGTTGAGCGGCGTCACGATCGCCCCCAGCGAGGCCGCCGCATAGAAGGCGACCGGCCATTCGGGCAGATTGCGCATGACGATGGCGACCCGGTCGCCCTTCTCCACGCCCTCGGCCTTCAACGCGCGGGCCAGCGCCGAGACGGCGCGGAAGAAGGCCTCGAAGCTGACGCGCTCGTCCTCGTTGACCAGGAAGATCCGCTCGCCATAGGCGCGCGCCGCCTCGGCCACCGCGCGCAGACTGGGTGGAGCGTTCTTCCAGACCCGCGTTTTCACGCCGCGGATCACCAGCTCCTCGATCTCGCACGGCATGCCGGGGGCGGTGATGACGGCGTGGGCCTCGGCGATGGACATGGCGGGCCAGGGTCGGGAGGGGATGGCGGCGTCGCTCATCTGGGAAAGCTCCTCGGGGGTTGGCGGGCGCGAACAACCACAAGGAAGGCCCGGATGCAAACCTCGCCGAGCCGCCCTGGCCGACCCGACCTAGCCGCTTGCTTCAATCAAATCGACGCGCTGACCCGGCGGCCAGAGCGAAGCGCCATCGCTTCAGATTGGCTGGACCGTTCCAATAGCCGCGTCGCGCCCCTTCCACGCCCGCGCCTGGCGGCACGGCGGTCCCCCCTTGTCCGCAAGCGGGGAAGGAGCGAGGACGCGTTCCTCCTCACCCGTGCAACGGGGGAGGTGGCGCCCGGCGCGGCAGCGTCGGGCGGCGGAGGGGGCTGCGGGCGATGGCTCTCAGGCGCCCCCACCGCGCATGGCCCGGGCGCGGCGGAAATCGGCGAGACGCTGGCGCCCGGGGCGAAGCGTCATCGCTTCAGATTGGTTGAAGCGGCCCACTAGCCGACCTGATCGAGCCGGCCCAGGGCCGCCTCCAGTCTCGTCCTGGCGGCCTGGGCCTCGGCGAGGCGCTCGCGATTGTCGTCGACCACCTCCTCGGGCGCGCGGGCGACGAAGTCGGGATTGGCGAGCTTTTTCGAGGTGCGCTCGATGTCCTGGGCGAGAGCGGCGACCTCCTTGCCCAGGCGGCTGCGCTCGGCGGCGATGTCGATGTAGTGCGCCACCGGCAGGGCGAGCGCGGCGCCCTCGGCCAGGAACGGGACCGATCCGGCTTCCGCCGCCTCCCCGAACCTCAGCTCCGAGACCCGCAGCATCTGGCGGATGGCCGCCGCATTGGCCTCGAGCACCCGCTGCTGGCGCGCATCGGCGTGGGTCACCAGCAGCGGCGGCCGAGCCGAGGCCGGAACGTTGAGTTCGGAGCGCACCGAGCGGCCCTCGGCGATGGCGGCGATGACCAGCGCCATCTCGGCCTCGGCCTCGGGATCGGCATAGGACTGCGGCAGATCCGGCCAGGGCGCGGTCATCAGCATCGAGTCGCGCGGCGGCCCGGCTGCGGCGGTCTTTTCCCAGAGTTCCTCGGTGATGAACGGCGTCACCGGGTGCAGCAGCTCGAGGATGAGGTCGAGCACCCAGGCGGTCATGGCGCGGGTCTCGGCCTTGGCGGCCTCGTCGGCGCCGGCGAGGACCGGCTTGGCCAGCTCCAGGCGCCAGTCGCAGAAGACGTTCCAGACGAAGCGATAGAGCGCCGCCGCGGCGTCGTCGAAGGCGCAGGCCTCCAGCGCGACGGTGACGGCGAGGGTCGCCTTCAGCGCCTCGGAACGGATCCAGCGGTTCTGCACGTGATCGACCCCGGCCGGATCGAACCCCTCGACGCGGACGCAGCCGTTGATCTGGCAGAAGCGCGCGGCGTTCCAGAGCTTGGTGCAGAAATTACGATAGCCTTCAATGCGCTGGCGCGACAGCTTGATGTTGCGATTCTGACCGCTCATCGCGGTAAGGGTGAAGCGCAGGGCGTCGGCGCCATAATCGTCGATCAGCTCCAGCGGATCGACGACGTTGCCCTTGACCTTGGACATCTTCGCGCCGGTGGCGTCGCGGATCAGGGCGTTGAGGAAGACGTGGCGGAACGGGACCTCGCCCATGAAATGCAGGCCCATCATCATCATCCGCGCCACCCAGAAGAAGATGATGTCGGCGCCGGTGACCAGGGCGGCGGTGGGGTAGAACCGCGCCAGATCCGCGGTCTTCCCGGGCCAGCCCAGGGTCGAGAACGGCCACAGCGCCGAGGAGAACCAGGTGTCGAGCACGTCCTCGTCCTGGCGCAGCGGCTCGTCGCGGCCATAGTGCTCGCGGGCGGTCGCCCGGGCCTCGGCCTCGCTCTCCTCGACGAAGATGCGCCCGTCGGGCCCGTACCAGGCGGGGATGCGGTGCCCCCACCAGAGCTGGCGCGAGATGCACCAGGGCTCGATGTTTCTCAGCCAGTCGAAATAGGTCTTCTCCCAGCTCTTCGGGGTGAAGGCGGTGCGTCCCGCCTCGACGGCGCGGATCGCCGGACCGGCCAGGGTCTTGGCGTCGACGTACCATTGGTCGGTGAGATAGGGCTCGACCACGACGCCGGAGCGCTCGCCGTGCGGCACGGCGTGGCGCATGGTCTCGACGCCGCGCAGGAGACCGAGGCGCTCGAACTCGGCCACCACCTTGGCGCGCGCCGCGAACCGATCGAGTCCGCGGTACTCGGGCGGTGCATTGGCGTTCAGGCGCGCGTGGGCGTCCATGACCTCGAGCATCGGCAGGCTGTGCCGCTGGCCGACTCGAAAATCATTGAAATCGTGCGCCGGGGTGATCTTCACCGCGCCCGAGCCCTTCTCCGGGTCGGCATAGTCGTCGGCGATGATCGGGATCGGGCGGCCGACGATCGGCAGGCGCACGCACTTGCCGACCAGCCCGCGGTAGCGTGCATCGTCCGGATGCACGGCCACGGCGGCGTCGCCGAGCATGGTCTCGGGACGCGTGGTGGCCACGACGATCTCGCCCGAGCCGTCCTCCAGCGGATAGGCGAAATGCCAGAGATGCCCCTCGACCTCCTTCTGCTCGACCTCGAGGTCCGAGATCGCGGTCTGGAACTGCGGGTCCCAGTTCACCAGGCGCTTGTCGCGATAGATCAGCTTCTGCCTGTGCAGAGCGACGAACACCTTGCGCACCGCCGCCGAGAGGCCCTCGTCGAGGGTGAAGCGCTCGCGGCTCCAGTCGCAGGAGGCGCCCAGGCGGCGCAGTTGGGCCACGATCGCCCCGCCCGACCGCGCCTTCCATTCCCAGACCTTCTCGACGAAGGCCTCGCGGCCGAGGTCGCGGCGGCCCATGTTGCCGGCGGCCGCCAGCTGGCGCTCGACCACCATCTGGGTGGCGATGCCGGCGTGGTCGGTTCCCGGCAGCCACAGCGCCGCCTTGCCGCGCATGCGCTCGAAGCGGACCAGGGCGTCCTGCAAGGTGTTGTTGAGCGCATGGCCGATGTGCAGCACGCCGGTGACGTTGGGCGGCGGAATCACCATCGCGAACGGTTCGGCGGCGGGATCCTCGATCGGCGCGAAGGCGCCCGACGCCTCCCACTTTTCATAGAGGCGCGGTTCGACGGATTTGGCATCGAAGGTCTTTTCGAGCATGGGATCGCCTGGGATCATAGCGCCTGCCTCCCCGTCATGGGGAGGGAAACGCCGCGAAGCGGTCAGGATCGAGAATCCGGGGGCCGTGCGAAGGCGCCGGCGGCGATCGGCGCGCCGGAGCCTGCGGCTCCCCACCCGGCCGATGCGGCGCGTCGGCCCGCCCTCCCCGTGACGGGGAGGGCGGGCTCATCGTACTCGGATGCGCGAGATGCGCTCGACTTCCTCGGCCACCTTGGCCTCGACGATGGACGGCAGGTGTTCGTCGAGCCAGGCCTTCAGCAGCGGCCGCAGCAGCTCGCGCACCACGCCGTCGAGCGTCTGGCCGTCGGAAGGCATGGCCACCGCGGCGGAGAGCTGGCTGAAGGCGCTGGCCGCCGCCCTGGCGCTGACCTCGCCGACGAGACCGTCGTCCCTGAGCGCCGCGGGCGCCGGCGTTTCGGGCGCCGGCGCTGTCCGAGGCGGCGGCGTGGGCCGCGGCGGCGGCGCGGCGGCGGCCTCCTTGGCGTAGACGTCCAGGTCGCCGACGGTCTCGGCCGGCGGCTCGACGCGTTCGGTAAGCTCGAGCACGTCCTCGGCGCGGGTCTCGGGAGCGGCCGAGGCGGTCGGCGCGGGGTCCGGCTCGGCCCCGGGCGGCTCCGGCGGCGCGGCGCCGGCCTCCGCCGCCGGCGCGTCGTCCTCGGAGATTATGCGCCGGATGGAGGCCAGGATTTCCTCCATGGTCGGCTCCGGGGCGGCTTGTTCAGACATGTGATGACCCCACGCGAGAATCCCTTTGTGCGGCTAGGCTACGCGCGAAGCGGCGCTCCTGCAATTTCGCGTTCGCCCCAGTCCACGGCAAAGAGTTCGGGCTGACGAGACGCTCATCATCGCCGTCACCGCGGCCAAGCGAAGCGCGAGCCGGGGCTGGACGGGCCGCGGCCAAGCTGGAATTCGTCTTGGAAGCGGCGGGTCCGGCCCCGGATCGCCCTTTCAGGCCGTCCGGGGGGTGACGGCGATGATGGTCAAACCTCCGCGAATTAGCCCTTTCGCAATCCGACCGCATCGCCGTGCGCCCCAGTCGCGTTCGCCCAGCCCTGTTCGCCCCGATCGTGTTCGGGTCAGGGCTTGACCACCTGACCAGGCGGGGTCGGCGCGGGCGCGCGCGCGATCGAGGGCGCGCCGAGATGGTCCACGGCCTCGAGCGCCGGCTCCCAGGGCGTCCACCAGACGCCGTCGCGGCGCTTCCTGAAGTTCCTGGCGGCGTCGTAGCGCGGCGCCGTCGGTATCAGGTTCCTGGCGTCGAGCGATCCCATGGCGGCCAGCACCGCCGCGGCCGCCACGTATTCGTCGTGCCTGGCCCCCACCAGCGACAGCTCGGAGTTCTCCAGCTCCTGTTCGGCGTTGAGCACGTCGAGGGTGGTGCGCAGGCCGACCTGCTCCTCCTGGCGCGTTCCCTCGTAGGCGATGGTGTCGGCGCGCACCTGCTCCTCGTCGGCGGCCAGGCTGGCGCGGGCGCCCAGCAGCTGGTTCCAGGCCTGCGACACCGCCTGCAGCACCTGGCGGCGCGCGGTCTCGATGCCGATCCGCGCGACGTTGTCGCGCTCGGCCGCCTGCCGGATCTCGGAGAACGTCAGCCCGCCGGCGAACAGCGGGATCTGCGCCGTGGCCTGCACCTGCAGGGCGCGGGTGTAGTCGGCGAACGGATTGCCGGCGGAAATGCCGAACGGCGTCACCCCGCCGCTGTAGCCCACCGAACCCTGCACCGAGATGGTGGGCCGCCGCTGCGCCTTGGCCTGGGCCAGGCGCGCGGCGGCGGCCTCCTCGGCGTAGTTCGCCTGCAAGAGCTGCGGGCTGTTGCGCTCGGCCGCGTCGAACGCCGCATCCACGCTCGCCGGCAGCAGCGCGGCCAGCGGCGGCTCGGGGGCGAGGTCGTCCGGGTTTTCGCCCACCACCTCGTCGTAGGCGGACCGGGAAATGGCGAGGCTCGACTGCACCGAGGCGAGCTGGGCGCGGCCCAGCGCCAGCCGCGCCTGCGACTGGGCGACGTCGGTGCGCGTCACCTCGCCCACCTGGAAGCGCGCGTTGGTCTCGTCGAGCTGGTGGCGCAGCACGTTGACGTTGTCCTGCGCGATCGCCAGCTGCTCCTGGCCCTGGCGCACGTTGACATAGGCCTGGACGACGCTCTCCAGCACCTGGATCTCGGTCTGCCGCAGCGCCTCGCGCCCGGCGAGGATGTCGGCGGTGGCCGCGTCGACGGCGCTGGCCACGCGCCCGCCGGTGTAGAGGGGCTGGGTGATCTGCAGGCCCGCCTGCGAGGTGTTGAACGTGCCCTGCTGGCCGAAGGTGGAGACCTGGTTCTCGGCGTGGGTGACGGTGGCGCCGAGGCCGACGGTAGGCCCGAGCCCGGCCATGGCCTGCGGATATTCCTCGTCGATGGCCCTCTGGTTGGCGCGGGCGGCCTGCAGGGTCGGATTGGTCTCGTAGGCGAGCGTGACCGCGTCCGCGAGGGTCGCGGCGGCGGCGCCGGCGCCCAGGCCCAGCGCCAGGCTGCAACTGGCCGCGGCGAGGGCCGCGTGGCGAAAATCCGGCATGCGTCGTCGCGCCCCTCGCGCAGTCCTGGCCAGAATGGCGTTCCTATATGCCGTTTCGCAGGCTCCAGTTCCATCGCCGGGGCGATGAAGCTTTGTTCATCCTGCGCAGCGCCTCGTCGCCGCGACGTCAGAAGGCGAAGCCGCGCACCGGCTCGAACCCGGCCATGACCGGCGGCGTGGCGTCGAAGAGATCGCGGCAGCCGACGCCGGGCCCGCTGCGCAGATAGAGCCTGGCGCGGCCGACCGGCCCGTCGCGCTCGACCAGTCCCAGGCGCCCGCCCGCGCCGAGGGCCGCCGTCCATTCCGGCGGCGGCCGCGCCACCGCGCCTTCGCAGACGACGAGATCGTAGCCGCCGCCGGGAAGCGCGCGCAGGTCGCCGCCGTCGAAGCGGCGGACGTCGAGGCCGATCACCTCCAGCACGGCGGCCGCATAGGGCGCCGCGATGGCGAGGGCGCGCTCGCCGCGCCGCGGCCGCAACGCCTGCAGCAGCTTGGCGACGTCGCGTGGCTTCAGCAGCCAGCGGCCGGGCGCATATTCGAGCTCCACGTCCGCATACGCGAGGTAGCGCCCGGCCGGCGCCAGCAGCGCCTCGCGCTCGACGAGGCCCATGGCGTCCTGGATCGCATGGTCGGTGACGTCGGCCACGCGCACCTGGCTTTCCACCATGTTGGCGCGCTGGGCGGCGAAATCGGCGCTCATGCAGATCCTCTGGGCGAAGCGGGGCGAAGCCGGCTTATAGGTCCCGCCCCGGCGGCGAGGCAATGCGCCTATTCCTTGCCGCCCCCGGGTGCATCTGTTAGCCCTCCGCGCGCCCACCGAGAGGGCCTGGTGGCGGAGTGGTGACGCAGCGGACTGCAAATCCGTGTACCCGAGTTCGATTCTCGGCCAGGCCTCCAATTTTTTCAGTGAGTTAGGTAGCCGAATACCCCGACCTTGACCTTGATTTTCCGCTACGCACTTGCTACGCACTTTGGACTCTCTCGAAGGGTCCGCCAATGCCCGAGGCCGTCGCCAAGCATTCCCTCATGGATGGGAAGCTCCACGTGTTCCGCAGGGAGCGCAGCAGCTATTGGCAGTGCGGGACGTTTTTGGCCGGGCGATACCGGCGTGCGAGCACCAAGACCGACAGCCTGGCTGAGGCCAAAGACGTCGCCCGCGATTGGTATCTGACACTCGCCGGCAAGCTCCGGCAGGGCGAGATCAAGGACGAAAAGACCTTCAAGGAAGCGGCGGCGGTTTTCGAGCGCGAGTATGAAATCCTGACCGAGGGCCAGCGCAGCCGTCGCTACGTGCAGAGCCAGAAAGAGCGGCTCCACAACCACCTGATCCCGCACTTCGGCTCGATGCCGCTGTCGGACATCACGTCTGCCGCCATCCAAGAGTATCGGGTGAAGCGCCAGCAGAGCGTCAAGGTGCAGAAGTCGCGCGCAGTGCCGGCTCCCGAAGGGGCCGCCGCGAAGAAGCCACGCCGGCCGCCGAAGCCGCCGAGCGCGCCGGCACGCAATACGATCCATCAGGAGATGGTCGCGTTGCGCCAGGTCTTGAAGAACGCCGTCCGGCACGGGTGGCTCGATCACCTGCCCGACCTCACCGCGCCGTACCGCGCCTCGGGGAAGATCTCCCATCGGGGGTGGTTCTCCCCTGACGAGTACCGCCAACTCTACACCGCGACCCGCAAGCGCGCCCTGAAGCTCAAGGGTACGCAGTGGGAGTGGTCAAGCGAACAGCTCCACGACTACGTGTTGTTCATGGCCAACACCGGCCTACGACCCGATGAAGTAGCGCGGCTCGAATACCGTGACGTCGCTATCGTTGCCGACGGCGACGATCGCATCCTCGAAATCCACGTCCGCGGGAAGCGCGGAACCGGCATCTGTCTGTCGACCAAGGGCGCGGTGCGGCCGTTCGAGCGGCTCGCCAAGCGCAACACGCCAGAGGGCCAGAAGAAACCGCCGCCCTCGGCGCGTCTCTTTCCCATGACCCATCGCACGCTCTTCAACACCATTCTCGACGAGGAGAAGCTGAAGGAGGATCGCGAGGGCACGGCGCGCACAGCCTACAGCCTGCGCCACACCTACATCTGCTTCCGCCTTATGGAAGGCGCGGACATATACCAGGTGGCGAAGAACTGCCGCACGTCAGTCGACATGATCGAAAAGTACTACGCCGCCCACATCCGCACGAGCATCAATGCGGCAGCGATCAACGTCCGCCGCGAGCCATCCTCGAAGAAGCGCACGTAGTGGGGAGGCCACCCAAAATGCCCTCGCCAGCTAAGCTGTGGATGAATCGAACGGCTTGGCCATCTCGCCTTGTGCCTCTGAAAAAGGCTCATTAACACTTCTCCGGCAACTTTGAGTCGTAGGGACAAGCCGCGACCCTGGTGGATCATGGCTTGACCCCGCGTGAGTTACGCGGTTTTAGGCACCCCGCTCGCGGCCGTGCCTGAGGGTTCCCTTGCCAGAATCGGGCAAGCCGTGGGACAATGTTCTTGGTTTGTTCCTTCAGGGAGTCTGAGCAATGGCAAGCACGTCACACGGATCTATCACCAAAGAGGATGTGGCTGCGTTCAGACGTCACATGCAGCAAGAGAAGAAGTCGCTTACGCCCGCGCGAGCTCGCGCCAACCTCATCCAGAGCGGATTTCTGCGGGAAGATGGCCAGCTACGCTACCCGAATCCCGATACGGGCAACCCGGACCAGCCCAAGCCGCTCAATGGGCGGAAATGAACGACCTTTCGGGCGTTCGCACCCACTTCATACTCGCCTACTCAGGTTGCGACGAAGATGTGGGTGAGGCAGCTCTAAGTTCTGGCGGCCCAAACGGG
>Ga0307373_10009033_pt1 | contig 15007 bp, 12 predicted proteins | sample OX2MG_FD_202534 | JGI IMG/M metagenome (GOLD analysis project Ga0307373, IMG submission 202534) | Soil microbial communities from Risofladan, Vaasa, Finland - OX-2 | ecosystem: Environmental > Terrestrial > Soil > Coastal area > Acid sulfate soil | place: Finland: Risofladan, Vaasa | collected... | reverse complement strand
GTCCGCAATGACACGCCCCTTTACGTCGTGTACGTCGGGCCGAAGATCACGATGTGATGAAGGGTGGCGGTTGTTCGTGGGAGACATGAATCGGCGACACCTCCCGGGCCAAGGCGGCGGCCGAAAAACGAATGAGACGACCCCGTTATGTTGGAAACGCGCATTTCCCTGCTTGAGCGTGTCCGCGATCCGGCCGACGCGACGGCCTGGGGGGAATTCGTGGCCCTCTACCGTCCTTTGTTGCTGGCGTACGTGCGTAAGCGCGGCATCAACGAGCACGATGCCCTCGACGTCGTGCAAGAGGTATTCGCGCGGCTTGTGCCGGCGCTCGCTCAATTTCAACTCGATCATCACCGCGGAAGGTTCCGCACCTGGCTCTGGCAGGTCACCCATGCCGCCCTTACCGACGGGGCTCGTCGCCGGGCAGTGAGGACACGCGCTGAAAAGGAATGGCTCGATCAACATGAGTCGAGCGTGGCGGACCATCCCGACGACGACTGGGACGAGCTCTATCGCCGGCGCATTCTCGACGTGGCCTTGAAACGCGTGCGAGAATCGGCGCAACCGGCCTCTTGGGCCTGCTTCGAAGGGCGGGTTCTCGAGGACCGCCCGGCCGCCGAGATCGCCGCCGAGTTGGGCCTCTCGGTCAACGCGGTTTACGTCAATGCCTCGCGGATGTTGTCGCGCGTGCGTGAAGAATGCGACCAATTCGCCGAACCGTTGGACGAAAAATGAACGAGTCCTGTCCTTCCGACGACGAATTGCTGGCGGCCGCGACCGAGGACGACGGCGAGGGCCGCGTCCGGCTGCACGCCGAAGGCTGTGCAGCCTGCCGGCAGCGCATCGAGCAATTGCGGCAAGAGGTCGGCGCATTGCGATCGTTCAGCCGCTCTTTCAGCCGCTTGCCGGCCGCTCGGGCCGAAGCGACGGCGGCGCCCGCCGACGCGCGCGCGACCGATCGGCCGCGGCACGATCGCATCGGCCGCTACGTCGTGGTCGGCGAGCTGGGTTCCGGCGGCCAGGCCGACGTTTATCGCGTGGTCGATCCTGAGCTGGCACGACCGCTCGTGCTCAAACTCGCGCGCCGAGCGGCGCGCGATGACGAAGCTCACCGTGATGCGGCGATCGCGGAAGGGAGGCTGTTGGCCACGCTTGACCATCCGGGCTTGCTGCACGTGTTCGATGCCGGTGTCTTCGAAGGCCGCCCTTATCTGGTGCTGGAATACGTGGCCGGCCGAAACCTGGAACAGTGTTTCGACAACCGGCGCCCCCCGCCCAGCGATGCCGCGCGGCTGATCGGCGAAGTGGCCCGCGTGCTGGCGTATGCGCATGGCCGTGGTGTGGTACATGGCGACGTCACGCCGCGCAACATCATGGTCGATGCCGACGGACGCACCAGGCTGATCGACTTCGGCCTGGCCCGGTTGGAGAGTATTTGGCAAGACGAGGCAGGTCCCTGCGGCGGTACGCCCGAGTTCCTGCCGCCGGAGCTCGCGGCAGCCGGTGGCCCGCGAAAACACGCCGGTCCGTCGGGCGACGTGTTTGGACTCGGGGCCACATTGTATTGGTTGATCACCGGTCGCGGCCCATTTGCCGCGCCAAGCGTGATCGAGTCTCTGGAGCGCGCGCGGCGAGGCGAAGTCGACTTCGGCCCGTTGCGAGCCGCGGGCACACCGCGCCGGCTGGTGCGACTCTGTGAACAGGCTTTGGCAACCGATCCGGCCCACCGCCCCACGGCCGCCGATTGCGCCGGCCGATTGCGGCACTGGACGGCGCGGCTCGCGGGCATGCGCCGCGGCACCGTCGCCATCATCGTATTGCTCGCCGCGCTGGTGCTGATCGAAGCGGCGGATTGGATGTCGAACAAACCGACGGTGCAGTCGGTGCCCGAAATTCTGGTCATTCGCAACGACGAAGTGGTCAACCTGTCGAACGTTTTGCCGTTACGCACGGGCGACCGAGTTACGGTCACGTTCGACGTATCGCCCGGCGAGCCGGTGACGATGGTCTGGCTCGACGCGGCCGGCCAGGTGCGAAGTTTGCCGACGGCACGGACGACGGGCGACAAGCTCGATGGCATCAGGTTCCCTGATGCGACACGCCCGGCGCGGGTTGGGCCGCCCGAGGGAACGGACATGATCTTCGTGTGTCGCGGCGACCCCATTTCCGACGGCGACTTGCGGGCTTGCTTGACCGACGAGTCGCCCCCGGCACTCCCGGACGAAGTGTTATTGCACCTGAGACGTTCGCAGATCGAGCCCAGGGGGCCGTTGCCGCCGCGTAGCGCGGCGGCGTCGCAGGTCGAACGGGCGGGGGAATTCATGATGCAAATCGATTCCCGCCTGCGCCGCCACTTCGTGGGAGTTCGAGGCGTGGCGTTTCCCCACCGCGCGGCGGACGACGACGCGGACGAAGTCACGGACGAATAGTCGTGTTGGTGGGCGTTGCCCAGCCCACGTTTACGTCGCCGCAAGCCATTCATTGGCTTCAGCTTCCAACGACCGACCAGGGATTCTCGGCGCGCGGGTGTAAGGTTCTCGGCTGGCCGGCGTATCACACTATGAGATTGGCAAGCGGAGGGCCGATGGACGTTTTTCTTCCGCGTTTTGTAGGAGTTACGACCATGTCAACCGTTACTGAACTAGACCTGTACCGCAGGGGGCACCGCGCGGTGCTAATGACCAACAAAGTGCAGCCTGCGTCCGCCGTGCCTGGAAGGGACTTGCGCGCCTTGTGGGGCGACGCGCTGGCGACGTTGGCGATCGTTTCGCTGGCTGCGGCCGTCGTTTTCGAATTATTGCGGAGGTAACTACTCCCCCTCGGCCCATACCCGCACGTCGCCGTCGTCGTCGATTTCGACGTGAATGACGTTTGGAGAGCAGCAGACGGGGCAATCCTCGACGTATTCCTGGCCTGATCCGGCCGAAAGGTCGATGGGCACCACGATTTCCTCCCCGCAGGAATCGCAGTGGTAGCTGGCCTCGTCCTTCATCTCGACGCCTCGGTCCGGGTGTTATTCGATCACCGCCACCCGTGTAGTGTGCGCCGATTTTGCGGGGTGGTCAACGCACGAGGGTGGGCTGTTTACCGCAACCACGTCGCCGCTCTACAATTGGCTTCACTCGCCGGTCTCGAAACTTATGGCCGGTCTCGAAGATTACGAATGGCTGGCATCGTCGACGGAAGCAAACGCATGGAGTTGGTCGAAGTCACGGTTTACTACCTGGAGATGCTTGCCGCATCGCACCGCTCGGTGCCCGCCCCGCGAGATGATCTGACGGTACCACACGTCACTTCACCGAGCGTGCTGTACTATCGTTCGCTTTACGATGCCGTGGGCAAGGACTTCTACTGGCTGAGCCGCCGCAAGATGTCAGATGAGGCGCTTGCCGCCATCATCGGCGATCCAGGTGATGAGTTGCACGTGTTGCACGTCGATGGCACGCCGGCCGGCTTTGCTGAGCTGGATCGCCGCCAGCCGAATGAGATCGAGTTGGTCCAGTTCGGCCTGGTTCCGGAATTCATCGGCCAGGGGCTTGGCAAGTGGTTCCTGCAATGGGCGATCGACAAAGCCTGGAGTTACCAGCCGCGGCGGTTCTGGCTGCACACCTGCACGCTGGATCACGCAGCCGCCTTGCCCAACTACTTGAAGGCGGGCTTCAAGCTGTTCAGACAAGAGGCGATACGTCGGGAGTTTTGAGAGCTTCCGGGAGCCGATACACGGGCCGGCCATTCAACGGCCAGCCGTCGGTTTCTCGGCGGGCTTTCTCGCGGCAACAAAGCAGTACCTGCCGACGCCTTCAACCATCCTGAGTTCGTAAGTCGCCCGGCTCGTCGTGGGAGCGTCGGGCTTCAATGGTTGGTGCGCCAAGAGGCGGTAGGTGTTGCGGCTGATTTCCAGATGGAGCAAGGTGGGAATCGGATGTTTTCTTGCCGAGAGGTCTTGCCGATGGCCGTCGAGTGGCCCGCCGATGAACTGGATGAATTCGGGCATGGTTGCATTCCTTGCATGGTGGAGAATAATCCGTTGGGCGTGCATTTTACCGTCGATCATTTTCTGTGCCAGCCCTTTCTCAGGTCAACGATGACCACATCGCGTCCGCAGCGAAGCGGCGATGGCGTAAGGCTGGGGCGCGCGCTTCAGGATGCATTTTTACGGTTTTCCGCCCGGAAGAGGCGGCGCGAACCGGCCATCCTTTTCAGCCTCCCTGCACCGAACACTAAACCGCGGCGCAAGCGAGACCCAGTATTCCACTTACCTTGCTTGCGCAGCAGTTGCGCGGCGTTGGCTGTTAGCGGCGGGATGTGAATTGCCAGGGGGCAAACGCACCCCGAGCGAAGCGGCGTGTGACGATGCTACGACGTGCCGTATCTTGGCGGGAAGACCCATCTCCCAGGTTGCCATCGGTCGCGGGTCGGTTCAGCCGGTGGGAGCTGGTAATCGCGTGGCCGGGCGTCCTGCATGTTATTATCGTTGCTCATGTTAGGGTCGGCATAAGGGTCGAAGCGCTGCGCCCGCTGTCGCTGGTAGTCGGCCGGCCCAGGACCGAACAGCCGAGGCCACCCTTCGCGCCGCTCGCCGTTGGGGCCGGTGCATCCGGCAGCCAGAGCGATCAGCACCCAAAACCCAAACCAGCGGACGTGGCGCACGACGGGCCTCCTCGAAAAATGCCATGAGCGGGCATTGTACGGGCAAACCCCGGCCGGCAAAAGGCGAGTCAGCCGGTCCTGGGGACCCCTATCCACTCGATCGTCCTCGACTGCTAGCACACTTGAACCGCGCGGGACCGATTCAGTGTCGTAAGTGACCTTTAGGAAAAGCCTTCCGTCGCAACCGCGCGCTCGTGCCAAAGAAAAGACCTGCAAGGGCGGGAAGGAGATGAGGAGGTGAGGGGGTGATGAGGTGAGGAGGTGAGGGGATGATGCCGCGGCCGGAAACGGGAGAGTCGCTCCTCATCTCTTCCCGCCGTCATCCCCCTATCTCCTCCGTATCCCCGAATCTCCTTTGAAATGACGCTTCCATTTCGAGTCGTTCTTTTCCGCTCTTCCAGTTCTGTTTGGTTGCCGTTCCATTGGGCCCGCTACGGCAAGTAGGCGTCGAGCAGGACCGTTTCGACCGTGGGAATCAGTTCCACCGCACCCACTGCCGCGGGCAGCAAGATCGTCGCGCCAGTCGTCAAGATCGCCCCATCGGGATCGCCGGCCACTCGCACCTGGCCCGTGACGATCGCCAGCACGTGGCAGCTTCCGTCGCCTCCGATCGCGCTGGGAGCGTTGATTCGCCAGCGGTCGAGGGTGAATTTGTCGCAGGCCACGAGCCGTTCGACGTGCGGCCGATCGGTGGGCTGGGGCGTTTGGGGTTGGGCGGGCCCGTACTCGTAATCGATCGCCTCGAGGGCCGCTTCGACATGCAGTGTCCGCGGCCGGCCATCCGGTCCCAGGCGATTGAAGTCGAACAGCCGGTAGGTGGTGTCGCTCGATTGCTGAATTTCGGCCACCAACAGCCCGGCGCCGATGGCATGCACGACGCCGGCCGGCAAGAAGACGCATTCGCCGGCGCGCGGCTCGAAACGGTGCAAGCAGAGATCGCAGGTGCCTCGCGCGGCCTCGCGCGCCAGCGCGTGCCGGTCGAAGCCCCGCTTCAACCCGGCGTAAATCAGGCTCCCCGGCGCGGCCGCCAAGATCACCCAGGCCTCGGTCTTGCCCAGGTCCGGCGGATCGAGGCGGGCCGCGCGCGCGTCGTCCGGGTGTACTTGCACCGAAAGCGTTTTCTGCGCATCGAGGAACTTGAAAAGCAAAGGAAAACGGGGTTGCCCGGCGTGCCTTCCGAGTAACTCCGCGCCGCGAGTTTTGACCAGTTCGCCCAACGTCGTGCCGGCCAAGGGGCCGGTGGCCACCACGCTCTGGTCGCCGCCGCGATCACAGACCTCCCAACTCTCGGCATAGTCGTCGCCTTCGCCGATGGGCTTACCCAATTCCGTGCCCAACCGGCGTCCGCCCCAAAGGTAGCGGCGGAGGATCGGATGAAAGCGAAGCGGGTAGAGTGCTGCCATGTCAATGTTCTCCGCGTTACCAGCGTGCGATCCAAAGCACGGTCATCGGGGTATGAAAATCCGGCAAGTGCCACCACCCACGCACCGCCCGGTTCAGCGGTACGGTTTCGTCGACAGAAAGATTACCGACAGAAAAATTCTTCCGTCAGTAATCATTCTGTCAGAATTGTCCGTCCCCCAGGTGTTGCTACGGGCTGTTTTTGCGTAAAGGCATTCGCCGTAATTCTAAACTTCATGCGGCCGAAAATGTGACTTTTTGCCACGAGAAAGCGGTGGCTGGTGGCAGAGCCTAAGCGATGCCCCGGCTAGACAGATAGCGACCGGGGGATCGCTAAGGCTCTGCCCCAGCCACCGTGGTTGTCTCATTCTCGGCCTCTTATTCCTGGCCTCGCGAAGTATAGCACCGTTTGCCTGTGCTGAAACCAGAGGTTATGGCTGACCGTCGTGGTCGACGGGAGAACTACCTGGTCCGCAACGCGAGACAACCGCCGGGCGAAGCCGTACAATGGAGCAGTTCCCCTTCGGAGGCCCACTCCATGAATCCAGCACTGCTTGCACACGTGGATCCTGAAGCCCTCTGCCAGCGCGTGCCTCTAGCCGACGAGGAGAACGCGTTGGGGCCTTGGATGGAGGCGCTGAAGGCCCTTACGCCTTGCGTCGAAATCGAGGCTTCGTGCGACACGGCGTGTTATTGCTCCGATCCCACCATCCCTTCGCTCAAGCTCGCCGCGAACACACAAAATTATCGCGAGAACGTGGCCGCCAACCGCCGCTCGCTGGAGCTGATCGATGCGGGCATCGACCGAGGCAGGTTTCAGTTTCCCGAGATGCATGGACCGGAAAGCTTCAGTGCCGACTTCGCGCCCGTGTTTGGGCTCCGTGATCTGGTTCTATTGCGCGACCGATACGTTCGCGTTCTGGCCACTGACGGCCAGTTGGAGGCCGCCGGCCGTGAGCTGCTGCGATCGCTCCAAATGGCCGACATGGTTTTTCGCGGCGACGGACGAGTGGTGCATTTTCTGGTGGCGGTCGCGTTGAAGGGGATCGGGATAGCGCGTTGCCGGGCATTCGCGTTCTCCGCGGATGCGACTACCGAAACGCTGACCGAAATCCTCGCGGCGCTCGATCGCGTCACGGATTTGAACGGACTGATGGCCCGCAGCGTGCGACTCGAATTCCAATTCTGGTCGCTTCCCATTTTCGACCGTCTGGCCGCGGCCGACACTTTGGACAAGTTCGTCGACACGCTGCTGGAAAGATACTATTCGCTGCTTCCCCTGGCACCTGTCGACAACGCCGCTGCGCCTGTCGCGACGGACGATCGCAACGCCTGGCGGCGCGAGCGAATCATGTTCCTGCTCGAGGGGCATCCGGCGCCGTTTGACATCGACCAGACGGTGCGAATGGCAAGCGGGGCAATCGCGGCAGCCGTCCGCGCTTTCGATGCTCGACCCCTTAGTTCGCCGCCTGCGCCGACACCACAGAGAGAGGTTTCCAGCCGTGTCTTGGACCAGGGCGCCTGGCCAGCGCACTTTGACCCAGTGTTACTATATGAGTACATCGGCAACAGCCGCGACGCGCGCAAGCACAGAAAGCTACTGAAAGACTGCATGTCTCCCGAGATGCTGGCCAGCATTCAGCCACCGCGCCGCGCGGCGTTGGCCGTTGCGAAACGGAAACTGCGAGAGATCTCGAATCCTGTTGGCAGGCTTCTCGTGGAGCGCGGCGCCTGCATGCCGATGGTCAACCCTTCCACCGTGGCACGTTCACCAGCCGAGGAACTGGCGACAAAGGTGAGCCTGGCCATTCGGCTGTACTTCGATCGCTTCGGCCGCGCCCCCTCGGAGCTGGGCGAATTGGTCGCCGCCGGGCTCTTGCCGCAACAACCGATCGACCCGTTCGATGGCCTGCCGCTGCGCTATTCGCGCGAGCGGGGATTACTCTGGAGCGTCGGCTTTGACCGGATCGACGGCAACGGCGACCCGTCAGGGGACTACGTTTGGTGCATGCCCGTCGCAGGCGGAGTTGACGGCTGAGTTTTGCTTTTCTTTGGCGCGTCGGCAAACCTCCTCGAACCGATTCAATCGCCCGCAAAAAGTGCAGGATGACCACGTGGGGCAGGTTTCAAACCTGCCATGGAAGTCCATATGGCAGGTTGCTGTTTCCAACCCCCCCCCACGACCCGGATGCTAACTTCGATTCTGCATTTTAGGCGAGTGGTTGAACCGATTGCTTCGGTTGCCGGGGGGTGGGCGGACGTGTTATCATCAGGACTGGGGTCCCGCCAAGTTCCCGCCTTATCCGCTCGCAATTTCCCGCTGTTGTTTCTCCGAGGCCGACGCCCATGCACCTGAAGCGCGACGACGACCTGTTCAAAGACACGACGATGACGTTCGGGGAGCACCTTGACGAATTGCGCAAGGCGCTGATCAAAGCGGTGGCCGGGCTGGCTCTCGGCACTTGCCTGGGGCTGTTGGTGGGCAAACACGTGGTAACGCTGATCGAGCGGCCGTTGAGCAACGCCCTGGGCACGTACTACCAGACGGAGGCCGAATTGGAGTTCGAAAAGTGGGCGAAAAAACGCCGGGAGGCCGGCGAGCCGGTGTTTTACACCGACGAGGAAATCCACGCCCTGGTCCAAGACCAGCGTTTGATGTTCGAGGTCAAGTATTATCATCCGCGCCAGTTTCTGGGCGAACTTGAGCGGGCCGAGCCGGTGGCGCTGGCGCCCATCAAACTCCCTCCGATGCCGGAGGAGGCGGAACAGACCGACGAGGGCGACCAGCAGGGCGATGAGCAAGGGGCCCAACCGAAAAAGCCCGGCGAATTGGCGGGAAAGGGACCGTTGGTGCCGGTATTTCTGTGGCACGAAATCGACGATGACCCGCGGATCAACCCCTTGGCATTGGGCGTCGCCGAGCCATTCTCGATTTGGATGAAGGCGTCGCTCGTGGTGGGCGTCGTTCTTTCCAGCCCGTGGGTTTTCTACTGCATCTGGACGTTCGTCGGCGCGGGACTCTACCCGCACGAGAAGCGGTACGTCCACATCTTCCTGCCCTTCAGCATGGGGCTGTTCTTGTTGGGGGCTGCAACCGCCTACCTGTTCGTTTTCGAGCCGGTGTTGAACTTCCTGTTCAGCTTCAACCGCTGGCTGAAGCTGGGTCCCGACCCGCGGATCAGCGAATGGCTGAGCTTTGTGATCTTCCTGCCGTTGGGCTTTGGCATCAGTTTTCAGTTGCCGTTGGTGATGCTGTTCCTGGAACGGATCGGCGTCTTCAGCGTGCGGACCTACATCGAAAAGTGGCGGATCGCGATCATGGTGATCGTCGTTCTCTCGGCCGTGCTCACGCCGGCCGACCCCTACACGCTGTTCTTCATGGCCATCCCGCTGATCGGGCTCTATTTCGGCGCCATCCTGTTGTGCAAGTACATGCCACGCCCGGCCGGAGCGGTCGGAGAACTAATCGACTGACGGTGGTTCAGCGCCCGATCCGGTGCCCCAATGGCTCGGGTGCCGCCAGCCGCTCTTCGAGCTCGGCGACGCGGTGGGCCAACCGCTCGCGCTCGTGGCGGAAGATGTGTACCGCGCGGCATTGAGCGTCGAGACCGGCGAAGATGCCGGCGACGAGCTTGGGACTGCTCCAGCGCTCGGCCAGTTCTTCGATCTCCGCCGCCACGCCGCGACGTAATCGCGAGGTGAAGCCCCACAGCAACAATCCGCTCCAAAGCGCAAGGCAAAAACCGGCGGCGATGAAGAAGTCGGTCCCCATCAGGGGCTGCGCCTCCTGTGCCAATCCCAACTCGACGGCCAGCCATGAGTCGTAAAAGAAATTGCGGCCGAAACGGTAGAGCAACAGGGCCAAGATCGCCGCGAGGGCCAGCTCGTACCGGATGCGCACGAACCAACCGGTGTGCCGGCTTGCGAGCCGCATGACGAGCGTTTGCAGCTCCGCCGAGGCGGAGGTTACCCGTGCCGCCGCGACCGCGGAGGCCTCGCGCTCGACGACGGCAAGCTGCGTTTCTTCTCGCGGCAGGCCGGCCTCGACCGCGTAGCCATCGACGATGATCGACGCGGTGCGCAGCTCGCCTTCGTTCCAGACCGCCGCCACCGCGCGTGCGGTCGCCGTGTCGGCCTGGTTGTTTTGCCTACCCTTGCGCAGGCGCCGGCCCCCTTCCATCGCCCCCCACAGCGCCAATTGCGCCGGCGTGCGCGCCCGGAATAAAACGGCGCTCGACAAAAGCCCCCCCACGCCTTGGTAGAGCCGCAGCAAACACGAGAATGGGCTGAAGCCCCACCTCGCGGCGATTTCACCCAGGAGTCGCTGCTCCCACGGGCGACGGCTGCCGAGCAGTTCCTCGCGCATCTGGCCGGCGAGGCGCGCGGCGAGCCGGCCGCGCTGTTCGGCCAGCGCCGTTTCGAGTTGCTCGACGGCGGGCAGTCCGGCCTCGATCCGCTCGCGGCATGCGGCCAGCGTTTCGCCGGCCAGATCGAGAAAATTCGCGCGGCGAATCCGGTTGGCCGCGGTGCCGGCCAGTTCGCGGCTGAGAAAATCGACGAGCCGGGCGAACTCTCCACGGGGTTGAATGCCCGCCTGGGCATCGGCCAGCGCGGCGGGCGAATCGACGAAGAACATCTCGCCCGCGGCGTAGTCCTCGGCCAGCCCCCGCCGCCAATCGTCGCGAATGTCCTCGTCGGTGTCGGCGTGGGTTTGCACGAACACTAACCGGGCCCCCGGCGCCGCGGCGGCCAGCTCGTCGGCCACGCGCGCGCTGCGGTATTTCTGTTGCGTCGTCGCCACCAGGAGCACATCGCAATGGGGCAAAAGCTCGCGTAACCGCGCCAGGTTCGTGCCCGGCGCGTCGGTCGCTTCGGTCGTGTCGGGGTCGGGGCAATCGACCAGCACCAGATCGCGCAAGAGCGGCAGATCGCGGTGGACGACCTGGACGCTTTCGGGCGCGATTCCCAACCGTTGGGGTATAATGTCGTCGCGGCAGACGAGCGTCGGCCGCCGCGTGGTGGGCCTCTGCCGTCCTGCCTGGCTGACCTCGGCGCCGACCAGCGCGTTGACGAGCGAACTCTTGCCCGTCCCGGTGCCGCCCAGCAAGGCCACGACCAGGGGGGCGTCGAGGCGAACGCGCAGCGTATCGGCCCGTTGTGCCAGGCGCCGCGCCAGTGCCCGCGCGTGCCGCCCCGCCGGCCAATCGGGCGCCTGATCGGCCCAAAGTTTCATCTCTCCCAGAAACGAATCGACCTCGGCCAGAAGTTCGAGATGAGCCAATTCGCTGGATTTCATGAAATCACCCGGCGTGAACCGAAAAGTATCCCCAAGTATCCTCCTGTTCCCCCCCATCCCCTTTAATGCGCCGAAACACCTGCACGGGAACCATTCTAGCGAAAGTCATACGAAGTAGTTATACTCAAGGTGTCGCGCCTGAGCGGCGTCCCCCTCATTCCCCGCACCGAGAACACGCAATGGCTCGTAAGATCGTGAACCGAAAAGAGTTGCGACGAGAAGGCGAGGCGGCCGAGGCCGCCGAGGCCGCCGGAATCGGCACCAAGACGCCGGCCGCGAAAAAGCCCGCCGTCAAGCGAAAGAGCCGCGCCAAGGCTGCCAAGGAGGTCCGGCTCAAAGCGTTCTGGGGTGTTTACAATCAATCGATGAAGCAGATCGCGCGCTTCGAATACGCCGAGCGCAAAGCGGCCGACAAGAAAGTCGCCGAGTTGAACACTTCGCACAAGACGCCGCATTTCGTGCAACTGGTCAAGGAAGTCATCGAAGAGTGAGGGCATCCTTGTTCCCACGCTCAGCCGGCGCGCTGGGCGGGTGCCCCGAACTCATCTTCGGCCGCTCCGCGGCCCCGCGATGGCCGACCGTTTCAATGATTCCGACGCAACTCTTCGACCAGCTTACGGAAATCGTCGCGATCGCGGAGCGAGTCGAGGTCGTGATCCTCGCTGATGGCGGTCACCGTGGCCGCGATGGTGAAGTAACCGGCTGCGTGGGCGCGCTTGAGCTGCTCGACCGCCTGGGCCGCGTAAAACTCCTTGAGCGTCCGATCGACGGCGCTGAGTTGCTCGGCCGAGCGACCGCCGGGCACGGCGAAGGCGCACTTGGCGAACCCGCGAGCGGCCTGGTAAAGGTTGGGTCCGTTGCCGGGGTCGAGTTGGGCAATCCGCGAACAAACGTCAGCGAGTTTGGCACACGAGATGGCCAGGTCCACGTGGGCCTGGGCGTTTTCAGGGGCGGCCTCAGCCAGCCGCCGGTCGAGTTCCACACTCTGGACGTACTCGTCGCGAGCCGCCGGCAAGTCGCCCATTTCCAGGTGCAAAGCGGCAAGGTAGTAGTAGCCGTACGACAGGTCTTCCTGGAATTGGGCGTTGTCCGGTTCTTCCTTGACTAACCGCAAGTGGATCTGCAGGGCCTGCTGGTAAGCCTCAAGCGCGTCGGGGAACTGCCCCAATCGCGAACAGACCGCCGCGAATTTGCGGTACGAGATGCTCAGATCCCTCTGGGCTTGGAAGTCTGCCGGGTCGGCCTGCGCGGGCCGCCGGTCGAGTTCCACGCAGTGGCCATAGGCCACACGGGCGGCCGCCAGGTCACCCATGTCGAGAAGCACGGCGCCCAGAAAGTAGTAAGCGTACGACAGGTCATCCTGGGCCTGAGCGCTTTGGGGATCGGCTTGTGCCAATCGCTGGCGAATCTCCAATGCCCGCTGGTAACTCGCGCGTGCCGCCGGCAAATCTCCCAAACGTGCCTCGACGTCACCAAGCTTGACGCGACAGAATGAAAGATTTCGCTGCATGTGCGCGTCTTCGCTTTCGGTTGCTGCCAGTTGCTCGGTGATTTCAAGGTTCCGCAGCAATAATTCGCGAGCGGCGGCCAGGTGGCCGAGCTGCATCTCGACGACCCCGACTCGGCCGTACGAGATCGCCAGGTCGGCCTGAGCCTCGCCGTTCTCGGGATCCCGCTCGGCGCGCCGTCGATCGATTTCGAGACATTTCTGAAAGGCCTCGCGCGCGGCGGGCATGTCATTCTGTTTCAGGTCCAAGTCGCCCAGATAGAAATGCGAGAAGGACAAGTTCCGCTGGGCGATGGGGTTTTCGGGGTCGGACTGGGCCAGGCCTTGTTGGATTTCCAAGCTCTTCTGCAAAGCGAGGCGTGCCGCCGCGAAATTCGCCATGCGGGCCTGCAGATTGCCAATCTTCATGTAGGCCAATGCCAGCGTGCGTCGTGTGTCGGGATCGTCCGGCGCGGTTTCATCGAGCCGTTGGGCGATGGCCAGGCCCGCTTCGAAGGCCTCGCGGCCCGGCCGCAGATGGCCCAGTTTCAGCTCGATGTCGCCGATCCGCGAGTGTGAAAACGCCAAATCACGTTGCGCTTGGGCATCGGCCGGCGCGGTCTGCGCCAGCCGTTCGGCGATCGCCAGTCCTTCTCGAAACGCGTCCCTCGCAGCCGACAGATTTCCCAGTTCTTCCGCCACGTCGCCGAGGCGGTTGTAATTGAGCGATAGATCTCTCTGGGCCTGCGGGTCGTCCGTCTCTCGTGATCGCCGACGGTTGATCTCCATCGCCTGCAAAAAGGCTTCGTGAGCGGCATGCACATGGTTCAACTGCCACTCGACGTCGCCCAACCTCAGGTAAGCGACTGCAAGGTCGCGTTGAGCTCCTGGGTCGGCGGTGTCCTGTTTGGCGGCGGTCTCAGCCAGTCGGACGGCGTGCTCGTACTCCTGGAACGCCAGCCGGGTCTGGTTCATCAGCAAGTAAACATCGCCCATGCGCAAGTACGACCATACCAGGGTGCTTTGGGCCGCATTCGACCGCTCGGCGTCCTCGATGAGGGCGGCCAAACCCTTCTGGGCCGAGCTCGGCAACGCATGCCGCAGCGCCTGGGTGCCGGGGCGTGCTTCGAGCTTGTTTTGCACGTTATGCACCAATTCCTGAAAGGCGTCCAGTGCCAGCGTGAAGCGGTGTTCTGCTTTGCGAGCCTGCTTCTCGGCGAATGTTTGCGCCTCTTTGGCGCGCGCCTCGGCGGCCACCACTTCCTGACGTCGCTGTTCCGTATGCGCTTGTTCGCGAGTGACCAGCGCATTGCTGACGGCGAGAGCCACCGCCGTCGTGCCCAGCAACACCACCCCGGCGGCAACCAGCGGCTTGTGCCTCCGAGTCCAGCGGCCGACACGCAAAGCAAGGGGCTCCTGATAGGCCCGTACCGGCTCGTCCGCGAGCCATCGCTCGATATCGTCGGCAAACGCCTGCGGTGAAGGGTAGCGATCCGTTGGCCGCAGGGCCATCGCCTTCAGGCACACGGCTTCCAATGCCCGCGGCACGTCCGGACGTACTTGCCGAGGTGGGGTGAAATCTCCTTTCGCCACGCGCCGAAGCAAGGCCCCGAGGTCATCGTCTTCCAGAGGCGCCCGTCCGGTGAGCAATGCATAGAGCGTGGCGCCCAGGCCATAGACATCGCTGGCCGGCCCCAACTCGTCGATCCGCCCCTCGGCCTGCTCCGGGCTCATGTATTGCGGTGTGCCGACCGTCGCTCCCATCTGGGTTGGAGTCGAGGCGCTCGCAACCGACGGCCGGAGCGATCGTTCACCACTTCCGCCTGGCGTCTCGGGATGACCGACCCATTTGGCAAGGCCCCAATCGACGACCAGTGTCTCGCCGTACTTGCCGAGCATGATGTTGCCCGGCTTGAGGTCGCGGTGGAGGATCCCTCGGCTGTGCGCATATTCGATTGCGTTGCACACATCGACGAAGCGGCCCAGCAGCTTGCGAAGCGCGAGACCCCGCTGCGACGAATCACGACCATTCGCTTTACCATCATGAAACTGCGCGATCGCTTCCATCAGGCTATCGCCCCTGATGAATCGCATGGCGTAGAAGGGTCGCCCGTCGGCATAAACTCCCAAGCCATACACGGGGACGATGCCAGGATGTTCGAGGCCTCCGGTGA
>Ga0307373_10009031_pt1 | contig 15007 bp, 15 predicted proteins | sample OX2MG_FD_202534 | JGI IMG/M metagenome (GOLD analysis project Ga0307373, IMG submission 202534) | Soil microbial communities from Risofladan, Vaasa, Finland - OX-2 | ecosystem: Environmental > Terrestrial > Soil > Coastal area > Acid sulfate soil | place: Finland: Risofladan, Vaasa | collected... | reverse complement strand
CTGACCAATCTTGAAGCCGTGCCGGCGCCGGCCGGCGAAATGGACGTCGTGCTCGGGCCGGGCTGGCCGGGTGTCATGCTGCATGAAGCGGTCGGGCATGGCCTCGAAGGCGACTTCAACCGCAAGAAGACCTCGGCCTTCGCCGGGCTGCTCGGCCAGCGTGTCGCCGCCAAGGACGTGACCGTGGTCGATGACGGCACGATCGCCCAGCGCCGCGGCTCGCTCTCGATCGACGATGAAGGCACCCCGACCAACCGCACCGTATTGATCGAGGACGGAATTCTCGTCGGCTACATGCAGGATCGCCAGAACGCCCGGCTGATGGGAATGAAACCCACCGGCAACGGCCGGCGCGAAAGCTTCGCGCATGTGCCGATGCCGCGCATGACCAACACCTATATGCTCGCCGGCACGCGCGATCCCGCCGAAATCATCGCTTCGGTTAAAAACGGCATCTACGCCGTGCATTTTGGCGGCGGCCAGGTCGACATCACCTCGGGCAAATACGTGTTTGAATGTACCGAGGCATACCGGATCGAAAACGGCAAACAGGGCGCGCCGATCAAAGGCGCCATGCTGATCGGCAACGGCCCGACCGACCTCAACCGCATCTCGATGGTCGGCAACGATGTCGCGCTCGACGACGGCATCGGCACCTGCGGCAAGAACGGGCAAGGCGTGCCGGTCGGCGTCGGCCAGCCGACGTTGCGGATGGACAGCATCACCGTCGGCGGGACGGGCTAACAGTGGAGCATGATCTTTTCGGAAAACCGGCTACCACTTTTCCGGATCATGCTCGCTAGCGCACCACGCCGGAAATGCAGCACGGCCGGTGGCGTGGCGGCTTGATGATGGTCTTTAAATAGCAACGCGGCGCCGCCGCCCCGTAACCCGGCCGGTGATAGGTCCAGGCGCGGCACCGCGTGTCGGCTTGACAAGCGGCGGCGCAGGCTTTGCCGCGCGGCTCGGCTGCGGTCTCGAAGTTGCGGTAATCGCCGCCGGCGCGATCGATGGAAAATTCCAATTCGCCGAGATGCGGCTCGATCACCGCGGCGCCGCGCACGCCCGAGACGCAGCAGTTAGACGGCACGCGCCGTACGATCTCGCGCTTGAGCCAGCACTTCGCCGGCGCGCCGGAGATCGACGGATAGGAAAAACTCCACGACCGGCAGCCTTTGTCGCGTTCGCAGCGGTTAGCGCAAACCGCCGGATCGCCGCTCGGAACCGGGGCATCGGCATAATCGCCACCGGGCCGGTCAAAGCCCGACTGCGCGCGAGCCGACGCGCCGGCCGTTGCCGTTGCCATGGCGACAACGACAAACGCCGCGAACGCTGCGGTCAGTGCGCGCATGCGTCGCCTCGCATTGCTCGCAACATCGAGCTTAGCAACGTTTCCCCTCCAACCACAAAAGCGCACCCCTTGGGAACCGATACTACAGGAATTTGGCGCCCATCGCGTAACCTTCGCGGCGCGTTATCCGCGCTCAATCGCGGAAGTGTTTCGATAGTTTTAGACCCTGCGCCTGATAGTTGGAGCCGATGCCGGTGCCATATAGCTGATCGGGGCGCGCCAACATGTTTTCATAGACCAGACGGCCGACGGTCTGGCGGTGTTCGAGAATGAACGGCACTTCGCGCGAACGCACTTCCAGCACCGCGCGGGCGCCAAGTCCGCCGGCGCCGGCATAACCGAAGCCCGGATCGAAGAAACCGGCGTAATGCACGCGGAATTCGCCGACTAGCGGGTCGAACGGCACCATTTCGGCCGCGTAATCGGGCGGCACCTGCACCGCCTCGGTGGACGCCAGGATGTAAAATTCGTCCGGATCGAGGATCAGGCTGCGGTCGGCACGCGCGACCATCGGCTCCCAGAAGTCGGCCACCTCGTAGGCGCCGCGGCGCTCGACCTCGATGACCGCGGTATGCCGCTTGGCGCGATAGCCGACGATGTCTTTGCCGCTGTGCAATCCGCCGCCGGAAAGGTCGACGCTTACCGCGACGCCTTCGCCCATCACAGCTTCGGCGCGATCGACCAGTCGCTCGCGCGCGTGCAAGGCTCGCAACGCTTCGCCGTCGAGTATAGCCTCGCCGCGGCGAAAGCGAATTTGCGACAACCGCGACCCTTCGCGGACCAGCACCGGAAACGTCTTCGGACTGATTTCGGCGTATAGCGGCCCGTGATAGCCGCCCTCGACCCGATCGAAGCCGCGGGTTTCGTCGGCAATCACCCGCGTAAAGACGTCGAGGCGTCCGGTCGAGCTTTTCGGGTTGGTGGCAGCCGCGATATCGTCCGGCAAAGCGAGGCTCTCGATCAGCGGCACGATGTAGACGCAACCGGTTTCCAGCACGGCACCGTCGGTCAATGCGAATTCGTGCAGCTTGAGATCGGCGATGCGGCGAGCGACCGCCGTCCCGGGGCCAGGCAGAAAGCTTGCGCGTACGCGATAGGCGATCCCGCCCAGGCGCAAGTCCAGACTGGCCGGCTGAATTTGATCCGGTGCGAACGGCCGCGTCGCGACGATCGCGCGCTCCGCCGCCAATTCCGCAATCATGCGGTCGGGCAAAATTCCTTTGTCGGCGGGCTTGGAGGACAGCGGCACGGCTCACCAAATTCGGTCCCACGTCGGCGTGAGTGCCTGCGATCTAACCCGATGCCCGGCTTGACGGAAAGACAGCCCCGGCGTAAGAGCGACCTTATCCCGTGGTCATTTGAGCCGGCCGGCTTGCAAACCACGTTAAACAAGTTGCTAAAAGGCCGGGGACGCTTGAGCCCGGCCCGAGGATTATCCTCCCGGCCGGGTTTTGTTTTTTGGCCAGCAGGAGGGCCACATGAGCGCGTCCAAACCCGACCGTTACCGCCCCGAGACCCGGCTGGTGCATTCCGGCACGCTGCGCTCGCAATTCGGCGAGACCTCCGAGGCTTTGTTTCTCACCCAAGGCTACGTGTACGAGAACGCCGCGCAGGCCGAGCGCCGCTTCAAGAACGAAGACCCGGGCTTCCAATATTCGCGCTTCGCCAATCCGACGGTGGCGATGTTCGAACAGCGCATGGCGGCATTTGAAGGTGCTGAAGCGGCACGCGCCACCGCGACCGGCATGGCGGCGGTGACGCTCGCGATCGTCGGCCAGCTCAAGGCCGGCGACCACGTGGTAGCGGCGAAAGCTTTGTTCGGCTCCTGTCGCTATATCGTGGAAGATTATCTGCCGCGCTTCGGCGTCGCCTCGACCCTGGTCGACGGCACCGACCTCGCGCAGTGGCGCAATGCGGTGCGGCCGAACACCAAGACCTTCTTCATCGAGACGCCGACCAATCCGACGCTGGAAATCATCGACATTGCCGCCGTCGCCGAGATCGCGCACGCGGCCGGTGCCACTTTGGTGGTCGATAATGTGTTCGCCACGCCGATCTTCCAGTCGCCGCTCGCACTCGGCGCCGATTGCGTGGTTTACTCGGCGACGAAGCATATCGACGGCCAAGGGCGCTGCCTCGGCGGCGTCATCCTGGGTTCGGAAACCTTTATCCAGAAAAACGTCCACACGCTGCTGCGGCAAACCGGGCCGTCGCTATCGCCGTTCAACGCCTGGGTTCTGCTCAAGGGTCTGGAGACGTTGCCGGTGCGGGTGCGAAAGCAAACCGACAGCGCCGCAGCGCTGGCAGTGACGTTGGCCGAGCATCCGAAGATCGCGCGCTTGATCTACCCCGGCCGCCCGGATCATCCGCAGGCCAAAGTGGCGCAGAAGCAGATGCGCGGCGGCTCGACTCTGGTCGCCTTCGATATCAAAGGCGGCAAGAAAGCCGCGTTTCAGTTTCAGGATGCGCTCAAGCTGATCCGTATCAGCAACAATCTTGGCGACGCCAAGAGCCTGATAACCCATCCGGCAACGACGACGCATCAGCGGCTCACCCCGGCGCAACGCGACGAGCTTGGCATCACCGACGGACTGGTGCGGCTGTCGGTCGGGCTCGAGCATCCCGACGATATCGTTGAGGACGTGCTCACCGCGCTGGAAGCCGTCTAAAGTCGCGCTAGCCGCTTAGCGGGTGGAACGCATTGCTGCCGACGCAACCGGGCGCGCACTCGCCTCGCCGATCGCGGCCGCCAATAGCTTCGCCACGCAGGCGTAGCTCCAGTCGTTCATATGCAGTTGGTCGGGGGCGGTGAATACCTCGAACGGTATATGCTGCACATCGTGCCAGTTGCGCATGATCGCGAAGCGGTCGAACAGATCGACGCTCGCCACTTTGGCCGCCAGCGCAATCTGATCCTCCATGCCCTCGGTCTCCGGTTTGGCCAGCACGCGCGGTGCAAATTGCATATTGATCAGCACCACGTCGGCACCGGCCTCCCTGAGTTGGGCAATACCTTCTTGCAGCACGACGGAATGCGGCTTGAGCGGCTCGTCGCGCAGCACCGAATTGGTGCCGACCTGCCAGAGAACGAGATTGGGATGGGCAGCGATAACGTCGGTGCCAAAGCGGGCCACCATCTGCGGCGACTCCTCGCCGTTGACGCCGCGATTGAGCACGGTGATGTCGCGCCCGGGAAACGACTGCCTCAACTCGGCGGCAAGGCGGCTCGGATAGTTCGTCGCGGGCGAGCTGGCACCGGCGCCCGCCGTCGATGAAGAGCCGATCGCGACTATGGTAAGCGGCTGGCCGGCCGCCAGGCGCTGCGCGGTGTGCCGCAGCGGGTAGCTGAAATGGGCAAACGCCGCTGGAGCGCCGCACGCGTAAGTCGTGGCACTCGGGTCAACCGGTGCGCGCGACGCCGCCGCGACCGTTTGTGCCTGCACCGGCGCCGCGGCGGCGGCCAACACCGCCAGCCCCAATGCTACGGCCACACCGCGAACAAACCCGCGGACAGGCTTATTATTTGTTGCTTTCAACATTCGTCGGCGTTCCAGCGTCAAGATGGGCGGCATTAATGATTTGCGTCGCCAGCGCCCGGCCAAGACATTCATGCACTTTTCGGGCCATAGCATACCCATTGGTGGTCGAATAGAGGTCGAACGTGCCTTCATCGCTCCAGAAATGCATGATGGCTAATCGATCAAACAACAGGATGCTGCGCTGTTCGGTCACCCAGTGCATAACGTCGGCGTAAGGCGTCACGCTGAGCATGTTTTCGGTGCGCGGGCTAAACTGCATGTTCATCAGGATCGCTTCGGCTTGCGCCGTTGCTATCGCATTGAGCCCGTGATCGAGACTGGTGTGGAAATCATCCGGCTCGACACCACGCAGCGCGTCGACCGTGCCGGCTTGCCAGATCACCAGCGCCGGCTTGTCTTCCGCGAGAATGCGCGGCAACCCCGATGCCATGTCGGCGGTGGTCAGCCGCGGCTCGACGTGTGCGGTAACCTTGATCTCGTTGCCCGGCAGCCGCTCTTTGAGCGCCTGTTCAAGCTGCGCAGGGTAGGCAAAACGTGCGCCATCGGGACCCGACAGCGCTGACGAGCCGGAACCAACGACGGTTATATCCAGCCGGTGACGATCCTTGATTTCCGCGGCGGCGCGGGTGAGCGCGACATCTGTTGCAATGAGCGAATCCGGAACGGTGCAGTTCGGTTCCGGCTCGGTTGCAGCAGCACTGCCGGCCAGCGCAATCGCCGTCACGACGGCAAAAACAAAGCTCATGCCTCGCCCCCCGCGAGGTCGGGGTCCGGCGTTTTTAAACGCGGCACGGACCTTCGCCCTTCTATGCTTTTGTACCACGAAAGCAGCCTCGCCGTACCAACCATCATGAGTATCCCTAATACGCTGACGGCGGTTTGCAGCAGCGGCCCACCTGACCATTCCGCAATGATGAACTGGCCGGCAAAGGCCAAAAACACGCCAAGGCAGAATATTTCGAGCGAATGTTGGCCACAGCGGATCGCCGGCAGCAGTACCGGCGCCCGCAGGCCGGACCAGGAGCGTGGAATGAAGCGAACCGTTACCGCCGCCAGCGCCAGGAAATGCGCAAACCGCAAGACATCGAGATTGGTCTTGTCGATCGGATACATCCAATTCGCCAGCCAGCCCGGCACGAAGCGATCGAGCGATTCAAAGTGCCAGGTCAGCGTGATCAAGAACGCAAACACCAGATAAGCGATGGCGACCGTGAGCAAGACACGCGAGCGCAGCACCCCGGCCAGCCGGTGCGCGCCGCCGAGCGCGCACCAGGCGCCGAACACGAATAACAATTGCCAGGCGAACGGATTGAAGAACCAGACACCGTTCGGATAGGCCGGCAGGTTCCAGTCCAGCTTCCAGGCCAACGCATACACGACGGCCGATCCGGCCAGCGCGAAATTCGGCCGCCGCAGCAGGAAAAACAGAACCAGCGGGAAGAACAGCAGCAGCACGATATAGAGCGGCAACACATCCATGTTGACCGGCTTGAACTTCAGCAGCAGCGCCTGAAAGATCGTGATGTCGGGTTGTTTGAGAAAGTCGAGGATTTTCATCTCTTCCGCATAGAGCGGATTGTCGAAGGTCGCCGCTACGTAGGCGATCTCGGCCATGAAGATCGTGAACAGGAAAATATGAGCGACGTAGATTTGCCAGGCGCGGCGCAGAATGCGGGCGCTCGAGACCGTGAAGCCGCGCTCGCGCATGGCGCGTCCATAGACGAAAGCGGCGGTGTAGCCGGAAATGAAAATGAAGATTTCAGTAGCGTCGCTGAAGCCGTAGTTGCGGATAGTGAACCAGCTGACGATGTTTTCGGGAATATGATCGAGGAAGATCAGCCACAGCGCCACGCCGCGGAACAGATCGAGCCGCAGATCGCGTTCGCCGGGGACCGCCGCAGGTGGGGGTACCATCGCCATACACTCCGCAACCTTTGCCGGCGGCGTGTCGCGGACGCCGACAGTAATCTAGTGGTCCGATTCTAACATTCGCATCCGTGTTCGGCACCCTCTCATGCGAATGTTAGAATCAAAAGGACCATTAGCAAGTATGCGTCTTAGTGGAGCTTTGGATTTGACATTCGCTTCACGAGCCTGCCGCGAGGTGGGTAGCGAATGTTAAATCCGCTCCACTAGGGCCCCGATTCGAAAATTCGCAAGCAGTTATGATATTGCCGTTGCATGTTTCGTCGTCGCGGCTTGAGAAAGCGACGGGATTGGGTCAAGATTTGTGCCATGTATCGCGCCGTCACCCACAGCATCCAGGTCGTCGTCACCCCGCGCTTTGTCGCCGACCGCTCCTCGCCGGAGAACAACTATTTCTTTTGGGCCTACACCGTCGCCATCACCAATAACGGCGGCGAGACCGTTCAGTTGAAGACCCGGCATTGGCGCATCACCGACGCCACCGGCCGGCGCCAGGAAGTCCGCGGCGCCGGCGTGGTCGGCGAAGAACCCGTGCTCAAGGCCGGCGAATCATTCGAATATACCAGCGGGGTGCCGCTGCAAACGCCGTCAGGTTTTATGTTCGGAACCTACGGAATGGTCGGTTCCGGCGGCGAGCACTTCGATATCGAGATTCCCGCTTTCTCGCTCGACAGCGGCGACGACGGCAAACGCACGCTCAATTGAGCGTACCTGTCAATTCAGCGTATCTGCCGCGGTCGCCACCTCTTCCGGTTTGAACTCATAGGTCGAACTGCAAAACTCGCAGGTCACGGTGATCTTGCCATTCTCGACCATGTCGTCGCGGTCCTCCGACGGAAAGCTACGCAGCATGGTCTCGACACTCTGCCGCGAGCACGAGCATTGCGCCTGCACCGGCGCGGAGTTGAATACCCGTACGCCGCGCTCGTGAAACAGCCGATAGGCAAGCTGTTCGCTCGACAGCGCCGGATCGATCAATTCGACGTCGTTGACGGTGGCGACCAACGATCGGCCCTCAACCCAAGCTTCGTCTTCCGGCGGCAGGTGCGGCTCGGTGCCGGCCGGCGCATCGCCCGGATCAAGATCGGCTTGCCGCGCGCGCTCGGCCGATTTGGGCAGGAATTGCAGCAGGATCCCGCCGGCACGCCAGCGGCGGCGCGCGCCGCCATTTTCCCCGCCGCGGAATTCCTCAGCGACCGCAAGCCGGACCCGGGTCGGAATCTGTTCCGAGCGCAGAAAATATTCGTGCGCGGCATGTTCGAGATCGTTGCCGTCGAGCGGAACAAGTCCCTGATAACGGCTCATGTCCGGGCCCTGGTCGATGGTCATGGCAAGATGGCCTTTGCCGAGCAATCGACCCTGATCGGCTGCATCAGCCGCCATGGCAGCGACCCGCTCGGCGTCGAAGCGCGCGCAGGCGCGCACTTTGTCTGGCGCCGTGAAATCGACGACCAGCATGCGCACCGGGCCGTCGCTCTGGGTCTGCAGGATGAAGCGGCCGTCAAACTTGAGCGCCGAGCCGAGCATGACCGTGAGCACGATCGCTTCGCCGAGCAGCTTAGCGACCGGCAACGGATAGTCGTGACCGCTCAGAATCGTGTCGACGACCGGACCGAGCCGCACGATGCGCCCACGCAGATCGAGCGTGGCGACCTCGAACGGCAGAATGGTGTCGTCGAGGCTGTGCTGCGCGGGGGCGCGAACTGGAATGTCTGTGCCGGGAGTATTCATCGCCGCGATATAGGCGGCCCACGCTGGAATTGTGAGCCCTTGCGCTCACGCGGGCCGGTCACCGACCGTCGGCGAGGCACCAGGTCAAGAGGCCCTTTTGCGCGTGCAGCCGGTTTTCGGCTTCGTCGAACACGACCGAATTCGGACCATCCATCACCTCGTCGGTCACCTCTTCGCCGCGATGGGCCGGCAGGCAATGCATGAAGACGGCGTCCGGCTTCGCGCGCGCCATAAGCCGCGCGTTCACCTGGTAGCGCTTGAGCAGATTGTGGCGGCGGGCGCCGTTACGATCGCCCATGGAGATCCAGGTGTCGGTCACCACGCAGTCGGCGCCTTTCACGGCTTCTTCGGGATCGGCAGTGATGGTGATCGCGGCGCCCGACGACTTGATCCACTCGGTCAGCGGCTTTTTCGGCGCGAGTTCTGGCGGACACGCCACCCGCAGCCGAAACGCGAACCGCTCGGCCGCGTGCATCCATGAGGTGAGCACGTTGTTGGCGGCGCCGGTCCAGGCGACGGTGCGGCCGCGGATCGGGCCGCGATGCTCCTCGAAGGTCATCACATCGGCCAGAAGCTGGCAGGGATGCGAGCGCCGGGTCAGACCGTTGATCACCGGTATGCTCGCGTATTTGGCCAGTTCGGTTACCTCCCGCGGGTCGAGCGCACGGATCATAATGACGTCGACGTAACGCGACAGCACCCGCGCGGTGTCGGCCAACGTCTCGCCGCGGCCAAGCTGCATCTCTTCCCCGGTCAGCATGATGGCGTCGCCACCCAGCTGGCGCATGGCGACTTCGAACGACACCCGCGTGCGCGTTGACGGCCGCTGGAAGATCATCGCCAGCGTTTTACCGACGAGCGGCCGTTCGCCGCCGCCACCCCGGGTCTTCATGGCACGCGCCGCATCGATCATCTTACGCAGTTCCGCCGCCGGAACGTCGATCAGATCGAGGAAATGGCGGAGCGAGCTCATCGAACCTGCTCCTGCGTGCGCGCCGCCTTGCCGGCCCGGCTGATCGCGTTGCAGGCGCGGTCGAGCCGCGCAATGCCCTCGGCGACCTCCTGCTCGCTGACGATCAACGGCGGCAACAACCTCACCACATTGTCGCCGGCCGACACCGCGATCATCTTTTCGGCGCGCATGGCATCGACCAGCTCGCCCGCCGGCACCAGCGCGCGCAGCCCGATCAGCAGGCCTTCGCCGCGCACTTCGGCGATCACCGACGGGTGCCGGTCCTTGATTTCCGCCAGCCGCTGCTTGAACAAAAGCGCGGTAAGCCGCACGCGTTCGAGAAACCCCGGCGCCAGCATGACATCGAGAACGGCGTTGGCCGCGCTCATCGCCAGCGGATTGCCGCCAAACGTCGAACCGTGCGTACCCGCGGTCATGCCTTTGGCGGCCTCGCTGGTTACGAGGCATGCGCCAACCGGGAAGCCGCCGCCGAGTGCCTTGGCGAGCGCCATAATGTCGGGCTCAACGCCGACGCGCTGGTAGGCAAACAACTCGCCGGTGCGGCCCATGCCGGTCTGCACTTCGTCGAAGATCAACAGCAAGCCGCGCCGGTCGCAGAGTTCGCGCAACGCCCGCAGGAACGACGGCTCGACCACCCGCACGCCGCCCTCGCCCATGATCGGTTCGATCAAAATGGCGCCGGTTTCGTCGGTGACCGCGCGCTTCGTCGCTTCGAGGTCGCCGAACGGCACCTGATCGAAGCCTTCGACCACCGGACCGAAGCCGTCGAGATATTTTTTCTGGCCGCCGGCGGCAAGCGTCGCCAGGGTGCGTCCGTGAAACGCGCCTTCGAACGTCACAATCCGATAGCGTTCCGGGTGCCCGCTCGCCGCGTGATATTTGCGCGCGGTCTTGATCGCGCATTCCATCGCTTCGGCGCCGGAATTGCAGAAGAACACCACGTCGGCAAAGCTCGCCTCGCACAGCCGCTGCGCGACCCGCTCGGCCTCCGGAAGCTGATAAAGGTTGGAAACGTGCCACAGCTTCTGCGCCTGCTCGGCGATGGCGGCGACCAGCTGCGGATGCGCATGCCCGAGCGCGTTGACCGCCACGCCGGAGGTAAAATCAAGATAGCGATCGCCGTTGGTGGCAATCAACCAAGCGCCTTCGCCTCGCTCAAAAGCAAGATTGACGCGCGCGTAGGTTGGTAACAGATGCGATGTCACGGTTGAGCCCGCGCCGCGCATTATCTATCTGCGCGGCCGAAACAAAATGTGCCGCCTCGCCGGGCGGCACCGTGCAATTATTTTATTTGTGACGCCCGCGCCGGTCAACACGCCAAAAAGCCGGCGCGGCGCGGGTTTTCCCCACTTCGTCCACATTGGACAGGAAAAACTTGGACGTTCGTCACGGCGACTCTTGCGCCCGACTCCCCCCATATTGTAGCCTTTTGCCTGTCGAGTACGACATCTCGTGCGGCGGACAGTCAGCTAAAGCGTCAGTGTAGCGTGCGTGCCGGGCGGCAAGCGCCACCCGGCTCGATGATGGATTCCGTCCGATCGACCGCACCCATTTTGGAGGACTGAGCTTGGAAGGACTTGGCATGTCGTGGACCGACGAACGCGTCGAGCAGCTGAAGAAGCTGTGGTCCGACGGCCTTTCGGCCAGCCAGATCGCGGCCGAACTTGGCGGCATCACGCGCAACGCGGTAATCGGCAAAGTGCACCGGCTCGGCCTCTCCGGCCGCGCCAAAAGCGCCTCAAGCTCCTCGCCGCGGCCGCGCAAGCCGCGCTCGCCGATGATGCGCATCGGGCGCGCGTCGATCCGCGGCAATACTGCGCTCGCGCATGCCTACGAGATCGAAGCGGAAGCGACGCCGGAACTCATCGAAAACATCATCCCGATCGGTCAGCGCCGTACTATCCTCGAATTGACGGAACTAACCTGCCGCTGGCCGATCGGCGATCCCGGCAGCACCGAATTCTTTTTTTGCGGCGGCAATACCATCACCGGCTTGCCGTATTGCGGCTACCATTCGCGCGTCGCCTACCAGCCGGCCGGCGAGCGGCGCCGCGACCGTCGCCCGATGCGTTGAAACGTCAGCTCGCCTTGCCAAAGCGCTCATCGAGCGAATAGCCGGCGCCGCGCACGGTGCGGATCGGATCGGTGCCATGGCCACGGTTGAGCGCTTTGCGCAACCGGCCGACATGGACGTCAACCGTGCGCTCGTCGATATAGACCTCGTTGCCCCAGACACCGTCGAGTAATTGCTCGCGCGAAAAAACCCGACCGGGACGTTCCATCAGGAATTCGAGCAGGCGAAATTCGGTCGGTCCGAGATCGACCGGACGCGCCGAGCGCGACACCCGCTTCCTTTCGCGGTCGAGTTCAAGATCGCCGATCGCCAATTTGGTAGCGACGCGTTCCGGGCTCGCCCGGCGCAACAACGCCCGTATCCGTGCCAATAGTTCCGGCACCGAGAACGGCTTGACCAGGTAATCGTCGGCGCCGGTGGCGAGCCCGCGCACCCGCTCGCACTCCTCACCGCGCGCGGTCAGCATGATGATCGGCAGAGTCTGCGTCTGCGGCCGCGTTCGCAGCCGGCGGCACAATTCGATGCCGGAAAGCCCGGGCAGCATCCAGTCCAGCACGATGAGATCGGGCGCCGTCTCGCGCAGCCGGGTATCCGCCTCGTCGCCGCGGGCGACCGCGTCGACCTGATACCCCTCCGCTTCGAGGTTGTAACGCAACAGCGTGGTCAGCGGCTCTTCATCTTCGACGATCAGGATGCTGGCTCCCATTGCCCGTTCTCCCGTCATTTTTGCTATCGCGTTGCGCCAAACCCGGTGATGTCGCCTTTCGGGCGCTGGTCGGCGATGGGGTGGCCCTCAATCATGAAGTACACCGTTTCAGCAATGTTGGTGGCGTGATCGCCCATGCGTTCGATATCCTTCGCACAAAACATCAGATGCATACAGAAGGTGATGTTGCGTGGATCTTCCATCATATAGGTAAGCAGCTCGCGAAACAGCGACGTGCATAAGGCGTCGACCTGCTCATCGCCGTTCCAGACTTCGAGCGCGGCGGCGACATCGCGTCCGGCAAAAGCGTCGAGCACCTGCTTGAGCTGCGTCAGTACCAGTGAGGCCATGTGTTCGACGCCGCGGATCAATTGTTGCGGATGCAGGTCGAGATCGAGCGCGACGACGCGCCTGCCGATGTGCTTGGCATGATCGCCAATGCGCTCGAGATCGTTGGCGACGCGCATGGCGCCGACGATTTCGCGGAGATCGACCGCCATAGGCTGGCGGCGGGCGATGGTCAGGAGCGCCTTTTCCTCGACTTCATGCTGCATCGTGTCGATAGTGGGATCGACGGCGATCACATGCTCGGCGAGGTCGGTGTCGCGTTCGACCAGCGCGCGGGTGGCATCGGCGATCTGCCGCTCGGCAAGCCCGCCCATTTCTGCGACCCGGCGAGCGATCTCCTGCAAGTCGGTGTCGAAGGCTTTGGCGGTGTGGTCGATTCTTTGATTCATATCGGTCATGGCGGTCACCCGAAGCGGCCGGTGATGTAGTCTTGCGTCCGCTGATCGTGCGGAGCCGTGAACATCTTGCTGGTTGAGTCGAACTCGATCAGCTCGCCAAGATACATAAAAGCGGCGAACTCGGAAACGCGCGCGGCCTGTTGCATGTTATGCGTGACGATCACGATCGTATAATCGTCGGTCATCTCGTCGATCAACTCCTCGATTTTGGCGGTCGAAATCGGATCCAGCGCCGAGCAAGGCTCGTCGAAGAGAATGACTTCGGGCCGCACCGCGACGGTTCGGGCGATGCACAATCTTTGCTGCTGACCGCCGGACAGGCTCTGGCCGTTGGCGGAAAGCCTGTCCTTGACTTCGTCCCACAAGGCAGCGCGCCGCAATGCAGTCTCCACGCGTCCGTCGAGTTCTGATTTCCGCAGACGTTCGTACAGCCGGATGCCGAACGCGATATTTTCGTAGATCGACATCGGAAACGGCGTCGGCCTCTGAAACACCATGCCAATGCGCGCGCGCAGCAAGTTGAGATCCAGCTTCGGCGATATGACGTTTTCGCCGTCGAACATGACGTCGCCGGTGGCGCGCTGATTGGGATAGAGGTCGTACATCCGGTTGAATACGCGCAGCAAAGTCGATTTGCCGCAGCCGGACGGGCCGATGAACGCCGTCACCTTGTTCTCATAAAGCGGCAAGCTGATCGATTTCAGCGCGCGGTAATCGCCGTAGAAAAAATCAAGATTGCGAATACTCAATTTTTCAACGAGACCGGCGCGGTCGGTCGGCGCCGCGCTGACATTGAGAGCGGCGATCGAGGGGACGCTCATGACTGCTTACCCGTTGGAGCCAGGCTACGCGCGGTTATGCTCAATACCAGCACCGCCATCGTGATAATGAGAGCGCCGGTCCAGGCCAGCGCTTGCCAGTCCTTGTAGGGACTAAGAGCGAACTGGAAGATCACCACCGGCAGACTGGCGATCGGCGCGTCGAGGTTGGCGCTCCAGAACTGATTATTGAGCGAGGTGAACAGGAGCGGCGCAGTTTCGCCGCTGATGCGGGCAACGGCCAGCAGCACGCCCGTGGTCATACCGGCTTGGGCGGCGCGGTAACAGATGTGCCGGATCGTCAGCGAGCGTGGCAGACCGATCGACGTGGCGGCCTCGCGCAATGCATTCGGAACCAGCGTCAGCATGTCCTCGGTCGTGCGCACCACCACCGGTATCACGAGCACGGCCAATGCCACGCCGCCGGCCCAGCCGGAGAAATGCCCCATCGGCGCGACCATGATTTCGTAAATGAACAACCCAATCACGATGGATGGCGCGCTCAGCAGGATGTCGTTGATAAAACGCACCACGCTGGTGAGGCGGTCGTAACGGCCATACTCAGCCATATACGTGCCGGCGAGGATGCCAATCGGGGTGCCGATCCCAAGCGCGAGCACGGTGAGCATCAAACTGCCCATAATGGGATTGAGCAGACCGCCCTTTGCGCCCGGCGGCGGCGTCATTTCCGTAAAGACCGCAAGCGACAGGCCGCTAAAGCCATTCCAAAGCAGCGCCCCCAAGATCAGCGCCAGCCAGCCCAATCCGACCAGCGTGGCGCTTAGTGCAAGCGTCGTCGCAACGATGTTGCGCCGGCGCCTTGCGGCGTAACGAGCGGTCATGTTCACGCTCGACATCAAGTCATCCGATCCGGTGCTCAATTCGCATCAGCATGTAACGCGCGGCGGCGAGCACAATAAACGTGATCACGAAGAGAATGAGACCCAGCGCGATTAACGACGAGGTGTAGAGATCGCCGACCGCTTCGGTAAACTCATTGGCGATGCTGGCGGAAATGGTCGTGCCGGGCGCGAGCACCGAAGCTGAGATTCGGTGTGCATTGCCGATGACGAAGGTCACCGCCATGGTCTCGCCGAGCGCGCGGCCGAGGCCGAGCATGACCCCGCCGATGACGCCGACCCT
>Ga0307373_10009030_pt1 | contig 15008 bp, 14 predicted proteins | sample OX2MG_FD_202534 | JGI IMG/M metagenome (GOLD analysis project Ga0307373, IMG submission 202534) | Soil microbial communities from Risofladan, Vaasa, Finland - OX-2 | ecosystem: Environmental > Terrestrial > Soil > Coastal area > Acid sulfate soil | place: Finland: Risofladan, Vaasa | collected... | reverse complement strand
CCATCGCGGCCGCTGCGGTCGCCTTGTGGGCGGCGGAATTCGTAGGGTTCGTCGTCGCGGGCTTGCCCGTCGGCGGCGCCGCGTACATCTCCGTCGCCACGGTGTCGATCGTGCCGGTGTTCGCCGGTATCGGCGCGGTCGCGAGCCAGCTCGCGCCGAGCCGGCGGGGCGCCCTCGCGATCGGCATCGTCGCCGTGGCGCTCTGCTGGTTGCTCCGCGTGCTCTCCGACACCGTCCGCGCGGCGACGTGGCTCCGTTGGGCGAGCCCGCTCGGGTGGGCCGAGGAGCTCCGTCCCTTCGCCGGAGCCCGCCCAGCCGTCGTGGTCCTGCCCCTCGTCGCCACCGCGGCCCTCGTGCTGGTTGCCGCACGGGTTTCGCGGCGTCGCGACACGGGCGACGGCCTCTTCCCCGAGCGTGGCGCCCGGCCGTCCTCGGGACGCCTGCTCGGATCGCCGACCGCGCAGGCGTTGCGCCGCCAGCGCGGGCCTCTGGTTACCTGGGCAGTCGGCGTGGCCGCGTTCGCCGCGGTGCTCGGCGCGATCTCGACGAGCATCTCGGCGGCGGGCATCTCGAGCAAGCTCCAGAAGGAGGTCGCCAGGCTCGGTGCCGGGTCGATCGTCACGCCCCGGGGCTATCTCTCGTTCGTCTTCATCGTCTTCGTCTTCGCGACGTGTCTGTTCGTCTGCGCCCAGGTCGGAGCAGCCCGCCAGGAGGAGGCGGACCAGCAGCTCGAGCTCCTCCTGGCGTGCCCGGTCAGCCGGTACCGGTGGCTGGCGGGCCGGATGGTGATCGCCGGTGCCGCCGTGTGCGTGCTCGGGGGGCTGGCCGGGCTCCTCACGTGGGCGGGGGCCGCCTCGCAGGGTCTCGACGTCCCGCTTCGCAGCCTCCTGGAGGCCGGCGCGAATTGCGTGCCGGTCTCCGTCGCGGTGCTCGGCGTCACCGCGCTCGTCTACGCGACGCTGCCGCGCGCCAGCACCGCGCTGTCGTACGCGCTGGTGACGGCCGCCTTCCTCTGGTACCTCGTGGGGTCCCTCCTCGGGCTGCCGAAGTGGGTGGTCGGGCTCACGCCCTTCACGCACATCGGCCTCGTGCCCGCAGAGAGCTTCCGCCTCTACGCGGCCCTCGTCATGGCCGGCGTCGGCGTGGCTGCGGCCGGTGCGGGCCTCGCGGTCTTCCGGCGACGGGACCTCGTCGGCGTATAGCGGGAGGAACGGGCACGGACGTCATGTGCCCGGGCTGCGGACGGCTGTGCACGGTGTCGTGAAGGCACCGAGCGGGGCGAGCGGCAGGTTGACGAAGGACGCCGTGCCGACAAGGCGCTGCAGCCGGTCTTCCGGTTCCGGACGCGCCGTCAGCCGAAGCAGAGCTTCAGCCCTGTGCCGCTCTCACTCCCGCTGCCACCCCCGCCGGGAGTTGTGACCTTCAGGTGACCTGTCACCATGACCGGCGATGTCCCGGCGCCCGGGATCCCCGGCGACGCCACACACTGGTTCGCCGGCGGTGTAGCCAACGGCAGTGTGAGGGACGGCGGTGTGAAGCCGGAAGGCGGTGCGAGGGACGGCGGTGTGAAGCCGGAAGGCGGTGCGAGGGACGGCGGTGTGAAGCCGGAAGGCGGTGCGAGGCTCGTCGGCGGTGTCTTGACGTGGACGCCCCCGCCACCTGACGCGCTGAGCCCGCCGCCGGAGCCGCTCGCGTGCAAGCTTCCGCCGCTGCTCGAGACTGTCGTTCTCACGGAGGCGTGCCCGCTCGGTGCGGTCGCCTTGGGCGCGGCTGCGTCCCGGGTCAGGAGCAAGTGGGTCGCGGCGGGTGACGGCCCTGCGCCTGCGAACGCCCCTGCCAACAGCGCTCCTCCCGTTACGCCGCCCGCGCCGCCCACGGTGATGGCGGCGGCGACACCCCAACGGCGCAGTGACCGCCACCTGCGGGGCACCTTCGCGTGCCCGCTGACTGTCTGCATTGGCGCACTCTCCTCTCTGCTCGCTCGTGGTTGCGGTCAGCGCACCGCACCGCACCGACGCGCACCCGGGCGGCGCCGGGTCTGACTTCGCGCTGGAGGAACGTGTGGGCACGCCGAAACTCACGGCTCGAGAAGCGGCGGCGACAGACCGGTGATGAGGCGACCCCTGACGGCTACGGGTCGCTCGCGCTGCAACCGCAGATGCAGGGCAGCTGCCTCAGGCGGCGGCCCTTCGCGCAGTCACCAATTCGATCTCGACAGATGGTGGGAGCTGGAGGGTGTTGTGGACCGTGCAATGGCTCGCGACAGCGAGCAAGGGTGCCAGGTGCTCGTCGGGCACTCCCTCGGGGACGTGAAGCCGGAGGAGGATCTCGCCGACGCGTGCCGGTCGTCGCGCGAACCGGTAGTCCGCCTCGGCGCGCAGACCCTCCTTGGGAAGTCCGTGGCGCGACAGGTACCGTCCCGCGTAGAACGCGACGCATGCGGCAAGGCTCGAGACGAACAGCTCGGTCGGCGTCGGCGCCGTGTCGTCGCCGCCGTCCTCGACGGGCTGGTCGACCCGCAATCGGTGGCCTCTGACGGACAGGTCGTACTGGTCTCCCGTGGCGTACTTCACGATGATGTCGGGCATTTGCCGGCCCCCCTACGTGAAGATGATCTGTCCGCCGGCGGCGAGACCGTAGAACTCGCCGACCGTGATGATGCCCTTCACCTGCGGAATGAGGTCGTCGTCGTGGATGCCGAAGAGGTCGGCCGACGCCCTGCACCCGTAGAGGCCCGCTCCGGAATCGGCGATCATCTCGACGAACTCGGGGATCGACGGGATGTCCAGGTTCGCCATCTTCTTGTCCAGGTAGTGCGTCATGACCGACGACATGCCGGGGATCGCTCCCAACATGGTGGCGAGGTGGAGTCCGGGATTGCCCACCGTGGCCACCTTGATGTGGTCGTGACGCGCGCGGTGGATTGCGTCGAGCCCGAAGAAGGTGAAGAAGAGGTTGGCGTCGATGCCCTCCGCCCGAGCGCCGTTGGCCATGATCAGGCCCGGGTAGACGCCTTCCAGCGATCCCTTCGAGATGATGATCGAGACTTTCTCGATGGTGTCGGTCATGTCTTGCTCCTCTGGGACGATGGACGACGAGGGACCTAGATGCAACCGTGCGGTTTGGGCACGCCGGCGATCTTTGCGGCGAGCTTCGCGGGGCCCTTGGGGAACAGCGCGTAGAGCTCCTTGATCGGAACGCCCGACAACTTGGCGAGGGCCCGGACGTTCGGTGCGTCGCCCTTCTCCTCGTACTCGTGCCGCATGAGCTTGACGACCTGCCGGTGACGTTCGGTGAGGGCGGGGATGCCCTCCGCCGCAGCGATCTCTTCTGCCATCGGCTCGGTCCAAGCGCTCGGATCGGCGAAGAATCCCTCGTCGTCCAGCACGACGTCCGTACCGGCGTAGGTCTTCGTGGTCATGTCCGTCCTCCTTCCGGCTGTGAGGTCGGCCGATCCGCCACCGGGCGCTTCCCGGCCATCGGCATCGTGGCGCCCACGAAGGGGATGTCGCGCCCCGGAAGGATGACGTGCCAATAGAGCTGCTCGAACGCCAGCTTGCCCAGGTGGTTCGCGCGCGACTCCTTCAAGAGTGGCAACCCGACCGGCCCGGGAAAGTGCCCGGGCACCGGCTCGAGCGCGTCGTTGAAGTCGATGAGGATCGCCTTCCCGAACCCGGTTTCGATGAAGCAGTTCGTGTGGCCGTCGAAGGCGGAATCGGGGGTACGGCCTTCGAGGAACTTCACGACGTTGCGGACCACCACGTCGCCTTCGAAGTGGGCGACGGACCCCGCCTTCGAGGCGCGGACGTCGGCTGCGTCTCCGATGGCGAACACGTTGGCCCGCGCCTTGGACTGCAGCGTCGACTGGTCCACCCGGACGAACCCGAGGGGGTCGCCGAGGCCCTCCGATCTCGTGACGAAGTCCGCGCCCCCGTGCAGGGGGACGACGACGGCGAGGTCGAAGTCGACCCGACGGTCGTCGTAGGACACGAGTCGGCCCCCCTTGCCGTCGACCTCTGCGGTGGAGAACTCGGTGACGACCTGGATGTGCTTCTGCTCGAGCAGTCCGGACAGCTCCCGGTTGCACGTGGCCTTCGTGAAGGCGGCGTCCAGCGACGTGACATAGGTCACCTCGACGCGCGAACGGAGACCGCGGCGCTGCAGGAACCAGTCCGTGAGGAAGCAGAACTCGAGGGGCGCCACCGGGCACTTGACGGGCATGTCGACGACGTCGACGACGACCCGTCCCGAGTCGAGCTGTGCCAGCGCCCCGGCGAGCCTCGCTGCGCCTGCGAGCGAGTAGAAGGTGTGGACCGTTTCTCCCCACGCGGGACCGGTGAGTCCTTCGGTCTCCTCCAGGAGCAGGCGCGCCCCGCTCGCGACGACAAGGACGTCGTAGGCAAGCGTCGAACCGCCGACGAGCACGATCCGGTCGGCGTCGAGGTCGACCCGTTCGACGTCGCCCTTGACGAAGCGGACACCTCGTCGGAACTGCCCGGCGCGCGACCTGACGAGACGGTCCGGTGCTGAGAGGCCGAAGGGCACGAAGAGCAGGCCAGGCTGGTAGAGATGCCGGTCGTCGCTGTCGACCACGACGACCTGGTCCTCGTCGGGGAGTGCCCGGCGCAGTCGGTTCGCGGTGAGCGTTCCGCCCGTGCCACCACCGAGGATCACGACCTGACGTGCCATACGTCCACCGTGCCCGGACCAGCATCCGCGCCACTAGGGGCAAGGGTCACATGTGCACCCCACCGCAGGCGCCTCTCGTTACGCGCCACAAGTATCCGGCCGGATGAGCGGTGTCCGGATCGCTCGACATGGTCACCGGGCTCGAAGGCTACGAGGCGTTCGTGATCGATCCCGACGGCACGCGGCGCGCCGGGCCCGGCTTCCGGTTCGCCCGAGAGACCGTCCCGGTCGACCGGGAGACCGCAGGAGCCGCGCGACACTGACACGGTGAGGGGGCGGTGACGAGCCGGTGAGGACGGTCGGGAGCCTGCCCCTCGTCGGAGCGGGCGGCGAGCCGGTCGACCTGCGGCGGACCCTCGTGTCGCACGGCGTTGCCACGCTCGCTCCCCAGCGTGTGGACACGACCGGCTGGGTCCTCGAGACCGTCCTCGACGCAGGGAACGGGGCGCGAGCGGTGCGGGTGGAACGCGGGGTGCGCGGTGGGCTGGCCGTGCGCACCCACGGGACTGCCCCCCCGGCGGGGGAGGCGTCGGCGCTCCTCGGCACGGTGCGCCATGTCCTGGCGCTCGACGAGGACCTCGCGCCGTTCTACGAGTTGGCGGCGGGTGACCCCGCGCTCGCCTGGGTGATTGCAGGAGCCGGGCGCATGCTCCGGAGCCCCACCGTCTTGGAGGACGTGGTGAAGACGATCTGCACCACGAATTGCGCGTGGTCGGCGACCGTGCGGATGACCGATGCGATCGTGGGGCACCTCGGCCCGCCCTTGGCTGACGGCCGGCGCGGCTTTCCGACCGCGGAGGCGATGGCGAGCGCCGGGACCGACTTCTACCGGGACGTCGCGCGGGCTGGGTATCGCGGGGCGTTCCTTCTGCGGCTCGCGCGCGACGTCGCGGACGGCCGGGTCGAGCTAGAAGCGCTGCAGGACGACGAGCTCGACGACGCGGAGGTCGAGCGGCGCCTCCTCGCCATCCCAGGCGTCGGGCCGTACGCCGCGGCCCATGTGATGCTCACCTCGCTGGGCCGTTACGGTCGCCTGGTCTTCGACTCTTGGACGAGGCCGACGTACGCGCGCGTCTCCGGAAAGCACGCGACCGACCAGGCCATCGCGCGCACGTTCCGCCGGTACGGGCGTTACGCAGGCCTCGCGTTCTGGCTCTACCTCACGAAGGACTGGATCGCGGACGACGATCCGCTGTCGTGACCCTCTCACGCGCGGAGCCCGGCGCGGGGCGCTCAGTGACCGCGCCGGGCGACGACGTTCAGCCGCACGTAGTCGATGACCGGCTCGGGCATGGCGTCCACCACCCGCTCGGCGAACGGCCGGCGGTCCGAGGGCGCCAGCGTGGCGAGATGCTCCCGCAGGATGACCGCGGACAGGAACTCGGCGAGGACGTCGGGGTCGTCGAAGCGCGTGGGGGCGGGGTTGGTCCACACGTCGGGGTCGGGGAACCCTGCCCGCTCGAGCAGCGCCACCGTCTCGTCTGCCGAGGCGTAACGCCACGTCCCCACCCGTTCGACGCCGAGCGACCGCACGGCGGCGAGCAGCGTGTCGAGGTTGCCTTCGGCGCCGTACTGCGCCACCAGCTGCCCGTCCAGACGGATCACGGCGGCGAGATTTGCGAACAGACGCGCGTGGTCCGTGACCCAGTGGAACGTGGCCGTCGACAGCACGGCATCGACGGGGTGGTCGTCACCGAGCGTGGAGGGGCCGAGCTCGAGCAAGTCGGTCTGTACGAACCTCACCCTGTCCCCGTGCGGCGCGAGGCGCCGGCGCGCCTCGCCGAGCATCGACGCCGAGGCGTCCAGCGCCACGACGCGACCGTCCGGCAGGCGGGCGAGCAGCGCCTCGGTCACCCGGCCGCTGCCGCATCCCGCGTCGAGGACCGTCTCGTCGCCGCCGGCCACGAGGCGGTGGAGAACGTCGTGTCCCCACCGTGCCTGGGGGTCGGCGAGCCGATCGTAGGCCGCGCCGTCCCACTCCGAGGTACGGGCGCCCCCCGGCGCGTCGGCCGCCGTCACGCCCCGCTCCCGAGGAACGCGTCGAGGTCCGAGAGCAGCTCCCGGCGCCGGACCTCCGACGCGAAGCTCGACTCGATGGAGGTGCGCGCCACGGCGCCGAGGACGGGCCGGTCCCACCCGAAGGTTCGTGCGCACCGCGCATACTCGTCGGCGACCGACGTGCCGAAGAGCAGGGGGTCGTCGGTGTTCAGGCTCACACGCACCCCGGCGACGCGGAGCCTCTCGACGGGGTGCTCCTCGAGCGAGGGCACGACCCCGAGACGGACGTTGGACGTCGGGCAGATGTCGAGTGGGACACCCCGGGCCGCGAGCTCCCCGACGAGGCCGGGGTCTTCGATCGCGCGGACGCCGTGGTCGATGCGCTCGGCACCCAGGAGCTCCACGGCGTCGCGCACGCCGTCGGGCCCCGAGGACTCCCCGGCGTGCGCACAGGTACGCAGACCGGCCCGCCGCGCGCGATCGAAGAGCGGCGCGAAGCGCTCGCCGGTGCGTCCCGCGGCAGCCTCGTTCCCGTCGACGGAGAGGGCGACGATGCGGTCCGGGCGCGCCTCGAGCAGCCAGTCGACGAGCTCCACCGACTCGGCCGGTGGCTGAGTCCGCTTCAGGCTCAGGCAGAGCCCGGCCGTGACGGCGTGGTCAGCCTCCCCGGCGGCGAACCCCGAGTCGAGATGCTCGACGAAGCGCCCGAGCGCGGCCCTCCAGACGGGCCAGTGCGTGGGATTGGCGATGACGTCGACATGCCCGGCGCCGGCGTCCCGCGCGCGCCGGGTGATCTCGTACGCGAGCAACTCGACCTGCTCGCCTTGGGTGACGAGGGAGCAGGAGCGGTCGAGGAACTCGAGGAACTCGGCCAGGTTCCCGAACTGCGGCGCGCCGGTCACCGGGTCGAGCGGCACGCCGACACGCGCCGGGTCGTCGAGGCCCACCGCGTCGAGCGGGACGCAGCCCTCCAGGTGGAGGTGGACCTCGGCTTTCGGGAGGCGACGGATCCAGTCCCCGGCGTCGGGGACGCCGGAGTGGCTCGGGGACAGCGGGGGTATGGGCACCGGTCGGAGCGTAGGGGAGCTCGCGGGCAACGGCGTGCACCAGGGGTGCACCAGGCGTGCACCAGGGGTGCTCGCCGTTCGCCACCGCGCCGCTACGGTGCGTCGCTCCCTCCCCGGCGCTCCGCCCTGTGACGTCGGCCCACCGCAGAGGAGACGACCATGACCGAGCCCACCGCCTCCGGCACGCCGTCGCCCGCCCACGCGTCGGGGACGTTCGCGCTCGGCGGCGACCTCGAGGTCCACCGCCTCGGGTTCGGCGCGATGCAGCTCACCGGACCGGGCGTCTGGGGACCCCCGCGGGACCGGGACGAGGCCCTGCGGGTGCTGCGTCGGGCGATCGACCTCGGCGTGGACTTCATCGACACCGCCGACGCGTACGGCCCCTTCGTGAGCGAGCAGCTCATCCACGAGGCGCTCCACCCGTATCCCGACGAGCTGGTGATCGCGACGAAGGCGGGGCTGACCCGGCAGGGTCCCGGCCGGTGGACGCCGGTCGGGCGGCCTGCGTACCTTCGCCAACAGGTGGAGCTGAGTCTGCGACACCTCGGTGTGGAGTGCATCGACCTGCTGCAGCTGCACCGCATCGACCCCGACGTCGAGGTGGCGGACCAGCTCGGAGAGCTCGACGCACTGCGCAAGGAGGGGAAGATCCGCCATATCGGCCTGAGCGAGGTGGGCGTCGACGAGATCGACGTGGCGCGTCGCGTCGCACCCGTCGTCTCGGTGCAGAACCGCTACAACCTCGAGGACCGCGCGTCCGAACCGGTGCTCGACTACGCGGCGCGCGAGGGCATCGGGTTCATCCCGTGGTTCCCGCTCGCGACCGGGCGCCTGGCCCGGCCGGGCGGACCGTTGGACGAGCTCGCACGGGCGCGCGGTGCCGCACCGTCGCAGGTCGCCCTGGCCTGGCTCCTCCAGCGATCTCCGGTGATGCTGCCGATCCCGGGAACCTCGTCGGTCGCGCATCTCGAGGAGAACGTGGCTGCGGCGACGATCGACCTCGACGACGACGAGGTGAAGGCGCTCGAGGAGGGCCGATAGCGCGGGGCCCCCGGAGGACCGGCGCCGACGCGGCGCGGCCATTTCGATGCCTGCAGCTACCGTTGGAGAGCGATGCGAATGAGGCGGGACCCGCGGTGAGACGACGTCCGCGGTCCGACGCGAGCGGCTGGTCGTTCGCAGGAACGGTGCCGACGACGCGCCCGGCGTTGAGCGGGGACGGTGCGGCGGGACTCGAGGGAATCGAGATCCGCAAGGGAGGCCTGGGCTCGCCGGGACAGGCGGCCGCCCTCGCGACGCTCTGCGTCGTGCTCTTCCTCACCTTCCTCGACAACACCGTGGTGAGCGTCGGGCTGGCGGACATCCAGACGTCCCTGCACGCCGGGGTGACGTCCCTGCAATGGGTCGTCGACGGGTACGCCCTCACGTTCGCGACGTTCATGCTTGCGGCCGGCACGATGGGCGACATCCTCGGCAGGAAGAAGGCGATGCTCACCGGCGTCGCGATCTTCTGTGCGGGTTCGGTCGTCTGTTCGGTGGCCCCGAGCTCGGGCTGGCTGGTCGCCGGCCGCGTCATCATGGGGGTCGGCGCGGCCGCGTCGGAACCCGGGACGCTGTCGGTCATCCGCCACGTGTACCCCGACCGCGGGACGAGGGCAGACGCGCTCGGGGTGTGGGCGGCAGTTTCCGGGCTCGCGCTGGCGCTCGGCCCGGTGATCGCCGGGGCGCTCGTCGGCGTCGCGAGCTGGCGTGCGATCTTCTGGTTCAACCTCGGGTTCGGCCTTATCGCGTTCGCGATGGCGATGGCGTTCGTGCCCGAGTCGTCCGATCCAGAAGGACGGCAGTTCGACTGGGCCGGGATGCTGCTGGGCGGCGCGGTGCTCGGGTGCGTCTCGTTCGCGATCATCCAGGGGGAGATCTCCGGATACGGAACCTGGTGGATCGACGCGCTCTTCGGGGCGTCGGTCGTGTTCGGCGTCGCCTTCTTCCTCGTCGAGCGCGCGGGGGAGAGCCCGATGATCGATCTGGCGCTGTTCCGGAAGGCCCCGTTCGTCGGCTCGAACGTCGTCGCGTTCGCGACCTTCTTCGGCACCTTCTCGATCTTCTTCTTCACCGCGCTCTACGTCCAGGTGGTGATCACACAGTCCGCCTACCAGACGGCGCTCGACTTCCTTCCGATGGCGGTCGCGCTGATCGTCGGCTCGGCCCTGACGGGTCCGTGGGTCGCACGGATCGGCGCCCGGGTCCCGATGGTCGTGGGGTGCGTGCTCGCGGCGGTGGGCATCTTCGTCACCAGCGCGACGCTCGGCCCGCACTCGGGGCTCGGCACGCTCGGGTGGACGCTCCCGATCGCGGGGCTGGGGTTCGGCGTGGCGCTCGTGCCCGTCACCTCCGCCGCGCTCACCGTGGTTCCCCCGCAGCGTTCGGGGATGGCGGCGTCGGCGACCAACACGAGCAGGGAGCTCGGTGCGGTGCTCGGGGTGGCCGTTCTCGGCGCGGTCGTGGACTCCAAGCTCACCGGCGAGCTGGCCGTCCGGTTGAAGGCGCTCGGCATTCCGCCGAGCTTCCAGAGCCTCGTGATCAACGCGGTGTCCAACGGTGGGCTGAGCTCGAGTGCCGCGTCCAAGGCGGAGCACAGCCACACAGTCCATATCGCGCACCTCGCAACGAAGGTGATCCACGCCGCCTACCAGGCGTTCGGCTCGGGACTCCACCTGTCGTTCGACATCGCGGGCGGCCTGCTCGCCCTGAGCGCCGTCGTCGCCGCCGCGACCGTGCACCGCAGGTCGGGGGAGCGCTACGAGCTGTAGCGCGCCGAGGGTGCGCCGCGCGGCGCCCCTCAGGTGCCCGGTTGCCCCGGTGCGTGTGCCCGCACCCCGTTCGCGGCCGCGCCGCCGTGACGGGCGGCCGCCCCCGCCTCCTGCGGCCCGCCATCGTCCGGAGGCCCGGGGATCGAGACGATGCGCGGGGGGCCGTCCTCCGCCAGTGACGGGGGCTGGGCCGACCTGGGTTCCCCCGCCGACGGACGGGCGGCCGTTCGGGGATCGGCCGGGGATGTGTCGTCGGCCATCTCGTCCATGCCGATCGGCCCCTCGGGGCGACCCTCGAGGAACTGGCGGATCACCGGGTCACCGGACGCGACCATCTCTTCTTTGGGGGCGAATTTGACGAGTCGAGAGCGGAAGAGGATGCCCATGTAGTGGGCGATGCGCTTCACGGACTCGATGTTGTGCGTGATGACGAAGAACGTGGCGCCGGTCTCTTGCTGGGCGGTGTTGACGAGCTGGTCGAGGTAGGCGACGCGCACGGGGTCGAGGCCCGAGTCCGGCTCGTCGAAGAGCACGATCTCGGGGTCGGTGACCATCGCCCGCGCGAGGCCGGCGCGCTTCTTCATTCCTCCGGACACCTCGCCGGGCAGCTTGCCGAGGTGGGCGACAAGCCCGACGAGCTCGGCGTTGCGCAGGACGACCTCCCGGATCTCGCGCTCGCTCTTGCGCGTGTGCTCGCGCAAGGGAAAGGCGATGTTGTCGTAGAGCGTCATCGACCCGAAGAGCGCGCCGTCCTGGAAGAGCACGCCGAACTTCTTGCGGACCTCGTAGAGCTTGCGTTCGCTCATCCCCACGATCTGGTCCCCGTCGACCCAGACCTCCCCGCGGTCGGGGGTGAGGAGCCCGAGGATGTTCTTGAGGAGCACCGACTTTCCGGTGCCCGACGGTCCGAGGATGGCCGTCGTCCGCCCCTTGGGGATGTCGAAGCTGACGTCTTCGAGGACGGTGTGGCTCCCGAAGGACTTGGTCACGCCCCGTAGGGAGATGATCGGCTCTCCGGGGGCGACCCATCGCCTCGGCGTCTCGCGGCCGGCGGCGCGCGCTCGCCTCGCCGTCGACGTGCGTGTCGGCCCGCGGGCGGTCTCCTCCTCGCCGTGCTTCTTCCCCCAGGGCGTCATTGCCACCGTCCAGGTGAACGGACCACGGACGCGTACCTCACGGCCGGCCGTCGGACCGGGCCGTCGAGATCGGTCGCCTCCTACCCCGGTGGCGGCCGCCCCACTCGTCGTCGGGCGCCGGGCTCGCGCACTCGGACCGTAAGGCAACGCCCGCCGCATCGTTCTCTCGCAGTGGGCATGTCGAGCCCCGCACGGAGCCGAGGCAGCAGAGTAGGGGGAGCACGAGGTGCATGGTCCGCAACCAGGGCCGGCGGGCGTGAGCTCCGGGCCGCTGCGCCCGGATCCGACGGCGGTCCTTCCGCGGCGCCCGTTGGTGCCGACGAGGCCCGACGGCAAGCTCGCCGCAGGCGTGCGCGAGACCGGACGGATGTTCGCGGTCGCCTTCGAGGCGGTGCGGCAGCTGTTCGTTCGGGGACTGCCGGTCGCCGAGTTCTTCGACCAGTGCTGGTTCCTGGCACGGGTCACCACGCTGCCGCTGATCCTCGTCTCCATTCCCTTCGGCATGGTCATCGCGCTCGAGGTGGGATCGCTCCTCCAGCAGATCGGTGCGCAGTCGCAGCTCGGTGCAGCGATGGTCCTCGCGGTGGTCCGGGAGCAGGCGCCGGTCGCGACGGCGCTCCTCATCTCCGGGGCAGGGGGATCCGCGATGTGCGCGGACCTCGGGTCGAGGCGGATCCGGACAGAGATCAGCGCCATGGAGGTGATGGGGGTGAACCCCGTCCACCGGCTCGTCCTCCCCCGGCTGCTCGCCGCGATGGTCGTGGCGTTCCTCCTCGACGCCGTCGTGAGCGTGGCGGGCATCGCCGGCGGCCTCTACTTCGGCGTCGTGTCGGTCCACGTCACCCAGAGCAGCTTCTTTGCGACCTTCTCCGAGCTCGCGCAGCTGGCCGATCTCGGCATCGCGCTCTTCAAGGCCGCGGTCTTCGGGTTCCTCGCGGCGATGGTCGCCTGCTACAAGGGCATGTACGCCAAGGGGGGTCCGAAGGGCGTCGGGGACGCGGTCAACCAGGCGGTGGTGATCACCTTCATCCTGGCGTTCTTCGTGAACTTCGTCCTCACGGTCTTCTACTTCAACTTCGTCCCGCAAAAGGCCATCTGATGGCGTCGACGGGGCTCCCCGCCCCCCGCCCACTCCCCGGGCCCCCGCCGGCCGCGCCCGTCGCCGGCGGCCGCCCGGGGGCGCGCCTCGCCGCGGTCCTGTCGGCCCCGGTCGGCCTCCTCGACGGCCTCTACGTCCACCTTCGCTTCTACACGAGGATCCTCCGTGCGATGCCGCGTGCGCTCCGGTACCCGCGCGAGATCGGGATCCTCATGTCGGACATCGCGATCGGGCCGGGAGCCCTGATCGTCGGGGGCGGCATGTTCTTCGTGGTGATGAGCATCTCGTTCTTCACCGGCACCGAGGTCGGCCTCGAGGGGTTCACGGGTCTCTCGCAGATCGGGGCGCAGGCGTTCACGGGTGTCATCTCGTCGCTGGCCAACACCCGCGAGATCACCCCGCTCGTCGCGGGCATCGCACTGGCCGCGCAGGTGGGCGCAGGCTTCACCGCACAACTCGGTGCGATGCGCATCTCCGAGGAGGTCGACGCGCTCGAGGTCATGGGGGTGAACAGCGTCGTCTACCTGGTCGCGACGCGCGTGTGGGCGGCCCTCGTCACGATGGTGCCGCTGTACCTCGCCGCGCTCTTCTCGAGCTTCCTCGCCACGGAGCTGATCGTGACGAAGTTCTTCCACCTCTCGACCGGGACGTACCAGCACTACTTCCAGCTGTTCCTTCCGCCGATCGACATCTTCTACTCGTTCCTCAAGGCGATGGTCTTCGCGGTCGCGGTCACCTTCATCCACTGCTTCTACGGCTACCACGCCGCCGGGGGGCCAGCCGGCGTCGGCGTCGCCGCCGGCCGCGCGATCCGGCTCTCGATCATCGTCGTCGTGCTCCTGAACCTCTTCTTGTCGATGGTGCTCTTCGGCGGCGTCAACGTCACCGCGAGGCTCGTCGGGTGAGGGCGCCGGGCCGGAGGCCGGGCAAGGTCCTGCGCGCGGCCATCGCGCTGGGCGTCCTCGCCGCGGTGGTGGTGGTGAGCGTGGTCTCGGTGCGTGCCGCCAACGGCGCCTACGCGGGCGACTACCGCTTGACCGGGTACTTCCCCCGGGCCGGAGAGGGCCTGGCTCCGGGGTCCGAGGTCGTCTACCGCGGTGTGCAGGTGGGTCGGGTGTCCGCCATCTCGTTGGCGGGCGACCGGGCACGCGTCACCCTGCTCCTCGACCCCTCTTTCCGTGTCCCGATCGGCACGAAAGCCACCATCGAGCCCCTGAACCTCTTCGGCGCCGAGCAGGTCACACTGCGCACGCCCGGATCCGCCTCGGCGGCGGGGCCGTACCTCGCACCGGGGGCGGTGCTCACGCGGACGTCCACCTCGGACGAGCTCGGCAACCTGTTCACAGCCGCCGCGCCGTTGCTCGACAAGATCACAAGGGCCAACCTGGCCACGGTCGTGGGGGAGCTCGCCGCGGCGTCGAACGGGGAGGGGCCCCGGGTCAAGGCGTCCATCGGCGCGGGGGCGAACCTGGCGGCGTTCTTCGACCGGACCCTCGCCGCGCAGCTGGCGGCCTTCGACTCCTTCTCGAGCTTCACCGCCGCGGTCGCACCGGACGGCACATCCCTGAACGGCATCTCACGCGCCGAGAACGTCGCGCTCCCGGCGTTCAACCGCGAGTCGGCCGACTACCGGCGGCTGCTCGTCAACCTGACATCCTTCTCGACCCAGCTCGCCCGGCTGCTCACCGACTACCACCCCACAATCGACACGCTGCTCGCCGACGGTGCGAACCCGGCGCGCGTGCTCACGGCCCAGCAGACAGAGATCGGGCAGGTGATCAACGGCGCCTACCGGTACGCGTACAAGGTCGGGAGCGCCGTGAGCCACGAGGCCCTCCCCACAGGGAGCCACTTCGTGTACTTCACGACGTTCGTGATGTTCACACAGGTCAACCAGCTGGTCTGCGACCTCATCGCGCCCCCGGTCCATGGCCTCTCCTCCTTGGAGCCGCTCCAACAGGCGCTCGCGGGCGCCGGGTCGCCGTTCACATGCAAGGCGCAGATCTCTACCTTCGACGCGCTGCAGAAGACCTCGGGGCCGTCGGCGCCGACCGCCCCGTCGCGTACCGCGGAGGTGCCACCGACCTCGGTCCCGGCACTCACAACAGTCTCGGCGGCCACCACGCGGCTCGGCACAACGGTGTTCCACATGATCGGGCTGCCCTCGACGTCGCAGAGGGGATCGATCGGCTCCTACGTCGGCTCGCTG
>Ga0307373_10009029_pt1 | contig 15010 bp, 15 predicted proteins | sample OX2MG_FD_202534 | JGI IMG/M metagenome (GOLD analysis project Ga0307373, IMG submission 202534) | Soil microbial communities from Risofladan, Vaasa, Finland - OX-2 | ecosystem: Environmental > Terrestrial > Soil > Coastal area > Acid sulfate soil | place: Finland: Risofladan, Vaasa | collected... | reverse complement strand
TCCCTTCACCCGGCCGGCCGACATGCACGATGTTCGGCTCGTCGTGAAACAGCCGGCCCAGGCCGTGGCCGCAGAAATCGCGCACCACGCTCATATGCTCGGCTTCGACAAAAGTCTGGATGGCGTGGCCAATGTCGCCGGTCGTAGCGCCGGGCTTAATGACGGCAATGCCGCGCGCCATGGCTTCGTAGGTGACGTCGATCAGGCGCTCGGCGCGTCGGGGGATTTCGCCGATCGCGTACATGCGGCTCGAATCGCCGTGCCAGCCGTCGAGAATGAGCGTCACGTCGACATTGACAATGTCGCCCTCGCGCAGCGGTTTCTCCGACGGGATGCCGTGACAGACCACATGATTGACCGAGGTGCAGGTCGCCTTGCGATAACCGCGATACATCAGCGTCGCCGGTATGGCGCCGTGGTCATTGCCGAACGCGTAGACCAGCCGGTCGATGTGCTCGGTGGTGACGCCGGGCCGGATCTCATGCGCCAGCATGTCGAGACATTCGGCCGCAAGCCGTCCGGCCTTGCGCATGCCTGCGAAGGCGGTGGGGCCGTAGACCTTAATCTGTCCGGTCTTGCGTAGCGGCGCGACGGCCGCGTCGACGTAGGTCATGGCGTTGGGGTCAAGTCGTTGGAGCTTCAGCCGCGGTGAAGGCGGCCGTAAGCCGCCAAACAACAATGTAAGCATGGGCGCGGGCAACGCAAGCAATCCGCTCCACTAGCCGCCGACGATTGGAACTGGCGCCGCGATCTCAATGCCGTCCAACGTAACCTTGCAGCGCCATGCAAGCACCTCGACCCCCAGCGCGCGGGCGCGGTCGAAAGCCGCCGCATAGCCGGGATCGACGTCGCGGGCGACGCTAAAACGCTCCGCCGATGGAATCTGGATGACGAACAGGAGCACGGCACGGGCACCGGAGGCGAGCACGCCGGCAAGCTCACGCATATGCTTGGCGCCGCGCACGGTCACGCTGTCCGGGAATTCGGCAAGCCGTGGCTTGCGCATCAGGTGGACATTCTTAATCTCAAGATAGCAGGGCCGCCGCGTCGGGTCGTCGAGCAGGAAATCGACCCGCGAGTTATCGCCATATTTCACTTCGCGCCGGATGGTCGGGTAATTGCGCAATTCCGGGATCAGCCCGGCCTCCAGCGCGTCGGCAACCAACTGGTGCGGCTGGGCGGTATTGACGCCGACGATCTCCGGCCCGCTGCCCAAATCAGTTTCGACCAATTCCCACGTATGCGGATATTTGCGCAGCGTGTTGCCGGAATCCGACAACCAGACGCGCGACAGCGGCCGGTCAAGGCCGGTCATGGCTCCCGGATTAGCGACGTGAACGGTCATCACCTCGCCGGAGGGAAGCACCACATCGGCGAGAAAGCGCTTATAGCGGCGGGCGAGTGTCGCCTCGATGAGCGTCGAGCTAAATCGCATCACCGCCGTTTAGCACGGGAAATACGTTTTGTGCGCTTCACCGTGCGACGCTGCCGCCGAGCTCATCGTCGATATGGGCGCGGATAATGTCGTCGAAGGAATTTTCGGCTTCGAAGCCGAGCGCAACCGCCCGGCGGGCGTCAAAGCGCGCCGGCCAGCCGCCGACAATACGGGCGATCAGCGGGTCCGGGGCGCGCCGGATGCGCGCCGCTACGGTATCTCCGGCAATCCGCCGCAGCGCCGCGATCTGCTCGGCGACCGTGCAGCAAAGCCCGGGCATGGTGAGGCTGACGCGTGGGCCGAGCGCCTTCGCGTCGAGCGTGGCCGCGTGGACAAGAAAGCCAATCGCTGCGCGCGGGCTGGCGTGCCAGTTGCGCACGCTGTCATCGACCGGCAGCACCGCCTCCTCGCCGGCAAGCGGCTCGCGGATGATCGACGAGAAGAAGCCGGATGCCGCTTTGTTCGGCTTGCCGGGCCGCACCACGATATTGGGCAGCCGGATGCCGACGCCATCGAGGAAGCCGCGCCGCGTAAAGTCGGCGAGCAAAAGCTCAGTCATTGCCTTCTGCGTGCCGTAGGAGGTCAACGGCGTTAAAAAGAATTCGTCCGGGATAGCGTCGGGAAACGGCGCACCGAACACCGCGATCGACGAAGCGAAGACGACGCGCGGCTGGTAACCGTCACCGACGGAGCGGATCGCGTCAAACAGCGCGCGCGAACCGTCGAAGTTGACGTGCATGCCTTTCTCGAAATCGAGTTCGGCTTCGCCGGAGACGATTGCAGTGAGGTGAAAGACAATTTGCGGCCGCTCGGCAACAGCGTTGCCGGCAACGATCGGATCGGCAAGATCGCCGGCGATGCTCTCGAATTTGCCGGCGAATTTTACCGGCCGCTGCGGCTCGACCACATCAAGCAGGGTGAGCTTTTCGATTGGCCTGCCGGCGAGCGTACCGTCGGTGACAAACCGCGCCACGAGCTTGCGCCCGATCATCCCAGCGGCGCCGGTAATTAGAATGTGCATGGGTCGGGTTTTTACAGCGCCATGCCGCCGTCGACGAGATGGGTGTGGCCGGTGATATAGCCCGACTCGTCGCTGGCCAGAAACAGCGTCAACAGCGCGACCTCCTCCGGCGTGCCGAGCCGCCCCATCGGCTGGCGCGCGACGAAGTCGGCTCGCACCGTGTCGAGCGTCTTGCCGGTCTCCCGCGACACCTCGGTGATGCGCTCGCCGAGCGACGGCGATTCGATGGTGCCCGGGCAAACTGCGTTGCAGCGGATGCCTTGTTTGATGAAATCGGCGGCCACCGCCTTGGTCAGCCCGATCACTGCGGCCTTGGTGGTGCCATAGACATAGCGGTTGGGCACGCCGCGGATCGACGACACCGCCGAAGCGACGTTGACGATCGAGCCCTTTTTCTTCTCCAGCATGCCGGGCAGGAAAGTCTTGATCATCCGGTGCATGGACTTGACGTTAAGGTCGAACGAAAAATCCCAGTCCTTGTCGGCGCAATCGAACACCGTGCCCTGGTGCACGTAGCCGGCGCAGTTGACGAGAATGTCCAGCGTGCCGAATTCGCGGGCAATGTCGCGGCTGAAAGCGTCGATATCGTCCTGCGCGCGGACATCAAGCTTGCGCAACTTGCCACGCAGGCCGGTGAGTTTGTTAGGATCGAGATCGGTGGCGATCAGGCGTGCGCCCTCGGCGGCGAACGTTTCCGCGATTGCGCGGCCGATACCCTGGCCGGCGGCGGTGACCAGCGCGACTTTGCCGTCCAGTCGGTTACTCATGACTGCCTCGAAGTTTTTGTTGCGTTCATCTCCGCCAGGCTATGCTTCTGCCGGCCGTCCGGGCCGAAATTCTCCGGATCGAGCCAGCGTTCGAAGTTGTGTTTACGCGCCGGCCATTCGCTGTCGAGCATGGAGAACCAGGCGTTGTCGCGATTGCGGCCTTTGGCGATCATGTATTGGCGAAATGCTCCCTCGTAAACGAAACCGTAGCGCGATGCCGCGCGCCGGGATGCCGCATTGAGGGCGTCGCATTTCCATTCATAGCGCCGATAGCCGAGCGTCTCGAACACATAACGCGCCAGCAGATATTGAGTTTCGGTGCCGAGCGGCGTGCGCTGCAAAAGCGGCGAGTAGAGGACGTGACCGACCTCGATCACGCGCATCTCAGGCGCGATCCGCAACAGCGTCAGATAACCAGCGGCGCGGCCGGAACGATCGATGGCGGCATAAGCGTAGGGATCGGCTGCGGCCGCGCGCTTGGCGAGAAAGCTCGCGAATTCCGGTTCGCTGGTGAACGGCCCGTCGGTGGAAATGTAGGTCCAGATGCTGTCGTGGCCGGCAAACGCCTTCCACAGATCGGCGAAATGCTGCGCGCCGAGTTTTTCGAGACGGCCATAGTTCCCGTTCAGCGTTACCGGTCCCGGACGCGGCGCCGCAGCGCTCGTCTCGACCGGCAGGCCGACCGGCTGGCCGGTCCGTGGATGCGGTTCCGAAGGCGTACTCACGCGTGTCGCTTGCGGTCTTGGTCGAAGAATTTGTTCAGTTCGGGGTTGGTGACCAGTCCGGCAAAGCCGTCGAATTTGCCTTCTTTGGCGATCTCGGTGGCAGTGCGGATGAAAGCGTGCATCGCCGCTCGCGCCAGCGAGCCGCCGACGCTGATCCGGCGCACGCCCATTGCCGCGAGGTCGCTGACGGTGAAGCCGAAGGCGCCGCCGCCGAGAAAATTCACCGGCTTCGGCGCCACCGCTTTGACCACCGCCTCGATCTGCTCGCGGGTTTTTATGCCGGGCGCGTAAAGGCAATCGGCGCCGGCGTCCTTGTAGGCCTTGAGCCGGCGGATGGCGTCGTCGAGGTCGTTCACGCCGCGGATGAAATTCTCCGCCCGCGCGGTGAACACGACGTCGCCGCCGGCGCGGTCGATCGCGGCGCGCGCGGCTTTGACACGCGCTACCGACAAGTCGAAGTCGTAGAGCGGTTGTTCGCTCTTGGGTGAATCTTCGACCGAAAGACCGGCAATTCCGGTTGAGATGCAGCGGGTGACGTTTTCCGCCACTTGGTCCGGCCCGTCGGCGAAGCCGTTCTCGAAATCGGCGTTGAGCGGCACGTCGGTCGCCGCCGCCATTTCACGATAGTGGGCGAGCACGTCGTCAAGCTGCTGCCCGCCATCGGGCATGCCGAGCGAATGGGCGTGGCCGGAACTGGTGGTCGCCAGCGCCGGAAAGCCGAGCCCTTCCAGGTAGCGCGCGGTGCCGATGTTCCACGGATTGGGAATGACAAAGCAGCCGGCCTCGTGCAGGCGGCGGAAGGTCTTGCGTTTGTCGGCAACGGATGGACGCGCGCTACTCATTTCGAACCTCGGCAAAGCAACTGAAAAAGATCAATGACTGTCGCGCGGAATATATTTCTGCGCAACCCGCCGATATTTGACCGCCGGTTCGAGGACCATGCCTTCGGCAAGCTGATCGACCAAAGCGCGCTGGATTTCCTGCCACGGCGTTTGGCTCGGCGGATAGCGATGGCCGCCGCTTTGCTTGAGCGCCGTCCGTCGTTGCGTCAACTCCTCGACGGAGATCAGCATATCGACCGTTCCCTTGTTGAGATCGATGCGCACGCGGTCACCGGTCTGCAACAGCGCAAGGCCGCCGCTATCAACGGCTTCCGGCGAAGCGTTGAGGATCGACGGCGAGTCGGACGTGCCGGATTGCCGGCCATCACCAAGGCACGGCAATGAGGTGATGCCCCGTTTGATCAAGGCGGACGGCGGCTGCATGTTGACCACCTCGGCCGATCCCGGATAACCGATCGGGCCGGCGCCGCGCATGACCAGAATGCAATGTTCGTCGATGTGCAGCGCCGGATCTTCGATCCGGAGGTGGTAGTCCTCCGGCCCGTCGAACACCACCGCCGCAGCTTCGAACGCGTTCGGGTCCTTGGGGTTGCTCAAATAGCGCCGGCGAAATTCCTCGGAGATCACGCTGGTTTTCATGATCGCCGAATCGAACAGATTGCCGTGCAGTACCAAAAAACCGGCTTTGGCTTTCAGCGGCTTGTCGTAGGGCCGGATGACTTCGGCGTTGCAGGCTTTGGCGTCACCGACATTCTCGGCCATGGTCTTGCCGTTGATGGTGAGTGCGTCGCCGTGAATTCGTCCGGCGGCAAGGAGTTCATGCATCACCGCCGGTAGTCCGCCGGCGCGGAAATAATCTTCGCCGAGATATTCGCCGGCCGGCTGCATGTTGACCAGGAGCGGCACGTCGTAGCCGATTGTCTCCCAATCCTTGGTCGAAAGCTCGACGCCGACATGGCGAGCGATGGCGACGAGATGGATCGGCGCGTTGGTCGAGCCGCCGATTGCCGAGCAGGCGACGATGGCGTTCTCGAATGCGGCGCGGGTGAGGATGTCGGAGGGTTTCAGATCTTCACGCACGATCTCGACCGCGCGCAATCCGGTTTGGTAGGCGATCTGCGCGCGCTCGCGATAGGGCGCCGGGATCGCGGCACAGCCGGGCAACGACATGCCGAGCGCTTCGGCGAGCGCGTTCATGGTCGAGGCGGTGCCCATGGTGTTGCAATGGCCGATCGACGGCGCCGAGTCGGCGACGATATCGACGAACTCTTTGTAGTCGATCTTGTCGGCGGCTAGATCGCGGCGCGCCTGCCAGATCAGCGTGCCCGAGCCCATCAGCTTACCGTCGTGGACATGATTGAGCATCGGTCCGCCGGAGAGCACGATCGCCGGTGTGTTGACGGTGGCCGCCGCCATCAGACAAGCGGGCGTCGTCTTGTCGCAGCCGGTGGTCAGCACCACTCCGTCAAGCGGATAGCCGTACAGCACCTCCACCAATCCGAGATACGCGAGGTTGCGATCGAGCGACGCGGACGGCCGCTTGCCGGTTTCCTGGATCGGGTGGACGGGAAATTCGAAGGCGACGCCGCCGGCGTCACGAATGCCGTCACGCACGCGCTTGGCAAGCTCGAGGTGATGGCGATTGCACGGGCTCAAGTCGGAGCCGGTTTGGGCGATGCCGATGATCGGCTTGCCGGAGGTGAGTTCCTCGCGGCTGAGGCCGTAATTGAGATAGCGCTCGAGATAGAGCGCGGTCATCCCCGGGTTGTCGGGATTGTCGAACCACAATTGCGAGCGCAGCCGCGGGCGCGTCGGCGGCGATCCGTTACTCTTGGTCATCACTGTCTCCGCACGCGCTGCCCCGCAGGCTTTAGATAGGCCGATTTGGCGGCGACGCGAAACCCGCACGCCGCATGGCCTTATGGAACCCCAATCGGCATCGATGCTGCATTGCAATATGTCCGCCGGGCGTTTGCGTTGGCCGGGCAATTGCGCTGAATTACCGGCATGTTGAAGACCATTGCCGCCTTCGATCGTATCGGCGAGGAAAACGCCTTTGCCGTGCTTGCCCGCGCCACCCAGCTTGCTGCGGCCGGCCGCGATATCATCAATCTCGGCATCGGCCAGCCGGATTTTCGCACCCCGGATTTCATCGTCGAGGCGGCGGTCAAGGCGTTGCGCGACGGCCATCACGGCTACACCCCGGCGGTCGGCATCCTGCCGCTGCGTGAGGCGGTCGCCGCCGATCTGCACAAACGTTTCCAGGTCAAGGTTTCGCCCGACGAGGTGATGATCCTGCCCGGCGGCAAGCCGACCATGTTCATGTCGATCCTGATGTTCGGCGAACCGGGTGCCGACATTCTTTATCCCGATCCCGGCTTCCCGATTTACCGCTCGATGATCGAGTTCACCGGCGCGCGGCCGGTGCCGGTGCCGATCCGCGAAGAAAATAATTTCGCCTTTTCCGCGGACGAGACGCTCAATCTGATCACCAAAGACACGCGGCTCCTCATTCTTAACTCGCCGGCCAATCCGACCGGCGGCGTGACGCCGAAGGCGGAAGTCGACAAGCTCGTCGCCGGCTTAGCGCGCTTCCCGGACGTCGCGGTGATGTCAGACGAAATCTACGACCACATGCTCTACGACGGCGAAACGCATGTCTGTCTGCTGCAATATCCGTCGATCCGCGATCGTCTGATCGTGCTCAACGGCTGGTCGAAGACCTATGCCATGACCGGCTGGCGCATGGGTTATGCGATCTGGCCGGGCAAGCTTTACGACTACGCGCGCAAGCTCGCGGTCAATCTGCATTCGTGCGTCAACGCCGCCACCCAATATGCCGGGCTCGCCGCGCTCACCGGCCCGCAGGACGAAATAACCAAGATGGCGGCGGAATTCGACGCGCGCCGGAAAATCGTGGTCGCCGGCCTCAACCGGCTGCCGGGCGTGTCATGCACGACGCCGAAGGGTGCGTTCTACGCTTTTCCGAATATCAAGCGCACCGGCTGGAAGGCGAAGCCGCTCGCCGCGGCGCTGCTGGAGGATTCCGGCATCGCGCTGATCGGTGGCCCGGATTTCGGCGTGCTCGGCGAGGGCTATGTGCGGGTATCCTACGCCAATTCGACGGAAAACATTTTGCGCGCGCTCGACCGCATCGGCGAATTCCTGAGCACCCGCAAGGCGGCGTAATTTTTTTCTGCTCATTCTCGTGCCAGCGTAATCCAGTCAATAGTCAGCCCTTTTGCGTCAGCTGGAATCCGAACACGACGACCACCAGGCCGATGAGTTGGGATAGACTCGGCATGACGCCGAGCGCCAAGTATCCGATCAGCAGAGTTGAGGGCGGTACCAGTGAGGGAATCACGGCCGCCCGACTGGCGCCGAGCAGCACGACGCCGCGCGCAAACAAATAGATGGCGCCGGCGGCGGCAAATCCGCCCTGCGCGACGGCTTGCAACACGTTCTCGAACAGCCCCGCGGATGCGATGTTGCCGGCATAGGGCAGCAGAAGCGGCAAGCCGACGAGCGAAAGGACGCTCGTCACTGCCACCGCCGGCATCGGCTCGACCCGCCACAGCCGCAACAGCATGCCGAAGGTGGCAAACATGCAGCCGGCGACCACGAACATGAAATCGCCGAGGAGGCCGTGCGCGCCCATGGTGCGGAGCGCCTCGGTCCCAATAATGACAACGCCGATGACAATCGCCAAAGCACCGATAATGCGGCGTCGCGGCAATGGCTCCTTGAGCACGAAACTGGCCAGCAGCAGCCCACCGAGCGAGGCGCATGAAGGCTGGATGACGCCGCCATGGCCGAGCGGAACGAACAGGAACCCGGCGTAGCTGAGTATCGCCAGCGGCAACCCGCCAACCAGCGTCAACACGACGCCGCGTTGCCAGCCGATCCGGCGCAGTTCGGCAAACCCGTCACGCGCAATAAGCGGAAACAACGCCAACCCCGGCCAGACGAAGCGGTGCAGCGCGATGAGCATCGGCGACACGCCGTCATTGATGCCCTGGCGTGCAGCGACAAAGCCGATCGCCCAGCAGACCGCCGCGCCGGCGCCACACAAGACGCCAAGCGCAGTCGAAGATTTGACGGGCGGCAGTGTCGAGTCCATCGGGAACAGGGGACTGAAGCGTCAGGCGCGGATGGCGGCAGGCGCCGGCGCGCTTGTGGCGCGCATGCCTTGCACCAGCCAACAGCCGCCGAACAGAACCACGCCCCAGAGCAGATCGCCTTCGAGCATGTTGCGCAGGAACGGCAGCGCGGCGATGTAGCACTTGCTCAGACCGGCGATGCCGGGCGCGTAAAGCGGGCTGAATGCCCACACGGCAAAATTTGTCGCGAGAAAGAATAAAAGCGACGATGCGACGAGAACCGGCGCGATCATCCGCGGCGTTCGTAGCGTGCGCGACAAAGCCGACGCGCAGGCCGGCCAGGCGAGCGCGGCGTAGACCACCACCATGATTTTCGTGTCGTAGCCGCCGCCGATCCAGTCGCCGATGGCCAAGCCGAGAACCGGCACCAGCGGGGCCAGCGCTCGCCGGTGCAGCATTGCTGCGGCAAATAGCGCGCTCGCCGCGACCGGCGTGAAATTGGGTGCATGCGGCATGATCCGGGCAACGACGATGAGGCAGGCGAGGCCTGTCACGATGAGAAGGTCGAAAGCTAGCGCGCGCGTGCGGTCGGCGGCGAGAGAAGGCATCGGCATTATTGTCCTTGTTCGGTGGTGAAGCGCCAAACGATGTCGTCCTGCGCTTGCAGCGCGAAAGTGGCAAAGCTCCGGTCACCGTAGGCGCCGTTGACCCAGTAACGCCAATTCTTCTTGCCGGCGCCGCCACCCTCACTCGCCACGTCGTCGATCTTGGTCAGCATGGTGGCATCGCCGGTGCCGGTAAAGCTGAACGAAATTCCGTGCCGCCGCGCGGTCGCTTCCTTCATGGCGTCGAGGACCGTATTGCCCTTCGCCCAGGCGAGGCTGTCGATGGTCTTAGTGACGCCATCGCCGTAATCGACGGTAAGACGGACGGTATTGTCAGCGCTTTCGGCGCTGGAACCGGCCAACGATCCGGCCAATGATACGGCAATGGCCAGCAACAACGCTGCCGCGACGACCATAGCGCGCCGGCTCAATATCCGTGAAAGGGAACCATGCATCGTGCCGATGATAGTCCCAGACGATCGCGATGATAAGCGCGCTATGGCCGAAGCGGGCCTGCGCTAATCGAGAAGCTCGATCCCGCCAGTCGCGGCCACCCGTCCGCCGTCGAGCCGCACCACGTTGGTGGCGATCTGGCGGAGTTCCCCGGCGTCATGGCTGACATAGACCATCGGCAGGCGCGCCTCGTCGCGCAGCCGCACCAGATACGGCAGAATTTCGTCCTTGCGCGCGCTGTCGAGAGAGGCCAGCGGCTCGTCGAGCAGCAGCAGGCGCGGGCGCGTCAGCAGCGCACGTCCCACGGCGATGCGCTGACGCTCGCCGCCGGAGAGCGCGCGAGGCCTGCGGTCGAGCAGATGGCCGACATCAAGCAATTGCGCGATCCGCGCGAACTCTTTTGCGTCGTAAGCGTGCCCGTTCATGCGCCGGCCGTAGTCGAGATTCTTGCGGACGCTCAGATGCGGAAACAGCCGGCCTTCCTGGAACACATAGCCGATCCGCCGCCGATGCGGCGGCACGTCGATGCCGGTAGCGGCGTCGAAAAGCATGCTTTTGTCGATCGCAATGGAGCCGCGCTCCGGCGCGACCAGCCCGGCAATCATGTTGGCAATCGTTGTCTTGCCGGCGCCGGATGGACCAAATAAAGCGGTGACGCCGCCCGAAGCCGTGAAACGAGCGGCCAGGGTAAATTCGCCGAGCCGCTTTTCGACGTCGACGGCCAGCACGCTCATTCCCCCTGAAAGCGCATGCCGGCGCGGCGGGCAAACCATTCCGAAACGATGAGTGCGGCAAGTGCCAGCGCGACCGCGACCAAAACCAGGCGACCGGCCAGTGCTTCGCCGCCGGGCACCTGCAACAACGTGTAGATCGCCGCCGAGATGGTTTGCGTCTCGCCGGGAATGTTGGAGACGAAGGTGATGGTGGCGCCGAATTCGCCGAGCGCGCGGGCAAAGCACATCACCGCACCGGCGATAACCCCGGGCAGCGCCAGCGGCAAGGTGATGGTGAGGAACAACCGGAAGTCACCGGCGCCGAGCGTTGCCGCTGCATCTTCGAGCCGACGGTCGATCGCTTCAAATGCAAGCCGGATCGGACGGACCATGAGTGGAAAACCCATGATGCCGCAGGACAGCGCCGCGCCGGTCCAGCGGAACGAAAACACGATGCCGAGATAGTCGGCAAGAAACGCGCCGATCGGGCCCCGCCGCCCGAACGAGATGAGCAGCAGATAGCCGGTCACTACCGGTGGCAGCACCAGCGGCAGATAAACAATGCCGTCGACGATGATCTTGCCCCAGAAGTCCTTGCGCGCCAGCAGCCAACCGATGGTGATGCCGAACGGCAAGGCAACCAGCGTGGCAACAATCGAGACGCGCAGCGACAATTCGACCGCAGTCCATTCAGCCGGGGAAAGATCGAACACGGCGGGTGTCCTAGCCCTCCCGAAACGGGAGGCTGATATGCAGGAATTCGTTACGGCGCCGGTTTTACCAAAACGGTGAAGCCATAGTGCTCAAAAATCGCTTTAGCGGCTGCGGTCCGCAGGAAGCCAAGATAAGCCGCGGCATCGGCCTTGGCGACCGCCGTCATGGCCACCGGATAGATGATCGGGGGATGCGAGTCCTCGGGAAAGACCCCGACGATCTTGACGCCCGAATCGACCCTGGCGTCGGTTTCATAGACGATGCCGAACGGCGCCTCGCCGCGCGCGACCAGCACCAGCGCGGCGCGCACATTCTCGGCCATCGCCAATTTCGGCTCCACGGCGGGCCAGACACCGAGCTTTTCCAAGGCGGCTTTGGCATAAAGTCCGGCCGGTACCGCGCGTACGTCGCCCGCGGCGATGCGTCCGTTACCGGCGAGCGCCGCGAGACCGAAACCGGGCGCAATCGTCACCGCGTCGATCTTTGAGTCCTTGGGTGCGATCAACACCAGCCGGTTGCCGAGCAGATTGATCCGCGTCGCGGTGTTGATGATTTTGCGCTCGGCGCCGTAGTCCATCCATTTCAGATCGGCGGAGAGAAATACGTCGGCGGGCGCGCCTTGCTCGATCTGCTTCATCAGCGCCGAACTCGCGGCATAGCTGGCGACGATCTTCACGCCGCTTTGCCTGGAATAGGCGTCGTCGACATCGTCGAGCGCGTTCTTCATCGACGCGGCGGCGAAGACAGTGATGGATTTTTGCTGGGCAGCCGCAACCTGCGGCAGGGCCGACGCAAAGAGAAGGGACGCGGCAATAGCCGCGAAGACGCGCGTTATGGCAAGCACGACGGTTCTCCGAAACAAGAGCAGGATTTCAAACGCCTTGCGGAACCGTCGTTCCAGTCTTGCGCGGCACGCGCCCAGCGCGCCGCACATCAAGACTAGCAGCCGGCCGACAGCGTGGCAAAGCACGATTGACGCGCTATCATTGCGAAAACCAAGGGTGGAGCACGGCATGGCCGGGGCCGAAGCGATCGACGGCGACTATGACTACATCATCGTCGGTGCAGGCTCGGCCGGCTGCCTGCTGGCTAACCGTCTGTCTGCCGACGGCGGCAAGCGCGTGCTGATCCTCGAAGCCGGCGGCCGCGACAACTGGATCTGGTTCCACATTCCAGTCGGCTACCTGTTCGCGATCGGCAATCCGCGCTCCGACTGGTGCTTCAAGACCGAGCCGGAAGTGGGCTTGAACGGCCGCAGCCTGAATTATCCGCGCGGCAAGGCGATCGGCGGCTCGTCGGCGATCAACGCGATGATTTACATGCGCGGGCAAGCGGCCGACTACGATCATTGGCGGCAGCTCGGACTCGCCGGCTGGGGCTGGGACGACGTGCTGCCGTTTTTCAAGCAGCACGAAAATCATTTTCTCGGCGACAATGCGCTCTACGGCACCAGCGGCGAATTGCGCATCGAGGCGCCGCGTGTGCGTTGGGATCTACTTGACGCCTTTCGCACCGCCGCCAGCCAGGCCGGTATCAAGGCGGTGACTGATTTCAACACCGGCGACAACGAAGGCTGCTCCGCCTTTCACGTCAATCAGAAGCGCGGCCGGCGCTGGTCGTCGGCGACGGCGTTTCTCAAACCGGTACTGTCCCGCTCCAATCTGCGGCTGGAAACCGGCTGCCTGGTCGAAGCGGTGAGCTTCGACGGTCGCCGGGCGAGCGGTGTTCGCTGGCGGCAGAATGGCCAAACCAGGACGGCGCAGGCGCGCGGCGAAGTCATTCTCGCCGCCGGCGCGATCGGCTCAGTGCATATCCTTCAAATGTCCGGCGTTGGGCCGGGCGAGCTGTTGCAGCAACATGGCATTCCGATCATTGCCGACCGGCCGGGCGTCGGCGCCAATTTGCAGGATCATCTGCAACTGCGTCTGATCTACAAAGTCGACGGCATCACCACGCTGAACGAGCGCTACCACGCGCCGCTGGGACTTGCCGGCATGCTGCTCGAATACGCGTTGTTTCGGCGCGGCCCGCTGACCATGGCGCCGTCGCAGCTTGGGTTGTTCACCCGGTCCGATCCCGATCGGGCGCGGGCGAATTTGCAGTACCATATTCAACCGCTGTCGCTCGATCGCTTCGGCGAGGCGCTGCACAAGTTTCCCGCATTCACCGCCAGTGTTGCCAACGTCCAGCCAACGAGCCGCGGGCAAGTGCGGCTGCGCTCGCGCGATCCTGAGGTCGCGCCATCGATCAAGCCGAATTATCTGTCGACCGACGAGGATCGCCGCGTCGCCGTCAGCGCCATCAGGCTCACCCGGCGCATTGTCGCCCAAGCGGCGCTCGCGCCATTTCATCCCGCCGAATATCTGCCCGGCGATCAGGTCGGCGACGACGAGCAGGCGCTCGCCAAGGCGGCGGGCGATATCGGCACCACGATTTTTCATCCGGTCGGCACCGCCAAGATGGGGTTGCCGAGCGATCCGCTGATGGTGGTCGACGCGCGGCTTCGGGTTGCCGGCGTCGAGCGGCTGCGGGTGATCGATGCTTCGGTGATGCCGACCATCACCTCCGGCAATACCAACGCACCGACCATGATGATCGCGGAAAAAGGCGCCGCATTGGTCCGCGCTGACGCCATAGCGCACGCATGAACGTGGCCGCCCGCGTGCATCGGATTCTCGCCGATCCGGCCGCCGAATGGGCGAAGATCGCCGATGAATTCGGCGATGAAACCGCCGACGTTGAATATCTGTTTACGAGCTACGTGGCGCGGCTGGCGCTCATTCCGGCAGTGTTCGGCCTTGTCGGCGCCTGCGTCGTCGGCGTGGTCGAGCCGGGCAGCGGTATTGTCCGCGCGCCGATTTTCGACGGATTGTTCGGCGCCATCCTTGGCTATCTGCTCAGCTGTGCCGCGATGATGGTGCTGGGGCTATTGGTTGCCGCGCTGGCGCCGACGTTTGGCGGCCGGCGGAATTTCAACGGCGCATTCAAGCTTGCGGCCTATTCGTATACGCCGGTCTGGCTGGCCGGAATTTTCCTGCTGGCGCCGGGCTTGCGCTTTCTCAGCGTGTTGGGATTCTACGGCGTGTATCTGCTTTGGACCGGGCTGCCGCCGATGATGAAAGTGCCACCGTCGAGCGTGCCGCGTTTCACCGCGGCGATCGCCGTCAGCGCCTGCGTGCTGACTGCGGCGGTGGCGGCCGTTCAGCATGGGCTGTTCGGCCTGCACTTTTGAGCTTAAGCCGTCACGGCGCCATCAGCACTTTTCGGCAAGCGGCCGGCAGTGCTGCCATCGTCATATTATGCTTCGGCTTCTCCGGCGTCGGAGCCGGATGCAGAATCCCCGGCGAGAACCAATGGTCGAGTTCGTGCCCACAGCCGTCGCCGGCTTCGGGCGGCGGCTGCGGCTTGCACAATGGGCTATCGCCCGGACAATAAATGCGAATGTGGAAATGATAGTCGTGCCCCCACCAGGGCCGCACCTTAAAGAGCCATGCGCGATCCGAACCGACTTCGCGGCAAAGCGCCTTCTTGATCGCAGCGTTGACGAAGATGCGCTCGACCGCAGGGTCCTCAGCCACGACCTTGATCAGTTCGGTCTGCTTGTGGCTCCAGACTTGGGGATCGATATCGAGCCG
>Ga0307373_10009028_pt1 | contig 15012 bp, 22 predicted proteins | sample OX2MG_FD_202534 | JGI IMG/M metagenome (GOLD analysis project Ga0307373, IMG submission 202534) | Soil microbial communities from Risofladan, Vaasa, Finland - OX-2 | ecosystem: Environmental > Terrestrial > Soil > Coastal area > Acid sulfate soil | place: Finland: Risofladan, Vaasa | collected... | reverse complement strand
CTCCAGGGCGAACTTCGCGAATGATCGAAAGGGCGGAGGCCGCTGCCCAGAAATGGAGCAGCGCGTTGTAAGCAGGAAGACTTGAGGATGGAAGACCCTCCGCCTCGGTGAGAACTGGTAGTCCCAACTTGTTGTGCCGCCAGGGCCAAAGGCTGAAATGGACGACCACGCCCGCCAGGGACACGCCAGACCACACCGCGAGGAGGGGGTCCCACCTCGTGTCGTCACCTTTCGCGGCGAGGCGGATCCACGCCGGGATGCCAGTTCCCCAGAGTGCACCTGCAAACCCGAGTCCGAGTTCAGGCTGCAGGACGAGTCCAACCCCACTGGACAACTCGAAGCCGTGATGCGCCGCAGTCAAGATCGCGGTCGCAGTGGTCCACGGCCGCGCTTTCACCCTATCTGGTCTACTCGCCATGGATGTCATTTTGATACGGCTGTGAAAGTCGTGGCCAGGGGGGCACCTCTAGGGGAGTGGATGGTGTTGGTACTAATGCATTTTCAGACGCCCCAAGGGTATCGATGAGTCCCACCCTCCCGGCGGACGGGAGCGAGCGCCGTCAAAGTCCGTATATCTCTCATCGAAAAACCAGCAGCAGAGCGTACCGGAGTGTAGGTCGCTGCGGAGTCGTCCCGGCACTCCTATATGTCGCCGGTGTGCATCTTTACGCTCGTTGGAACACTCATCGTTCGGTGCGAAGACCTACCGGCGCCACAGGCTCAACAACCCGCCGCGATCCCACATAAACGGCTGGCACTCTCTCCATAGCGACATGAGTAAGAGAGGAGCACCATCATCAACGATCATGATGCAACAGACCCCGGCGACGACCCCCAAGACCGCCCAGGCCATCGTGACGACCACCGGGAGGGGGTCTGTGGCTTCGACAGCGGCCACGGTGGTTCCTTTCCAAAAGGGTTCACCGACCACGTCCAAGCAGGTCGGTGACATCCCGCCCAGCTACACCGAGGGGGTCGGGAACGATTCAAAGTGGAACGACAGCAACGAAGGCGGCTGAAGCAGCCCTGGCCGCCTACCCTGGGGGAGTCGTCGACCGAGTCGTGAAGCTGAGCAACGGCTAGTACGAGGTACACAACATCGGCGTCAACTGGCCCCACCACATCTTCGTGAACCAGGACTTCAAAGTCGTCGGTGCCGAGTAGGTAGACCCCCGCATCAGCGCTGACGGCTCTTCAAGGGACAATGAACGGTCACGCCTTCTCAGGCGCTAGTGCGCGCGGCGGACTCAGTCTGCCTATCCGGCCTACCTCTTTGGTTCGGGATCGGCAAGGCGACCTTGGGCCACAGCCGGTCGATCCGGCCGAGATCGTGAACTACCGCTCGACCGGTACCACGCCCACATTGCTAGCCGTTGGATTGGCGGCCGGCGCGGTGACTGCGCTCGGCCTGACCCTCGCTGCTTCGGTACGACGGCGCCGGAGGGATCTCGCGCTGCTAAAAGACTCTCGGCTTCACCCGGCGACAGTTGTTCGCCACCGTGGGGTGGCAGGCGTCAGTGGCCGCGACGGTGGGGGTCGTGGTGGGCGTGCCGCTCGGAATCGTGTCCGGCCGCTGGGTGTGAACCCTCTTCGCTCGAGAGATCTTCGCGGTTCCTCACCCGTCAGTACCCGTAGGCCAGATCATCATCGTCGTCGTGGGGGCGCTGATGCTTGCGACCCTCGTCGCGATCCCGCCTGGGCTATCCGCCGCCCGAACCCGGACGTCGCTCCTACTTCGAGCGGAATAGGAGAACTTCGCCGCGTGGTAAGTAGAATTGCTTGCTCTTACGGGGCATCGGCGACCTAAGGCCGGTGCCCCCGATGTTCCCGTCGGCTACGCGCACCAGCCCGATTGGCGGTCGGGGACCTGCTCGTGCAAAATCGAACGCTCCGATCGAGGCGGGTCACTCCAGTCGGCAAACCGCAGAGCTTGGTCCCCGTCCATGCGAAGTCCGAAGTAGCACTCCGTGAGTTCAGTGGTCTCAACGAGTTGATCCTCACCGTTCCGTCCCCAGGAATGCTCCCGCCACCAGACCGAGGGATCTCAAGACCGATCCGTTCCGATCAGATGGTGACGGGTACGCCTTTCTGCTGAGCGATCTGCAGGAACGTTTGGAACGGAATCACCTCATATGAGGGAGGCGCCGTCACCGTCACTTTCGTGCCGTAGCGCGAGTAGCCCTCGGTGAGTTGCTCCGTGATCTGCCGTCCGGCCGCCTGAAGATGCAAGGTGGCCTTCATCTGCGTCAATTGGTTCGTCCCGTTGATGGCGAGCGTGTAGGTGATGGCGGGAATGTGGGCCAGTGCGATGGCCTGCCGCATGAACTGAGGAAGGTGTTCCTGCGCGATGTCCCGGTTTATCTGGGACCGGGTCAAGTGCACCGAATAAAGATGCACGTCGTCGCCGTTCACCCGCGAGGAGCCCAGATCGGAAACGTCATTACCGGTCGCGCTCAGCACCCTGAGGATTGCATCGACGTTACCCGCGCCGCCGCCTCCCGTCACGCTGCTGGCAGCTGACTGACCACTTGGTAACGACACCCACGACTTTCCAGCCACAACTTTGGCGATGATGCCCCCGTCGAGGTGGACGTAGATCTTCGATCCATCGCTGACGATGCGCTCGCCGATGCGCTCGTTGCCGCTGATGATCTGCACGACCTGTGTAGCTGCCGCGGTATCGAAGTTGGTCACCCCTTCGGAGGTGATCGTCGCCGTACCTCCGGGCTCCTTGATCCCGATTGACATGGTGGTGGCGGCAGATTTGAGCTGCAGCGAATTCGTCAGGGCGGACGCCACCGCCTCTGACGGCGTCGTGCCCTCGCGCACGGCGAAGAAGGCGGCGAGGCCGGCCCCGATGGTCATGATGCCGAGCAAGGCAAAAGGGATAAAGCGGCGCCCTCTCGGTGATTTGGGTGTGGTGAACGTCGTCGGGGCTGTCACCAGAGCGGCTTCGGGCGTCACTGGCGCCGCCTGCTCGTCGTGCGGTGGCTCACCCTCGGGGTCGATGTCCATCCGCCCGCCCTTCGTCTCTTCGGTAGTCGCTGGTGCGGAACGAGTCTCTCACGCCGCTCACAGCGGGCCGTCAGGTAAGTCGAGCGTCACGGAGCACCCAACAATGGCGATGCATTGCGTCGCACCTGGTTTCAGCAGCGCGACGGCCACACTGCCTGCCTCACCAGCCAATCTGCGACGGTCCCCTCAGACAGACCCAACGATCTCAACTTCGGTTTGGTCGTACTGCCCTCGAAAGTGCCGACAACCCGCTACACCGGCCGGGCGACTGGGGCAGGCTGAGGCAGCGCGACGACACATGGGGCTCCAACAGTGAGATCCTGCCTTTGCAAATACAGCCGATCGACGAAGCCCTTGGTCCGAGGATCTGAAATCGTGCTCAGACCCGTCAGGCCGGGGGTGCAGCTGGCCCTTCTATTTCCCCGCCGAGCGCCCTCGTCAGTCCCTCCAAATCGGCCACGGTCACAGTGAGCGCTGAATGGCCGCTTCGTCGAAGTGCCGACGACACTTTCTCTGCAAAGTGAATGCAAACCAGTAGTAGAGCGCAGTTGCATTTACCTCCAATCTCTCTGCAAGAGCACGCATCGTGAGGGCATGAGGCCCCAGTTCGAGGAGTTTAATGTCTGCATCGAGGATTTCGTCCCGATTCAGGGACACGCTGGCATCCCAATGCTGCCCGACTCGACACATCGCCAAACTCGCGTCTCACTTCGGATCCCTCGGGCCATGAGTTATAAACTTCCTGCAACGAACTTACCCTTGCGCGAACGGCCCCGGCAGACTGGTGTACACCTTCAACCGGGAGTGCGCTTCGATGCGGCCCGCGCCAACGTTTGCAATTGGTCCTAGTGCACCTCTCAATGTCGAGAATTCAAGATGCCGGCTAGGCGCTCCGGTCGCACCCCAGATTGCGACGGATCCAGTAGCTACCGGACCCGCAAAGAGGGCGAGGACGGTGACAGAGAAGCCCGCGGCAAGTCCTCAACCGAAACTGTGCTCGGCCAATCCAACACCGATCCCTACGCCGAAGACCACCGCGAAATCCTCGGGCAATATCGACCACCGTGGAAGCCGTCGTCTCCGGGCAGGAGGCGCGACTCATGTTAGAAATCGTGCATGGCGAAGTCATCGACGCGGCTCGTGCTGATCTGCGGGCTCCCTGCCTCGGGCAAGTCGACACTCGCTCGTCAGCTCGCACCCGAAATCCCCGCCATCAGGTTGGATAAGGACGGGTGGGTGACTCAACTGGGCGCCGATTTGTGGGATGAGGAATTCCGAGTGCGTCTCGAACATCAGCTGTGGGTTCATTCCCAGGATCTCCTCGCCCGGGGCCAGAGCGTGATTTTGGAGTGGGGCCACTGGGCGCGAGTTGAACGGGATGAGAAACGACTCGGGGCGCGAGCTTTGGGGGTGGAAGTCGAACTGCATTACCTCGATGTGCCCTTGGAGGAGTTAATCGTGCGAGCTGAACGTCGCAATGCATCGGGCGAGTGGACAGCCTCGCCCATGACACGGGCTCACTTTGAAAGGTGGGTAACGATTTTTCAACCTCCTGACGAGGAGGAGATCCTGTTGTTCGACAAGCCCGTTGCCGAAGGTTGATCTCGTCGAACTTGTCTCGCCCGCTGTCAGCAGCGTCGCCGAAGGGCCGGAGTGTGCTGCCGCGCCGATGCTCGGGGACAGAGGTTGGAAATCGATTGATCCGGGTCGTATTGGACGCCGACATCGCCGAGCGCTCGCTGCGAGAACTGGGCTGGGTGATTGAGCTCACGCCACTGGCCGGCCCGTTCTTCCAAGGGCTCGGCGCATGAGCCGGCTAGCGCTCCACGCGGTAGCGGAGGTAGACAACTCTCGAGCTGAATGTGCGGGTCTCGACGAGTTCGAGATCCACCCGGCGCTCGCGCTGGGAAAAGAACGGAATGCCACCGCCAATCAGCACCGGGTAGACCCTGGCCCGGTACTCGTCGATCAGACCCAACGCGGCCGCCTCGGCGGCGAGAGTCGCGCCGCCGATCGCGATGTCGCCCTCCCCCGGCTCGGCTCGCAACCGCTCGATCTCCTCCGCCAGGCCGCCGGAGGCCAGCCGGGCATTGCCCTGCACCCTCGACAGCGTGGTGGAGAACACCACCTTTGGGAGCGGCTTCCAGATCGCGGCCCACTCGAGCATCGAGTCGTCGAGCGATGGATCCTGGTCGGCGGTCTCCCAGTACAGCATCGTCTCGTACAGCCGTCGTCCCAACAGGTGGACGCCTACCTGTCGTATCTCGTCGGTGACGAAGCGAAAGACCTCCTCGTCGGGCTCCGTCCAGTCGAAGTCGCCGTGCGGCCCGGCGATATGGCCGTCAAGTGAGACACCCATCGAATAGGTCACGCTGCGCATCAGAAGTCCTCCTTGGTAACGGGTTCGATAGTACGACCACCCGATGCCGCAGGACTCATCGCTCGACGATCCAGCGACAGGTGCGCGACGGCCGGCGCTTTCGCTGCGTACCACCCCGCCTCTTGATCCCAACCGATAACGGCGGGTACAGGACCCCCATCACGCGCCTGAAATGTAACCGTCCGGGTCGGCAAGCCATACGGCCTGCCCTCCGAGAGAGTGAAGTGTTGCTCGTCGATCAGGCTCTGAAGGGAGGGCTTTAACGTGTTGGGCGCAACGCCGGGCCTCTTGTCGCGCAGTAGAGCCGACCGCGACCCTGACTGATACCGCCGTGGAGGAAGTCAAGCAGGAGCACATGCCGTGCACGCATCGGCGCAGATTCTTGCATCGCCGCCAGTCAGATCGCCCGAGCCCCCGCGTTCGGGACATCCTGCTCCAAACCAAACGAGTTCCCGTTCCGGCTCGGGTAGCCAGAAGAGGCCGGATCTGGTCGCGCGACATTCGCGAGCAAGGGGTTCTGGAGAACTTCCTTCTCAAGGAGCGGAGCGTCAAGCCGACCTCTGCCAGCTCGTGGTGGAGAGGTCCGCTCCCGCGCCAGGGTTGGGGTAGCCCAAAACAATGCGCGCGCCAGTGCGGGTCGAGGGGTGCCCCCAGGGTGCCGATCAGCCGCACAGCTTCCCAGCGCACAGAGATACTGGGAAGAGCGGGATGAAAAGCGGCTTGTCCTACAATACGAAGCCCTCAACGGCCCGCTGCGCTATTTTGCCCTTCAGGCACTTGTACGACTGGTGTTATGCCTCTACAAGTATTACCAACGTCTCGGGCAGCACACCGTCATACTCCATGAAGTCAGATGCGCGTTCAGTCTGCATCGCAGCGTTTACGGCATCCATGTCAGGTACATCCATGAGCAAACCCACCCGAGAGGGGTTCTGAGGGTCGACGAAGGTCCGGATGTTGGTCACTCCGAGCGATCCAAAAAACTCCTCACGCTTGGGCGAGGAAAGCCACAGATCCGTGTCCCTCACATCATGGTGGGCCATCACAGTGGGCATGTCGCCTCCTTCGCGTGCTGGGCCCGGCTCCGGGCAGGCGCGGTCAGGATACACCTGCTACTAAACGGCGGCTCGAACCGGGTTCCTCTCCCAATGCCGCTCCTTTCGCCTTGCCTCCAAGTAAGACCATTCCGGCGTCACCGCCTGCCCCCATGGTGCCGTCTGGCCGCACCCCGGGCCGGTGATGTGGGCGCATCGCGACGCTGAAGCAGGTTGAGTGGTAGGGGACGCTTTCTGCGTCGCCGATGGTGGGTTCAGTCCGGCAGTGCCGTCAGACGGGTCGGGGTTTCGGATCTCGGCCCGAGCGATCAGAATCTGAAGCGGTACACCGGCTCTCCCACGAGCACCGTTGGGAGCGATCGTGTGATGCCGAAGTCCAGGCCTTGGAACGTTTGGCGGTCCACGGATGACGTAATCACCGATCCTGTCGGAATTTTCGCTCCCGGTGGTATCGAACAGCCCCCACAGGTGAAGCGACCCTGGATGACCACCTCGTAGACCGGCTGATCACTGTTCACGATGTCGGGAGCCGCCGCCTGCTCGCGCGTCGTCAAGATGATGTAACCACGGTGGACGGAGGCATCGCTGTTCAGACGAGCTTCGTCGGCGGCGCTCTTCTCTAGGGATCTGAGGGCCGGCACGGTCAGCATGGTGGCCAATTGAGCAGTGCGGTAGGCGGTTGGGTTGGCGCGTGGGTGGATGACGGTCACGGGAAATGGCTTGGCTGTCGGGATGGAGGAATCGGTGGCCATCACCACCTGATAGCGGCCCACCGGCAGCGGTGGCGGGCCGCCATCAGGTGCCGGAAGACATGGTGGTAAGCCGGCACCTGAGCCACCGGGTCCGATGCACCCCTGGTAGGAGGCCCTGATGTCAATTGGGTAGCGGTGTAGCCCGGGGGTCAGTTCGACATCAGGGCACTTCACGGCTGCGAAGATGGCCCCCTGGGGCACCTTGGGGCTGGAGAGTACAACGGCGACGTCTGGCTTTCCCCCACAGCCTTGCGTCACCGAGATCGGTGTCTTGGCCGTGTTGTTGATGACGACATAGCCGCTCGTCGACGCACCAGCCGATAGGGTGCGGCCGGCAAGCAGCACCAGGTGAACACGAAGTGCACGAACTTCGTGCACGGTGGCCTCCGACGTGCCGGAGGCACCAGAGAGAGGCGTTGGCGGAACGAGCAGTCCGCCCAGCATCACCAGCAACCCGAGCACCAGCAGACGGTCCCACCGCACAAGAGCTATTGCAGCACATCGTCTGTGCAGATGGACTGCGGCAGCTTGATCTACCATCAACGTGACGCCTGCATCACACGACACAACTCATCTGGGGCACGTCATCCACTCCATCCCGACGGCGGTTGGCTACAAATTTGACGCATGTTGCCCCGGTTTGGTTCGGGCGCTCCTGACTCATCCGCACCCAGACCTGGCGATCCGGTCCCCTGCCCCACCCGTCGAACTGCCCACCGAACCGGCGATGTGGGGCCCCCGACGCACCGCCCAGCATCGGCTCATACATGGGGGTCCCCCTAAGCCCTGACCTGCCGGGGACTATCTAGGCATCCCCTGACGTTGGAGACAGTTGCGAGCTTGGACGAGGGCGAAGCTGACACGGCGTAGCCGTCATTACTTAGAGGAGCACACAATGAGAATCGGAATCATCGGCGCCGGCAACATCGGAGGCAACCTCACCCGGCGATTCACGGCTCTGGGCCATGAGGTCTCAGTAGCCAACTCCCGCGGTCCAGAAACGCTGGCTGAACTGGCGCAGGAGACGGGGGCCACGGCGGTGCCTGTCACCGAAGCCGCAAAGGGTGCCGATGTCGTGGTGGTCACCATCCCGGAGAAGAACATTCCGAAGCTGCCGGCCGGGATCCTCGAGGGTCTGGCACCGGGTGCGGTCGTCATCGACACCGGGAATTACTACCCTCAGCAACGCGACGGGAGGATCGAGGAAATCGAAAACGGCACTCCGGAGAGCCTCTGGGTTGCGGGCCAGCTCGGCCACGCGGTGGTCAAGGCCTTCAACGGCATCTACGCCGCTCACCTGCTCACCGAGGGAAAACCCGCCGGGAGCCCGGGGCGGATTGCTCTCCCTGTCGCCGGCGACGACGCCTCGGCCAAAGCGGTGGTCATTGATCTGCTGGATCAACTGGGCTTCGACGGCGTGGATACTGGTGGTCTAGAGGATTCCTGGCGCCAGCAGCCGGGTACTCCCGTTTACGGAGCCGACCTGGACGCCGACGGCGTCAAGCGCGCTCTGGCGGAGGCCAACCCAGAGCGCCCTGCTGAGTTTCGAGCCGAATAGCAGTCAAGCTCCGCAAGTGCCCGATCCCAATCAGGTCGTCGGACGGGTTGTGGTGTGGCCGAAGCACCGCGAGGTGCCGCACCGACTCCGACGAACGGGGTCACTTCTGTACACATCGGCTACTGACCAAAGGAGTATCGAAGATTCGCATTGATCAGCTCGTTGATCCGCTTACGAATGTGCCCGAGGAAAGCAGCGTCGGGCATCGGATCGTCAACAGTCAGGGTCCAGGACAAGTCGGTGCCCTCTCCCGCCGTATCGACCGGTAGATTAAATCGGAGGCGTGCATCGCGCCGTTTCGTCCATAGAGACGACCAGATCACATAGTCGGGCTGATGACTCTCGATGACCGTTGGCTCGATCTCATCGTCCAGAAGGATCAGCCAATGCCTTTGAGGATCGCGGTGCGGCTCGGTGAGTGCCTGGAATACCGCCAGTGGCGGCGCAGGTTGGTGCCGCCTTCTTCTTCCTGCCTCCAGCACGACGACGAGTCTACGGAACGAATGATCAAGGGTGCGGTACCGGACCGAAGTACTGGGCTAGTCGACGACCCAATCGATGAATCGCTTCAGCGCACTTGGTAGCCGCCAGTGCCACCCTCTGTATTCCCTTCCAATCGGGAGCGAGAGGCGGACGAGCGAGTCACCGATGGCTGCTTCCTGGTTACTTCTTGATTATGACGTTGTGAACTTCTGTCACCACGTCAACCTTGACACCGGGGACGTTCGGCTTCACATTGTTGTCGAACCAGTTCTGGAAGTCATCCCGGCTCTCCCATATCTCAGACACGTGAAACTCGCCGTCTCCCACGAAGGCCACGTGGGCGACGAATCCCGCCGCGGCCAGAAGGGGGGGCGTCAGTTGCTCTGACACCTTGTCGTACGAGTCCGTCGTCATTCCTGAAACAGACAACCTCACCAATACAGACATGTTCGCTCCTCTGGTTCGTGGTTAATGTACTGCGAAAGGACCCTACTCACATGCACCACCTCGTGCACCAGGTCTGCGGCGGTCGCCGGATGCACACCTAAGGTGCCGACGCGTGTCATCCGGCCGTGCCGACGTGGCACTACCCGCCAACTTGCCCGCGTATGCGTGCCGGCGCGGGATACTGCCCACGTTCCGGCGCATGGGGCTACCCGTGAGCAATATTGAGGTTGGATTTTTCGGGAAGACCCAGGGGGAATTGGACAACGGATCTATATGTCCGAACGTGAACCGCTTCGATGATGCGTCGGTACTCGTCCTGGGTGCGTTCTCGGTTCACGGCAACCGGTGGCGAACTTATCGGTCGCCGCATGGCCAGACGATTGAGGGCCGCAGGGTCCCTCCTCTGCTTCTCGGCTGTCACGCTGACACTTGCTGCGTGCGGGACATCGCACAACGTTGCCCTCAAGAAAGCTCCGAGCCCTTCGACTTCGACATCTAGCACGTCGCCTGCCACCACGACGACCTCCCCGGCTGCCGTGACGACAACGACCGCGACCACGCCTCAAGTGGTGGCGTCGACCAGGTGCCAAGCGTCGGAGCTGAATGTGGCGCTCGGTCCACCGGTCTCCGAGCTGAGCGAACAGGAGTCGCTACAACTGGAGGTAACCAACGAAGGCGCCGCCGCCTGCTACCTCTTCGGCTATCCCGGGATCTCGCTCTATGACAGCCGGGGCACGCTGCTTCCCCTCACGTATCAGCGAAAGGGAGACCAAGAGGTCACTTCTGCCCCTCCGCAGCGGGTGAGTCTTGCCGCTGGAAGTACCGCATACGTCCTAATCAACGAGTCTGCGGCAAGCGTCTGTTTCGGACAAATGTTGGCGACGACGCTCCGGATTATTCCGCCGAACACCACTTCGTCCTTCACCCTTGATCTCCAGGGAGCAAGGAACATGTATGCGTGTTCAGGCTCAACGCCCGCCGGGGATCTCTTGGCGATTTCACCCGTGGAGCCGACGGCAAGCGCCACGTATGCACCGTTCCCGACACCGTGATCTGCCACGGGGCACGAAAGCGGCTCACTACGGGTCGAGATGTGCCGTGCTGACTCAGTTGGAGAAAGCCATCCCCGCTGCACCGACCCGGCAGACGGGGCTAGTGCCCTCGCGCGTTAATCATTGTGACTTACGCGGCCCGAAGTGGGCGACCCTCGTATGTCCAGCGGAAGGGGGCCGCACGTTTGTTGTAGTCCTTGATGAACGAGATGATGCGTCGTGTGAGATCGTCCACGTCGGCGAACTCACCTCGACGCAGCAACCTGCGCTCCAAGATGGAGAAGAACAGTTCGACCTGGTTCAACCATGAGGCATGGGTGGGCGTGAAGTGCAGGTGAACTCGTGGGTTGTGTTCCAAAAGAGTGGCCACCTTGTCGGTCTGGTGAGCCTTGAGGTTGTCGACGATGCAATGCAGGTCCAAATCCTCGGGCGTCTGATCGATGAGGTCCCACAAGAAGGTGACGAAGTTGTCCGAGCATGTCGAGTCGGTCACCCACGCCGCCACCGATCCATCGTGCACGTCGAGGCCGGCGAACAAGACGGCGGTGCCGTTGCGTTCGTACTCGAACTCGCGTCGCTCGGGAATACCCGGAATAGCGGGCTTGGTCGGGTTGATCCGGGATTTGGCCTGGATACTGGTCTTCTCGTCGACCGACCACACCACGGCGTTTTCGGGGGGATTGAGATAGAGCCCGCACACGTCCGCCGCCTTGTCCCAAAAGTCTGGGTCATGGCTGGTCATCCACGACTCGACCTGCCAGGGTTTCAGGTCGAGGGACTTGCAGATGCGCCAGCACTGCGACGCCGAGATGGGCACACCGTGGGCCGCCATGGCATGGGCCAGGGACTCCATCGTCCAGCGCGTGGCGCCCTCGGGCGGGTCTTCGGTGACCATCTTGACGAGCAGCAGTACGTCGTCGTGGTCATAGACGCACGGCCGGCCGGTGCGCTCGAAATCATCGAGACCGCCGAGGCCGTACTCGACGTAGCGCTGACGCCACATGCCCACCTGGTTGTAGTGCAGGTCGACGAGCACACCGATGTCACGGTTGGAACGACCCTGGGCGGCCAGCAGCACGATGCGCGCGCGTTTGGCCACCCGTGCTTCGACCGTGCCCGCACGCGTCCACGACTCGAGGATCGCCTTGTCGCCCCTTCGTAGTTTCAATGGAGGTATACGCATGGCACCATCAAATCACATCAGTGTTATTTCCGCGAGGATGCACTAGGCCAAGATTTTTTGGCATGAGTGACGCTCCGTCCGAGCGCGCAGAAGGGGCCCGGAGGGCCCCTTCGCACGACGACTGCATTCCCTTGACTGATCGTCAGAATATCAGCCGGTGTCAACACCTTGACGACCGTTCCTCGACAGCGCCTTGGGACTGGACGTCTGCATTCCCTTGACTACGGAATTGCACCGGGTTCGATTCCCGGCCGGAGCGCCCCACCCGAGGGTCGGGCTGCTGATGGCTGGTCACCATCGAGACGGCGGCCCGACACTCAGGGTGACGCCACGCCGGCGTAGCGGGGTCATCCTAGGTGGCGAAGCTGGTGAGCGAAAGAGTGTTGCCATCGAGGTCCTTGAACCAGGCGACTCGATCGCTACCAGGCGTCGTCCAAACCGCTCTTTCATCCTGCTCCATGCCGTCGTATCGAGTGAACGTGACCCCTTGGCCCACAAGGGCGTCTACGACAACGCCGATGTCCCTGACCTCCCATCCCGCGATGGTAAAGGGCTGCGGCTGAAGGTTGTCGACTTGCGTGAGGCGCAACATCGTCCCACCGGAGTTCAAGATCACCGCATACGGGTTTTCATCTGTCACTTGAAGGCCGAGAACCTCACTGTAGAACGAGCGGGCAGAGGTGAGGTCGCTTACCGGAATGAACGCCATGAATGGAGCCGCATTGAGCATGGCCCGGATCGTACCCAAAGGTCGGCTTTGGCGGCAGCGCTGCTACTTCACTCGTTTCTCATTGACTCCCACCCGGCGTTACGGGGCTACCCGCTAGTGGTCATGCCTCAGCAGTCCCGCTCACCGCTGTTAGCTTGGTGGGTCTGCAGTCAAAACAGGGAGATCAGCCATGCATGCCATCGCGCTGAAGATCAATGCCTCCATTGCCGGTGTCGTGATCCCCGGCCTCGTCGCCGGAGTGATCTACTTCATCATTGCCTTCGCTACCGGAGCCTCGGTGGTCGCCTCGGTTGTTGGCGGTATCGTGGTGGCCGCAATCGCGGTCACCATTACGTTCACCCTTCGTACAGTTTACGAACGCAGGGCCGTGCGGCATCACAATTAGATTGCCTTCACTATTCCGTCGTCGCTGATGTCGCGTTGGTCGTACTGGCCCCGGCTTGCCCGTCCCTACGCATCCGGGGCCAATGACGCCGGAACCCCACTCGTGCCATACGGTATGCCCGAATCCGGCGATAGGGGATCAGTGCCTCAGGGCCTCGAGAATGGCTGCCTGCGTAGCCAAGCCCCTGGTTGAGAGGTGACGTGACACATTTTCCGCTGAGCGGTCATATACACAGTGTGAGCGCATGGACGGAACAGTCGGACGCCGAGTTATTGGTCCTAGACGACCCTGACGCCTTTGCCGAGCTCTACGACCGACACGTAGGCCAGATCCTCGCCTGGTCGAGTGTCCGGGTGGGTGACTATGGCGCCGATCTGACCGCCGAGGTCTTTGCGGCGGCGTGGCGTAGTCGTAAGCGCTTCCGAGACGAGCACGATGGCTCCGCACTTCCGTGGCTCTATGGCATCGCGCACAATGTGTTTCGGTCATCCGTGCGCAAACGAAGGGTCGAGTACGGCGCTCGGGAGCGCTTGGGCCTCCCGGTCACGCTCATTCATGCCGACTTCGAGGCCGTAGACGAGAGTTTGTCGTTTCCCTCGGCTGTCCTTCGGGCGTTCGCTGATCTCCCTGACTCCGAGCGCGAGTTGCTCGTTCTGCGCTTGGTCGAGGAACGGCCATACAAGGAAATTGCCCAGCGCCTCCATTGCACCCCCGTCGCAGCCCGCCTGCGCGTCTCTCGATCACTCCGTCGTCTCCATTTCGCCCTAGGAGGGTTCTGACATGACCATGCTTCAACCTGAGCTCCAGTCATACCGCCACGAGCTTCGTGCGGCCGTCGAGGCCGATCTGGTTCGCCACCAAGATCACCGGCGCCATCTCAGGCGAGCGGTTGCGATTGGCGCGCCAGGGCTGGCCGCGTTGGGTCTCAGCCTCGCTCTCGTGCTTGGAGCTGGGGGCACGCCGAGTCCTGCAGACGCAGCGATCCTCGCATCTGCTCAAGGCGCTCTCACCCCACCGCCCGATTCGGTGTTCCATGTCGCCGCCACGATCACCGTGGGGTCGAGTCCGGCCCAGCCCTACGCGCTGTGGGCCGCCGGATCCTCGTATCGGTTCGTCAAGTTCGGCTACGAAGCCGCGTGGAACGGAACGACGATGTCCAGCTATGACGCCGCCTCCAACACGATGTACGTCGGGATATACAGCCCTCCGAACCACGCGCCGGTCGACACGGCCGCCACCATCCGCTCCCTCATCTCGTCGGGCCAGGCGCACGTCACTGGTTCGGCTGTCGTGGACGGGGTCCCCGCCTACGTCTTGTCATTGTCGGGTCTGCCGGAGGGTGGCGGGCTCAGCAATGGCACCTATGACGTCGCCAAGAGCGACTACCACCCCCTGCTCCTTCAGACGACGGTCGCGTGTCAGCAGGGACAGTGCTCAGAGACCGTGCAGTTCCAGACCTACGAGTATCTGCCCGAGACTCCCGCCAATCTCTCCCTGCTCGATCTGAGCGCACAACACCCTGGCGCGACCGTGGTGAACGCGGGCGGAGTCCCCGGCGTTGGGACGTCATTCGGTAGCGATTGATTCGCCACACGTACGGGTCGACCGGATCTCGAGAGGCGGCTTCCCAGGCAGCTCCCACGACCGGCGTCCGGGGACACGTTTGACCCGCCCGAACCGGCAGAATGGACGGATGAGCGATGACGTTGGGGTGTGAATGCCGTCGGCGGCGCTGCGGCACCTCCCCAAGGGTTTCGGACCTTCGTGGTGGGCGTGGCCACGCTCGAACGGGGGTCCGTTCACGGCCACCTCGATGTCGGCCCCGAAGCCCTCATCTGCAGGATCAGCCGATCCTGGGGGCTAAGTACGTCAGGGCCGGATTTCGTCCAACACAAGGGGACCGTCGTAGACGTCTATCACGCACGTATGCCTTTTTGGTGCAACGTTGGAGTGATCGTAAGTGATGGCCAAC
>Ga0307373_10009025_pt1 | contig 15014 bp, 15 predicted proteins | sample OX2MG_FD_202534 | JGI IMG/M metagenome (GOLD analysis project Ga0307373, IMG submission 202534) | Soil microbial communities from Risofladan, Vaasa, Finland - OX-2 | ecosystem: Environmental > Terrestrial > Soil > Coastal area > Acid sulfate soil | place: Finland: Risofladan, Vaasa | collected... | reverse complement strand
GAACAACCTCATCAAGCGCGTGAAGCGCGCCGCCTTCGGGTTCACCAGCTTCAGGAACTACCGGGTCCGCTCGCTGCTCTACGCCGGCAAGCCCAACTGGGAGCTGCTCGCCACCATCAGACCCCGTTGAAATCCGAAGAGCCCGCAATCCCCCCAGGGCTCCCGGTGAGCCTGCGCAACCCGGAGCGTCGCTGGGCGCCCCCAACCGATCGAGCGCCTCGCCGGTGCGCGGCGCTGCGCAGCCCCGGCGTCGCGGTCCTCGCGCATGGCTCGCCACGAGCACCGGGCATCCCTGCCGCGGTCGCTCCGGGCGGGTCCCCACGCCTCGCGCCTCGACGGGGTGGCGCGTCGCGACCACCTACGACAGCTCGACGCCGGTGATCGCCGCGCACGCCTCGAGGAGCCCCTCCTGCACGGCGTGGCTGCTCGCGGGTGCGTCTCGCGGGGCCGCTGGCGGTAGAAGTGGCGCCCGGTGACCGTTGCCGCAGGGTCGTCGCTCGTCGCGAGCCAGGCCTGGGTGACCGGAGCCAGCTCGATGTCGTCGGGCGCTCCCGGACCGCCCATCTTCGTCGGCACCCAGCCCGGCTCGAGCGCGTTGGACAGCACGTGTGGCCATCGCCGGGCGACCGCGAACGCGAGGACGACGCCGAAGAGCTTCGAGTCCGAGTAGGCCTGCGCGCCGCTCCAGCGCCGTCTCGTCCACTGCAGGTCGGAGAGGTCCGGATCGCCACCGCGGTGCATACCCGAGCTCAGGTAGACGAGCCGGTCGGGAGGCATGATCAGCGCCGTGAGCAGATACGGCGCGAGCACGTTGACCGCGAAGACGTGCGAGAGGCCGTCGACCGTCTCGAGTCGTCGCGGCTCGCGGTAACCGACGCCGGCGTTGTGGATGACGGCGTCGAACCTGCCGAGCGCGTTCGCCTGCTCGCCGACCTGCCTCATCCCGGCGATGCTCGACAGGTCGCCGACGACCACGTGCGCCGCCGCGGGCAGCGCTGCCCGGGCGTCGGCGGCGCGTGCGTCGTTGCGGGCGTGCAGCGTCACCGCGTGCTCGCCGGCCACGAGCAGTCGGGCGGCCATGAGGCCGAGACCGTCGGCCGATCCGGTGACGAGAACCTGGGCCATTGCGGGACTCCCTCCTCGGCCGGGCACCCCGCGGGGCCGCCTCTCCCTCCCATGACATACCTCACCGCTCGCGGCACTCGGCGTCGGCCCAGTAGCTCCGCGGGGCGGTGCTCCGACGGCTCGGGCGCCGCCTCGAACGAATCCACCCGCGACGTCGCGGCTCCGGCTGCGCCGCCGTGGCCGCTCTTGACAGCATCGCCTCACTCGGGTTCACTCTGGTATCTGGTATCTGATGTTTACCGCGAGAGGGGCGACCCGTGGTTGAGGATGCCAACCGTGAGCCGGTCGAGGTCGATCTTCTGCTGGCCGGCGGCTGGCTGCTGACCATGAACGAGCGCCGCGAGGTCTACCGTGACGGCGCGGTCGCGGTGCGCGGCACGACGATCGTCGACGTCGGCCAGCGTGCCGATCTCCTCGGTCGCTACCGCGCACGGCGCGTGATCGACACCTCCCGGATGGTCGTCACCCCCGGGCTCGTCAACGGTCACCGGCACCTCCTGTGCTGCCCGAAGGGTGCCCTGCCTGAGGGCCGCCAGACGCTCGAGGCCCTGCGCACCTTCACCTATCCGTGCTTCGCGGCGCTCACCGAAGAGCAGATGCACGCCTACGCCCTCCACGCGACCGCCGAGATGATCCGCTTCGGCACGACGACGTTCGAGGAGCCCGGGTGCAACCACCTCGAGGCCGTGCTGGACGCGCTCGCGACCTCGGGCATCCGCTGCCGGGTGGGGCCGTGGACCTGGGACCAGCGTGGGCCGTCCGGCGGCGCCGACCTCCCCGCATGGCTCGTGATGGAGCCCGACGCCGCGCTCGAGCGCTTGCGCCAGGGGGTCGAGACGGTCCGTGCGTTCAACCACCCGCTGATCCGCGACGCGGTGACGATCGAGGGCGTCGGCACCTGCTCGGACACCCTGACACTCGGCGCCGCCAAGCTCGCCGAGGAGGCGGACTCGCTCGCCGTGCTCCACAAGGCGACGAGCGAGCGCGAGGTGGCGCTCGAGCTCGAGGTGTTCGGCGAGCGGCCGCTCCAGCACATGCACTCCATCGGCGCGCTGAACCCGTGGGTGCTGCTCAACCACATGACCTCCCTCGCCGAGTTCGAGGTCGACCTGGTCGCCGAGACCGGCGCCCGCATCTCGCAGAACCCGAGCTCGGCCCTGAAGTTCGCCAAGGGCACGACGCAGACCGGCAAGTGGCCGGAGCTGCTCGCGGCGGGCGTCCCGATCGCCCTCGGCACCGACGCGGAGAACGTCTCGAACCACCAGGACATCTGCCGGTCGATGCAGCTCGCCGCGCTTTTGCCGCGCGACGCCCGGCGCGACCCGAACGCCGTCACCGCCGAGCAGGCGGTCGAGATGGCGACGATCAGCGGTGCGAGGGCGCTGCGCTTCGATGACGTGACCGGCTCGATCGAGGTCGGTAAGGAAGCGGACATCACCTGCTTCGACACGGACGACTTCGACTGGCGACCACTCCACAACCCCGTCGCCAACCTCGTCTACGGTTCGACGGGGCACTCCGTGCACACCGTGCTCATCGCGGGTGAGGTGGTGCTCGACGCGAAGCGCCTGACCCACGTCGACGAAGAGCAGGTGCGCGAGACGGTCGAGCGCATCGACCGGGAGGTCCTGTCGATTATCGGCGTCGAGCCCGGCCCGCGCTGGCCGGTGCTGTGAGCCTGGGCGCGGAGCGGCGCGATGCAGGCGAGCCTCGACCGGAGGTGGTGGTGGCGAGGAGCGTGACGAGTCCCGACGCCCAGGCTGCTCGCCCAGCCGACCCGCCTCCGTCCGCCGCCGGCGGCGCGACGCCGCAGATCACGGTGCGCGGCGTGTCGAAGCGATTCGGCGGGGTCGTCGCGCTCCGAGGCGTCGACGTGACCATCGGACAACACGAGAAGGTCGCCATCCTCGGCCCGAGCGGCTGCGGCAAGTCGACGCTGCTCCAGATCGTCGCCGGCCTGCTCGATCCTGATGCCGGCTCGCTCGACGTCGCCGGGGCCATCTCGGCGAAGGAGCGCCTCGCGCGCTGCGCCATGATGCCGCAACGCGATCTGCTGCTGCCCTGGCGCACCGCCCTCGACAACGCGTCGATCGCGCTCGAGAACCGCGGGTTGAAGCGCCGCGACGCTCGCGAGCGGACCCGTCCCCTGTTCGAGCGGTTCGGGCTCGGCAAGTTCGAGGAGCTGCGCCCGTCCCAGCTCTCCGGCGGCATGCGCCAGCGGGTGAGCTTCGTCCGGACCCTGATGGCGGAGAAGGACATCCTCCTCCTCGACGAGCCGTTCGGCGCCCTCGACTCGATCACCCGTGGGCAGATGCAGGAATGGCTGCTCCACGCGATGGAGGACGTACCGCGAACGGTGCTCCTCGTCACCCACGACGTCGAGGAGGCACTCCTGCTCGCGGATCGGGTCGTCGTGCTCTCGGCACACCCCGGCCGCGTCGTGCGGGTGCTCGACTCACGGGTGCAGGCGAGCGGCTCGCGGCGCGAGATCGTTACGGACCCCGAGTTCGTGAACCTCAGGGAGCAGGCGCTGGAGGCACTCGAGTGAGCGCCACGGATCTCGAGGTGCCGGGTGCTGCCCCCGGCGGGAGCGGTGGCGGGCCGACGGAGCCGGTCTTCGAGGACGTCGTCGTCGAGCGCCGCAAGTCGGGGCTCCGCCGGCTCGTCTCGAACTACGGCGCGGCCGCGGTGCTCGTCGTGCTCATGGTCGTCGCCTGGCAGGTCATCGTGCACCTCGCCGGCCTCCCCGAGTACCTCATGCCGGTGCCGACGCAGGTCGCACGCTCCCTCGGCCACGACTGGAGCTCGATCCTCGGCCCGGCGACGCTCACGACCATCAAAGAGGTGCTCATCGGCTTCGCGATCGCGACGGCGGTCGGCATCGGGATCGCCGTCGTGCTGCACCTGTTCGGGCCGGTGCGGCGAGCCGTCTACCCCCTGCTCATCGCCTCCCAGACGGTCCCGGTCGTGGTGCTCGCGCCGATCCTCGTTGTCCTCTTCGGCTACGGCATCGTGCCGAAGCTGGTCATCGTCGCGCTGATCTGCTTCTTCCCCATCGTCGTGAACGGGCTCGACGGGCTGCGCTCGGTGGACGACGACTTCATCCGGATGATGCGCACGCTCGACGCCGGGCGCTGGGCGATCTTCAAGCGCGTCGAGTTCCCCGCGGCGCTGCCGCTCATCTTCTCGGGCATGCGCATCGCCGCGACGTTCGCCTCGATCGGCGCGGTCTTCGGGGAGTGGGCCGGCTCGAACGCCGGGCTCGGCTACGTGATGCTCGAGGCCACGCCGAACCTGCAGACGGCGCGCATCTTCGCCGCCATCGTCGTGCTGACGGTGATATCGATCACGCTCTTCGGCGCCGTCTCGATCGCCGAGCGACTCATCGCACCCTGGAGCCAGCAGCGGACGTCGCGATAGAGGGTGCGCGCACGGGGGAATCCGGCGACGTGGGACGGCTCTGCCCGCTCGCCGCAGGTCATGAGCAAGAGGATCAAGCACTCGATGAAAGGACAGCCATGTCGTTACGACTGAAGATGGCACTCGGCGCGATGGCCGTCGCGCTCGCGGGGTCGGTGGTCGCAGCCACCGGCTCCATGGCGAGCACGGCCCGTGTCTCGCACGCTGCGGCGAAGTCGGTGGTGGTCGAGCTCGACTGGGTCCCGAACCCGGACCACGTCGCGCTCTACTACGCGCTGAAGAAGAACTACTTCTCCAAGGCCGGGCTGTCGGTCAGCCTCCAGGCCCCGTCGAACGCGGCGGACCCGATAAAGCTCGTCGGTCTGGGCAAGGTCGACCTCGCGATCTCCTACGAGTCAGAGATGTTCTACGGCCAGCAGGAGGGGCTCCCTGTGGTCGCCGTCTCGACGATCGTGCCGGTGCCCCTCAACTCGCTCATCGTCACCCCGAAGGACCACGTGACGAAGCTCTCGCAGCTGAAGGGCAAGAAGGTCGGCATCACGGGCATCCCGAGCGACGGCGCCATCTACCAGATGCTGCTGCGCACGACGCACATGACCGCCAAGCAGATCCCGTCGGTGACCGTCGGTGAGAACCTCGTGCCCTCGATCCTGTCCGGTCGGGTCGACGCGATCGTCGGCGGGTACCGCAACGTCGAGGCGATCCAGATCGCACAGGAGATGGGCACGAAGCCGACCGTGTTCCCGGCCTCCTCGCTCGGCGTGCCGAACTACGCCGAGCTCGTGCTCGTCGCCAACCGCAACCGCTTGAAGAGCGATCCCGCCTACGCCGCAAAGGTGAAGAGCTTCGTCGGCGCGCTGAGCGCCGCGACGACCGCGGCCATCGCCAACCCGGGCGGGACGACGACGATCATGGAGCAGGTCAGCCAGTACACGACCAAGTTCCTGAAGGTCAGCGTCCCCTACACGCTCTCGCTGATCAAGCCGACCGCGGGGCACAAGGTCGGCTGCATGAGCGAGGCGTCGTGGCAGAGCTTCGGCACCTGGATGAAGCAGCAGAAGCTGATCACCGACACGCCGAAGGCGGCACCCCTCACCACGGACGCCTACCTGCCCTACAGCTGCTGAACGCGGGTTCCCGGCGGAGCGGGCCGTCCCGCCGCTCCGCCGGGGCACCGGGGGTGTGACTGCGCGTGACCGGAGAAGATTATTTGATGTATGATGTTCCAGATCTAGGGGGACGAAACGCATGAGTCTTCAGGCTGACCAGCGGGATCGCGCCGAGGCGGTGCTGGCGTCGGTCGACCTCGGACGGGCGGTGGAGCTCGTCCGGCAGGTCTGCCGGATCCCGAGCGTCCTCGGCGAAGAGGGCGAGCTGGCGGGCTTCCTCGCGTCGGTCATGGAGGACTCCGGCTTCGAGGCCGTCAAGCTCGAGTCCGTCCTCCCCGACCGCCCGAACGCCACCGGCGAGCTCAGCTTCGGCCCCGGGCGGCGCGTCGTGCTCACCGGCCACCTCGACACCAAGCCGGTCTCCCACGGCTGGGAGAGGAGCACGCCGTTCTCCGGCGACCTCGTCGACGGGGCGGTCTACGGCCACGGCGTCATGGACATGAAGGCAGCACTCGCCTGCCAGATCGTGGCCATGGAGGCGGTGCGCGCCGCGGGGGTCGCCCTGCGCGGGACGCTCGCGATGGCCGCCGTCTGCGACCACATGGGCGACCAGTCCGGATCGATCGCCTACTTCGCGGAGCACGACGCCGACCTGTGCGTGCTCGGCGAGCTGACGGACAACGAGGTCTGCCTCGGCCACCGCGGCCGCTACTACTTCGACGTCACGACGCGGGGCCGGTCGGCCCACACGTGCCACAAGCACGAGGCCGTGAACGCCAACGTCCTCGCCGCCCAGGCGGTGCTCTCGCTCGACGCCTCGTGCTACCGGCCCGAGCTCGACCCCGAGGTGCTGCGGCTCTTCGGACCGGAGACGTTCGTGGTGCCCGGCCGGATCTACGGGGGCCTCGCGCCCGGCGGGCCGTCGATGATCCCCGACGAGTGCGTCATCAGAGTCGACTGCCGTCCCCAGCCCGGCGTGACCGCCGAGGAGGTGCGGGCCGAGATCGACCGCTGCCTCGCGGATGCCAAGAGGCGCGACGACCGCTTCGAGGCCGACGTCGAGCTCGCCGACGTGAAGCCCGGCTACCTGGCCCGAGCCGACTCGGAGATCGTCACGCTGATGGTCGACGCCGTGCGCCTGGTGCGCGGCGGCGAGCCGGCCCTTGTCACCGAGAACTGGCTGGGCGACACTGCGAGCTTCGGGGCGAAGGTCCCGACGGTGATCTTCGGGCCAGGGGGACCCCCCGTGTACTGCGCCGACGAGCACCTCTCGGTCGAAGACATCCACGAGGCGACGAAGGCGTACGCGGCGTTCTCGGCGCTCGCGCTCGACGAGACGGAGGAGGCACGATGAGGGAGGGCCTGCATGTCGTCCTGGCGAAGCCCGGCCTCGACGGGCACGACCGTGGCATCAAGGTCATCGCGATGGCGCTTCGCGACGCGGGCGCCGACGTCGCCTACCTCGGGCTGCGTTGCACCCCGGCCGAGATCGCCGCCGCGGCCGTCGAGCGGGACGCCGACGTCGTCGGCATCTCCGTGCTCTCCGGCGCCCACGTCGCGCTCGCCGAGCAGCTGCTCGGGGCGATGGAGGCCGCGGGCTCGCGCGCGCCGGTCGTGGTCGGCGGCACGGTTCCCGAGGGCGACGCCCAGCTGCTGAGGGCGATGGGCGTCGCGGACGTGCTGCCGGTCGGGACCCCGCTCGACGAGGTCGTGTCGCGGATCGTGCGGATCGCATCGGAGCCGGCCGCACTCCGATGAGCGACCGCCTCGCCTACGACAAGGCGACGGCCGAGCTGCCCGGGACGACGACCGACTCCTCGATCGAGGTCCGCCCTCTCTACACCGCGGCCGATCTCGCCGGAGCCGCGCTCGAGGAGCGGCTCGGGCTCCCGGGCCAGCCCCCCTTCACGCGCGGGCCGTACCCGTCGATGTACCGCGGCCAGCTCTGGACGATGCGCCAGTTCGCCGGCTACGGCTCGTCGGAGGAGACGAACGAGCGCTTCAAGTTCCTCCTGCGCCAGGGCCAGACGGCGCTGTCGGTGGCGTTCGACCTGCCGACCCAGCTCGGTTACGACTCGGACCACGACCTCGCCCGGCCCGAGGTCGGCCGCGTCGGCGTCGCCGTCGACACCGCGGACGACGTGGACGAGCTGTTCGAAGGCCTACCGCTCGACAAGGTCTCGGTGAACTTCACGATCAACGCCACCGCCCCGATCATCCTTGCCATGTACCTCGTCGCCGCAGATCGCCAGGACGTCGCTTACGAGCGCCTTTCGGGGACGCTGCAGAACGACATCTTGAAGGAGTTCCTCGCCCGCAAGCTGTTCGTCTACCCACCCGCTCCCTCGATGCGGCTCGCCGCGGACGTCGTCGAGTACGCGGCCGCCCACCTCCCGCGCTTCAACCCGATTTCGATCACCGGCTACCACGCCCGCGAAGCAGGCTGTGACGCCGTCCAGGAGCTCGGCCTGACGATGGCCGACGCCGTCGCCTACGCCAGGGAGCTCGTCGGCCGGGGGATCGACTTCGACACCTTCGCCCCCCGGCTGTCGTTCCACTTCGCGACGACGCTCGACCTGTTCGAGGAGGTCGCCAAGCTCCGCGCCGCCAGGCGGCTCTGGCACTCGATCGCCACCGAGCAGTTCGGGGCGAAGGATCCGGCCTCTGCGCGACTCCGCTTCTTCTCCGGCAACTCGGGCGCGACCCTGACGGCGCAGCAGCCGTACAACAACATCGTCCGCTCGACGATCCAGTGCCTCGGGGCCGTGCTCGGCGGCGCCCAGTCGGTCCACGTGATGGGCTACGACGAGGCGTACGAGCTGCCGAGTGAGGAGGCTGTGACGCTCTCGCTGCGGACTCAGCAGATCATCGCCTTCGAGAGCGGCGTGACCCGCACGGCCGATCCGCTCGCCGGCTCGTACTACGTCGAGTGGCTGACCGACGAGGTAGAGCGACGCGCCCGGGAGGTGATGGACGCCGTCGAGCAGGCCGGCGGCGCCGTGGCAGCGCTCGAGGCGGGCATACCCCAGCGCTGGATCGCCGACTCCGCGTACCGGATCGAGCGTGAGATCGGCTCGGGCGCAAGGCCGAAGGTCGGCGTGAACCTGTACGAGGACGAGGCCGGTCGCGAAGAGCTCCGGCTGTTCCATCTCGACCCGCGCGTCGGCGAGCGCCAGATCCGGCGCCTCCAGGAGCGCCGCGCCGCGCGCGACGGCGGCCGGGTGCGTGCGGCGCTCAGGGCGTTGGCCGTCGACCTCGAGGACGGGCGCAACGTCATGCCGGCGCTCGTCGAGGCCTCGCGCGCGGGGGCGACGCTCGGCGAGATGTCGGACGTGCTGCGCCAGTCGTTCGGCGAGTTCAAAGAGCCGAACCCCTGGTGAGCGCGGCGCTCGAGGGCCTGAGGGTCGTCGACCTGACACGCTTCGTCGCCGGCTCGTACGCGACGAGCGTCCTCGCCGCGCTCGGGGCGGACGTCGTCAAGGTCGAGCCGCCGGGGGGCGACCCCTACCGCCGGCAGGGCACCGAGTGGGTGAACGGCGAGTCGGTGCTGTTCATGTCGCTCAACGCCGGCAAGCGCAGCGTCGCGCTCGACTTCCGCACGCCTGCGGGGCGCGAGGTGCTCGAACGCCTCGTCGCGCGCTCCCACTTCTTCGTCGAGAACGCGCGACCGGGGAGCCTGGCGCGCCACGGCCTCGACTGGGACTCGCTCCACGCGCGCCACCCCGCGCTCGTCGTCGGCTCGATCTCGGGCTACGGCGACGTCGGGCCGGACGCGCACAAGGGCGGGTTCGACCTGATCCTGCAGGCAGAGTCGGGGCTGATGAGCGTTACCGGCTCGCCCGAGGCGGGACCCGTGAAGGTGGGGGCGCCCCTGCTCGACGTCGGCGCCGGCCTGGCGTGCGCGCTCGGGCTCGTGGCCGCGCACGTCGAGCGGCTCTCCACCGGGCGCGGGCGGCTCGTGTCGACCTCGCTGCTCGAGTTCGCCCTCGCCGGCCTCGGGACGATCGCCGCGGGATACCTCGTCTCGGGCGAGGTGCCGGGGCTTCTCGGGACCCACTCGCCGAACTTCGCGCCCTACGGCGGCTTCCGCACCTCGGACGGCTGGATCGTGATGGCGGGCGCGGGCACCGAGGAGCTGTGGCGGCGCGCCTGCGAGGCCCTCGGGGCGGGCGAGCTGGTCTCCGACGAGCGGTTCGCGGACAACGCGCGGCGCGTGGCGCACCGTGACGCGCTTACCGCCGCGCTCGAGGCGGTCCTCGCCCGCGCGCCCTCGAAGCACTGGCTCGGGGTGCTCGGGGCGGCGGGCGTCCCCGCCGCCGAGGTACGCGGCGTCGACGAGGTGCTCGCGAGCGACCAGGTCGCTGCGCTCGGCTCGCTCGAGCACCTGGCGCACCCGCGCGCCGGTGCGTCGGTCGTGGTCGCCCCGCCGCTCCGCGTCGACCGGGCGCCGCTCGGCTACGGCGCGGCCGCGCCCGTCCTCGGTGCCGACACCGCCACGGTGCTCGGCGAGCTCGGCGTCTCCGGGGAGGAGCTCGCCCGCCTCGTGCGCGAGGGGACCGCGGTGACGGCGTGACGGTCGACCCGGCGGGCCGGGTCGACCTCGCCGCCCTAGCGGCCGAGGTGCTCGAACGGACCGTCGAGATCGCGGGCGTACCCGCCCCGACGGGTGGCGAGCAGCAGCGCGCGGTGACCGTCGCCGAGTGGTGGCGTCGCGACGGCTTCGCAGCGGTGTCGAGCGACCCGGCCGGCAACTGCTGGGCGACGGTGCGCGACGGCAGCGGCCCGGCGATCGTCCTCGCCGCCCACCTGGACACGGTGTTCGGTCCGGAGACCGAGCACGGCGTGGCCCGCTCAGGCGGCCGGCTCGTCGGTCCGGGCGTCGGTGACGATGCCGTCGCGCTCGGCGCGCTCGGCGCCGTCGGCCGCCTCCTCGCGTCGTCCGGAGGGTCGCTGCCGGTCCTCCTGCTCGCCACGGTCGGCGAGGAGGGTCTCGGCAATCTCGCCGGCGCCCGCCACGCTGTCGCGCACCCGCCGGTCGAGCTCGCCGCCTTCATCGCGATCGAGGGCAACTACCTCGGCAGGATCGGGACGACGGGCGTCGGGTCGCGTCGCTGGCGGGTCTCGCTCAGCGGGCCGGGTGGCCATGCGTGGGAAGAGGCCGGCGCCCCGAGCGCGCTGCACGAGGCCGCCCGCGTCGTGCACGCCCTCTCGTCGATCCCGACGGTCGCCGGTTCCACCTCACTGAACGTCGGGAGGCTCAGCGGCGGCGAGGCGATCAACGCGCGGGCGCGCGAGGCCAGCTTCGAGCTGGACCTGCGCGGGGCCGACGAGCGCTCCCTCGACGGGCTCGAGGCGGCGGCCCGGTCGGTCCTCGACGGACCGGTCGCGCACGGGCTCAGCATCGGCCTCGTGGACATCGGCCGCCGACCGGCCGGGCGCATCGACGCCGGCCATCCGCTCGTCGGCGCGGCCAGGGCTGCCCTCGAGGCGCGCTCGATCGCCTGGCGTGAGGTGGCGAGCAGCACCGATGCGAACGCGGCGCACGCGGCCGGTCTCCCGGCGCTCGCGCTCGGGGTCACGATCGGGTCAGGCGAGCACACCCCGCAGGAGTGGATCGAGATCGGACCGGTCGCCGACGGCATCGCCGCCCTGTCGGACACCGTCGTGCGCTACGAGCAGGCCGTCGACGCGGCCGGAGCAAGGGAGGGACGCGCCCGTGAGTGAGCTGCGATCGGGGGTGGCCCTTCAGCCGGTGGACGACCCGACGACCTTCTCGGCGATGGCCCGGGAGATCGAGGACCTCGGGTTCGACAACCTCTGGCTCACCGACTCCTCGCTCCACGCGCGCAACTGCTACGTCTACCTCTCGCTCGCCGCCCAGTGCTCGACGAGGCTGACGCTCGGCACCGCGGTGACCAACCCGCTCACCCGCCACCCCGCCATCACCGCGAGCGCCATCGCGACGGTCGACGAGCTGTCCGGCGGGCGCACGGTCCTCGGCCTCGGCGCCGGCGACCGCCCGCTCCTCGCCCTCGGCCTGAAGCCGAGCCCGCTCGCGGACCTCGAAGCGACGATCGGCGCGCTCCGGGCGTTGTGGAGCGGGGCGGCGGTGAACCTCGAGGCGGGCTCGTTCTCGCTCCACGATGCGCACCTGCGCTTCCCGGCCCGGCCCGACATCCCGGTCTTCGTGTCCGCGAGCGGGCCCCGCACGCTCGAGCTCGCCGGTCGCCTGGCCGACGGCGTGATCCTGCTCGTCGGTCTCTTCCCCGATGCGATCGCCTGGGCACTCGACCACCTCGGGCGCGGCGCGCACCAGGCTGGCGGGCGGCCCCGGCCGCACGTCGCGGTGTTCGCCTACGGCGCGATCGACGACGACCGCGACTGGGCGACCGAGCGGGCGCGCTCGATCGCCGCCTGGTTCCCCCAGACCGCGCCGGCGATCTGCCGGCTCGCCGGGCTCGGTGACGAGCTCGCCGAGGAGGTCCGCCGCACCTACGGGGGCGGGGAGTTCCAGGAGGCGGCGAACGCGGCCGAGCTCCTGCCTGACGACTTCGTCCGCAAGGTGGCCCTCGCCGGCGACCGCTCGGACGCCCGGGCCCGGATCGAATCGGTCCTCGACGCGGGCGCCGACTCCGTCCACGTCTTCCCCCTCGGCGAGCGCCGGATGGACACCGTCCGTGCGTTCGCCGAGTGCTGGCGCGAGGTGACCGGCGCGCGCTGAGCCGGCCGCGGCGAGCCGGGCTCCGGCATCTCCGGCGACAGCTGGTATGGAAGATAGGATATTTGTCCCAGGGGGTGCTGTGAGCCGCTCCGAGACCGAGCTGAACGAGCGGGGGTGGGGGGTCCGGCGCATCCATCACGTGGCCTTTGCCCATCAGGGCCCTGAGGTGCTCGACCGCCTCGAATCCGTCCTCGGCCTGCGCTGCCACGAGCCCGAGCCGGCGGAAGGCTTCGTCGAGCGTATGTTCCCCATCGGCGACGCCTACCTCCAGACGCTCGAGGCCACCGGGCCGGGCGACGTCGGCCGCTTCGTGGACCGCCGGGGACCGGCGCTCCACCATGTCGCGTTCGAGGTGGAGGACCTCGACACGGCATTGGCTGAGCTGAGACGTCGCGGGACGAGAATGGTCGACGAGTCCCCCCGACCCGGTGGGGCCGGGACACGCATCGCGTTCCTGCACCCGTCAGCGTGCGGGGGGCTGCTGGTCGAGCTGGTTGAGCCGAGCCGGGAGGCACCTTCGTGGTAGACGCCGTCGAGCCCCGTGCGGAGCGCGCACACAGAACGAGCGCCGTGGAGTCGGCGTTCTCGGCCCGCCACGACCGCGCGAAGATCACCGACTGGGTCTTCGAGGAGCTGAAGAGCGCGATCATCGACCTCCGCCTGCCCCCCGGCGAGCCGCTCCGGGAGGCGACGCTCGCCGACTCGCTCGGCGTGAGCAAGACACCGGTCCGCGAGGCGTTGACCCGCCTCGAGCTCGAGGGTCTCGTCGAGTCGACCTCGTTCAAGGGCGCCGTCGTCTCGAGCTACACGAGGCGTGACCTCGTCGAGCTCTACGAGCTGCGCGAGCTGCTCGAGGTCTGGGCCGTCCAGGAGGCCGCGAGCTCGATGGGCGACGACGCCCTCGCCCGCCTCGACGACCTGATGGAGGCGGGCGAGCGGCTGCGAGCCGAGGGCAGGACGGACGCGCTCGAGGGCGCGATCGACGAGTTCGACGGCTTCCTGTTCGAGCAGGTGACCAACCGCCGGATCAGCGCGCTGATCGACAACCTGCGCGCCCACCTGACGAGGATCGGCCGGCTGACAGCGGAGATCCCCGGCCGCCTGGCCACCTCGGTCGACGAGCACGCGCTCATCGCCGAGGCGCTCCGCCGCCGGGACCCTGAGGCCGCCGCCGCGGCCCTCCGCAGGCATATCGCGAGCGTCCGGGACGACCAGCTCACGACGCTCGACGAGCGCAGCGAAGGCACTTGACGCTCAACTTGGTATCTGATGTAGTGCATCTCATGTTCAAGGACGGTTCGAGCTCGGTCTCCGCTCGACTCCACGAGCACGGCAGCGCCGCCTGGGCAGCGGCGACCGGGCACCCGATGGTGAAGGAGATCGCCGCCGGCACCCTCCCTCACCAGCACTTCCGCCACTACTTCGAGCAGAACATCGCCTACCTCGAGGACTACGCGCGGGCGATCGCCGCCATCGCGGCCAAGGCGCCCGACGCCGAGGCCCTCGAGGTGCTCGGGCGGATCCTCGCCCAGATCATCACCGTCGAGCTGCCGGCGAACCGCCGGTTCCTCGAGCGCCTCGGGGGGGACCCGGGCGGCGTGCGAGGCGTGGCGACGATGGAGCCGACGACCTACGCGTACACACGCCATCTGCTCGCGACCGCGGCGCTCGGCGACTGCGCCGCCGGCCTGACGGCCGTGCTGCCCTGCCAGTGGAGCTACGGCGAGATCGGCGCCGACATCGCCGGGGCGAAGCCGGACGACCCGATCTACGCCGACTGGGTCGAGGTCTTCGGCAACCCCGACTACGCCGAGCTCGTCGACGTCACGACGAGCCTGCTCGACCGGCTCGCGGACCCCGACCCGGCGAGCTTCAGCCGCCTGCAGGTGGTCTTCGACGCATCGACGCGCTACGAGGTCGAGTTCTGGGACATGGCCTACGGGCCGCCCCCGGCGAGCTTCTAGCGGCCGAGGCGGCCGTCTGAGATGCCGCGCACCTCGGCGAGGAAAGGGTGGAGATGGCGACGGTGACCGGTCCGAAGCTCGAGTTCCCGCAGCACCCGCCGCGCCCGTGCACCGGCGGCGGCCGGACCAGCACCGACCCGACGATCCCGACGCTCGACCCGGCGACCGGGCGGTCCGGCCGGTCGATCGGCCGGTCATGAGCGCGCAAGCGCCGCCCGGGCGCACCACGATCACGAACGGCATCGTCGTCACGCTGAACGAGGCCGACGACGTGCACGTCGGCGGGACCGTCGTCCTCGAGGGCGACCGCATCGCCTACGCCGGCCCGGCCGCCGGCGCGCCGGCGGCCGCCGGGAAAGTGATCGACGCCGCGGGGATGGCCGTGCTCCCGGGCCTCGTCGACCTGCACTACCACACGGCGATCGCGAAGGGCTGGAGCGACCACCTGCCGCTGTGGGAGTACCTGGACACGCTGTGGTACCCGGCGATCCGCGCCCTCGACGACGAGGCCGCCTACTGGGCGGCGCTCGCCAGCTACTGCGAGTCGATCAAGTGCGGCGTGACCACGGTGAACGACATGTACCGCCGCCTGGAAGCCCTCGCGGGCGCGGCCGAGGAGATCGGTATCCGCGCCGTGCTCTCGAACGACGTCGCCGATCCCGAGCACGACCTCGA
>Ga0307373_10009024_pt1 | contig 15015 bp, 13 predicted proteins | sample OX2MG_FD_202534 | JGI IMG/M metagenome (GOLD analysis project Ga0307373, IMG submission 202534) | Soil microbial communities from Risofladan, Vaasa, Finland - OX-2 | ecosystem: Environmental > Terrestrial > Soil > Coastal area > Acid sulfate soil | place: Finland: Risofladan, Vaasa | collected... | reverse complement strand
AGGAAGGCGGAGTTGCCCGCCTTCAGACAGAGCCCGGCGGCGTCGCTGGTCACGTTGGGACGGTTCTCGTAGATGACCGCCACCACGCCCAGCGGCACCCGGACCTGCCGGATGCGCAAGCCGTTGGGCCGGACCCAGCCATCCACGATCTGCCCGATCGGATCGTCCTGCTGAGCCACCTGGCGCAGGCCGGCGGCCATCGATTCGACCCGGCCCCGATCCAGCCGGAGCCGGTCGATGACGGTCTGGGCCGCTCCCGCCGCCCGGGCGGCGTCGAGGTCGGCGGCGTTGGCCGAGAGGATCTCATCGGCCCGGTGGGAAAGGATGTCAGCGGCGGCCAGCAGGGCGGCGTCCTTGGCCGCCCGGCCGGCCCGGGCCACCTGGCGAGAGGCGGCCCGGGCCCGTTGACCCAGGGATTCCAGGTCGGTGGGAGGGCCCGGCATGCTCCGATTCAACCCGAAACTTGACCGCTCGGTCTATTTCCGCCGGCCGGCGCGCCGGCACCGCCGATCTGTGACCGCGGACACAGCCACCGGGACCGCCGGCTGCCTACGGCCTACCATTCGCGCATGTTCAAGCTCCTGCGGCGGATCTACAACTACCTCACCGCGGCCGGCACCCAGAAGTTCAACGAGGTGGCCGACCCCAAGGTCCAGCTGGAGCAGGCGCTGGCCGAGGCTCAGGATCAGCATCGCCGTCTCACCGGCCAGGCCGCCAACGTCATCGCCAACCAGAAGCAGACCGAGCTTCGCCTCAACCGGGCCATGGAGGAACTGGAGAAGGTCAACGGCTCGGCCCGCCAGGCCGTGTTGATGGCCGACCAGGCCGCCAAGGCCGGTGACCAGGACAAAGCCGGTGAGTACACCCGGGCCGCCGAGGCCTTCGCCAACCGCCTGGTGGCGGTGGAATCCGAGGTGGAATCGCTCAAGACCCTGAGCCTCCAGTCCGCCCAGGCCGCCGACCAGGCCAAAGCGGCCGTGATGCAGAACTCATCCGCCCTCCAGGAAAAGCTGGCCGAGCGCCAGAAGCTCCTCTCCCAACTCGACCAGGCCAAGATGCAGGAACAGGTCAACGCCGCGATGGCGTCTTTGTCGGAGACGGTGGGTCAGGACAGCCCCAGCCTGGAAGAGGTGCGCAGCAAGATCGAGGCCCGTTACGCCCGGGCCCTCGGCCACGCCGAGCTGGCCGGCCAGACCGTCGAGGCCAGGATGCTCGAGGTCCAGCACGCCCAGACCAACGCCGAGGCGGCGGCCAAGCTGGCCCAGATCAAGACCCAGCTCGGCATCACCGACGGCACTACCGGGGCCGGCGCCGAGGTCGCCCATCCGGAATAGGACCTAGACCAGCACCACCAGGTCGTCCCGGTGGACCACCTCGGGAGGGCCCTCGGCGGGCAGGTCGGCGGTCTTGCGCCCGGCCCGGGCCGAGACGGTGGCGCTGGCCTGACGGACCAGGCCCTTGGCAAAGACCGCTCCCCCACTGTCGACGATCTGGACCGCCGACTCGGGCTCGAAGCGGCCCTCCACCCGTACCACTCCCGCCGGCAGCAGCGAGGTACCCCGCTCCACGATGGCCCGGCGGGCCCCGTCATCCACCACCACCGTGCCCGACGGGGCCAAGGCGAAGGCGATCCACAGCTTGCGGGCCGACAGGCGTCGCTCCCGGGCCCGCACGAAGGTCCCGACCCCGGGCTCCCCGGCCACGGCCGCGGCCAGGACCCCGGGTCGGCCGGCCGAGGCGATGACGGTGCGGACCCCGGACCAGGCCGCCAGGCGGGCGGCCGCCAGTTTGGAGGCCATCCCGCCGCTGCCCCGGTCGGTGCCGGCCCCTCCGGCTCTCGCCTCCAGCTCATGGTCGAACTCGGCCACCTCCTCGATCAGCGAGGCGGCGGCGTCGAGGCGCGGATCGGCGGTGAACAGGCCGGCGGTGTCGGTCAGCAGGACGAGCAGTTCGGCCCCCACCAGGTTGGCCACCAGGGCGGCCAGGCGGTCGTTGTCACCGAAGCGGAGTTCATCGTCGGCTATGGCGTCGTTCTCGTTGACGACCGGGACCACACCCAACTCCAGCAGGCGGCGGAGGGTCTGGCGGGCGTGTAGATACTGCTGACGGTGCCCGAAGTCGAGCGGGGCCAGGAGGACCTGGCCCGCCACCAGCCCCACTCCGGCCAGGACATCGTCATAGACGCGCATGAGCCGGCTCTGGCCCACGGCCGAGACGGCCTGCAGGGTGGCCAGGTCGGCCGGCCGGGCCCCGGACAGCCCGAGGGCGGGCAAGCCGGCCGCCACCGCCCCTGAGGTCACCACGACCACCTGATGGCGCTCGGCCCGCAGGCCGGCCAGCTCCCCGGCCAGCTTCTCGATGGCGGAGCGCTCGATGGTCCCCCCGTGATCCGTCAGCGAGGAGGTCCCGATCTTGGCGACCAGGATCATCAGTCGGGTTGGTACTCGAAGGAGAAACCGCCCACCACCACCAGGTCCCCCTCCCGGGCTCCGGCCCGGGCCAGGGCCCGGTCGACCCCGAGCCGGCGCAGGCGGTTCTGTACGTATTCCAGGGCCTGCACGTTGGTCAGGTCGCTGATGGCCACGGCTCTCTCCGCCGGCCGACCCCGCACCACGAATCCGGCTCCGGTCCGCTCGACGGAGAAGCCCTCCGGGGCGGGGCGGTGGATGACCGGCTCGGCGTCGACCTCCTCGGCGGCCCGCTCCCGGGCGGCCCGGACCAGGTCCATGGTCCGACCGACCAGGCGGGTCAGGCCCTCCCCGGTCACGGCCGAGATGGTGAGGTCGAAGCCCGGGGCGCCGCCGGCATCCCCGGTGAGGTCCCCTTTGGACCCCACCACCAGGCGGGGCCGGTCCATGAGCTCGGGCCGGTAGCGGCCCAGCTCCGACAAAAGGATCTCCAACTGCCGCTCGGGGGGGGTGCCGTCGGCGGCGGCCAGGTCGAGCAGGACGACCAGGACCCGGGCCCGCTCGACGTGGCGCAGGAAGCGGTGACCGAGGCCCTTACCCTCGGCCGCCCCCTCGATCAGGCCGGGAATGTCGGCCACCACCATCTCCCCGTCGGAATTGCGCACCACGCCCAGGTTGGGCTCCAGGGTGGTGAACGGGTAGTCGGCGATCTTCGGCTTGGCCGCCGATATCCGCGATATCAGCGTGCTCTTACCGGCGTTGGGGAACCCCACCAGGGCGGCGTCGGCCATGAGCTTGAGCTCCATGTCCAGCCATCGCTCCTGGCCCACCTCGCCCTGCTCGGCGAAGGCCGGGGCCCGGCGCCGGTTGGACAGGAAACGGGCGTTGCCCCGCCCGCCCTGACCACCCCGGGCCGCCAGCCAGCGGTCGCCCTCGGACACCAAGTCGACCAGGAGGTTGCCTTCCAGGTCCCGGACCACCGTGCCGTGGGGAACGCGGACGACCAGGTCGGAGCCGGAGGCGCCATGCTTGGCCTTGCCCTGGCCGTGGCGGCCGTCGGCGGCGGCCCGGTGGGGATGGTCCCGGAACCCGAGCAGGGAGGCCACATCGTGGTCGGCCACCAACCAGACGTCACCCCCGGAGCCTCCGTCCCCGCCATCGGGACCGCCCCGGGAGACGTGCGCCTCCCGCCGGAAGGAAACCGATCCGGCGCCTCCGTTGCCCGCTTTTACGTGGAGCTGGGCCTCATCTACGAACCCCGACACCGGACGAGCCTACCGACCGGGTCCGGGCCGAACGAAGGAGTTCAGGCCTCCTCGGCCAGCACGTCGACCAGGCGACGGCCCTTGCGCGTCCCGAACTTCACCTTGCCCGGGGCCGTGGCGAAAAGGGTGTCGTCCTTGCCCCGCCCGACGTTCAGGCCGGGGTGGAAGTGGGTGCCGCGCTGGCGCACGATGATGGATCCGGAGCGCACGGCGGTGCCGTCGAACACCTTGACCCCGAGCCGCTGGGCCTGGGAATCCCGTCCGTTACGGGTGGATCCCCCACCCTTGGTCTTCGACATGTCCGACTACCTCGCTACGGGCGGGTGATGCCCGTGATCTCTATGGTCGTGTACTTCTGGCGGTGGCCCCAGCGCTTGCGGCCCCGGGACTTGGCCTTATAGGTGAAGCCGTCGATCTTGGGCCCCTTGGCCTCGCCCACCACCACGGCGGCCACCGAGGCGCCGCTCAGGGCGCCGGTGCCGGCCAGGACCTGGTCACCGTCCACCACTAGAACCGGGTCGAAGGTGACCGAATCGCCATTGGCGACGCCGAGGCGCTCCACGTCGAGGCGCTGGCCCTGGGAAACCTTGTGCTGCTTTCCGCCTGTGCGGATGACGGCATACATGAGGTGAAGATGCTACAGGAGCCCGAGGGCCCCGGTAAACGCCGACGCCGGCCGGCGTCAGTCCCCCGACAAAAGGGCCTCGTCGAAGACCACCCCCCGCCCCGCGCACGTGGGGCAGGTCTCGGAGAAGGACGCCAGGAGCCCCTCCCCGATGCGCTTGCGGGTCATCTCCACCAGGCCCAGCTCGGACAGGTCGAAGACCTGGGTCCGGGTCTTGTCCCGGGCCAGGGCGGCCCGGAAGGCCACCATGACGCTCTCCCGATTGGCCCGGATCTCCATGTCGATGAAGTCGATGACGATGATCCCGCCGATGTCCCGCAGCCGGAGCTGGCGGGCCACCTCCTCGGCCGCCTCCAGGTTGTTCCGGTAGACGGTCTCCTCCAGGTTGGAGGTGCCCACGTTCTTGCCGGTGTTGACGTCGATGACGGTCAGGGCCTCGGTCCGCTCGATGATCAGGGAGCCTCCGGAGGGCAGCCAGACCTTGCGGTCCAGGGCCTTGTGCAGCTGTTCGTGCACGTGGTGGCGCTCGAAGATGGGCAGCGGGTCGGTGGGGTCGTAGAGCTCGACCCGGTCGGCCAGCTCGGGGCTGATGGAGGCGACGTAGTCCTTGACATCCCGGTACATCTCCGGGCTGTCGATAATTACGCCCCGGTACTGGCGGCTGAACTCCTCCCGGATGATGCGCACGGCCACGTCGGGCTCCCGGTACAGGAGCGAGGGGCCCCGGGCCCGCTTGGCCCGGGCGTCGATCTCGACCCACTGGGACAGCAGCCGGGCCACATCCCGGCGCAGCTCATCGGCGGTGGCGGCCTCCGCCGCCGTGCGGACGATGAGCCCATGGCCGGGGGGGCGGACGTCATCGAGGATGCGGCGCAGGCGGCGACGCTCGTCATCAGGGAGCCGCTTGGAGATCCCGTAGGTGTCGCTGTTGGGGATGAGCACCACGAAGCGCCCCGGCAGCGACACCTCCTGGGTCAGGCGGGCCCCCTTGGATCCGATGGGGTTCTTGGTGACCTGGCAGAGGATGGTCTGGCCCGGGCGGAGCAGCTCCTCGATCCGCTTGGACGAGGGCGGAGTCGGGTTGTCCTCCATGTCCTCGCGGTCGAAGCGGACATCGCCGCGGTAGAGGACGGCGTTCTTCGGAGTCCCGATGTCGACGAAGGCCGCCTCCATCCCGGGCAGCACGTTCTGCACCCTCCCGATGTAGATGTTCCCGTCGATCTCCAGGGCGTCGTCCTGGGGCCGGGAAAGGTAATGCTCGATGAGCGAGCGCCCCTCCAGCACGGCCACCTGGGTGGCTTCCGGACGGACCTGCACCGCCATCAGGTAGCGACCCACCGGGCGGCCCTTGCGCTCCTGGCCCCGCCGGCGCTCAGCAGCCTCGGGGTCGAGGATTTCGGCCTCGTCCTCGTAGGCATCCTCCCCGGCCAAGGCGGCCCGGGCCGCGCCACCGGCGCTCGGTCCGCCCGTCCCCCGGGCTCCGCCTGCCGCCCCTCCGGCGGCCCCGGCGCCGGCGGCCGATGACCACCCACCCGCCTCCGATCCGCGGCCCCGGCCGCCGCGCCGACGGCGCCGGCGGCGGCTGCTCTCGCCCTCCCGCTCGGCCGGGCCGGAGTCCCCGGCTGCGCCCCGCGATCCTCCAGCCCCGGACGGGCCTGAGGGGCTGCCCCCGGCGGCGGCTGGGGCCGGGCGGGTGTCACCGATCTGGGGGCGACGGGCGCCGGGCGGCGGCGGTGAGTTCGGCGCTGCCGCCGGGCGGGTGTCCCCGATCCGGGGTCGGGCCGGGGCCCTGACCGCATCCTCGGCCGCCAGGCCGGGACCTTCGGGGTCGGCCGCGGCCGACCTGTCCGGGTCCGGGGACGAGTCCCCGCCCGGAACGTCGAGGGCGGTCAGCTCGGAGCCGGCCCCCGCCCCACCGCTTCGGCTGCGCCCACCCCGGGACCCCCGGCGCCGGCGGGGACGGCTGCCGCCTGACCCTGACGCCGATCCGGACCCGGAGGAGCCGTCATCACGGCCGGCCGGGCTGGAGCTGCCGGGGTCCGGCGCTCCCGAAAACCCTTCGGGCAGAGGTTCGGTCATTGACTGCGTCCCTTCTCATGACGCCTGCCGCACGACAGGCGGAGCGTCCGTCGCTCCGGCGGGGATGGGCTCCCGCCGGGCGCCGTCGCGCTCGATCCACTGATGGGTCCGCACCGTCCTGACCCCGGCCGGGTCCACCCCGAGGTGACTCAGGAGTTCCGCCGGTCGTAGGCCCCGGCCCACGGTGGCCAGTTCGACACCGAGCACGCGGCCGGGGCCGGTGAGGGTGACGACGGACCGTTCCGGGCCGGTAAGTGCGGACAGAGCCAGGATGGACGGACGGATGTCATCGGTCACGGGCTGGCCCTTGCGTTCACGGGTTACCACTATCTCTTCGGCGGCCAGCACCTCGGCCACCCTTTCCTCCAGCCCTTCGGGCTGGTCGCTTCCCCCGTCGGACGGAATGCCGATCTCCCAGCGGCAGGCCACTACGTCGTGCTGGAGCGACGGTTCCCCCGGTCCGGTCGGGGCCACCGCGGTCACGTCTATGCCGTCGGGGAGCATGGGGCTGAGGGCGCCGGCCAGGCCAGCCAGGCCGGCCTCGTCCCCGCCCTCAGGGACGCCCAGTTCCACGTCCAGGTACTCGGCCACCGATTCGGCCCCGGTGGGCAGGGCCAGTCCGAAGCTGATCTTGGGGCGGGGGGAGAACCCCTCGGAGTAGGCCACCGGCACGACCGCCCGGCGCAGGGCCCGCTCCCACATCCGGGCCACGTCCCGGTGGCTGGTCCAGCGGACCTTGCCCTGCTTGGTGAACCGGAAGCGGACTCTCACCGTCTCCCGCCTCAGACCACGCCGGCCGGCGCCGGCGCCGACGCCCGGCGCCCCACCAGGCGCACCGGCACGATATGCCCGCTGGAGAGATCCTGGCCGGTTCCCTGGCTGCCCCCGGCCGGGGCCACGGCGGAGGCCACCACGTGCTCGAGGCCGTGACCGGTGCATACTCCACAGTCGTAGCAGGGAGTCCAGCGGCAGTCGGGGACCCCGGCGGCGGCCAGGGCGTCCTGCCAGTCCCCCCACAGGAAGTCCCGGTGCAGGCCGGCCGAGATGTGGTCCCAGGGCAGGACCTCATCGGCGTCCCGGTCCCGGTGGACGTACCAGTCGAAGGAGAGGCCCTCGGCGGCCATGGCCTCCTCCCACAGGGAGAGGTTGAAGTACTCGGTCCACTCCTGGAAGGTGCCCCCGGCCCGCCAGACGTGCTCGATGACCCGGCCCACCCGCCGGTCCCCCCGGCTGGCCAGTCCCTCGGCCAGCGAGGCCCGGGGATCATGCCAGCGCAGGGTGACGCCCCGGTCCTTGCGGGTGGAGTCCCGCAGCAGGTCGACCTTCCGGCGCAGCTCTCCCACCGTGTCCTGCCCGAACCACTGGAACGGGGTCTGGGGCTTGGGCACGAAACCCCCGACCGAGGCCGTGACCGAGGACCGTCCGTGCTGGCGGCCGACGGCCACGCAGTTGCGGGCCAGCTCGGCTATGCCGAGGGTGTCCTCATCGGTCTCGGTGGGCAGGCCGGTGAGGAAGTACAGCTTGACCCTGCTCCAGCCCTGGGAGAAGGCCGACTCCACTGCCCCGTAGAGGTCCTCCTCCCGGATCAGCTTGTTGATGACCTGGCGGATGCGCCAGGTGCCGCCCTCGGGGGCGAAGGTCAACCCGGTCCGGCGCACCTTCTGGATCTGGCTGGCGATGCCGACGGTGAAGGCGTCCACCCGCAGGCTGGGGAGGCTGACCGACACCTGCCCCGAGCAAGCTGGATCATCGATGATCCCCTCCACCACCGAGTCGATGCCCGAGTAGTCGGCGCTGGAGAGGGAGGTGAGGGCGACTTCGTCGTAGCCGGTGCGGGCCAGGCCGTCGGAGACCATGCGTCTGACCTGCTCGGCTGGGCGTTCGCGCACCGGACGGGTGATCATGCCGGCCTGGCAGAAACGACAACCCCGGGTGCAGCCCCGGAAGATCTCCACGTTGAGCCGGTCGTGCACCACCTCGGTGAGCGGGACCAGCTGCCGGCGGGGGTAAGGCCACTCGGCCAGGTCGGCCACGGTGCGCTTCTCCACCACGTCGGGCACGTCGGAGTAGCGGGGCGTCATGGCCGCCAGCCGCTGGCCGTCGTAGGCGGCCTCGTACATGGAGGGCACGTACACGCCGGGCACATGGGACAGCTCGCGCAACACGCCGGCCCGGGAGCCGGGCGTGCGCCCGGACGCCTTCCAGTCGCGGATGACGGCGTTGGCTTCGGAGACGGCTTCCTCCCCGTCGCCGATCACGAAGAAGTCGACGTAGTCGGCCAGCGGTTCGGGATTAAAGGTGCAGTGGCCACCGGCGGCTATCAGGGGGTGGCTCTCGTCCCTGGCCTCGGCCCGCACCGGTGCGCCGGCCAGATCGATGCAGTTGAGGACGTTGGTGTAGACGAGCTCGGCCGACAGGTTGAAGGCCAGCACGTCGAAGTCCCCGGCTGCCCGGTGGTTGTCCACCGAGAAGAGGGGGATCCGCCGCTCCCGCATGAGGGCTTCCATGTCCGGCCAGGGGGCATAAGTGCGCTCGGCCAGGGCGTCGGGGCTGTCGTTGAGGATCTCGTAGAGGATCTGCAGGCCCTGGTTGGGCAGGCCCACCTCGTAGGCGTCCGGGTAGGCCAGCAGCCAGGCCACCCGGGACGAGGACCACGGCGCTACGTAGGCGCCGTCTTCGCATCCGATGTACCGGGCCGGCTTCTGCACCCGGGCCAGGAGGGGCTCCAGGCGGGGCCAGAGGGTCGACATGGTCCGCTCAGTGTACCGGGACCCCTGGTTTTTCCCTCCCGGTGGCCAGGGGCCTCCGGGAGTGGCCGGTCAGCCTCAGTGGCCCGGCGAAGGCGCCTTCACCGGGACAATCGGGTGCTGGTACAGGTACTGGAGGACCTGGCGCGCCACCGGAGCGGCCCCGCTGGCTCCGTAGCCGGCCTGGTCGATGACGACCATGACCACGTAGCGGGGAGCGTCGGCCGGGGCGAAGGAGACAAACAGGGCGGTCGGCTCCAGTTTGTTGGTGCTGGCCGTGCCGGTCTTGGCCGCCACCGGGAAGGTGCCGTCGGGGAAGCCCAGGAAGGTGCCGTAAGCGGTGCCGAGGCGGTCGGACACGACGCCCTCGAGGCCGGCCAGGATGGTGTCCTTGGTGGCCGGCGGCAGGGTGACGCGGCTCATGACCTTGCCCGGCAGCGTCTGGACCACCTTGCCCTCCGGGGTCACGATCTGGGCGCCGACGTGGGGGGCGTAGAGGGTGCCGCCGTTGGCGAAGGTGGCATAGGCGTCGGCCAGCTGGAGCGGACTGATGACGGTGGCGCCCTGACCGAAGGCCATCTCGATGTTGTCACCGGCGTACCACTGATAGTTGGGGAAGGCGGCCGGCGCCTCATCGTGGAGCTTGATGCGCTCGGCCGGGCTGTCGACCCGGGTGGCCCCCGCTCCTGAATACAGGTCGAAGCCGGTGGGTTGGCCCATGCCATAGTCCTTGGCCACCGTCTGAATGGGTTGGGGGCCGTAACGGGCCTGGTTCTCATAGAACATGTACCCGAGGTTGTAGAAGAAGACGTCGTCCGACGCCGTGAGTGCCGTCTGCACGTCGATCGAGCCCAGCGCCTCGCTCTCGTTGTTGTGGAAGGTGCATCCCGCCGTGCAGTTGTGGATGGTGAACGAGCCGGTGTCGTCGTAGTAGTAGCCCGGGTTGATGAGCCCGTCATCTAGAGCCGCCGTGGCTGTGACCAGCTTGAAGGTCGATCCCGGGGTGTAGGTACCGGTCACGGCCCGGTTGATGAGAGCGTCGGGCTGGTTCGGATCCGACGGGGCCAGCTGGGCGTACTCCGAGGTGCTGATGCCGCCGACCCAGACGCTGGGGTCGTAGCTGGGGTACGACGACATGGCCAGGACCTGGCCGTTGGTGGGGTCGAGCACGACCGCGGCGCCGCTGGGAGCCGGGTAGTAGTAGCCCGTCAGGGGATCGCGTTGGTTGTGCAGAGTCTTGATCTCGGTGGCCAGGTCGGCATCCACCGTCTTCTGCAGGTTGAGGTCGATGCTGAGCTGGACGTCGTCACCGGGAACTGGGGCGGTGGAGCTCAAGGTGCCGAGTACCCGTCCCCCCGCGTTCACCTCGAGGTCGGTGACGCCGGGCTTGCCGCGCAGCGAGGACTCGTAGGCCGCCTCCACTCCGGCCTGACCGATCAGATCGCCCTGCTGATAGCCCTGGTTCTTGAGACGATTCAGCTGGCTGGAGTTGATCGGCCCCACGTAGCCGAGCACCTGGGCCGCGGCCGTGCCGGCCGGGTAGTAGCGCTGGGACAACTCCTGGACCGACACCCCGGGGAACTCGGACTGATGCTCGCGTAGATAGACGACCTTGCTGATGTCGACGTTGGTGGCCACCGGCACCGGTTCGTATGGGCTGTAACGGCAGTCGCTCAAGGTGGTGAGCACGGCCGAGGTGGTCAGGCCCAGGAGATCGGCCAGACGCCCGATGACGGCCGGGTATTGGGAGGGCAGCTTCCCCCCGCACGAGGCGGTGGGGACCACCGAGCGGGCCACGGTGATGGCCACCACCGTCCGGTCTCCCACGATGACATTGCCGTTGCGGTCGAGAATCAGGCCCCTCGGCGCCGCCTCGGTCACCTGCCGGGTCTGGTTGGAGTTGGCCGCCGCCGCCAGCTGGGGGGACTCCAGGACCTGCAGGTACCACAGCCGCACGAACATGGCCGCGAACAGGCACGCCACCATCAGCCCGATCACCCCCAGCCGGCCCGTCGACGTGCTGGAGGGCCTCACCACCGTCGCCGCCTGACCCCGCCATCGGTTTTAGGGAAGATCGCCCATCGCATAACTGGTACAACGAGCAGGGCGCCGATCCCGTTCAATATGGCCACCACTCCCACTATGGGGCTCAGGCGGTCCGAGACCATCTGGCTCTGGCCCAGGCCGGCGCCCAGCAGGGCGTAGAGGATCTCGCCCGCCGCGCTGGCCACGGCCGCACCGGCCAGGACCAGGGGCCACGACGCCCGCAGAATCGTCCCGCTGAACATCCCGGCGGCAAAGCCGATGATGGTGAAACTCATGGCCGACAGCCCGAAGGGGGCCTGCAGGAACAGGTCGGCCATCAACCCGGCCGAGAAGCCCACCATCGCTCCCCTCTCGTCCCCCCCCACCAGGCCCCCGCTGACGGCCACCAGCAGCATGAGATCGGGATGCACTCCGAACATCCGCACGCCCGCTCCCAGGGTGAGTTGGAGGACCACGGCAATGAACAGGACCAGCAGGACCCGGGAGCGGGCCACGGCATTGAAGCGCCGCTCCCCGACCGCCGCCGTCATCCGGACCCCGACGCCGTGCCCGCTGCCGCGCCCGGTGCCGTGCTCGGCGGCTCCCAGACCAGTACGTCCACGAACTCCAGCGAGCTCATGTCGACCAGCGGCTGGATGTCGACGTCCTCCTGGAGATCCCCGGTGTGGTCGCTGACCCGGCTGATCCGGCCCACCGGGATGCCGGGCGGGAACAGCCCGGCCTGCAGCCCGCTGGTCACCATCACGTCGCGCTTTTTCACCTTGGCCGGCGGAAAGATGTAGTCGACCCGCAGCGCCTGACCCAGGCCCTGCCCGGAGGCCACGCCTATCACCGAACCGTCCCGCACGCCGATGCTGCTGGAGGGATCGGTCACCAACAGGACCGTGCTGGTCGAGCGATTGGATTGCACGACCCGTCCTACCAGCCCCTCACCCGACGCCACGGGCATGCCCACCTGCACCCCGGCCGAGGTTCCCCGGTCCAGTTCGAGGGTGAGCTGATAGTTCCCGAAGCCGGTGTCGACCACCTCGGCGGCTATCTGGTGCAGCGAGGGGGCGAAGGGGAGATTCTCCAGCTGGGTCAGAGCTTTGAGCTCCCGCTGCTGATCAGCGGCGGCCACTCCGGCCCTCCGGGCCGAACCCAGCTGCGCCTTCAGGGCGGCATTCTGCTTGCGCAGCGACCCGTAGTCGAAGGCGCCCCGGAAGAAGTCCCCCACCGGGCGGAAGACGTCGAGCACGCCGCTCTGGACCGGGGAGAACACGTCGGAGGCGTAGCCCTTGAGTTTTCCGACGTAGCCGTTGGCCTGGGTCCGGTAACCCAGGGTGATGATGGTCCCGGCCGTCAGAACCAGGAGCAACAGGACAAAGCGCGGCCTAGTCGGACGCCGGACGGCCACGGCCGCTCGAGGTCAGCGGCCGCGCGAAGAAGTCAACAGGGCCTTCAGCGCCGGAAACTCCTCCAGGCACTGGCCGGCACCGATGGCCACCGAGTGCAACGGGTTGGCGGCCACCACGATGGGCATGCCCGTCTCGGCCGATACCCGGGCGTCGATCCCGTGCAACAGTGCGCCACCCCCGGTCAGAACGATCCCCTGCTCCATGATGTCGGCGGCCAGCTCGGGCGGGGTCTTGTCCAGGGTCACCTTGACGGCGTCGATGATGGCCGACAGCGGCTCCTCCAGGGCTTGGCGGATCTCCTCGGTGGTGGTGATGATGGTCTTGGGCAGCCCGGTGATGAGGTCCCGGCCCCGGATTTCGGCGTGCAACTCCTCTTCCAGGGGACAGGCCGAGCCCAGGGCGATCTTGATGTCCTCGGCCGTGCGCTCCCCCAGGGCCAGGCTGTACTCCTTCTTGATGAACTGGATGATGGCCTCGTCCATCTCGTCCCCGCCGATGCGGATGGACTGGCTGGTGACGATGCCGCCGAGGGAGATGACAGCCACCTCGGTGGTGCCTCCGCCGATGTCCACCACCATGTTGCCGGTGGGCTCGTGGACCGGCAGGCCGGCGCCGATGGCGGCGGCCATGGGCTCTTCGATGATGTAGGCGGGCTTGCGGGCGCCGGCGTACTCGGCCGCCTCCTGCACCGCCCGCTGCTCGACGCCGGTGATGCCCGACGGCACACAGATGACCATCCGCGGCTTGGCGAAGCGGCGCTGGTGCACCTTGTGGATGAAGTAGCGGAGCATCTTCTCGCAGATCTCGAAATCGGCGATTACCCCGTCCTTGAGCGGCCGGATGGCCTGGATGTGGCTGGGCGTGCGGCCGATCATCCGTTTGGCCTCGACACCCACGGCCAGGGGCCGGCCGTCCCGCACGTTGACGGCCACCACCGACGGCTCGTTCAGCACGATGCCCCGGCCCCGGACGTAGACGAGGGTGTTGGCCGTGCCCAGATCGACGGCCATGTCCCGGCCTAGGAAAGAGGAGAAGATGCTGTCGGACACCCAAGGCCTCCTATAGGCGGTGTAGGGCAGCCCTGGAGGCTACTCCCTGGGCGGGCTCAGCCCGCCAGCGATGGGAAGAAGATGCCGATCTCCCGCTCGGCCGACTCCGGGCCATCTGAGCCGTGGACCAGGTTCTCGGTCATTTCGATGGCCAGATCGCCCCGAATCGTGCCCGGTGCCGCCTCCTTCGGATTGGTGGCGCCCATCATCGTGCGCACCACCTTCCAGGTGTCGCCCGGGCCCTCCACCACCATCAGCAGAGCCGGTGATCGGGTGATGAACTCCACCAGGGAGGCGTAGAAGGGCTTTCCCTGGTGCTCGGCGTAGTGCCGCCCCGCCGTCTCGGCGTCGATGCTGCGCAGCTCGGCGGCCACCAGCCGCAGGCCCCGTCGCTCGAGACGGGCGATTATCTCTCCCGCCAGGCCCCGCTCCACGGCGTCGGGCTTGGCAATTACCAGCGTCCTGTCCATGCCCCGCAGGGTAGAGGGTCAGGCCGACTCGCTGACCAGGGCGGAGCGGGCGGCGCCCACTACGTACAGGCTGCCCGAAACCAGTACCAGGTCGGTGGGCGCCGCCACCTCCCGGGCCCGGGCCACCGCCTCGGCCACGTCGTCGACCACCTCGGCGGTTATGCCCATGTCCCGGGCCGCCGCCGCCACCTGCTCGGCCGGCAGCGCCCGGGGCGTGGCCGGGGCGGTGGCGATCACCCGCCCGGCCTTCCTGGCCCCCAGGGACTCGAGCATCTCCTCCGGTGAGCGGCCTTTGAGCAGCCCCACCACCAGGATCCGGCCCCCCGCTTCCGAAAACTCCTCGTCCAGGGCCGCCGCCGCCGCCCGGGCCCCGGCCGGATTGTGGGCCCCGTCCAGCACCACCAGGGGCTGGCGCCCGACCACCTCCAGGCGCCCCGGGCAGCGCACCGCCGCCAGCCCGGCCGCCACCACCTCCTCCGACGCCGGCTGGCCGAAGAACGCCTCCACCGCCGCCACCGCGCAGGCGGCATTGGTGGCCTGGTAGGCACCGTGCAGGGGCAGGAACAGCTCCTCATAGGAAGCCCCCGGCGTCCGCAGGCTGATCACCCGCCCCCCGACCGCCACCGAATTCGACACCACGGCAAATTCCTCCCCTCTCCGCCACACCCCCTCCGCCCCCACCCGGGCGGCGGCGGCCTCGAAGATGGGGACCAGGTCCGGGTCGGTCTCCCCCAGCACCAGGATCGAGCCGGCTTTTACGATCCCGGCCTTATCGGCGGCTATATCCGCCCGGGTCGGGCCTAGCACCTCGACGTGGTCCAGTTCGATGTTGGTGATCACCGCCACCTCCGGCTGGACCACGTTGGTGGCGTCCCACGTGCCGCCCAGGCCCACCTCGATGACGGCGGCATCGACCGCCTCATCGGCAA
>Ga0307373_10009022_pt1 | contig 15018 bp, 13 predicted proteins | sample OX2MG_FD_202534 | JGI IMG/M metagenome (GOLD analysis project Ga0307373, IMG submission 202534) | Soil microbial communities from Risofladan, Vaasa, Finland - OX-2 | ecosystem: Environmental > Terrestrial > Soil > Coastal area > Acid sulfate soil | place: Finland: Risofladan, Vaasa | collected... | reverse complement strand
GGCTCGAGCCGGGTGCTGGTCGCGGGCCTGGCGTGCCTGCAGGCTGGAAGGAAATCCCGTCATCACGGCGCCCGCCACGGCGGTCCGCCGCGATAAGAATCCTGGCCGCAGCCTCTTAACGGTATTGAGTCGCCAGGCCCTGGCCTTTTAATCTCTGAAGCTGCTAACTTATCCGCACAGCGGCAGTGGCCTTGCGGAAGGGCGTGAGCAACGCGATCAGGCCGACTCCGATTTGCGCTGACGAGGATACGGCGATCACTGGCCAGAATTCGTTGGTAGCGGACAGGAGGACTCCGCCGATGATCGGCGCGATAGGCACCATCATGTAGGCGATCACTCGGGTCAGAATCACGACCCGACCGAGCAGGTGCTCGGGAACAATCTGGTGGCGCAAGGTATAGAAGGTGACTATGAATCCCGCTGTCGACGCTCCGACGAGAAGCCAAATGGCCGCGATTGCGGGAAAGGGCCGAACCGCCGCGAGCAAGGCCGTCGCGCTGCCGCCGGTAATCACACAGCTGATAATAATAGAGGCGGGATTGAAGCGCTTGAGGATCTTTGGCACTAGGAGGGCGCCGAGGAGGGAGCCCAGCCCGAGCGCCGCGAAAACGACTCCGACCGCCTCAACCGGCTGGTGCCGGATGTGAACTAGATATGTGATCATGTTAGCCTCGACCATGGCCAGTCCCAGTGAGCTGCCAGCTGCGACTACGGCCCCCCAGAAAAGCGGCCGGCTCGCACCGATGAACTGGGCGGCTTCCTTCAGGTCGCCGAGAACGGTGGCATCTTCACGGCGGTCGCGCCGGACCAGCGACCGGGACATGAGCGCGACAGCGAGTGCCGACAACGCGAAGGACACCGAGTCCAGGGTCAGCGCCCCTGGCGCCCCGAGGACGGCGGTCGCGCCAGCCCCGAGCAGAGGACCGGCCAGGTCAAGCGTGCCCTGGGCTGCCTGCAGCCTTGAGTTAGCCCAGCTCAGCCGTTCCCTCGGGACGGTATTTGGCAGCATGCCCAGGAACGTGGCCTGGTACAGCGGCGTGATCATTGACAGCGCGAACGCGGCTGGATAGATCACCCAGAGATGGTACTGATGGAGCCAGGCGAGTATGGCCAGCGCGCCCACGACGCAGGCAGCCAGGCTGTCGGCGCGGGCCATGAGGAGGCGCCGGTCGTACCTGTCAGTCACCACGCCGGCGAATGGGGCAAATATCAGGTACGGGACGTACTCAAGGCTGTATACCAGCGCAGTCTGGAGTGCCGAGCCGGTCAACCTGAGTATGAGCAATGGCAGCGCCAGCTTGTAAAGCCAGTCTCCGGCAATGGAGACAGTGAAGGCGGTCAGCAGCAGCCGGTAATCGCGCGGGCCATGAAGCTGCTGCCGGGGCTCTCGCGTTTCAGGGCTAGCCTGCGTCACCCTGCGCCTTTCACTTCGACGTCGCTGCAGATCGGGCAGTCCGGGCGCCGGTCCCAGGTCTCGGCCTCGCGAGCTATCATGTCATTAAAATGTGTCTCGATGAGACGTCCCAGCGCTATCGGTTCGGATATTCTTGTTACATATCGCACGAACTCGGTGACTATGAGGGCTGTCAGCACAGAGACCATCGCGCCGAAGGCTGCCATGTCCGGCCCGATGCCCGCTTCCTCGGCGTGACGTTCCTCGATCTGCTTTCGCAGGGCCTGGCTCTCCTCATCGTCGGCATTGCAGCGACCCCAGCACTCGACACACCCGGTAACACCAGGGACTATCAGGTAGGCTACCGAGCGCTGGGTCTGGACTCCGCCGCTGATGAACGGTACCTGGGAACGCACGCAGGCATCATTGACCCACTGCACGACGTGAGCCTTCGGGCGGTCGGCCGTGCAGATGACGAAGTCGCGGTCGGCCACGGCGGCGAGGACATCGTCAGCCGAGGTCAGCCGGAGGTCCATTCCACTGATGTTGGCCCTGGGCGCGTAGTCACGGAGGCGGCGAACCGCGAGGTCTAATTTGCGCTGTCCGATATCGCCTTCGGTGTAGAGTATCTGGCGGTTCAGGTTCGACAGCTCGACCTTATCGAATTCGACTAGCCGCAGATCTCTCACGCCTAGGCCCATGAGATCGAAGGAGACATGGGTGCCCACTCCGCCGACCCCGAGCAGTGCCACCTTGCACTCCCGGAGGCGCTCCTGCATGTCATACTTGCTGCGGGAAAGGCTAGCGTAGGTCTCGAAGAATCCTAAATTGCGCTTCCACCGCTCCTGCTCGTAGTCGTCAAGCGCAGTCGTAGCGGCAGCGTCTACCAGCAGTCCGCTGTCGTCAAGCTGGGTGACGGCCGCTGTTACGTCAAAGCTCGAGGCCGGGCGCTGCTCGTGAAATTCGTGGTCGAGCTCGGCTACCGTCCGCGTGCCATCCAGTAGCGCAAACAGAGTGCGAACGTCGCCGGCTTGGTCTTCGATCTCCAACATCGATGCGCACTGCTGCACAAAGAGCGACCCTCCGACCTCGTATGCGGGAGAGGTGATCTTTAGCTGGGGCCTGGCTGCCATGACGGCTACCTCCGATCGGGCACCTTGGAAGAGAAGAGCGGGCGCATGCAGAGCTGATCAATTCCGCGAGCCGGTAAGCTCGCGGAATCGATCAGGCAATGGATTAGCCGGGCAGGCTGTTGCGAGCGACGCTCACCTTCTTCGACTTAATGATCATCTCGGTCACCTCCTTCGCGTTTGGCGAGACCATGCACGCAAAGCTTAGATAGCAGGATCTTGGGGTGTCCATGCCACCTAAGTGCCAGCAGCTCACCTTAAGCGGGCCAGATACGATCAGCGCTGTGAGCCCTGCCTGGAGCCGAGAACTCAGTTGCAATTTGGCGAGTATAGCGGTTACGTGCCGTTTGACCGTGTACTCGCTGAGGTTCAGCTCATGCGCGATAGACCGGTTATCGTAGCCGACGCCGAGTAACCGGAAGATCGCCTGCTCGCCACGGGAGAGGTCGCGCGTTAAGGCGATAGCGGCGGCTAGCGGCGGCGGAAGCGCATTGCGTGCCGTCGGCTGCGTTGTGGCGCACGTGCTTACCGGCGGTAACTGGCTTCCGCGCGCTGAACAACTACTAGCACTGAAGTCGACCTTCTCCTGACGTGACTGCATGGCCAAGTCGTGCTCGCATCCACTGTCGCCTTCTGGCACATCATGGCTGTCACGGGATCATGACCGCGGCAGCGCTTAGCCTGATCTCGGGGACCATGATCAGGCCGGACCCTTAGTCAATGGCGGCAAGAATTCCATCCCAAAGCGCGCACCTTGCCTCCAGGGTAGCCTGGACGGTAGCGGCGCATTCGGCCCATTTTCCGTGATCATCGCCGCACAAGTCGATCAGCATCTGCATGGCCATCGGGGTGTGCTGCTCACCATCGACCTCGATATGGCGCGCCAGGTAATCCTTGAACACGGCAAGCGTACTATTGCGGTCATCGATTTTAATTACCTGCCGGAACATTTCGGGAATAAGGTCTTCCCGGCCGAATGCGAACGCCGATGCCTGGCAGTAAATCGGAGCCGACTCAATTATGTCCCAGGTGGCAGCGACGAAATCGGACGCGGGACGCAGGACTGCCGCGACTCTCAGCGCATCCGTGACCCGCTCGCCAGCCCGCAGCCTCTCAATGAAATTCTTGATCGGCAGCGTATTCGCCCCGGCCTCGCTCATCCCTTGGACGTAAAGCTCGAAATGGCTCATGTAGCCGTTGCTAGTCTCATCACTCTCCTCCACCAGAACGATCTCATTGATTAGGCGCCTGCTGGTCAGAGGCCCCTGCGGTACCCAGGGCACGTCAATGTAGGTAAGCTTACGCTGCAGGCTCTTGAGCAGTGACATGAAGTCCCAGACGGCGAATACATGATGCTTCATGAACACGACCGCCGCATCAATGCTAGTCAGCGCATAGTAGACCGGGTGCGCCACGATCCTGTTGCGCACCTCCTCTATGGAGCGCCGTAGTTCATCCAGCCCTGGGTGGCTGCTATCCGAGTGATATCGCGATGACGTCACCGTCTCTCCTCCTATATATGCAAGATCACAGAGGCACTCGGCCTGACCGTACTGAACCTGGCACTGCTATGACAGCAAGGCTTGGGAGCGCACGTGCCTCAGCCCTGCCGGGCACGCGTCAGCACGATTAGGGCCGTGACGCGTAGTTCCGCTTCACGAGCCAGCGCAGTCGGAATACCCAGGGCGCACCTGCACTCGCGACTGGCCCCCACAGCCGTCTGCAGCAGTTGAGAAGCAGCAGGGCTTCGAGGTCTGAGGCATTCACGGCGAGTTGCACTTCCGCGCAGTCCGTCAACCGAAGAGGCGCGAGTATGTACTCGGATTTCCGGCAGGCCAGGGCAAGTTCGGCGACGCTGCGGGTTTCAGGTCTTTCCTGGTCACGCGAAAGAAGAGATGAGATCCGATCGGACGAGCCGCATAAGTCCGTGAAGACGCGGCTGGTCTCCGGCGGTGGAAGCAACCGCCAGGTCGGGGCTTGATCATCGGGAACGGCCAGCTTGAGCTGGGGTTTCAATCGGCAGCGAGGAGAAGGTGGGCGATCCCTACGGGCAGTATGTCCGGTTCCCGTTGTCCCGGCGTTCATGATCAATTGTTTGGACCACTTGTGATCAAGGCGCCCTGCCTGCCGAGTGAATAACTCCTGCCGCCACTGCGACATTGTCCCTCTACGTGCGTCCATATTTTGCAAGAACTCTACTCTATCCAATTCGGCGCTTTAATCTCTGCTAGAGATTAAAGCCGCTCCGTGTTTTGCCGAGTCTATCTGCAGGAAGAGATCGCGTCAAGACCCTCTCGACTTTCGCTGTTATGCCGCTGTGTCCTCCCAGGCCAGGCGGATGGCGTGGATTTCTTCGGGTGCTGGCTGGTCAGGGCGAGATGGCTGATATTTGGCGGCGATGAGGACGCGGCGGAGCCTGGCGAGCATGTCAGCGGTCGATGGGCGGGTCTTGGTCGCGTACCACGGAGCGCGCTGGCGGTGGCCGTCTATGTCGGCGGGGTGGTAGCCGGCGGTGGCGTACCAGGTCATGGCGAGGGTCTGGCAGGCCAGCTGGAACGGGACCGTGCGGCGGACCGCCCCGGCGGTGCGGTTGCGGGCCTGCCCGGTGCCGAAGATCTGCTTAGCGTCCTCGATGGCAGCCTCTATGGACCACCTGCTTGCGTAGCGCTCGATGACCCGGGCGGGGCTGGCGGCGGGCTCGTTGGTGACCAGGGCAAGGTCGTAGCCGGAGCCGGAGCGGTCGCGGATGAGCACGACGGTCACGGGCCGGGTGCCGAAGACGGAGTACCACAGGCGGGTGATGGCCGCGGCTTCGATGGTGCCGGTCTTGCCGTAGCGGGTGACGGTGACCGGGGCGAAGTCCGCGCGGCCGGCGAGCCTGGCCAGGGACGGCAGCCGGGCGCCCTTAACGGGGGGCCGGCCCCGCCGGCCGGTGCGCGCGGGCGGCAGGTCGTGCAGGGCGGCGTCCTTGCGCAGCCGGGTGGTCCAGGCGACCCGAGGGGACAGCAGGCGCAGTTCCTTCCCGGCATAGGCCGCATCCGCGACGGCATGGATGTCGCGGCCGGGCAGGGCATCAGCCAGCATGCCCGTCATCCGGCGGGCCAGCCACAGCCGGGAGGCGGAGGTGGTGCCCTTGACCACGAGCTTCGCGAGCACCGGCAGGGCCACCGGGCGGGCCAGGAACGGCGGCGTCACCACGGCCGGGGTGATGGCTGCGCGTCCGCACGGGCCGCCGGCTCCCGCCGCCCGAGCCGCCCCGGCACCATGGCCCGCGCCGACAAGCTGTTCAAGCGCCTCACCGCAGCCCGCCTCGACAACACCCTCGACTTCGAATACCGCCGCCTGACCACCGTCGACCTGCTCATTATCGACCTATCCGGGGTTCCCAGCCACCCGTCCGTGACGTCGGTCAGCGTGGCCTGAGCAGCTGTTTTCGCACGTCGGCGTAGTAAATAGGACATCGCCGGGCGGCGCCCGTTCTGCGGGGTGCGGTTGAGGCAGGGGATGTCCTGCTGGTGCGGTAGTACGGGCTTGGTGTCCCAAACGCAGCCAGAGAGGACGTCCTGATGAGTAATGGTAGTAGCGGTATGACGCGGGGTGATCCTGACGGCTCCATTCGGGATCTGGCCCACATCCGCGCCAGAGCCCGAAATGTGGGCCAGATCCGAGTCTTGACGCCAAGTATCGACGAGTTCTGACGCCAACTGCTGGGCGGCGGACGCTGTTTTGCCGGCGAGTTGTGACTCCGGTTCTTGAGCGGGGGCCCTTCCTCGGAGCCGTCAGGATGGCCGTCCTCCGTCCCGTGTCAAGGTCGTTCGGCCACAGGCTCCGCCTGCGGGCGCTCCACCTTGACACGCTCCTGCGGTCGGCTGAATCGGCACCTGCGGAGGAAGGGCCAGATGCGGTTGTCAGTCGTGGAGTCAGCGCTCACCGACACCGCCGTTGCCCTCGAAACCGGTGGCGTCAGAGCTGGCCTACATCTGGCGTCACGACTGACGTACATAATCAGCCGGGTCGTCCTCCAGAGCGGCCAGGATCAGGGACGGGTCGCTGGTGACCCGGCGGGCGTTAAGCCGGATCCGGTTCCACTCAGTCTCGCCGGGTGAGTCATCGCCGGACAACCGGATGATCAGGTCACCGCGCGCACGGCCGGTGTCCTGCAGGCGGAATCTGGCCGGAGCCAGCTGGTGCTGCTTAGCGGCGTGAATCGCCCGGCGGTACCGGGCGCGGGTCTCATCATCGGGGGACTCGATCGTGATGATCCCGCCTTCCCGCTGCAGCCGCCCGATCAGGTCCTGCGCCGGGGCCGCCGGGCGGCGGGCTGCCGGGCCTGGTCTGGCTCCTGATCGCCGTGCAGCATCGGCTGAGGTGCCGGCGCGCTGCGCGCGGGAGCCTGCCCGCCGGCCGGGAGCGGGCAGCTGATCAGGCCGGTCGGGATGATGCCCGTGATCAAGGTAGAACTGCCCGGCCTCAGTGATCCGGGCCTGCCAGCCGCCGCCCCGCCTGCCGACCTCTGCCAGGCCGCGGCTTTGCAGCCGGCGAGCGGCGAGCCAGGTGCGAGGCTGGCTGGCGCGGCATATCGTCTCCGCCGGCTACGGCTCCGACACGGGCTTCCCGGCAGTCCCCGCGTCGCGCCGAGCCGTCCGCAGCCTCATCGAGTGCCAGGGACCGGAGTAAGGCCGCGGCGGCGGGACAGGAGGGCGATGTCTTTCGAGTTGGTGTTCCGGTGGAGGTTCTTGAGAACGGCATGCTGGGTCTCCGGTGTCCAGAAGATCCTCAGGTGTTGACGTGCCCGGGTGACGGCCGTGTAGAAGATGCTGTGGGTGATGTCGTCCTCGTTGGCGTCGGTGATCACGATCTTGACGGAGTCGTACTCAAGGCCCTGCGCCTTGTGGATCGACACGGCGTAGGCCACCTGGAACGGCACGGTGGTGGTCAGCGAGTCGTCGTCCTCGTCGCTGGTGTCCTCGTAGTCGTAGACCCGGAAGCGCACAGTCGAGCCCCCCACCCATTCGAGTTCGTGACCTTCCACGTCGAACTCGGTGAGCGGCCGGTCGAGCTCAACATCGAACTGGATCTGGCCGGTGTCGTGCTCGATACTGACGATCCGTCCCTTCAGGTTGTTGTAGATCACCGGGCGGAACCGCTCGGTCTCGTTGAACAGGACCGGGTCGCCGACCTTGTAGGCGGATTCGCGCCATGTGGTCGCCGCAGCGGGGTTGCTGCTCTGGAGAAACCGGTTGATGTTGTTGATGCCGTAAAGACCGTCGTAGTTCAGGCACAGGATGATCTCGTCCCCGGGCCCGGTCTCGAATAGTGTCTTGTCGAGCACGGCCGAGTACGCGTTGCGGGCAATGACCTCGGCGATGTCGTCGTGGATATTCCGGACCTTGTCCCAGAAGCTCAGGAGCGAGGCGTTCTTGGTTCTGAAGGGTGTCGTCAGCTCGAACACCGACGTGGCCGGGATGTAGGAACGGATGATGCTGAACCAGTTCCCGAACTGGATCGACTCGATCTGGTAGACGTCGCCGACGAGCACGATCAGCTTGAAGGACGTCGTCTCCAGCACCTTGATCAGGTCAGCGTTGCTGACCGTGCTGCACTCGTCGATGACCAGGAGGTCATACTCAGGTTCCGAAGCTGTCCGGTAGATCTGGCTGCTGATGGTCCGGAAGGCCGAGTTCTGTGCAGTGACCCTGCGCTTCAGGTTGTCGATCGCGGGGTTGGTGTGGGCGAGGAAGAGCTTCGACTTGTCGTTAAAGTAGTTCGCGATGTGGTCGGCCATCGTGGACTTGCCCGTGCCAGCCGCGCCGTAGATCAGCGCGACGCGCGACTGGCTGAACAGGAGCCTGAGCGCGTCCTTCTTGACCTCGTCGTCGATATCGCGGGGTGTCTCGTCGAGCCAGCGTTCGACAGCCGCTGTATAGCCGTCGATCCCCGATGACGCGAACTCCATGAGCTTTTCGACGATGGCGACGGTGTCGTCCTCATAGCCGCGGATGAAGACGTGGCCCTTGTCCAGTACGAGCTTGCGCTGCGTGTGCCGGTAGTAGATCTTGTCGTTGTAGGCGGAGATCAGCCCGCTGACGTCTCCGAGGTCTTGTAGATCTCTCACGGGCGTGTAGAGGATCCCGTGACGCTCCACGTTGTTCTTCACGCGCCGGGCGAGCAGCTCGTGATCCCGCCCGGCCATGTCGAGGCTCTCGACGAGGTGCCAGTACCGCGGGTTGTGCGCGGGCAGCGAGGTGCAGAAGGGCATCTGGTCGAACGGGATGCAGCCCCATTGCAGGTTCAGCCCGGAGAGCCGGCCGCAGCCTTCCCAGTTGTACTGCGGCTTCAGGACCTGGTTGTGCATCCGCAGCATGAGATACCGCAGGACGTTGTGCCCCGGAGCTACTGGCCGCACGATGCGGCGTGCCTCATCCAGCACAAGGAAGATCTGCGGCTTCGCACCGCTAGTGGTGCCCTCCGCCTTTACCGCCTGGTACCTGGCGTCGGGCATATCGACCAGGTCGAGCAGATTGCCCGAGCCCGCTGTCAGCCCTCGCATCAGGTAGAGGTACTCCGCCGAGCTGGTCCGAACGCGGGTGGTAATGCCCATGAGACGTGCGAAGTTGTCGAACTCGCACGGGCGGATCGAGACCTCCCACTCGCGGATGATCGTGATCGGCATCGACTGGCCGAGCACTTCGATCCGGTCACTCCGGAGGGTGAGCCAGGCTGCGTACTCGTCGGTCATATCGATATCGGTGAAGGCGATGATGCGGTCGAACTTGCTCACCTTGTTGACGGCCCGGTAGAAGGTGATTTCGTAGTAGATGCGCCCGCCGACGAAGAACGGGCGCGTCTTGTGGATGTAGTACCGGCTCCGCGCTCTGCCGTCAGACGGTGCCGAACGGATCGACTCGATCCTCGCAGCGATCTTCTCGTGGTATTCCCGCAGTGACGGATCGAGATCGACTGGGAACGTCTCAAGGTTCGCCAGCACGGCGGTCCCGCAGCTGTCCTTGAGCAGGCTGCGGATGCGGTGGAGGTACTCGTAGTACTTGAGCATCAGCCGCTCGGAGGCGTCCCCGTCCAGCGAGTAGTGCGAGGCACTCATCTGGATCAGCTTGTGGAACTTGCCGAGGAAATTGAACTTGGCCTTGCCCTTGACGAAGGCGAGCCCCGGCTCGATAGCCGCGAAGCTGAACTCGGCGTCGGAACGGCCCGTGTGCAGGCGTACGGCAACACCCTCTACCAGGTTCCGAAGCTGGGCGAGGACATTCTGCGAGAGCAGCGCCCGCTGATCAGGGAGCAAGTCGATGTTCTGGCAGATCACCTCATCCGCGCTTCGGATCTGCTCCTCGACCGTGCTCACCTAACGCTCACCTCCCCGCTCACACTCAGGTCCGCCAGGCATCGCAAACCTGGCCGGACACTTTTCGGTACCGCCCCGGCGATTCTGGAGACTCAGGCCGTTGCCTGTTCGGCCTCAGTAAAGACAGCGTCCTGACTGTAGTAGGCGGTCTCAAGCACGGCGGGATGTTTCCGAAGGCTTTGTAAAGGCGCGGGCGGCTGGACCGGCCGGCGTATTCCAGCTGGCAAGTTCAACCTGCTCGGCGGTCCGTCCCAGCCTGGCGGGCTTGATCAGCGCAGTCTTGAACAAGCCGTGCGAAAGGCCGCCGCGAAACACTGGTCACCACCGCAGGCCAGGGCAGTGCCGGGGCCGGCATCGGAGCCAGCCGATCCGCTGAAAGATCAGCGGCACGCCCGCGACGGCCGGCTCTTAGCCGAGGTCGGTCGCGATGTCGTGGCCCAGCTCAAGTCGCAGCGAGTTCTCCAGCCATACAATGGGGTCGCCGGGCCAAAGCTCCTACATGTAGTGCGCGTACCGGGTGGCCACGGCTTGCTCGGGCGGGCAGAATCGCAGAATCGCCTTTACCTTGTTCGCGGTGCGCAGTGTGACGGGCAGCTGCCCGTCGAGCCGGGTCTGGTTCCAGTTCATCTTGGTCAGGGCCAGGGTCTCGGCACAGGTTTCTCGGGGGCTGCGCACCGGGCGGGTCGGGCGGATGCCGATGGGCTGCGGCACATAGTGGCCGGGATACGTGGCGTAAAACTCCACGCTTCCCGTGGTGTACAGGACGAGTTCACGGCCGGACAGCCCGAGCATCGTCCCGCGCAGCGGGGGCGCCTGGTGCCCGCCGCGGAAGAGCCGGGCACCGTCGCTGGTAGTGATCCACGCCATCTCAAGCGTGTCGATCTGCCGCTCGTCCGTGCCGCCCTCGAATCCTTCGACCTCGTCGGCGGTGAAGGCCGAGCTCTTGTGCAGCACGATGCGCGCGGGCATGGTTCGGTGCTCGCGCCGGTAGGCGTCGAGGGCGCCAAGGAGAAGCTGATGGGCGTCGTCGCGATTCAGGTGCGGCTGCTTGTCGCGTCCGGTGATCCGCGCCGGGCCGCCGCGCACGATCACGCCGTCGCCGCGCTCGTTGAAGATCTGGGCGACGGCGGTGTCGAGGCTGGTGTCATCTGAGTTGCGGTAGAAGGAGACGCCGACGTAGCACGTCGTCAGGTCGGTCGGGTTGCGCAGCAGCCGCCACGGCACTCCGCCGGCCTTGTAGTACAGCGCGACGTGCAGGTTCCACGCGCGGCTGGCCTCATCCTGCCGGCCGTATCCGGCCGGAGGCGGGTATGCCTCGTCCCAGCTGCTGCGCCGGATGATCTGGATCGGCTGGCGCAGGTGCAGCAGCCGCGCCTTGAGCAGATCGTGGAAATTCGCGAAGCGGGGAAGCCCACCGGCGCTGGCCCCTGCCGGCGGGGAACTGCGCCGTGCGCGCCGCCGGCCGCGACGCGTGACGTCGGCGAGCTGCTCGGGACGGGCGATCAGCAGGACGTCGACCCGGTTCTCCTCGGCGAGGGAGATGATCTCCTCCGCGTAGGCGTCGACAGCCCGTGGCAGGGCGGACTCGGTGGGGGCATTCTCGATTGCCCATAGCGCGCTGGAGCTGATCGTCCTGGTGTTGCGGTCGCTCAGGACGAGAGTCGAGTGCAGCCCGACGTCAATGTCGCAGCCGGGGAACTCCGGGAACAGATGCGGGTACCTCTCATCCTTGGCCGGGATTGGCTCGCGGCACCGCTCAAGCCACGTTCCGAGCCCGTCCAGCTGGTCGGCCGGGCCGATCAGGCCGATGCGCACGGCGTGCGGAGCGTCAGGGGACAGCAGGTCAGCGGGTCCGTAGGTCGCGATGCCGAAGCGGGGGTCGATGTGGCGGTTCCCGCCACCGAACCCGAGCTCGGGCTCGTCGAGAACCTCAGCGTGCATGACGCGCCTTCCTCCCGGGTCCGGGGTGCCGGGTGCCGGCGCGGTCGCCCGCGCCCGGCTCGGCGGCCGGGTCTTCCTCCGGATCGTCGAGCAGCAGCAGCAGGTCCTGGGTGTCGATTCCGGCGGAGGCCAGCTCCGAGGTAACCGCGTCTTTTTCGCGCAAAGCGCACTCCTGCAGCTCATCGCCCCCGGTAGCTGGCGTCGGTCCCCACCGCTTTTCGTCGATCCCTCGTTCGACCTGAACCGTCAGCAGGTCTGCGAACTCCACCGGCTTCGCCGGGGTCAGCAGGTCTCCCGGCCCCCGCAGGAATGCGGCCCACATGCTGGTCCAGTTGGACACCGCTGCGTGGCGCTCAAGTCCTTTGATGCCGGCCAGCAGCTTGTCGGCGTTGCGGTGCTCGGTCAGGCCGTCAGAGGTGAAGCAGTAGTCAGGCTCCAGTTCGCAGAACCATGCTCCGTCCAGGCGGCGAAACCGCATCTGCAGTGCGGCGTGATGGTAGTAGCCGATCTTGCCGGGTTCGCGTTTGTCCGAGTGGGGACCGAAGACCGTGCGTCCGCGTCCGCCGGGCCGTCGGCTGATCTTCCTCGGTGATAGGTCATCCGTTGCCCGGAAGTGCATGTGCCGGCGGTCCTTGTGCCAGCGCAACTCTGGATAGGAGCCTTGCACGGTCCGGGTGAGCAGGTCTTGGAAGCGGTAGCGCGTATCGGGGTCGTCGCTGTCGGCCCACTCCGCCGTCGCGTGCTCCTCGACGTCGCCATGGCACAAGATCGAGCCGGGCTCTTCTCGCAGGTTGCCGAAGCAGTAGACCATGCCGTCGCGAAGTACCCAGCCAGATGCCCGCATCCCTCGTTCCGCGAGGGCCTCGCCCGCCGTACGGTAGTCGCCGCCGAACCGGCTGGTTGCGACGAAGAGCGAGGCTGGCATCTCATCGATTAGCAGCAGGTTCGTGGTGAGCGTCTCGGTGATCGACGAGCCCGGCTGCCTTCGGCAGGGCGAGATTCATCAGGGCCGCTGCGGCGTCCCGGTCGAATCGCTGGGGCTCCTTGTCGATGATGATGGTGCGCTTCGCGCGGGCTGCTGCATCTGGAAAGGCCGCCTTGACCTCGACCCACCAAGCCTCCTCCTGCTCGGGGTGAGAGAAGACCAGGATCACCGGGGCGTTTCCCGACAGCCACATGTCGAGGTCCCGCTGATCGCACAGATAGCGGAAGGTGTTGGCGTCCTCTCCCCTGAATGGCCTGTCCTGGGCCTTGCTCTGCACTAGCAGGGTCAGGTTCAGCACCGCACCGGTGTCGGCCTCCACTAGGTCGATGTGACCATCGATACCGTGATCGACCCGGCGCGGATGGAAGAGGTAACCCATCTGCAGGCAGCGCCGGCTGATGAGCTCGATTCCCTTCTCCCCGATCAGGGTCTGCCGCGTCATCGTCTTCCGGTCGGCCATCGCCTCATCCTCCCCGGGGTCGGCCCTGCGTTCCGGGAGACGCGGGCTTCCGCTCGGCACGATACGCGCAGGCTCCGACAAACAGGCGCACGAAGCCGTGGCCGCCCTGCGAGCCTCAGGAACGCTCCGGCACGGGGACCGCCGCCTCGATCGCCGAAGACCGCCGCGGGTCGCCGGGCCGGTGATCTCGCGACAGACAATCTCGTGGCACAGGCCGTACCAGGGCTGAACCCCCCGTGGGGAACGGCAAGGGCTGGCGGGCTTCGCCAGAGCGGAGCGCGGGCGGATGCGCTGGCGGGAATCAGGCGGGGTTGCCAGCCAAGGCACGCGATGTCATGCCGCCAGCCACAGCGTGATCGGTGCTGCTGCAATCTAGCGGCATGCCGGCCGGATGCTGGCCGCCGGCGCCCCGGCAGCTCCTGGCCGGCGCTACGCGCCCGGACGGCACCCCGGATGCGGCCCGGGCTCTCAACGCATTCTTCACCAGCCATGGCTTCGCCCTGCCCGGCGGCGAGGCCGGTGCCATGCCGCCGATCGGCGCAGCCGCTTCCTGGCCGCCATTCCCGCTGGCCTGGCCCGCGCCGTCACCGAGTTCAGCGACACTCAGCTCACCGAGCGGGATCGTGCCCGCCGGGCCGGGCGGCGCCCGCTCAGCGACACCACGCTGGAAACCGGTCCCGTCCGAGCGCGTACCCCCCGGCGCGCCTGCGGTCTCCGGCCGCCCGATGGACCGGATGCCGCATGCAAGGCCCTGCTACCTCACCGCGCGGCCCTGGCGCAATCGCGTGGACCGCCGCGCAATGGGCCGCACGATATTCGGGTAACGCGCCGCCCGGCAATGCCGCTGCCGTATCGGCGCCGCTGCCGGGCGCCGGCCTTGGCGGCCCGGAACTGCGGGCTGTCCAGCAGCGTGCCCGCCAGCTCGCTGGCCAGCCGAGCCCGTTCCTCGCCGCTGACCTATCCGGGCTCGTCCGTCGCCGGGCCTGACAGCTCGCTATCTGCCAGTTCCAGCCGCTCCAGGTACCACGCCGCGAGGTGCTCCCAGAAGTAGACGATGCCGCTCGCCGCGAACGCGATGACCCGCCCGCCAGCCTCGGGGGACAACCGCCAGTCCGGCGTTGACCGGGGACTACTCGCCAGAGCGCTACTCTCAGGGGGCAATGGAGCCGGGAATCTCGCTTGCTCCCGGAGGCTGCTGGAAGAGCGCGCGGGCTGTCTTCATGGCCTGGCCGCTGATGGGGGCCGTCCCGACCGTAGCCACGTTTTGTGGCGTCAGGTTGCCTGAGTCTCTGTCTGTGCCAGAGCGCGTTGCCGTCGCTGCTCGAAGACCGCTTCACTAGAATTGCGGAAGAAGCCGTAACGGCCGTCGGGCATTGTGCTGAAGGCGAACCCGAAGTCGCGCAGAAATCTCTGCTCGAGCACGGCGGCCTTGCGCAAGATCACTCGCCACCCCTCAACGGGCACCGGCTCAGCTGCCGACGGTATGGCAGCGTAAAGATCGATGCGTCGCTGCCATGTCGGAGCGATGTAGTCCGCCCAGTGCTCCTGGCCTGCGGCGGACAGCTGTGAGGGCGCGAGGCCAGGCTGGCCAGCGGCGAGCGGGGCGGCAATATAAGCAAGCAGCTGTCCGGTGACAGATATCTCGGCCCGGTCCACCCCTTCTGACCTGCATGGGCCTTTTTGATTGTCAAAAATGCGAGTTCGGTTGTGACAGATGGGCTGGCCCGCCAGGTGGTTCGGGCAGGGTTT
>Ga0307373_10009020_pt1 | contig 15021 bp, 18 predicted proteins | sample OX2MG_FD_202534 | JGI IMG/M metagenome (GOLD analysis project Ga0307373, IMG submission 202534) | Soil microbial communities from Risofladan, Vaasa, Finland - OX-2 | ecosystem: Environmental > Terrestrial > Soil > Coastal area > Acid sulfate soil | place: Finland: Risofladan, Vaasa | collected... | reverse complement strand
GCCGCGTTACGCCTCGTCGCCGTACCGCAAGGGTACGGCTTCCTCGGCAAGCCTTGCGGGATCGGGAAAAGAGCGCGAAACGCGGCTACGCGGTATTTTTGAGATGGGTTCTAAATAAAACACAATCATATTTATGGCGAACGATCGCAAATCAACCAAGACCGCGACGAGAGTGAAGGATGTCGTCTGCGGTAAGGATGTGGATCCGGGTTCCGCGATGTATTCGAGCACGTACGACGGGAAGACCTATTATTTCGATTCCGATGCGTGCAAAAAACGGTTCGACAAGGACCCCGAGCAATATCTGACGGCCGAATAAATATGCTCGAAACGGTTTGGGCTTCAGAACCCGCCAAAAACCCCGCGTAAAATCGCGGGTTTTTTGGCGCCTATTATTAAACAAGGGGGAACAAAAGGAATTTCGCCGACTTAAATGGAGTCCAGGAGGCGAAGTTCATTTTGTTCCCCTCCTATATCTTCCCCGTCGTTTCGACGGACATCACGTCGCCCTTCACGGCATTGATCGGGATCGCGAAGCCGATATTCTCCGCGTTCTGCGCGAGCGCGGTATTCATGCCGATAACCTCGCCGCGGAGATTGAGGAGCGGACCGCCGGAGTTGCCCGGATTGATCGCGGCGTCCGTCTGGAGGAGGTTTGTGAACGATTCCGCGTTGCCATTTTGGTCCGTCGCCGTGATTGCACGTCCCATGCCGGAGATAACGCCCGCGGAAACCGTATTCGAGAACTGGCCCAAAGCGTTTCCGATCGCAATCGCGGCCTGGCCCAGCACTACCGAATCGGAATCACCGAGCGTGACGGTCGGGAGGCCTTCGGCATCGATCTTTATAATCGCGATGTCGGCTTTCGGATCCTGCGCTACCTTGACCGCGTTGTATTTTTTTCCGTCATTCGCGAAGATCGCGTACGAGGCGGTCGGATCTTCGACGACGTGCTTGTTCGTGACGATCCAACCATCGGGGGAGACGATGAATCCGCTGCCTTCGCCGACCTTCTGCGTGGTCGTCGTGGCGCTCGCCGCGTCGCAGACGGGAAGCGGGCTGCCGAAAAATCGCTGAAGGTCCGGAGGAATTTGCGGGCAATTCTCCGCGGAAGAAACGTTTTTTGTGATCGTAATCGAAACGACGGCCGGCGAGGCGAGTTTCACCGAATTCACGATGCCCGCTTCATAGCTTGACGCGGACGGGACATACGGCGGCACGATCTCTTCCGAATATGCGAAACCCACAAAACTCGCCACGGCGATGCCCGAAGCGAATACGGCGAGGAGGATGACGGCCCACTTTTCTTTTTTCATCATCCTGTCATTCAACGCCGCTACCGATGAGGAGACGGTGATGCGGTATTTCACGCTTTGTTCAGCACCGATGATGCATACTGTGACGGTGCGGCTTCGCGTTGTCGGCCGGAAGCTGCGATATAGAAATTAACCGCCGGCGGGCAGCTTCGGTTGCCCGCCGAATTTTATGTTTTCACCGCAACAATACTTCGCCCGTAAGGGCGGGGATGGATTACGGTGGGAGAACTAAAAAAGCGTATCCTCGCTCCGGATATGGACTCATTTCTATTTTTATTGTATACTGTTACCAGGCATTTGAAGACGGTGTTTTTGAGGAGTGAATATAATGCGCCATGGCATATGCTTTTTCGCGGCAATCGCTCTGTTGTTGTCATGCGGACCGGCGCTTTCCGCGCAGAACGCGGTTCGGCTTCCTCGCACGATCCCGTGTTGCCGGGCGGAGATGCAATGGGTCATCGCCGCGGCCCGCGATACGGCGCCCGAAAGCATCAACCTCCGCGTGTTCGAGGACACTTCGCCTGCCGCGAAAGCTGTCCTTGCCGTGAACACCTACGAGCGGGCGGATGGGACGCCTCACGCTTACGATATTTATATCACCCTGAAAGCGGTGAAAGAGTTGAGCAGGAGCGAGCTTCGCGCGGTGCTCGCCCACGAGCTCGGCCATCTTGCGGATCACGATGCGCATGCGCCCGGTTCGCTCGAAAGCGAATGTGCCGCCGATCGGTTCGCCGTTCGGCTTCTTCTGAACGCGGGAGCGAATCCGCTGGCGCTCCTCGTCGCTTTGGGGAAGATGTCCCGCAACGCGGTATTTTATTCGAGGAGCGACGTCATCGAGATCAACGTCCGGATTGCGCGGATCAAAGCTTTCTTGCGGGAAAAGGGCGGCAAGCAAGCTTCGCATCGGCCCATTCATGCGAATAAGCCGGCATAAACGGAGAAGCCAGCGGATATTTCTCAATCAAGTGCCTGTCCCGATCACGATTGGAACAGGCACTTTTTAATCCGCATACCGCCTGAGCATTCTCCGATACATGCGCGCGAGGACGAAGAGGATGACGCTCGCGGCGACGATGCCGGCCGCGAGAGTCACGGTACCCGAAAAATAGCTCCAGTAATCGCCGGCGAGCCAGCCGAAACCGAGCGCGCAGAACGGTTCGATGAAGTTTCCGAGAAAATCGTAGAGGAGGAATGTCCGGAAGGGGACGGCAACGAGGCCTGCGAGAAAGTTCGTGACCGTGCTCATTGACCCCGCGAACCGCGTCGTGAAAACAGTGACCGCGGCGTCGGTGCGAAGCTCTTCACGGAGGTGATTGAAGAAACGCACGCGGTCGAACCGCAATTTTCTGATCGCGGGTTCGCCCCACCGGCGCGTGATGCCGTAATCGGTGAGGTCTCCCAGGGTATTCGCGACGGTCGCGATCGCGAGCGATGCGAAAAAATTGAAATAGCCCTGGCTCGAGAACGCTCCCACGGCGACGAGCATCGCATTCGAAGGCAGGGGCACGATGAGCGCGGAAATATAGACGATTACAAAAAGCGCCGCGTATTTATAGAGCAGCACATAAGACAGGATGAGGCCGAGTACGCCGCCGCCGTTCGTCATGGAGCGATACTGGTTGCGTTTATGAGATAGTCGCGGAGCGCGCCGTCCACCTCATTCATCACGGTGCCGATATCGAGCCGGTTGTGATCCGCGTAGCCGGAAATCGTGATATGCGGATAGCGAGGATCGGCGATCGCGAGGCGCGTCCGCAGATAGTCGGGCGGAAGGATAAAGAGGCGATTCACGTAGTCGAAGGTCATCCACGGGCGCACGAGGCCGATTTCCTCTACCGTTGGCGGGCCGTGGCCGCGCACAAAAGCAGAAAGCCAGAACTCGCGGACGTTCAGGATTCCCTGGCGCGCGAGCGACCATGAATTGCCGACAAAAAGGATGGCGAGTACCGCAAGGATTGCGATCATCGCAATAAGCGCATACTTCAGGTAGCGCAGGATCCGGTGACTCTCCGGCTTTCGGTCTTTCGGGTGAGAAGGCATAAATAGAGTATAACGCGTTTGCGTTTTCTTGGGAGCGGACATGAGTGGCACAAACGCGACGGAAGCGGCGGCCGGCACCGTCGGCGGGGAATAAAAAAGGCACGATTGATTGCATCGTGCCTGGTAATTCATCGTGACGTTCCGGCCGCCGCGGCTTGCGCGTTTTCCTCGCGCGGTATCGGTGCGAGGGTGCCGCCGCACATCTCGAAACATTCCATTTCCACGGTTTCTATTCCCTGTTGCTTTGCCGCATTTTTGCTTCTGTACATCATGGCATCGGCGCTGGCCAGGAGTTTTTCCGCGATCTCTTTCGCCGGCATTTCGTAAGGGCGATCGTGCCGTCGCATGATGCAGATCACGCCGACATCGAGCCGGGGACCGTACTCGATACCGAGCGATTTCCAGTCGTATTGTTTTGCAAGCGCCTGGAGCCGGTTGCCTACTTCGAGCGCGGATCGCGGCCCCGCCACATTCGGAAGGAAGAATGAAAATTCGTCCCCGCCGATCCGGCCGGACATGTTCCACGGATACTTTTGCTGTCTGCAGACCAGATCTCCCGCGCGGAGGCATTGCCGCAGGATGGCAGCCACCGCTTTGATCGCCGCATTGCCGGTAGAGTGCCCGTAGGTGTCGTTGATCAGCTTGAAGTAGCGCATGTCAACGAAACCGATTGCGCTCCATCCGAAACAGCGGCGGTCGGTAACGAAGAAGCGCGTGATCTCGTGCATGAGCGACCGATAATTCAGAAGCTTGGTCATCGAGTCAAAGCGCGCGGCGCTGGCCTGACGTTCCAGCCGCATGAATGTTTTATGCACGCGTATGACCATCTCCGAGAGATAGAAGCAAGTCAACCGGTGCACTTTTTCCCAGTCCGCAAGCAGTTCGGCGCGGTCGTTCGCGGAGATACCAGCCGTCTTTTCGATTTTCAGGTGTAACGTGGCAAGCGCATCTTCCAAAGTAAGCCCGTGTTTATTGAACACGCATCCCTCTCTTTAGTGTTGAAGTTGGATTTGGCCTTGGGCTGGGGCCTAAGTCCGATGTCCAATGTCCGATGTTCCGAGTGGAAAAACGGAAAGGTTGTTTCTGTTTCTGTTTCTGCGTCGCTAGAGCCCATCTTGAAAGTATGCTTCAAGAGACTGAAGATACTTAGAGACGGGTTCTGATCGGAATATTCCAAGGGCCTGGTATTTGTATACCGTATTTCCATGAATATTTCATGAAGTTGCGGCTGTGGGCGTTTTCGTAACTTATATCTCATATCTCAAATCTCAAAACTTTCTGGGTAGCGAGGTCAGTTTTGGGTTTTGAGATATGAGATATGAGATATGAGTTTCAAGATTGGTTCTACGCGATAGCCGGAGTCGGAGGAACGGTTTTAATGATATTCTCGATCTCCGCGAAGCTCACGGGCTTCGTGAGGTGGTAGTCGAAGCCGGCTTCGCGGGCTTTGGCCTTGTCGTGCTCCTGGCCGTATCCCGTGAGTGCGATAAGCGTGGCGGTGGAGCGCATATCTTCTTTCGCTATCCGCGCCACATCGTAGCCGCTCACGCCCGGGAGGCCGATATCGAGCACAATAACTTCGGGGCTGCTTTTTTTGATGAGTTCCAGAGCGCTCTCGCCGTCGTAGGCGATGGTTACTTTATAACCGCTGTATTCGAGAAGTTTGCCGAGGCCCTTGGCGGCGGATTGGTTGTCGTCGACGATGAGAATATCCCTGGCCTTTCTTTTTTTCCTGCGGTCGTTCGCGCGGAGCGAAAGCGCGGGCGCGGAAGAACGGATTGCCGCGCCGGAGGGGGCGCGATCGGCAGCCCGGCGGCGCATCGCGATCGGAAGCCGCACGATGAATTCGCTTCCCGACCCTATGCCTTCGCTTCGCGCTTCGATCGTGCCGCCGTGAAGTTCGGTAAGCTTCTTCGCGAGCGAAAGGCCGATGCCGAGGCCCCGCCCGGAATCCCGGTGGGTGCCGCTTTGCGCGAAGGTTTCAAAAATGCTTTCGAGCATGTGCGGCGCGATGCCGACGCCGGAATCATTGATGTGGAATATGGCCATGCCGTTTTCTCCTTTCGCCTCAAGGCGGATGGCGCCTCCGGGCGTCGTGTATCGCGCCGCATTTGTGATGAGATTGACGAGGATCTGCTCCACGCGCACCGGATCCGCTTCCATCCGGATGTCATGCTCGGGCAGAACGGCCGTAAGGTGGTGATTTTTCTCTTTGAGCAGTGGCTGCACGGTATCGAGCGCGTGAACGACGGCGTCCCGGAACGAGAGTGATTCTTTGTGAAGGATGAATTTTTGTTGCGAGATGCGGGAGATGTCGAGGAGGTCGTCGATGATATGCGACATATTGCGGGCGTTGCGGTCGATGATCTCGATGTATTCCTTGGCCTTGCGGTTTCGCATGCCCGTGCGGCCGATGAGCTCGAGGTAGCTGATGATCGGCATGAGAGGATTGCGCAGTTCGTGGGCGAGGATCGCGATGAACTCCGTTTTCGCCCGGTCGTCGGAACGGATTTTTTCGAGCGCGACCTCGAGATCGGCCGTGTATCGTGCGGTGGATGCCCTTGCCTTATTACGCTCTTCCATCGCCGCGGCGAGCGCGAGAAAGATGAACTGGAAGACCACAAGGGCGGTTTCGTTCGAGAGAATTCGGTCGCTTATCGTTTGCCCGGGAATGAGCGAAGGCACCCTCGCGAAGATGAGCGCGGCTATGGCGATCGCGATCGTAAGGAACATTGCGGCAGTGATATATCTTATTCTGAAGCGCAGCGCTATCCAAAGAAGCCCGAGTATGGCGATATACGAGGGCGATATCCCGTTCCATGTGGCAGAGCTCGTCCAGGTCGCGACAATGAGCATTCCGATGGTGATCGCGAAAGCGATTGCGCCTTCGACGGCAACCTTCAGTGTCGACTGCGAGGGGGGCGATCTCCATTGCAGGAGAAACGGCGTGATAATAATGACGCTGGTGAGTTCGCCGAGCCACCATGCATTCCATGCTATCGGGAGCTGTCTCGCAACGAGACTGAAGCCGAATGTGCCGATCAATGGACCGACGAGTGTCAGGGCGAGCGCCGAGACGAGCAGTGTCATGACATCGGAAAAGCGGGCGAGAGCCGGATCGAATTTTACCTTCCGAAGAATAAATGCCGCCACAAACGCTTCAAGCGTGTACCCGCACGCGAAAATGAGCGCGCCGAACGAATGATGACCGCTCAAAAACGAAGCGGTGAGGGATGCTGCCATAATTACCGGCCAGAAACCGTATCCCCATAAAATAAGAGCCGCCCAAGCGATGCCGGTCGGTAGCCAGATGAGCGCGGGAGCGCTTCCGTGGACAAAAAGATACCGGGAAAGCATGGCGGTGGCAATGTACGTCGCATAGAGCGTGGCCGCCTTTATCACTATCACCGTCTTTCGTGACAGGGCGAAATGCACGCGAAGGCCCGTCTCCTCTGTTTTCGAATCGATAATAAGGGGAAATTTCACCATGCGTCTCAAAAATGAGTGGTTTGCGGGGCGGGCGGCAAGATGGGTTTTATCTTAATGCACACTACATGAACGAATCATGAAGGCCGTTTAGCTTGGAATGGCGGCCCGTCTGCGCCCCCTATGTCATCCCGGAAAATCGCCGCAACGATTTGTCCGGGATCCATACAGTCTGTCATCCCGGATCCGCCTTTAGCGGAATCCGAGGTCCATGCCCCGTTTGTCATCCCGGAATCTCGCTCGTAGCGAGATATCCTGGATCCGTACCTTAAAAAAATACTTATATAAAGCATGGATCCCGGCTCGAGGCCGGGATGACAATCACTAATACCACAGTGGGTACGAGCCCCGCACCCGTGGTACAATTGAGAAATGTTTGGTACAGGAGGAGTCTTCAGCCCCCAAGGTCCGATTGCATCACAGGAGCGGGATTTGATTGTCACCGCCGTGCTTCTTATGCTCGCGGTCGCGATTCCGCTTTTGGCCATGCTTTATACGTTCGCCTGGAAATATCGCGCCGGAAATCCGAAAGCGGATAAAACATACGATCCCGAGCGCACGCGCGGCGTTTTTCGCGAGCTTATCTGGTGGGCGATCCCCGCGGCGGTCGTCGCGGTGATTGCGGTCATGAATTGGCAGAGTACGCATGCGCTCGATCCGTACAAAGCGATCGTCTCCGACAACAAACCCGTGACGATCCAAGTCGTGGCGCTCGAATGGAAATGGCTTTTCATCTATCCCGCTCAGGGTATCGCGACCGTGAATTTCGTCGAGTTCCCGGAGGCTACGCCCGTGCATTTCGAGTTGACCGCGGACGCTCCCATGAGCTCGTTCTGGATCCCTGAGCTTGGCAGCCAGATCTACGCCATGTCCACGATGCAGACGCAAATTGACCTCATGGCGAGCAGTACGGGGGAGTACGTCGGCAAAGATACCGAAATAAACGGCGCGGGATATGCGGGCATGACCTTCGTCGCGAAGTCCGCGTCGCAGGAAGATTTCGACGCCTGGACCGCATCCGTGAAACAGTCGCAAAATGTCCTCACGATGGACGCCTACAACGCGCTCATGGCGCCATCCCAAAACAACCCGCAGGCATTTTACTCGTCCTTCGACAAAAATCTTTACGGCACGATTTTGACGAGATATATGCCGCCCGCCACTTCGTCGGACTCCATGCCGGCGAATATGGAGGGGATGAAGATGTAGAATATACTATAAAGACTATCAACATGGCGCATTTTCTTTTCGGAAATCTTACTTGGGGCTCGCTTCCGCACTTGTGGTACACGGAAGGAGCGACGGCGAGCATCGCCCTCATGGGCATCGCGGCCGCGGCGGCTCTTACCTATTACAAGCGCTGGACGTGGCTCTGGAAGGAGTGGCTTACTTCTACCGATCCAAAAAAGATAGGCGTCATGTACATCGTCCTCGCCTCGCTCATGTTTTTCCGTGGCGGACTCGACGCGATCATGATCTGGATCCAGCAGGCGATGTCCTCGGGCGCTTCGCACGGCTATCTCGACGCCAGCCACCTCCAGCAGATTTTCACTGCGCACGGCGACATCATGGTGTTTTTCGCCACGATGGGGTTCCTCTTCGGTCTCATCAATTTGATCGTGCCGCTGCAGATCGGCGCGCGCGACCTCGCGTTCCCGTTCCTGAACTCGCTCGGTTTCTGGCTCTATGCGGCGGGCGCCGTATTCATCAATCTGTTTTTCGTCGTGGGCGGGGAATTCGCTTCGGCCGGATGGCTTTCGCTGCCGCCGCTCGCGGAGCTCCAGTACAGCCCGGGTACGGGCGTCGATTATTGGATCTGGAGCCTGCAGATCTCGGGACTCGGAACGCTTCTCGGCGGCCTCAATTTCGTCGTGACGATTTTGAAGATGCGCGTGAAGGGGATGACGCTCATGAAAATGCCGCTGTTTACCTGGACTTCCCTCTGCAGTATGGTGCTCGTGATCGCCTCGTTCCCGGTGCTTACCGCGACAACCCTGCTCCTCTGGCTCGACCGCTTTTTCGGCATGCATTTTTTCACCTCCGGCTTCGGCGGGAATCCGATGATGTACGTGAACCTCATCTGGATGTGGGGGCATCCGGAGGTGTATATTCTCGTCATTCCCTCGTTCGGGATTTTTTCGGAGATCGTCGCGACGTTTTCGGGGAAGCGCATCTACGGCTACGTTTCGATGGTCTGCGCCGCGATCTCGATCACACTGCTTTCCTTCCTCGTCTGGCTGCACCACTTTTTCACGATGGGTTCGGGCGCGGACGTGAACGCGTTCTTCGGCATCATGACGGGTATCATCGCGATTCCCACGGGCGTGCAGATGTTCAACTGGGTAATGACGATGTTCCGGGGACGGATCCGCTTCACGACCCCCATGCATTATTTTTTGGGATTCGTGAGCCTGTTTACCTTCGGCGGCATGGCGGGAGTGCTCCTCTCGATTCCCGGAGCCGATTTTGAATTGCACAACTCGCTTTTCCTCGTCGCCCATTTCCATACGATGATCGTAAGCGGCGGCCTGTTCGGCATTTTCGCCGGCATCGTGTATTGGTTCCCGAAGGTCACGGGATTCAAGCTGAACGAACGGCTCGGCATCCGCGCGTTCTGGCTCTGGCTTGCGGGATTTTTCCTTTCGTTCACGCCGCTCTATATTTTGGGGTTCATGGGCGCCACGCGCCGGCTCGACCACTACGCCGTCACGGCCGGCTACCAGCCCTACTTCATCGCGGCCGCGATCGGCATCTGTTTGATCGCGCTCGGCGCCATCACGCAGTTGTGGCAGGTCGTCGTGAGCACGAAAGAACGGAAGCAGAACCAGGATACGACGGGAGATCCGTGGGACGGCCGAACGCTCGAGTGGTCGACGCATTCGCCCGTGCCGTTTTACAGCTTCGCCGTGACGCCCGAGGTGCATTCCCGCGACGCATTTTGGGAGACTAAGATCGGTCGGAAAGAGCTTCCGCCTCCCGGGATCTCTTTAAGTCGGCGGGAAGCCATTCCTCCTTCTACTAAAAAATACGAGGACATTGAAATGTCCGCGAACACGGCGATGGGGATTTATCTCTCGGCGTTTGTGTTTCTCTTCGGGTTCGCGGCGGTGTGGCACATTATCTGGCTCATGCTCGCGGGTGTCATCGGCGCGATTGCGTGCGTGATCGTCCGCTCGTTCGACGAGCATACGGAGTATACGCTGACCGCCGCGGAGGTCGAAAAAATCGAGATGGCAAGAAAACTTCCATGAAAGAAGAAATAGCGGACGATAAATCAATTTTCGGTTTTTGGGTCTATTTGATGACCGACCTTATTCTTTTCTCCGTGCTTTTCGGCGCTTATGCGGTGCTCCGGGGGAATACGTTTGGCGGACCGGCGCCCCGGGATCTCTTCAGCCTGTCCTCGGCGCTTACAAGCACCCTCGTCCTTCTTACCTCGAGCTTCACCTGCGGGCTCGCGGCGATTGCGGCTCAGCGCGGAAAGCGCAACGGCACAATCGCCTGGCTCACGGCCACGTTCGCGCTGGGAGCTACGTTCCTCACGCTCGAACTCGCCGAATTTTCACGGTTCGTCGCCACGGGCGCGAGCTGGCAGAGGAGCGCCTTCCTCTCTTCTTTCTTTACGCTCGTGGGCACGCACGGCCTGCACATTGCCGTGGGGCTTTTGTGGATCGTTGTCGCCGTGATCCAGGTCCGCCTCCGCGGCCTCACGCCCGCCACGACTTCGAAACTCACCCGCTTCACTCTTTTCTGGCATTTCCTGGATATCGTCTGGATATTCATCTTCACCACCGTTTATCTTCTGGGAATTATATGAATGAACGCTTGACCATAAAACGCTATACGATCGGTTTCATCCTCTCGGTGCTGCTCACTGTGACGGCGTGTTTACTGATCTTCATTCACGACCAATCCGGCCATGTGATTTTCACCCATCCATTCCTCCGCGTTTCGGTCGTGGTACTTGCTCTCGCGCAATTTATCGTCCAGCTCATCTTTTTCCTGCATCTTGGGAGCGAACGGGGACCGCGCTTCAAGCTCGCGGCCTTTGCCTCGACCATCGGTATTGTTCTCATTGTCATTATCGGTTCCATCTGGATCATGAACCATCTGAACTACAACATGATGTCGTCGACGCAGCAGATGAACGCGTACATTCAGAGCCAGGACGGATTATAACGTTCGTCCGGAAGCGGTGAAGAGTTTTTTGGGCTCAACTAATGTCGTTCCCGCGAAGGCGGGAATCCACGCTCCCGGAAGTTTTTCTTAAAGCATGGATCCTCGCCTTCGCGAGGACGACACGAAAAATATGATCAAAAGCTACTACGAACTCACGAAGCCGGGACTCATTTACGGCAATATCGTCACGCTCGCCGCGGGTTTTGCGCTCGCCTTACGCGGCGGCAATTTCATTTTTTTGCTGCTCATTCCCGCTTTCCTGGGCCTCGCGCTCGTGATCGCCTCGGGCTGTGTCTTGAATAACGTCATCGATCGCGATATCGATTCAAGGATGGAGCGCACGAAAAGCCGCGCGACCGTGACCGGCGCGATCTCGAAACGCAACAGCATCATATACGGCGTTATTCTCGGCCTAGCGGGTTTCGCGATCCTTGTGTTGTATACGAACTTACTCACCGCCGGCGTCGCGCTCGCGGGATTTATCGTTTACGTCGGCATCTACAGCCCGATGAAAACCCGCAGCGCGCATGCGGCGCTCGTGGGGAGCTTTGCGGGCGCCGTGCCGCCGGTCGTGGGCTACGCGGCCGCGAGCGGCCGACTTGATGCCGGGGCGTTTATCCTGTTCGCGATGCTTGTTCTCTGGCAGATGCCGCATTTCTACGCGATTGCGATCCGCCGGCAGGAGGATTATGCCGCGGCGAAGGTTCCCGTAATGCCCGCGCGGAAGGGGATCCGCAGTACGAAAATACAGATGCTGCTCTATATAATAGCTTTCATCGCAGCCGCTTTAATGCTCCCGACATTCGGCTATGCCGGTCCCGCGTACCTCGCGCTTGCGCTTATCCTCGGCGCGGCATGGCTCGCGCTTTGCATAAGAGGATTTTGGATTTGCGACCATCGCGAACCCGGCCCGGCGCCGAGCGTATTACATACAACGATCGTTGCATTTAATACACGAAATAGCGCGTGGGCGAAACAGATGTTTTCTCTCTCGCTTGCCGTGCTTATGACGATTTGCATTGCCATCATCGTGCGGTTGTAGTATGCTCGTGCGTAGCGGATGCATGAGAACTTGATCCATGCGGAGAAGAGGAGTTATCGATGACGATACAGCATTTGATCTTGTACGCCGGGCTTGCCGTTGCGGCCATCGCGTTCGTCCGAGGCGTGTTCGCCGGCTGGAATGCGAAGAAGAAACGACGTGAAGACCACGGGTCGGTTTCGGCACATCGCAAAGCGATGATCCTTGCCTTTTACTGCATGTGGGGCTTCGTCGTGCTCATTGAATTGATTATCCGGCTTACGAGCGGTGTCGAGCGCCTCGATATGCTTTTCGCCTTGCATCTCTGTTTCGCACTGCCGTTTCTCCTCGTTTTTTTTCCTCTGACCATATGGGTTTTGAACGGCGAGAAAAGCCGGCATCATGCGAAGAGCGCATATGCTACGATCGTCTTCTTCCTTTGCACGGTCGCGACCGGCATCCCGCTTATCCACCATATCCGGTTTGTTCATTGGATCTAATCTGTTTTTCGTACGCCCTCTGTGTAAACGGGGCGTTTTTTTATTCGGCAGCTCCTTGCGCCGATTATCGCTCGAATAAAAAAATCGCCGCGAAGCGGCGGTATATCAAAGTGCGTCCTCGCGGCATTTTCAGGCAGTTTTTATTTGGTCACGGCTTGCGGATGTCCATCCAGTCGGATCTCCATTCCTTTTTCTCGTCGATCAGCGCTTTGGAAGGATACTGAGCCAACCAGTGCCCGTCTTTGTCGAGGAAGGTGATCACGTCTTTCTGCGAAACTCCCTCCGGTAGCCCGATCACCTCGCCTTTTTCGCCTATCGTGACCGGCCAGGAAGGATGGCTTTTCCGCGCCTCGATCTCTTCCGGGGTCAGCGCTTTCCGCGTTCGAATATCCACGATCTCTGCAGATCGGGCACCTTCTTTTTTCTCCGGTTGTTCCTCTGGGCCGTGCTCCAATGCTTCCGCTACGTTCTTCATGCGGTCAGTATAAGCCGCGCAATAGTTTGATGCAATGCCCGGCACCGGCCGCGCATTGACCCGATCGAAATTTACTGTTATAGTCCTCCCAGTTATTTAGAACGCGATCATTTTGGAGTTCGCAATGTCAAAGCGAAAAAGCACGGAAACGAAATTTCCCATCGGCAAGATCATCCGCAGTTGCCGCCTCGCGCGCGGCTTGTCGCAGGGAGATCTGCGTGAAGGAATACATCCGGTGGTGCTCTCGCGCATCGAAAACGGAGAAGATATTCCGTCTCTCGGAACACTCGCGAAACTTGCCGATATCATGCGAATGCATATCGCCGATTTCTTCGCGGGCACCGAAACCGCGGAGGATCTGCGTAGCGCCTTGGACGGGGCGGAGCTCACGGGCGACGAATTCCGGCTGCTTTACGAGATGAAACGGCTAGCAAGCGGGCTTTCGAAAGAAGATAAAGTGTTCGTTCTTGGCATGGTGCGCCATGCCGCGGCGCATTCTTAAGGCAGGGACGCGATGCGTCCATCCGGCAAATAAAAACGAAAAGCCGTCCGTGAAGAATTCATGGACGGCTGATTTTTTTTCTTAGCACAAACTTAATGTATCCCGTGGCATCTTTTACGAAGAACGTTAAAATTCAGGAGGATTCTATGTCGGCTATCGTACTGCCGATGAGGCCGAAAACGGAATGCGGGTCCGCGAGAAGCGGGAAACCGGAAATGGCGGTCGATTTGGCAACGCTTTCGGAGCGCCTCAACGAACTTCGATGGCGGGATATAAAGCGTCCGCTTTCGCTTGAAGAAGAAGAGGAATTCATACGGTTACGGACGGCGTATGCGTTATATACGTTTTATGCGCGCTAAAGCGTTTTTACCCTCCCCTGTTTTGCTATCGCAAAACGCGGGAGGGTCTTTTTTTTTGCGAAATGGCTCTTTTCCCGCCATCGCGCAAAGCGTGGGAATTTTTTTCTGATGTGGCGGCAACGGGTGCGTTCAAAAATTATTCCTTATTCATTCTCGGCGTATCCGCTATCATCCGACCTGCGCCGTATCGGTTGCGCCGCCGCCGTTGCCTTTTGGGTCGATATAGCCGGAGCGCCGGCTGAAACCGCGCCGTTGCCTTGCGCCGCCGGCGTGTTCGGCGATGCGGGAGCGATGGGCGCACCGCCGGAATTGCTCTGCCGTAATAAAATCCCCAGGACGACGAGCCCCGCGACAAGAAAAGCGTTGAATGCGAATAATTTGTTGTCGGTCATGGTCGGGAAGGTTTTATACTAGGCGAATCCAGGGAAGAAATCGCTCTTTATTTTAAACCTCGACACGCCCATATTGCGCAATGTTTTCCCGAATGCCTCGACCATGGTATGCGGCCCGGAGAGATAGAACGTGCGGTCGCGGTAGTCGGGGATGTATTGCGCGATGAGGCGGGCGTCGATGGCTCCCTTATACATTCCCGGCGCGGGCGCTTTTTCGTCCGTCAGCGAATAGGTGGTCGCGATGCCGAGCTCGTTCCTGGCCCGGTCAAGAATGTCGCGGTACGCGATGTCAGCCGCCGTTTTATTCGCATAGAGCAGCGTGATCGGCCGCGCCTCTTTCTTGTCCAAAAGGTATTGAAGCATACTGCGGAACGGCGTGATGCCGATGCCTCCGGCGATGAAGACCAGTTTTTTCTTCGGATCTTTCGGCAAAACGAACCCGCCTGCGAGGTGCGCGGCGGAAATTTCATCGCCGTTTTTCATGGAACCGAGCGCCCGCTTGAACGTGCTCGCTTGCGGATAAAATTTTACGCCGAGCCGTACGGTGTTTTCCGTTGGCGAAGAAGCGATCGTGAAGTAGCGGCGGTTGCCGCGGTTGTCGGGATAACGGTGCACAAGCGTCCATTCCATGTATTGGCCGGGGGCGAACGAAAACTTCCTGTCGGGGGTGAACACGAAGTCGTAAGCGTCGTGCGCCGCATTTTCGACGGCGGCGAGCGTGAGTATGTACCGCCCTTTCGGGCTTACGATG
>Ga0307373_10009019_pt1 | contig 15022 bp, 7 predicted proteins | sample OX2MG_FD_202534 | JGI IMG/M metagenome (GOLD analysis project Ga0307373, IMG submission 202534) | Soil microbial communities from Risofladan, Vaasa, Finland - OX-2 | ecosystem: Environmental > Terrestrial > Soil > Coastal area > Acid sulfate soil | place: Finland: Risofladan, Vaasa | collected... | reverse complement strand
ACCAGGATTCGAGTCCAGCAAGTCATGGAAACTGCGAATCAGCGTTCCCGCGCCGATGAGCAGCACGAGCGACAAACCCACTTCCGCGACGGCCAGAACGTTGCGCGTAAGACGGTTCTGTATGCCGCCCGTCGAACTGCGCCCGCTTTCCTTGAGCGACTCGTTCAAGTCCGTCTTCGAAAACTGAAATGCGGGTGCCATGCCAAAAATAATTCCGGTCAGAACGGCGACGCCGATGGTAAACGCCAAAACAGCAAAGTTGATGCCAATGGTATTGATGCGCGGCAATTCGCCGACGCCGCCGGCAGGGGGAAGAATCGCGGGCAAAATTCGCAGTCCGCCATACGCCAGCAGGAGTCCAACAGCTCCGCCTAAAATTCCGAGGAGCACGCTTTCGGTCAAAAGCTGGCGGATCAAGCGGGGGCGCCGCGCGCCGAGCGCGGAACGAATGGCCACTTCCTTCCGCCTGCCCGCTGCGCGGGAAAGCAGTAGACTCGCCACATTGCCGCAGGAGATCAGCAGCACCAACCCCACAGCGGCGAAAAGCAGCAGCAGCGGATCGTGCAAATGAGCGTCGAGATCGCCCTGCATGGAAACCACTCGAGTGCCCGTGCCCTGATTCGTGGCCGGGTAGGCCTGCGAGAGGCGGTGCGAGATCGTCTGCATATCCGCATTCGCGCGCGCGATGCTGACGCCGGGCTGCAGGCGCGCGAAGACGATGAGCGACGGATTGTCGCGGCGAATTTCGCTGGGCGGAAATGCCAGGGGCATCCATAGATCGTACCGGCGGCTGATGCCGAGGAGGTTGAAGCCGGCGGGAAGTATGCCAACGACCGTGTACGGCTTGTCATCAATCGTGATACTTCGATTGATTAAGCCAGGGTCAGCGCCGAAATGCCGGACCCAGATTCCGTGGCTGATAATTACCACCTGGTCGTGGCCGGGCTGCTCCTCGTCGGGGCGAAATGTCCGGCCCAAGGCGGGCTTTACGCCGAACAAATCGAAAAAGTCGGCGGAAACTTTCGCGCCCCAAAGCTGTTCGGGATTTCCGGACCCGGTGAGATTGTAGAACCAGGTTTGAAAGGCGCTGATGTGCTGGAAGACCTGATTTTGCGCGCGCCAGTCGAGAAAGTCAGCGGGCGGAGCAGTGCCGCGGAGAATCTTACGGTTGCTGTCCGTCTCCCAGACAATCACGATCTGCTGCGAATTGGGGAACGGCAAGGGCCGCAGCAGGACTGCGTCTACGATGCTGAATATCGCGGTGTTCGCGCCGATGCCCAGCGCCAATGTGACAATGGCGATGATCGCGAAGCCCGGGTTCTTACGCAGCGTGCGCGCGCCATATTGCAAATCCTGCCAAAAAGTTCCCATGATTCGCTGGTGCCGCCGTTGCGAGGGTGCCGGCTCGCACGCCGAATGTACCGCGGGCTGCGCCTGTTATATACCATTGTTAATACCGTTTCTTCAAATCCTGCAGGAAGTTCTCGTCGCCCGATCCACGGCGCAACAGAACATTCCGATAAGCGGCGTGCCGGTAACCGGCCGATATGTTCGCGGATGGAATGACGGTAACCGAAAAAGGCAAAAGCAGCGGGTCAGGCTTTGGTGGCTTGCGCGCTGCCATCTACGATCCAGCCGTCGGCGAGTTGGATGATGCGGTTGCCATAGGCGGCCCAGGCTTCATTGTGCGTGACCTGGATTATGGTGGTTCCTTCGTCGTTGAGTTTCTTGAGAAGGTCCATGATCATTTTGCCCTGGCTGGAATGCAAGCTGCCGGTTGGCTCGTCGGCGAGAATCAGCTTGGGGTTGCCGATCACGGCGCGCGCCACGGCGACAAGCTGTTGCTGCCCGCCGGAGAGCTGATTGGGAAAGAGATTTTTCTTGCCGACGATTTGAAAGCGGTCGAGAGCGTCGGCCACCATGCCTTCGCGCTCCGATTTTTTAATATCGCGATACGAAAGCGGCAGGTCGAGATTTTCGGCGACGGTGAGATTGTCTAGCAGGTGATATTGCTGGAAAACGAAGCCGATGAATTTCTTGTGCAGCTCGACGCGTTTGCGGTTGTCGAGTTTGTGAACTTCGTGGCCGGCAAAATCGAAATGGCCTTTCCACGCGCCATCGAGCATTCCGATGATGCCCATCAGCGTGGATTTGCCCGCGCCAGACGGGCCCATGACGGTGATGAATTCGCCCTCGCGAACGTCGAGGTTGATGCGGCGCAGCACCCACGTCTTTCCCGCGCCGGATTCATAAAATTTTTCGACGTCGATCATTCGGATCACGCGTCATTTCCTCCATGGTGGAAAAAAGCAGTATTTTGTACCGATTAGAACTGCCTGCTGCTATTGATTTTCAATCACCTAAATCAATTTCTAATAATCCGTTGTACCGATTAGACCTCACGGGGGCCGGCACTTTGCCCGGGCCGCGCCGCTTCTTGGAACGCAGGCCCTAACTCATCTATTTTCAGCGACTCACTTCCATCGCAGGTTCATCGTGCGTCGTGCACCGCAGGACCATGAGCTATTCATGGCGGAGCGCGACCATGGGATCAACGCGCGTGGCGCGGCGCGCCGGGATGTAGCATGCCAGCAGAGCGACGATCGTGAATAGCATTGCCACGCCGACGAAAGTGAGCGGGTCGGTCGCACTGATACCAAAAAGCAAACTCGCCATCAGCCGCGTTAGCGCGAGCGATGCGATAACACCGATGACAACGCCGGCGAGCGCGAGTTTCAATCCTTGTGCGAGGACCAAGCGCATTACCTGCGTTGGCTCCGCGCCAAGCGCCATGCGAATGCCGATTTCGTGCGTTCGCTGCGTGACGGAATATGAAATCACGGCATAGATTCCTACCACCGCCAGTACTAAACCGAGTGCGCCGAAAATTCCAAGCAGCATGGTTTGGAATCGCGGAGAGGCGTTCGTCTCGGCAAACCATTGGTCCATCGTCCGAACATGGGTGACAGGCAAATACCTGTCAATGGACCAAATTTGAGTCTCGATCGCGGGAACGAGTGATGCCGGGTTCGCCTGCGTTCGCACAATGAGTGTTTGATGGCTCCACGTGTGCGTGCTTTGAAAGGAGGGGCGGTACAATTCCGGTTTGGGCGCCGACTTTGCGTCTTCATTTCGCGTGCCTGCTACCTCACCGACGATCTCTTTCCAAACCACCGGCTCTTTCGCGTTCCAGACGCCCGCGCGGATTCGTTTGCCAATTGGATTCTGCGAACCGAAGTATTTTCGCGCGAGTGCATCGTTGATGATGCAGACGGGAAGTGCTCCAGGAGCATCAGCGTTCGTAAATTCACGACCGGCGAGAAGGGGAATGCCAAGCGTTTGAAAATATCCCGGTGTGACCTCGTTCACTTCGGCCTGCTGGCCTTGCGACCCTGGGTTTTCCGGGACCCCTTCGATTTCAAAAGTCGTCTCGCCTTCCCATCCGGAGAGCGGCGCAAAAGGCGCGTCGGCGACATGGGTTACACCCGGGATGGCGCGCACGCGCTCGACGACTTGCCGGACAAACGTAGCGGTTTGCTGGGACTTCGGAAACTGCGATGAAGGAGTATCGATCTGCATCGTGAGCAGGTGATCGGCGCGGAAGCCAAGATTCACAGCCTGAAGCCGAGCGAAGCTGCGCACCGCAAGCGTCGCCCCAATTACGAGCACCAGCGCAAGCGCAGCCTCTGCCACAACGAGCAGTTGCCGCAGCGGGTTGTTGCGCGGGCCGGAAGCGCCCGCTTGCGAGCCTGCGCTTCCTTCTTTCATTGCAGCGTTCAAATCCTGCCCCGACGCGAGAACCGCCGGCGCCAAGCCGAAGAGGATTCCGGCTACGATGGACGCGCCGAGCGTAAACCAAAGCACCCACGCGTCGACACGCAGGCTATCGATTCGTGGGGTATTCGGCGGGATCACTGTGCGCAAGGTGTCGATTCCCCAAACGGCGAGAAGCAAGCCGAAAGCGCCGCCAATCAACGCCATCAGCACGCTCTCGACGAATAATTGCCGGACGATGCGGCCGCGCGTCGCGCCTAGTGTCGCGCGAATCGCGAGTTCACGCCGCCGCGTCCAGCCGCGCGACAAAAATAAATTCCCGACGTTGGCGCAAGCGATCAACAGTACAAACCCCACGGCTCCGAACAAAATGAAGAGCGGCGTGCGCGTGTCGCCGAGCAGGTCGCTATGGACGAGCTCAGCGTGCAGACTCCACGATTTGTCTGCGTCAGGATACGTTTTGGCGAAGCGCGCGCTTATCGTGTCGAGTTCGGCCTGTGCCTGGGCAAGTGTGCGCCCGGGCGCAAGACGAGCCACAACATCTGTATTGTGATTTCCTCGTGCGGCGAGCTGCTCTTTCGTGGGAACAAGCGGAGTCCACAAATCCATACTGGTCGGGAAATCGAGCTCAGGTAGCCAAGGCATCACGCCAATGATCGTATAGGGTTTGCGATCGAGCGTGATGCTCCTCCCGACAACGTGTGGATCGCCTGCAAATTGGCTGCGCCAGAGCGAGTGGCTCAGAATCGCAACGCGATCCTGGCCGGCTTTGAGTTCCGAGGGAAGAAAGAGCCGTCCATGAAGGGGCCGAAGGCCAAGCAGCGGGAAAAACTCTTCAGATACTTGTGCAGCATTCACCTTCTGCGGGTTGCCATGGCCGGTGAGCGCCATTTCCGAAACCCATTGATACTCCGCCATCCGCGAGAAGACTGTGTTTTGCCGGCGCAGATCGGCAATGTCTGGCAGCGATGATCCCAAATTCGGAAAATCGAACATTGTGCTGCGCGACCAGAGGTTCACGAGCCGCGAGGAATCTTTGAACGGCAGCGGACGCAGAAGCACCGTATTCACGACGGAAAAAATGGCGGTGTTGGCGCCGATGCCGAGGGCCAGGGTGAGCAATGCGATGGCCGTGAAGCCGGGAGACTTGGCGAGCATCCGAATGCCGTACTTTAAGTCATTCCAGAGAGCGCTCATGCGACCTCCTATTCATGGCGAAGCGCGACCATGGGATCAACGCGCGTGGCGCGGCGCGCGGGGATGTAGCATGCCAGCCAAGCGACGAGCAGCAGCAGAATCGCCACGCCTGCAAACGTCAGCGGGTCGTACGCACTCACCCCAAAAAGCAAACTGGCCATCAGGCGCGTCAGCGCAAATGCCGCCACGATGCCGATGCCGACTCCCAGCAACGCAAGTTTCAACCCTTGTCGGAGAATCATGCGCAGCACTTGGCGCGGCTGCGCGCCCAAGGCCATGCGAATTCCGATTTCATGCGTTCGCTGGCCGGCAAGATACGAAATCACGCCGTAAATTCCCACGCAGGCGAGCAGCAGCGCCAGCACGGCGAAAGCGCTGAGAAGAATCATGGAGAGCCGACGCGCGGAAAATGAATGGGAGACAACTTCATCCATCGTTTCGACTCCGTAGACCACTTCGCGAGGATCAATCTCAGCAACCGCGCGGCGAACGGAGCCCATGACGGCGGCTGGATCGCCTTCCGTGCGCAGGACAACGGCAACAGCGTCCGCCACGAGGGGCATGAGTTTTTCAGGAAGCTGCATAAAGGGATAGTAGATCTGCGCCTCGATAGCAGATTTTGGATCGACTCCGGCTCCCCACTGCTTGACGTGGCCAACGACGCCGACAATTTCCGCTTGCACATCGAAGCCGCCAATATTGACGCGCTTGCCGATGGGATTCTGGTGAGGGAAGTACGTGCGCGCGAAAACGTCGTCGATGTCGATGACCAAGGGCGCGTGCTCGTTGTCCTGCGCGGTGACGAAGCGGCCACGCTCGAGAGTTACTCCCATGGCTTTCCGGAAACCGGCTTCGACGAGATAGCACATGGTCTGATGCATGTCGTTGTTGTTGGCGGGTTTCGGCTGGCCTTGGATCCAGAAAGGCAGAGTGGTGTCATGAATCATGGGGCGCGAGCCGAGCGTGACAGAAACGGCTTCGACGCCCGGGATGGAACGCATTTTGGCGTCGAAGCGGCGCAGACGCGCGCGCGTCTCGGCAGGCGTGGCTGTGGAGGCAGAGGGCAGTGACAAGGCAAAAGTGATGGCGTGGCTGGGATTGAATCCGGGATTGACGCGCCAAAGCGCCGCGAGACTGCGAAGCATCAGTCCAGCGCCGACAAGGAGAACGAGGGCGAGAGCGACTTCGACGGCGACGAAAACTCCTTGGACGCGATGGCGGGCGCCGCTCGAGCCGCGGCCGCTCTCTTTGAGCACTTCTTGCAAATTCACGCGCGAAGTTTTGAGCGCGGGAGCGAGGCCAAATAAGATTCCGGCGAAGAGGGAAGCGCCGAGAGTAAAGAACAAAACGCGGGAGTCGAGCGCGACGTCGCCGGCGCGCGGCAATGCGCCGGGCAGTATGTTGACGATCGCTTTGGCGCCCCCGAAGGCGAGCAAGAATCCCAGCGCTCCGCCGAGGCCGGCGAGCAGGACGCTTTCGGTGAGAAGCTGGCGAATGACGCGCGTGTGGCTGGCGCCCAGCGCGGCGCGAATCGCGAACTCGTGCGAACGGCCCATGGAGCGCGCGAGAAGAAGATTGGCGACGTTCGCGCAGGCAATCAGCAGCAGGAAACCGACGGCGGCGAGAAGCACGAGCAAAAAAGGCTGGACGTTGCCGACGATGTCTTGCTTCATGGAAACGAGAGTGATGCCGACATCTTTGTCGGCGACGGGATAGGCCGCGGCGAGATTGCTGGCCACGGCGTCCATATCGGCTTTGGCTTGCGGGAGCGTTACGCCGGGTTTGAGGCGGCCGACGGCGTGCGCGCTCATGTCAATGCTGCGGTCGCGAAAACTTGGATCGTTCCACTGGCCGATAGGCGTGTAGACGTCGCGCTGCGGACCGTAGAAAGTGAAGCTGGGGGGAATCACGCCAACGACTGTGTAGGAAGTGCCGTTCAGCGTGAGGGCCTTGCCGAGAATGCCGGGGGAAGAGCCAAATCTGCGTTTCCAGAAGCCTCCACCGAGAATCACCACAGGTGCTGCGCCGACTTGATCATCAGCGGCGCCGAAGTCGCGGCCAAGGATGGGTCTTACGCCGAGGGTGTGAAAAAAGCTGGCGGAAATCATGAAGCCGCTCAGGCGTTCGGCATGGCCCGCGCCGGTGAAGTTGTAATCCTGATTGCGGTATATGGCCATGGACGAAAAGGTTTGGTTTTCGCGCTGCCAGTCGAGGAAATTCAAATAGGTGATATAGCCCTGCGTGGCGCCCGGAGCTTTTCCGTAAACGGCGACGAGCTGGCCGGGACGCGGGTAGGCGAGTGGGTTTAGCAGCACGCCGTTGACGACGGAAAAAATGGCGGTGTTGGCGCCGATGCCGAGGGCGAGAGTGAGAATGGCGATGGCGGTGAAGCCGGGAGACTTGGCGAGCATCCGGATGCCGAACTTTAGGTCATTCGAGAGGGCGCTCATGTGACCTCCTATTCATAGCGGAGCGCGACCATAGGGTCGACGCGCGTGGCGCGGCGCGCGGGAATGTAACACGCCGCGAGCGCGACGAGCAGCAGAAGAAGCGCCGCGGAAATCATCGTGAGCGGGTCGTTGGCATGCACGTCGTACAACATGCTGGACAAATAACGCGTGACGCCGAGCGCCACGCCTACGCCAACCGCTGCACCCACAATCGCGAGCACAATCCCCTGGCCGACGACGAGCCGCAGGACATCGCGCTGCTGCGCGCCGAGAGCCATGCGAATGCCAATCTCGCGCGTGCGTCGCGAAACTTCGTAGGAAAGCAATCCGTACAGTCCGATGCACGCCAGAATCAGCGCGAGCAACCCAAAGAAACTCGACAGCCGCGCCACCAGCCGTTCCTGAAACAGCAGCCGGTCGATTTGTTGCGATTGGGTTTCCACGTCGAAGAGCGGCAAATTGCCGTCCATTCGCGCGACCACGTTGCGTATCGCCGGAAGAATGGCTTGCGGGCCGGCTGCGGTACGCAATTCGAATGACGCGCCCCCGCCCTTCTGCGGGACATACATCGTGGCGTGGATATCGCTCCGCAGGTCGCTGTATTTCGCGTCGCGCACGGCGCCAATAATTTCGTAGCCGGGACTCCCGGGGCCATTCTGGTTTGCCCCTGATTCGCCGAACAGCTTCCCGAGCGGATTTTCCTTGCCGAGATATTTTTCGACGAACGTTTGATTGACAATCACCGGAGTGGGCGCGGAGGTGGGCGTGGAGCCAGCGTTGGCAGCCGACAGTGCAAAATCGGAAGCGTTGAAGCGGCGACCGGCGAGAAACGGGATGTGCAGGGTGGCGAAGAAATCCGGTCCAACTCCGAGCATGTCCGCCTCGGATGATTGATCCTGTGGCGTGCCGGGCCAATGAAACCCGGTCATCATGAGGGAGCCGCTCAGAAGCGGCAATTGGGAGTAACTGGCGGACCTGACGCCGGGGGTTTCCGCGAGGCGGCCCCGCAAATCACGGTAGAAGCTGTCGACCTGGGCGGGCTTGTAGCCGATGAGGGTGGGATCGATGCTGAAGATCACGATATTGTGCGCGTCGAAGCCAAGATCGACGCTGCGCAGATTTTGCAGCGTGCGTACGAGCAAACCGGCACCGACGAGCACGACGACCGCCAGCGCCACTTGCGTCACCACCAGCGCGTTGCCCACGCTGAACCAACCCCTGCCCGCACGCCGCGAACCGGACGAACTTCCCTCGCCTTCCTTGAGAGCTGGTGTCAAATCGACACGAGCGCCGCGAAACGCGGGGGCGATACCGAAAAGAATTCCGGTGAGAAGCGCGACCGCGACGGTGAATCCGAGCACGCGCATATCGATGCTGGTGGCAAACCCCAGAGGCCGCGGCTGATTGCTCGATACAAACGAGACGATTGAATGCGCGCCCCAGTACGCAAAAATGATTCCCAGCGCGGCGCCGGCCACCGAGAGCATCACGCTTTCCGTCAGCAATTGCCGCACGATTCTTGCGCGTCCCGCGCCCAGCGCCAAGCGCACGGCGATTTCCTTTTGGCGCACCGCGGCGCGCGATAGCAAGAGGCCCGCGACGTTCGCGCAGGCGATCAGCAAAATAATTCCGACCGCAAGCATCAGCGCGTAGAGCGGATTCGAATAGCGCGCGCGATCTCCTGTCAGTGCGCTCTGCGCCGGCAAAAGCGTGATGGCTGGCGCGGCGGAAGGCGTGGAAAGTGTTCTCTGCGCGTTTGGCACGCGCATTTCCAACGGCGCTTGCTTGCCCCCCAGCGGCACGTTTGTTTTTCCCGGCAATTGGGGCGGTGCGTTCGCCGCCTGCTTGCTTCCCCCGGGAATACGCATGATCTGTGGCGCCTTGCCGTTTCCTCCCGCGCGCGGCCCCCCCCCCGGTTCTGGGCCCGGACCGGGAGCCGGACCACCCATCACCATCATTTGCCGCACAGCACCTCCGCCCGGGCCTCGGCCTGGTCCGCCGTTAAATATCGGCACCTGGCCGTGCAGCATTTCATTGCGGAAAGTCCCGCTCACCGTAGCTTGCGCCTGCGCGAGGGGCGTTCCCGCCTTCAAGCGCCCGACAATGGTCAACCACCAGTAGCTCACGTCATTCTGGCGCCCGTTCCAGTAACGGGAATTGGTGACGCGCTCCGCCGAGGAGAGCGGCAGCCAAACGTCGTAGTCGCTTCCCGGCGTGAGTCCGGTGAAACGCGGCTCGGCCACGCCGACAATCGTGAACGGAATATTGTTCAGCTCGATCGTGCGTCCAACCGCCGAGAGCGAGCCGCCGAAGGCGCTCTGCCAGTAACCGTAATTCAGCACGGCGACCGGCGCTGCGGACGGCGAATCGTCGCTCGGCTGGAACACACGGCCCGCGGCGGCTTTGACGCCCAGCGTGCGGAAAAAATCCCCCGAGACGAGCTGGCCGTTGATGACCGTCGCCGCACCGTTCCCGCTCAAATCGAGGCGCCCCGCGCTGGCAAAAGCGGTGACGCCGGAAAACGCATTCGCTTGCGCCACCTGCCGGAACAGCGGCTCGGAAAATGAGCAGCCCGAAGGATTCGCCGCGCCGCGCTGGAAGAATCCGGTATCAACGCAATCGCCCGAGGACATGTAGCCATGAATCCGCGGCTGTTTATGAGCGCTCCACTGCAACAGCACGAGTTGCGAAGGGTTTTTGACCGGCAGCGCGCGCAGCATCACCGAATCGATCAGGCTGAAGATGGCGGTGTTGGCGCCGATGCCGAGGGCGAGGGTGAGAATGGCGATGGCCGTGAAGCCGGGCGACTTCGCGAGCATCCGAATGCCATAACGCAAATCTTGCAGCAGCGTGTTCATCATTCACCTCGCCGCATTAGACGCGCGAACCTTCAAAATGCTTTTTCTCGCCCCGCCACCGCAGCGCCGGATGGCGGAGCGTCTCCGGTTTTCGTGCCGCGCCGCGTCTCGCGCGGAGATTTATGGCGTCTTGGCGGGCGGCGCGAATTTTGAATCGTCGACGGGCACGTTGTCCTTCACTTCCTTGATGATGTAGGACGTCGATTCTCCATTGGTGAACCATGTGGTTTTGTAGGGGACGTCGACGCCGTCGACTTTGCGGTAGTCGGCGTAATCGGCTTCGACGGGGAGAGCGCCAAATATGGTGCGTTCGCGAATCATGCGGCGAAGCAGCAGGCCGGACTGCTCATCGAAGAATAGAAATTCGATGATGCCGTCGGGGGCTTTCCCGATCATGACGTACGCCGTGGCATCGCCGATTTTCGCCTGGCCGCGGACGCGCAGGCCTTTGTAGCTCTGGAGCGCGGCGACGGGATTCACTTCCGCCTCGCGGCTCAAAACAATTTCGTGGAATCCTCTGGCGTCGCGCGTTCCGCGATCCGTGGTGATCCATGCGACGGAGCCGTCGAAGCCGCTGGTGATGGTTCCCTGAGGCGACGTGGTTACGGCGTACATTTTGTCGGGGGCTTTCTGGAAAGCGGCGATCGCGTAGGTCTGGCCATTACCGGCGGCCTCTTCGAGCTGAACGGATCGCGAAGTGATTTTGTTCAGAGCGTCTTCGCCACCGAGGGCTTGCGCGTATTTGGCGAGCACGGCATCCGCAGCGGGGAGCGGCTGGATTTGCGCGCCGGGAGCTGGGCGGATGAATTGCGGTTCGACCGCTTCCGCGGGGAGCGGCGGAACGCCCATTGGCTCGTGATGTCCCTGATGGCATGTGTAGCAACTGACTGCGGGGCGGCCGCCGAAATTATTGTTGTTGATGGCGAAAAGCATGGTCATCATGCGGCGCGCAGTGTGCTTGGGACGCTTGTCGTCGCTGGCGAAATTGCCCTTCACGTGGCAGTAACTGCATTTCACGCCGAGGGCCGTGGTGATGTAGCGCATTCCGGGGAGGAGTTGCGAAGCGGGAATGTTGTTCAGCACCTTGATATTTTTATACGCTTCGCCGGCGGTCTTAGCTTTTGGCGGCGGCTGGGATTGCGCGCCGAGTCCGACAGTGAGCGCGAGGACCGCGGCCGATGCCATCAGCGCGGGATTGAAGAGTTTGCGAAATCCCGCATGGAGCTTTTGCAAAAGATCGTGCATCACACCCTCCCGAAATCAGAATCTCGTGACCGCTCATTTTGTGAACTCTGGCCGGCCCACCCGGTAAGCGACGCCGCGCGGGCGGCTCAGGTTGCCCTGATTTTACTCGCACGCCGATTTTCCGCGCGTTTTTTCCGTCATTCGTAGCGCAGGGCGATCATGGGATCCAGACGCATCGCGCGACGTGCGGGAATATAACACGCGGCAAGAGCCACGAGCGAGAGCAACAGGGCTACGCCCAAAAATGTGAATGGGTCCGTAGGTTCCACTCCGAAAAGCAAGCTCGACATCAGACGCGTGACGGCTAACGACGCAGCGAGGCCGATGGCCACGCCGATGCCAGCCAGCCTCGCGCCTTCGCCAACGACCAAACGCAGAACATCGCGAGGTTGCGCCCCGAGGGCCATGCGAATGCCAATTTCCTGAGTGCGGCGCGTGACGGAATAGGCCACGATGCCGTAGACGCCAACGGCGGCGAGCGCCAATGCGGCTGCGGCGAACAATCCGACGAGGAGAAGCAAAAAGCGGCGATCGGCGAGCCATCCGCCGAGCTCATCCTTAAAAGTGGAAAATTTAACGGGGATAGTGGGATCGAGATCATGGAAGATGCTGCGCCCCGCCGCGACAACCGGCCCCGCCGCTCCAGCACCGTGAAGGATAATGGTGGGCGACGGATCGAAGCCGAGGCCGCGCTGGTTATAATCGCCGTAAATAATCGCGCTCGGCGGACGATCGAGACCGCGAGCGCGAACATCACCGACGATTCCGACAATCGTCATCGGTTTAAGGTTTCCGTCCATATTTCCGAAGTCAATTATCTGGCCAATAGGATCCTGATTGGGCCAGCGCTGCCGCGCCAGCGTTTCGCTGATTAACGCGACATGAGGGGCATTGATGCTGTCCTGATCGTTGAACAACCGGCCGCGGATCAGCGGAATTCCGGCTGTGCGGAAATACCCCTCGTCCGCGATGCAATAGTCGGCGTGGCCAGTCTGCTCAGGATTTTGCGCGATGCGGACGAATTCCTCGAAATTTGACGGAGGCTTCTGGCCATTCAGAATCAGGAACGTGCCGTCGGCAAGATCATCGGAGAGAGGAAGGCTGTCGGTGATGCCGGCAGACTGAACGCCCGGAATCGCGCGAAGACGACCCAGTGCATCCTGAATGAAGCGAATTTGCCGTACCACACCTGCTTGCTGCTGATCGGCCGGCGCATTGAAAACCGTTGCGGCGGGCGGAGGTGAAAACTGCAGAGTGATTAGATTCTCTTCGCGGAGGCCCGGACTGACGGAAATCAAGCGCAAGAAACTACGGCCCAGCAGTCCCGCGCCGGCAAGAATTACGAGTGTGGTGGCGATCTCGCCGATCACCAGCAATCCGCGAAGCCGCTGGCTGGCTCCCGTGCCGCTGTAGCTCCGCGATCCCGCGCTCAACGCTTCCTGAAGATTTTCCGCGCCCGCGTGCCACGCCGCGAACAGCCCAAGCGCCAGGGCAACGGCCACAGTTGAGCCGAGCGTAAACAACAATACCGATGCGTTCACGGCGATGCCTTGCTGGCGCGGCAGGTTCGCGGGAAGAATGGCGGGAAGTATTCGGACCGACCAAATGGCTATTAGAATTCCAAGGCCGCCTCCCGCCAGCGAAAGTACAAATGATTCAGCGAGGAATTGCTGGATGAGGCGGCCGCGGCTGGCTCCGAGCGCGGCGCGCACGGCCAATTCCTTGCGGCGCGCAGATGTGCGCGCGAGAAGCAATCCGGCGACGTTGGCGCACGCGACCAGAAGCAACAGTCCAACGGCTGCGAAAAGAGTCAGAAGAGCGGCGCGGACATTTCCGACCATGGCGTTGGCCAGCGGAACAACAGCAGCGTCCGAGAGGTCAACTCTTTTTCCATATCGACTTCTTATGCGGCGAGCAATCGTGTCCAAATCAGCGCGCGCCTGTTGAACGGTTACGCCGTCGCGGAGGCGGCCTAGGCCATGCCAATTGTGCGCGGTGCGGCTGGGAAGCATCGGGTCGAGTTCGCGCGGAATCCATCCGGCCACGTCTGGGGGAAAATCAAATCCGCGCGGCATCACGCCGACGACCGGATAAACCTCGCCATCCATCGATAGTCGTAAATGGGAAAGGTCGGCCGAGCCGCCGAGATACCGCTGCCAGTAGCCGTAGCTGACGATTATCGCAGGTGACCCGTGGAGATGCAGCTCGCTTGCCGTGAACGCGCGTCCACGAAAAGGCTCGACGCCGAGTGCCTTGAAGAAGTCGTGGGAAACCTCGGCAATATTGATGCGCACGGGCTCGCTGCCGCCGGAGACGGACGATGGAACGAAGTCGTACTCCGCAAGGGCTGTGAGAGTGTGGTTCTGCGCGCGAAAATCCTCGAAGTTCGAATCCGCCAAATTCATTCGGTGACCGTCGGGGGCCTGCTCCCACACGCGCACGATTTTTTGTGGATTCGGATAGGGAAGCGGGCGAAGCAGAACGGCGTCCACGACCGAGAAGATTGCCGTGGATGCGCCGATGCCGAGGGCCAGCGTGAGAATGGCGACAACCGCAAAGCCGGGATTTTTCGCGAGTGTTCGAATGGCAAAGCGAAGATCCTGGAAGAGCGTTGACATTACTGGCCTCCCAAACCGCTATCAAAATCCGCACGGCCTTCTTGCATTGATGCGAGCACACACCCAGCTGCCGGAAATCTCGTCTCTGGGAATCCGTTTCGTTCAGACAGTTTGCGTGTGCGCGCGCACCGTTTCCTCGACGATGCGTCCATCGAACAGATGGATCGAACGATCCGCGACGCTGGCGAAACGAGGATCGTGCGTGACCATGCAGATGGTCGCGCCCTCGGCGTGCAGTTGGCGCAGCAAATCCATCACCGCTTCGCTGTTCTTGGAGTCCAAGTTTCCGGTTGGTTCGTCCGCGAGGAGAATGGATGGCTGACCGACGAGCGCACGGGCGACGGCGACACGCTGCTGCTGGCCGCCGGAGAGTTGCGAAGGATAATGTTTCATGCGGTGAGCCATGCCGACGCGCTCGAGTACTTGTTGCACGCGCTGCTTGCGCTCGGCGGAAGCCATGCTGCGATAGGTGAGCGGCAGCTCGACATTCTCGAATACGGTGAGATCGCCGATCAGGTTGAACGCCTGGAAGATGAAGCCGATCTCGCGATTGCGAATGCGCGTGCGGTCGGAAAGGGAGAGGTTCGCCACGGGCTGGCCATTGAGCGTGTAATTGCCGTCCGTGGGCGAATCCAGCAAACCGAGAATCGAGAGCAGCGTGGACTTGCCGCAGCCGGACGGGCCCGCGATCGAGAGAAATTCACCGACCTTGATTTCCAGATGGACACCCGCGAGCGCGTGGGTTTCGATTTCGTCGGTAAAGAAAACCTTGGTCACGCCGTCCAGATGAATCAATGTTTGCGCCGTGCTGTTCATTCTCGCTCCTTGGCTGCAAGTGTCTAAGCCCTACTTGATGCGGATGCGGCTGTAATTGTCGTAC
>Ga0307373_10009018_pt1 | contig 15023 bp, 10 predicted proteins | sample OX2MG_FD_202534 | JGI IMG/M metagenome (GOLD analysis project Ga0307373, IMG submission 202534) | Soil microbial communities from Risofladan, Vaasa, Finland - OX-2 | ecosystem: Environmental > Terrestrial > Soil > Coastal area > Acid sulfate soil | place: Finland: Risofladan, Vaasa | collected... | reverse complement strand
TTGGACAGGCCGTCCAGTTGCGATTGCGCCGCCAGAACGGCCGCACGCCGGACGCGGGCACGATCGTATTCCTCTTCCTTCACCCTTGTGATTCCGAGCAGGCGAAGCAGCGGGCGGACCGACATCTCCCCTGTACGACGATCGTGAATGCCACCACCCCGAACGTCATCGCCAGGATCTGCGCGCGAAAGGGAAAGTCGGTGGGCAGCCCCAACGCCAGCGCCAGCGACAGCGAGCCGCGCAGCCCTCCCGCCACCATTACGTGCTGCCATCGCAAGGGGATCTTTTTCGTGATCGCGTTCGAAACCGGCGTCAGCGCATAGACCGACAGGACCCGCCCCAGCAAAACCGCGCCGAACGCCAGCAGCACCGGCTCCCAGGCGTGCAGCAACGTCCCGATGCGCACCTGCATGCCGATCAGCAGGAAAACGATTGAGTTGATCACGAACGAAACATATTCCCAGAACGACCACAGCGAAATGCGGGTATGAGGGCTCATCCCGAACCGCGCCCCGAAATTCCCGATCATCAAGCCGGTCGTCACCGTGGCGATCACGCCGGAAAGATGCAGCGATTGCGCCCCCAGGTACGAACCGTAGGCGGCAATCGTCGTCAGGGTGATTTCGATTTGCGGGTCGTCGATCTTTTCGGTGATTTTACTGATGATCCAGCCGACGATCAGGCCCAGCGTCACCCCGCCCAGCACGACGACGAAAAACTCCTCGATCCCGGTCCCGATGGTGAGCCCGCCCTTGGCCGTTCCGCCCACCAAAATCCCGAACAACACCGCCGCCGTGCCGTCGTTGAACAGGCTTTCGCCCTCGACGATCACCTCCAGCCGTTTGGGCACCGCACTGCTTCGGAAAATGGCGAGCACCGAAATCGGGTCTGTCGGCGAGACGATGGCCCCGAAAACCAGCGCGGCCGCCATCGGCAATCCCGCCGCCCAGTGAACGGCAAAGGACGTAATGAACGCGGCCACGAAAACGCCCAGGGTCGCCAGCAACAGGATGGGAACCAGATTCTCCCGCAATTGGCGCAACTGGATCTTCAGGCTGCCCTCAAAGAGCAGCGCCGGAAGAAACACCACCAGCGCCACGCTGGGCGTCAGCCAATTCGGCCGCTGGCTGATCAGCTGATCGATCAGCGGCAGATGAATCAAGCCGAGCGCCAGGCCGCCCAGAACCAGCGCCACCGTATAGGGGATTCGCAGCCGCGCCGTGATGACCGCGACCACCGAGGCCGCCAGAAGCAGCCAAATCAGGAACTCGATCGTGGAAGAAGGGGTCATAACGCCATTCCCGCCGGAAACCGGTCTGGTCGGTTGAGCGGTTCAGAATGTATCGATGTCCCGTGACGGTCGTTCCGACGAAAACGACAGGCTCGGCGCGTTGTCATTCCGATGAGCCCCGAGGGATTCGGGACGACGAGGAATCTCTCTGGTTCCTCCGAGACGTCTCCAAAAGATTCCGCCTCCCGCCATCGCCTGCGGTTAAGTCCCTTCGAGCAGGGCCACCGGCAGCGTGCGCAGCACGCTCTTGAGCGAAAGCCATTTCTTCCGCCGGGCCGATCCCGCCCGGACAGTCTCCCCCGTAAACGCATTTCGCCACTGGCGCGGCGCATCGTCGGGCAGCAGAATGGCGCTCGCGCCCCAGGTCCGCTCGCCGAGCGGCATCTGGTTCAGCTCGACGAGCCGCGTCGTGAACAGGGGCACGGCGGCGATGGCCCAGGCGCTGCCCCTTCGCCGGGCAAACGCGCAAACGTTCTCGTTTTTCTTGCCCGAGGCGCGCAGGGGAACGTAATCGCCTTCCAGAAACAGCTCGGTGTGCGCGCGGCGGAACTCGAGCGCCTTGCGCGTGAGATACAGCTTGATCCGTCCGTCCGGCCAGTGCAGGAGCATCTGTTCGGCGAGCGCCTCCGCCCCGTTGTGCTCGCCCGCCGCCAGCTCGGCCAGCATCCGCTCGCGTTTCGGGAAATCCACCGGCCGACGATTGTCCGGATCGACCAGGCTGAAATCCCACAGCTCGGAACCCTGATAAAAATCCGGAATCCCGGGAGAGACAATCTTCAGCAGGAGCTGCGAGAGGGAATTCAGGGCGCCGTGAAAGGCGATGCGCTTCTGAAACCGCGAGAAATCCTTCAGGAAGCGGTTCTCCTCCGACGTATCGAGAATCCGTTCGACGAATTCCGCCAGAGCCTCCTCGTGCTCGGGCGCGGGCGCGATCCAGCTCGTGTATACCTTGGCCTCGCGAGCCGCCTTCCGCGTGCAGGCGATCAGCCGCTCGCCCAGTCCCGCCACCTCCGCGCCCTCGAGCGGCCACGCCCCAAGCATGGTCTGGTAGAGAAACATCTCTTCGAGGGGCGCGGGTACTTCCCGCCCCGTTTTTTGCCGCTTCTTCGACCGGTTCCACCGCCGCCACCGGAACGCCCGCTCCTCCCATTCGACGGCCAGCTCGGAAAGGACGTCGATGCGCGCGCGCACGTCTTCGCTGCGCTTGGTGTCGTGCGTCGAGGTGGCGTTCAAGGTCCGCGGCCAATGCGCCAGCCGCTCCTGGTTGAACAGGTGAAAAGCGACCTGGTCGAGCGGCGGCTCGATCCGGAGTGGATCGCCGCCCACATCATTCAGCGAAATCAGGCTGTTGTGGACGTACAAGGCGGTGTCTTCGAGTCCCTTGGCCATCACCGGTCCGCTGAACTGCTGCCACTGCATGACGAACGAGAGACACTCTTGCCGCTGCTCTTCCTGATCGGCGGGAAGATCGAGCGTCAGCACGCGGGAGAGGAAATCCGCGGCATACCGGCGGAAGAAATCGTCTTTGCCCCGTTCGCGCGCGGCATCGAGAGCCCGCACGATGTAGGCCCGGTCGCGAGCCGACGCCGCGCCGCTTGCCACATAGGTCCGGTAGACCGGCAGGCAGGCCGTGACGTCGGCCAGCGCCGCGACCAGATCGGCGAGCGGCACGTCGCGGCCATAGCGATCCTGGGCCGCCAGACGCCTCAGCTTCCGGCCGAGACGGCGCAACTCCCGGCCAAAGAGCTGCTCGATCACCTTCCGGTTTCCCTGGTAGCTCACCTCGGTAAACGGCGCGGCTTCGCCGGTGAATTTCGTATAGGCCGCCTCGATCAGATCGAGCCCGTGCGCGTCGATCAGCAGCCCATTGACGGCATTCAAGAAGTCGTAGCCCGTCGTGCCGTCCACCGGCCACTCTTCGGGAAGACGCTCGCTCGCGCCCAGAACTTTTTCCACAATCACATTCGGCGCCGAATTCGCGCCGCCCGCGCGCGCCGCGCACGCCTCCGTCAACCGCTCCAGATAGGCGCGCGGATCGTAGAGGCCGTCCACGTGATCGATTCGCAAGCCGGCCACCAGGCCGTCGTCGACCAGCTTCAGGATCGTCGCGTGCCGCGCCGCAAACACCGCGGGAAGCTCGACGCGCAGTCCGACCAGGTCGCTGACGTCGAAAAAGCGGCGGTAATTGATCTGTTCGGCCGCGATTTTCCAGAAGGCGAGCCGGTAGGCCTGGGCCTGCAGCAACCGGTCGAGCCGGTCGAAGCTGGCCGAATCGCCGCGGATGCCGTTGCATTCGCCGATCGTCTCCTCCAAGCAACGCCGCAATTCCGGCTCCCCGCGGAAGAGCCGCCACAACTGCTCCCGGATCGCTTCCCGCCCGGCCCGCCGCGCCGCCGCCACGTCCGCGCCGGAGGTTTCCCGGCCGGGCAGTTGCCGGACGCGCTCGATGATTTCCTGCACGCCCAATCTTCCGGCGTGCTCCTCGGGCAGCGATTGCCGCGCCTTGGCCTGCCACCATTCCAGAATCGGCAGCGTCGTTTTCGGATCGAGCGGAAATCGCGCCTCTCCGTACAGGAACCAGAAGCCGCTTTCCTCCAGGCGCAGCGTGATCTCCTGATTTTCGAGCACGCGGCCGTAGAGATCGCCGAGCACGGGCAGCACGACCGGTTCCGAGCCGCCGTCCGGGAGCGGTTCCCAGTCGATGTCGAAAAACGAGGCGTAGGGCGAGGACCGCCCGTTCTCGAGCACGTCGGTCCACCACGGGTTCTCCGCGCTGGCTGCCATGTGGTTGGGAACGATATCGAGCAGCAGCCCCATGCCGTAGTCCTTGAGCCGCTGCACGAGCTCCTCGAATTCCCGCTCGGTGCCCAGCTCCGAATTGACCCGTTGCGGATCGATCACGTCGTAGCCGTGAGAGCTGCCCCGTCGCGCCTTGAAGCGCGGCGATGCGTAGAGTTCGCTCACGCCCAGCTCGTGCAGGTACGGCACCAGATGGCGCGCGTCGGCAAACCGGAAATTCAGGCTGAATTGGATTCGGTATGTGGCGGAAAGGGTTTTGGTCGGCGGCATCAGGGCACCAGAACCGATAGCTTGCTGCCCAGCAAACGGAACTGATCGAGCCAGTTCCGCGCGAACTCATCTCCCAGGGAGGCTTCGCTCTGAAACCGATGATAAAGCGATTGCAGGATTCCGTAGAACACATTCTGCGCTTTCCACAGACTCACTTCGAACGGCAGCATCCGGACCAGCGTCACCGCCTGATCGAGAATCTGCAGCCGCTCGAGGCTGGTGGGCTCCTCCCGCATCCAGTCCGCCAGCCGGTCCAGCTTCCGCCGGACCGAATATTCCAGCGTCGCCACGTCCAGCTGCACGCCGATATTCGCCGTCTCGTCCAGGATTTTGCGAATCTGCTCCGCGTCGAGAATCTCCGCTTCCAGGCTCCGCCGCAGCGCCGCGTTGAGCGTGAACTCGGCGGCCATCTGCAAATGCCGCGCCAGGGGAATGCCCATGCGCTTCATGAAGCGCATCAGCGAGGCATGGTTTTCGAACATCTGGCCGTAACTCGCCTCGGCCTCGGCCACCGTCGTCTCCAGGATGGAATTCAGGATTTTGCGCAACTCGTCGCGGAACAGCAGTTCGAGCGTGTACGCGCCGGCCCCGAAGCTCCGGTCCATTTCCCGCACGACTTCGGCGAAATCCCCCTCCTCGAACAGCTTCACAATCCGGTCGATCGAGCTTTCGTAGGATAGCCCGCCCTGGTAGGGGCGCACGCCCCCGCTGATGCTCTGGTCGCCCATATGGACCACGCCGAAGGTCACCTGCCCGGAATCGCCCGTAATATCGGAGGTGATCCGCGCGTGGCCCACCGCCAGACGAATCCTCCCCGCCGCGCGCGTGCGGTAGTCCTCCTGATCCACCGAGTAGCAGTAGACTTGGCTTCGCGATCCGTAATTCTCGAACAGCGAGCTGACCGCGTAATGCGCGCCCACCTTCTCGAGGTTCACCATGGCCGGCCACACCAGCTTTTCGTACACCGTCCGCCCGGTCGAAAACTGCGGCAGGTTTGAGGGCACGCGGTCGAGCCTCACGAGAAACCCGGGCTCCAAATCCTTCTGCACGGCTTCGCGCCCCAGCTGGAGGACGCGGCAGGCGTACTGCAGCACCTGCACGGTTTCCAGTCCGGACACCTCGTCGAAAAACCATCCGCAACTGGTGTACATGAGCATCGCGTGCCGCTGCAGCTCGAGCAGCTTCGCCGCCGCCACGCGCTCGCCGTCCGATAACGGATGGGTCTGGTGGCGCGAGAAAAACGCGTCGACGTTCTGGCGCGATCGGTCCAGGATCACCTCGATGTATTCATCGCGCGCCGCCCAAGGGTCCTTCAGATATTTCGCCCCGATCGACTCGAACGGGCCGGTCATCTGGTCCCGCAGCCAATCGAGCGCTTCCCGCAGCGGCTCGCGCCATTTCTGGTTCCAGTCCGGTTTCTGCCCCGAATGGCAGCCGCAGTCCCGGCGCCATCGCTCGATCCCGTGCGCGCAGCTCCAGGAAGTGTTTTCATGGATCTGCCCCTGAAGGTTCGGCGGATATTTCGCCAGGTACTCACCGTAGTTCGTCAGACGGGCGAGCTGATTCCGCTCGATGTAATGAAGCGCGTAGGACAGCGCCATGTCCCCATAGCGCTGGTGGTGCCCGTAGGTTTCCCCGTCGGTGGCGATATGCACGATCTGCGGCCAGGTCCGCGAATCCACGAAAGCTCCCAGCAGACGGTCGGCCAGATACTCGCCCTTTTGCAAAATTCCCTCGAACGCCACGGCATGGGAAATCGGTCCGTCGTAGAAAAACAGAGCGATCGAGCGCCCGTCGGGCAGCACGAGCTGATAGGGGAGCGAGGGATCGATGCTGCCCCCTTTCACTTCCCGCCACGCCCGTTTGCCGAATGGCCGCACCCGCCGCGCCTGATGCGGCGAGAGGACGGTGAACTGGATCGCGTGGCTCGCCAGCACCGACAGCGTTTCCAGGTCCACCGCCGTTTCCGGCAGCCACATCCCCTCCGGCCGCCGCCCGAAGCGCCGTTCGAAATCCCGGATGCCCCATATCACCTGGGTTTGCTTGTCTCGGGAATTGGCGAGCGGCAGGATCATGTGGTTGTACGCCTGCGCCAGCGCCGATCCATGGCCGGAAAAGTTCCTGCGGCTTTCGCGGTCGGCCGCCAGAATGGCCTGGTAGGTATCCGCGGCTTTCTCTTCGAGCCAGGAAAGCAGCGTCGGGCCGAAATTGAAGCTGATCTTCGAATAGTTGTTGACGATCCTCTCGATGTGGCCGCTTGCGTCCAGAATCCGCGATGCGGAATTCGGGGCATAGCACTCCGCCATGATCCGCTCGTTCCAGTTGTGATAGGGATAGGCGGAGTCCTGCATCTCGACAGCTTCGAGCCACGGACTCTCCCGCGGCGGCTGGTAAAAATGACCGTGAATGCAGATATAGCGCTCCAAATCTTCCCCCTCAGCCAGACTCGCCCTTTCGATAAACCACGACCGAACGCGGCGCCACTTCCAACCCGACGCGCTCCTCGCCCGCCAGCCGCTCCGGGGCCTTGCCGCCGCTCCCGAGCCACCGCTCTTCGCTCGAATCGAGCGCCTTCCGCCAGGATCCGGAAGAAAGCGTCACCGGCAAGCGGGCCGCGCGGTCGCCGAAACAAAGCGCAACCATTGCTTCGCTCTCGCCGCATCTTCGCAAAATTACAAGCGCCTTTTCTTCTTCATGGGCGATGGCCTGCAAATTTTTCCCTCCGCGGGCGCCCAGAGCCGGCGTCCGGTTCCGCAAGCCGATCAATTCCCGGTGAAACTCGCCAAGGGTATTGTGCCGCCCCTTCGCGCGCAATTCCCAAGCGAGCTTCGAGCGCAGGAACGTGGATTCCGCTTGCGGATCGGGAGGCTCGCCGCCCCAGCCGAATGCGGCGAAATCCTCTTTTCGCCCGCGCCGCACCGCCTCGATCAGCTCGCGGTCGCCGTGGCTTACGAAATAGAGGAACGGCGCCGTTTCCCCATACTCCTCTCCCATGAAGAGCAGCGGCAAAAAGGGGCTGAGCAAAACCGCCCCCGCGGCCAGCTTCGCGTCCTCGAACGATGCGAGGCTCGCCAGGCGCTCGCCCAGCATCCGGTTGCCTGTCTGGTCGTGATTTTGCGCGAAAACGACGAACCGCCGCGCCGGGATGTCTCGGGCCGAATTTCCGTGCCTCCTTCGCCGGAACGTCGAATATTGCCCCGAATAGACGAAATGGTCGGTAAACGCCCCGGTCAAATCCGCCAGGCGTCCGAAATCGGCGTAGTAGCCGTTGCGCTCACCGGTGATGAGTGCGTGCACGGCGTGGTGAAAATCGTCGCTCCAGACCCCGTCCAGGCCCAGCCCGCCCCGCTCGCGCTCGCGAACCAGCCGAGCGTCGTTCCGGTCGCTTTCGGCAATCACCCAGACGCGCCGACCCAGCTCCCGGGCCCGCTCGTGCACCCGCTCGGCCAGTTCTTCCAGGAACGGCCGCGCCGACCGGTCGACGATCGCATGCACGGCGTCGAGCCGCAACGCGTCGATGTGGAACTCCGTGATCCAGGCGAGCGCGTTCCCGATGAAATACCGGCGGACTTCATCGCTTTCCGGGCCGTCGAAATTGATCGCCTCTCCCCAGGGCGTCCGGTAGCGGCGCGTGAAGTAGGGGCCGAAATCGGCCAGGTAGTTCCCCTCCGGGCCGAGGTGGTTGTAAACAACGTCCAGAGCGACCGCCAGTCCCCGGGCGTGGCAGGCATCGACCAGGCGCTTCAAACCGAGCGGCCCTCCATAGCTGTCCTGGGCCGCGTAGGGATACACGCCGTCGTAGCCCCAGTTGCGCGTGCCGGGAAACTGCCCGACCGGCATCAGTTCCACCGCCGTCACGCCCAGCGCCTTGAGCTCGTCCAAGCGTCCGACGATCGCCTCGAATGTCCCTTCGGGCGTAAACGCGCCGACGTGAATCTCGTAGAGCAGATACTCGTCGAGCGGCAACCCCTTCCAGGCGCCATCGCTCCACTCGAAACCCTCATCGACCACCATCGATGGGCCGTGGACCCCGCGCGGCTGCCAGCGCGAGGCCGGATCGGCGCGGTCGGTTTCCCCGTCCAGGCGGAAGAAATAGAGGCTGCCCGCCTCCACCCCCTCGGCCATCGCATGATGGTAGCCGCGCTCGCCGGCCCGCATTTCGATCCTTCTCTCTGCCGGCTCGACCAGATGCACTTCCACCCGCTCGGCCCGCGGCGCCCATACCAGAAATTCCGTGCGGCCATCGCCAAGCCGCCGGCAACCGAGCTGCGCCTTTTTCACCGCGTCCATGAAGTAGTCCCTCACCGCGCGAATTTCGCCGGCAGTTTCAAGAATGGCAAACGCATGCGCTCCCGCCACGTTCTTTCGATTGTATCGGTCGATTCCGGTTCGACAAACCCCGCGCGAGAAAAAGAACCGTTCGGTGTTCGGCCGGCGGCAGCGGCCGGGCGGCTTGGTGCTAAACTCTGCGCGTTATGCGGGAACCGCGCAAGTGGCGAGGAAACCGTTGAACGGCAGGTCGGCCACTTCGCCGGCGCGCTGGCGCAAACTGGCCCTTCTGCCCCTGATTGCCGCCACGTTTTTCATCGTCTCCGGCGGACCCTACGGCACCGAGGACATTATTCAAGGCGCCGGCTACGGCGGCGCTCTGCTGATCCTGCTGCTGGTGCCGCTGGTTTGGAGCCTGCCGACGGCGATGATGGTCTCCGAGCTGTCCACGGCCCTGCCCGAGGAGGGCGGTTTCTACGTCTGGGTCACGCGGGCCATGGGCCCCTTCTGGGGATTTCAGGAAGCCTGGCTGACCATGGTGGGCAGCGTCTTCGACATGGCCCTTTATCCCACCCTCTTCGTCTTCTACATCTCCCACTTCTTCCCCGCTCTCTCGGCCGGCCATTGGCCCACCATTCTCGGCCTCGGCATGATTCTGATATGCACGGTGTGGAACGTCTGGGGCGCGCGCGCCGTCGGGATCAGCTCGATTTTCCTGGGGGTCGTGCTGCTCGGACCGTTTGTCGTGCTCGTCGTCCTGGCCCTGGCCCATTCCGCGCCGGCCGCCGGCCTGGCCCGGCACGCGCCCCCGGGCCGCGCCGATTGGATGGGCAGCATTCTGATCGCCATGTGGAACCTGATGGGCTGGGACAATCCCTCGACCTTCGCCGCCGAAGTCGAAAATCCCCGCCGCTCCTACCCGCTCACCATGGCGGTTTCGCTGGTGATGATCGCCCTCGTCTATCTGACGCCCATCGCCGCCGTCGCCCGCTCCGGCATCGATCCCGCCTCCTGGACGACGGGCGGCTGGGTCGATCTGGGCCGTCGTTTCTGAGGCGAATGGCTGGCCGCGGCCATCGCGACCGGCGGCGTGATTGGGGCGTGCGCAACGTTCAACGCGCTTATGTTGTCTCTTTCCCGCATTCCGCTCGTCATGACCGAAGACGGCTATTTGCCCCGCATTTTCGCCCGCCGCAACAAACGCACCGGCATGCCCTGGGTCGCCATCGCGGCCTGCGCCGTCGGTTGGGCGTTCGCGTTCGGATTGGGATTCGTCGCTCTGGCGGTGATGGACGTGCTTCTCTCGGGTCTGAGTGTGCTGTTGGAATTTGCCGCGCTGGTGGCCCTGCGCCTGCGCGAGCCGAAGTTGCCGCGGCCGTTTCGCGTGCCGGGCGGCCTCGCCGGGGCCGTCGCTGTCTGCGTTACGCCGACCCTGCTCATCGGTCTGGCCTTCGTGCGAAACGCCACGCAGCCCGCCGGCCCGTTCAACGCCTTGACACTCGATATGCTCCTGATCGCCGCCGGCCCGGCGATCTACGCGGCGAGCCGTTTCTATCGTCGCCGCGTCCCGGCTCTTCCCTCCGCCATTCGCTGACTGCATCGCGCCCGGCAGCGGCGAGCGCGCCATTCACCACCCTAGAAATTCGCCCCAATCCCCGCGGTAATCGTCAGATTGTTGTTGTGCGCCGGCGTGGTCGTTGTCGTAATCGTTCCCCCGGGCCCGATCACCGTCACGGTGGTCGCCGACCCGGCCGGAATCCGGCTCACGTAGAAATCGATCACGCCCAGATTTGCGTTGAGCCACGAATTCAGCTTGAACGCCAGCGTCGACGTGGTATCGAAGCGGAACTGGCCTGCGCTCGAAAGATTCGGATAGAAATTCAGCGAGTGGTCGAACCGGATCTCGCCGTTGAATTGGATCCCGGCCTGTTCGCCCAGGAGCGCTTCGCCGTACTGCTCGGCCGGCGAGTGGATAAATTTCTGATTTTCAAACGTCGCGCCGGCCAGCAGGCTGATCTTCAGGCGCTTTCCCGCCGTCAGATCGCGCCCGTACCCTCCGCCGTAGGTCTGGCGCAGGGACAGGCTTTGCGACTGGATATGATCGGCCTCGCCGAGCACGAAGAGAAAATTGTGCGGCCGAAAGAAATAATCCTGCCGCAGCGCCGTGCTCAGGCTGTTGGACTTCACCTCCACCCCTCCGCTTTTGGCGTTGGCAAAGAGCATGTTGAAGGTGTAGTTCGTGCGCCAGCGCTCGCTTATGCCGCCGGAACCCATCTGTCGCCGCACGGCATTCACCCCGACGCTCAACGTGCGGGATTGCTGATCGCCCTGCTGCAGGCTGTAGCCAAACGTCGTGCCACCCTTCCAGCCGCGCCACGGCTTGGCGGACGTCTCGGCCTTGACCTGGCGATACGCCGCCGCCGGAATGATCTCCCGCAGGTTTTCCGAAGCGATGGTTCGCCCGGCGCCCCCTGCTTCGACCGTCCAGACCCCGTTCTCGAGCCACGCCCCCTTGCCGGAGATCTTTTTCCCGCCGGCCACAATCGCCACGACCGGCTCCTCGATCATGAGCGATTTCACCTTGCCCACGGGAATCGAAACCATTCCGACCATGTTCGATTGGAAGGCGATTTTGTCCCCCTTCACGCTCACCCATTTCCCCGTCAAACGATCGCCGCCCGTGAACTCAACCACTTGCGCCCGCGCCCCGAGCGCCGCCAGGAGGGTAAAAAGCAGATACCAGCCGAAGAACTTTGCCATGAAAAACCTCGCCAATTGGGTTGATCTTCACAGACAACCACGAAGCGGCCGGCCCCTGCAAACCGAGCGGCGCGGACACTTTCGGCCGGGCCGCCATCGCCTGCGCCATGCCGGTGCAAGCCGATGGGTGCCCGAAGCAACGGGGACAAGAGCTAGGGTGAGCTGAATACGATGGTAATCAATTGGATTTGCGGCAATTTGGTTCCGGTTGACTGGCAGGTTCGCGGTCGATATCTCCAGCGGCGGATGGCGTTAATCGCGGCGTATGTCAAAACGGGCGTCGGGGAATTCACCGGCCACATTCCGCGAGCTATTCCGTCGGTGCCCACCTCCGCGTATAGCTTCACGATTCCGGAGATCCCGGCTCTCTGGGCCTCTGGCGGATATCCCGGTGGAACCATCTTTTCCACTTGCGCCGCCTCGACCTTGTCGCAGGCGGCCTCCGAGGGCGTCTGTTTGGCTCCCTTCACCGGCAAAAAGAGCCGCAAATCCGGTTTTTCCTCCTCGGCGAGCTGCACGACGCGAATCTCGATGAACGGATTTTCGCCCCTACGCCCCACTTCCATGAGCCGCGGAAAGCTTTTCGTTCCAAACGGCGCATATTCCGAGTAGCGAAACGCCATGTTCCACCGGCTATCCACCACTCTCGTCAGGTTCCCGCTGAGCAAATCGAAGCAATAACGCAGCACGTCGGCAGAGATCGTCGCCGTCACGCACGCCTCGCCGGTCGCCGCCGACGTTTGCGGACCGCTGAGCTGTTGTCCTCCCGCGTGCCGCAGCCAGTTCCAAATGTTCACCGCCCGCCCGGTGAGAAATACGGGGAACGGCAGGTAGTTCGCCGTGCTCTTCGTCCACAGCTTCATTTCACTTGAGATTTCGATGTTGTGGTAGCCGGGAAGCGTTATCTCCTGGTGCCACCAGCCGGCCGGAGTCCGGATCAAAACCAGTTTGCCTTCTTCGGGTTGCCCCCCGCCGGGCTCGACTCGAATCCGCGCCTCCAAGCGAAAGGCCGGCGCCCCTTTTGCCTCGATGTTGCTGGCGTCCAGGCCCTTGGTCACCAGAGCCGCGGCCGCCGAATTGCTGGGGTTGCGCGCCCAAGCGGGCATCCCCGCGCTCGCCATCAGCCACGCGGCCGCCGCCAACGCAAATGCCGCCCGCTTCAACGCTTTCCCCGTCGCCATCACTTCCGCCATTCCAAATCCGCAATATTGAATCGGTGATCTAGGATTTGAAATTTCAAATCCGCAATTCGCGATCCCGCTTCTGTCCCCGTTGCTCCTACGATCCAGTTTACGCCTCGCCGCCCTCGGCGCGCTGTCATTCGGAGGAGCGAAACGGCAAGGGATCTCCCTAGTGTAGTGCGTCCAACGCTTCTTTACATTTGGCGGCCTTTTTCAGGATGCGTTCGACCGGGGCACTCCAGACGAAGACGCGTGGGGTTTGGTTATGATTTCTGATGTAGTCGTCGATGGCCTGGGTCAGCTCCTGCACGTTGTGGAAGGAGGCGCGGCGCAGGCACGGTTGGGTGAGATTGCCAAACCAGCGTTCGACCAACTTGAGCCAGGAACAAGCCGTAGGAGTAAAGTGCAGGTGGAAGCGCGGGTGGCGGCGCAACCAACGCTCGACAGCAGGATGCTTGTGAGTGGCGTAAGTATCGACGATCAGGTGCAAGTCCATTTCGCTGGGCGTTTCGAGGTCGACGCGCTTGAGGAAGCGGGTGAACTCCTGATGCCGGTGCTGCGGCATGCAGTCCCCGATGACGGCGCCGTCGAGCGTCGAGAGAGCCGCGAACAAGGTCGTGGTGCCGTGGCGCGTGTAGTCGTGCGTCATCGTGCCGCAGCGGCAGACCCGGCTGGGTTCGGTCGAGGGCCTGAATTTGGCTCTTTTCATCCACGCACAGCACCAGCGCCCGATCGGGCGGGTTGAGATAAAGGCCCACGACATCGATGAGCTTTTCCACGAACCGGGGATCGCGACTGACCTTGCAGGTCGAGATACGGTGCGGCCGCAAGCTGTGCTGCCTCCAAATGCGCCGCACCGTCGCTTCGCTGACGCCTTGCGCTTTGGCCATCGACCGGGTACTCCAGTGTGTAGCGTTAGGCGGTTGGCTGTGCAGTGCGGCTTCCACAATCGCCGCCCTCTTCCGGTCGCTGATGGCGGGGATGCGGCCGGGACGAGGGGCGTCCTTCTCCAAACCGGCGGTGCGCAGGGCCAGAAACCGCCCACGCCAGAGTTGCACCGTAGGTCGCGAGACATGCACGCGGCGGGCAATCTCCTGGTTCTCGACTCCGTCGGCGGCCAACAGGATGATCTGTGCCCGCTGAACGAGGCGCTGCGGCTGACTTCTGGCTCTGGCCCAAGTTTGCAAGGTGGCACGTTCCTGAACGGAAAGCAGGATCGGTTCGGCTCTCCGGCTCATGCCGGGCAGGATACCCAAGGGCAGGCAACAAGTACATATATATGTGACGCACTACACTAGATTTGCCCGCAAATTCTTCTGTAAACCGGAGGCTTAATGGAACTGAGACAACTTCGGTATTTCATCGCCTTATCCGAAGAGTTGCATTTCACCCGGGCCGCGGAACGGCTGCACTTCAGCCAACCTCCCCTAACCAGACAGATCCGGCAACTCGAGGAAGAATTGGGAGTAGAACTGCTGCACAGAACCAGTCGGAGGGTTGAACTTACGGATGCGGGTCGCGCGTTTGCAAACGAAGCACGTCAGATTATGGCGCGAGTGGCGCACGCCGCGGACTTGGCGGCACAAGCAAACCGCGGACTGGTGGGGCATTTAGTCCTGGGATACACCCCGGCGAGAACCAACATCGTTGCAAGGGCCGTAAAGACGTTCACGAACCTATATCCCCATGTGCGGATTTCGTTGCGTGACGTGATAGGACACAATATCCAACTCATCCGCGATGGCCGCGTCGACGTTGGATTCATTGCGCTGCCTAACAATACAGCGGGGCTCGTGGTCGAAACCCTCCTTCATGAACAATTCGTCGTTGCCATGCCTGCAAAACATCCCTTGGCGCTGCGCCGATCCATTTCGATACGCGAACTAGCCGGGGAGCCGAACCTTCTGTTCCCGCGACATGTGAATCCGTTTGGCTATGACATGGTGCTTGGGCTCTGCCAGAAATACAAAATGACCCTGAATATCGTGCTTGAAATAGAGAATTTGCATATGCGCATGGAACTCGTCACGGCCGGATTCGGCCTAGCTGTGGTTTGCGATTCTGCTGCCCAACCACTTCACGGCAACGGCGTGATTTTTCGCCGGCTACAAAATTCGCCCACGGTAGAGTGTGGAATAGCATACAGCCCCGAAAACCGATCCCATGCATTACAGTTGTTCACCGATTGCGTTAAGCAGAAGTTTCTCTCCACGTGAGCCAACTGGAAAAGCTGAACGCCAACCACAGGTCTAATCCCATTGGCCCGCCGCCTCCATTTGACGATTCCGGCCTCGGCACGGAGGCGTCGTGTCAATCTGCGTTCATACCCTAGCAGCCCGTGGTGAAAGTCGGGCACGAAAGATTTCTTGGATTTGTAGCGTGATGTCACTTGTATGTGCAAGGGATCTCCGTAGAATGCTCATCGAGAGTTCAGGAGCAGACTCGATGGCGAT
>Ga0307373_10009017_pt1 | contig 15025 bp, 13 predicted proteins | sample OX2MG_FD_202534 | JGI IMG/M metagenome (GOLD analysis project Ga0307373, IMG submission 202534) | Soil microbial communities from Risofladan, Vaasa, Finland - OX-2 | ecosystem: Environmental > Terrestrial > Soil > Coastal area > Acid sulfate soil | place: Finland: Risofladan, Vaasa | collected... | reverse complement strand
CCTGCCCGCTCAGTATCTCCCGGATATCATTGCAGATGGTTTTATACAGCATGGCCAGGCCGAATTCGCAGTTGGTGGATTTGAGATAATCCTGGATATCATTTTTCTGGATATCCGAACAAGGCAGGAGGAATTTTTCATGATCCCGGTGTTTGCCGATCACGTCAAGCAGGCTCTGGGTGATGCCATCCGCTCCGTAAAAGACCTTCCGCTTGCGGTACAGGATGAATTTCTGGAGGTATAGCGCCACGGACTCCGTGATACAGAAATACTTGCAGTCCTGGGATATCTTGATTTTCATTTCTTCGCAGATACGGAAAAAATGATCGACTGAATGCCGGCTGGTGAAAATCACCGCGGTGAACCCGGAAATATCAATGCGCTGCCTGCGGAATTCCCTGGAACTGACCCCCTCTACCCGGACAAAGGGAAAAAAATCGAGCCGGATATTGAATTTCTTGGCCAGGTCGAAATAAGGAGATTTCTCACCATCTGGTCTGGGTTGGGAAATTAATATAGATTGGATCTTCTTGTCCTGAACCTTCCGATTCTGCCCGGCTTTATCCATAATTAGCGATTACTGATAAGTGAAAAAATCCAGCCCTGCTAGGCATTGCCGTTTAACCAAACCAGTACCACTTTGCCCACAATCAGCACAGGTACTATTTCGAAGGCGCAAAGGTACAAAAAAAAATGGAACCGGCTAAAAGAAATATGTGATTTGATCAGATGATAAGCCCTAAAATAGCGGTATACAATAAATAACGAAATAATTATAATTGAAATGTAATACCCGGCACTGGCCAATTGCGGGCTGCAGAAAGCCAGGATGACCAGGAATGGCACCAGCACAATCCCCAGCACTTTATTAATCAGGTATAGAATATAAATGTATCCATCGGTAAGATCGCTGGCTCCGAACAGCCAGCCGCTCAGCCTCAGTACGAAATATTTGATAAAATATATGGTGCCGATCAACGCCACAAAGGAGGGTATCAGCAGATAGATATTATAGTTGGTGATAAACCCGGAGTTCCTGAGCAGCAGGAAAAGATAAAGTCCCAGGCTGATGGAAAAAAATATGTTCAGCAGCAGGGCAGGAAATGGGGTTTGGGATAACTGATCCCTGAGCTGTCGCTGGCTGAGGGTGGGATTGGCAAATGCCCGGAACAGATCTGAAAAATACTTATAAAAAATGATCCGAATGATTGCCAGCAAAAGCAAAACCAGGAATATCAGCCAAAACAAGGTGTTACGCGGCTGGTATTGGCGGATATTATCCAGATCATATTGTCCCTGCCGGCCTGCCCTGAAAAACAGGTTGCCTTGCAAGACATGTTTTACGTACCGGTCATATCCCCCCTGGGCAGCCCCCCCCGGAAACTGTTTCAGGATTTTTAACTCCCCTGTCCTGGAAAAGGCTGTTGGGCCCCTTGTGGAAAGGCGATTTACCATAAGGGAATGGTTCTGCCTGTCCAATTGCGGTCCCGGGAGGACGCCAAGACATAACAATACCAAAATCCGGAATGTCAACACAAAATGGAAATTGCAGGCAAAATTACGAAGGGTTCAGAAAAAATTCATATACCCGAAATGGATCTTTGACTCATTGAGATGGAAAGCCTGTCCGCCGCTCCGCCCCACCGCATAACTGATATTAAATATGCCACTTTTAGTCTGAAAGGCGAGTCCGGCACCCAGGCCTGTGGGAAAATCCATGGTATTCCCATAAAGATAGCTTAAGTGCACATAAGCATTGTCACTGAACAGGAAAAAATAGGAATTCAGGCCCAGTAAATACCGGTATTCCAGGGTGAGGACTGCATACTGGGAGGCATAGATGCTTTGTTCATCAAAACCACGCAGCAACGCATATCCCCCGATCTGGAAAAGCTCATTCAACAGCAGGTTGCGGCCAGTCAGGGCACCGCCGTTAAGGGCGGTCTCCAGGACACTCCTTCCTCCCAGTGGAAAATATTTGGCTACGCGGACCAGGATTTTTGCCTGGTAGGATTTCAGGGTCAGGGAATCATAAAGGGAACCATAATTAAAGGGCACTGAGCCTGTGTCGCTTGCGGTGAGCTGCAGGATACTGTTGTTTTTATCAATAATCTTTGTTCCGAGTCCGACGGAAATATTGGCCTCAATTCCCCTGGTGGGATTAAGTCGATAGTCGGTATGGCTCATGACATACTGTATGCCGAATAGGGTATTGGAAATATCCAGCTGCGGAGGCAGCTGGTGGGTTTCCTTAATGGCCAGGGTGTCCACGGACAACAGTTCACTCCGGGTCTGTTGCACATAAAATTTAAAATAATCCGTAGCGCTGAGCTGATAGAGCAGTCCGGCCTCCTCGTGGATATTGAGATAACTGGAATCTTTCCTGAACAGATCAAAGGAGAGACTGATACCAAACGGGGTATTGAACAGGAAGGGATATTGGAATCCCAGATCCAACTGGGGAGACTTATACTGGAGCTGCTGCCAGTTCAGGGAGATGGCTTCCCCATGGCCAAAAGCATTTTGCAGGTTCAGCCTGGCCTGACCGGTAAGCAAAAGCCGCCCCGTTGCCTGGCTGTTGGGCAGAAATCCGATCAAAAAGTCAAACTGATTGGATTTCCGGATGTCCAGGTAAAGGTTCAGTCTGGCCTTGGTGCCCGTGAAGTATATTTCCCAGGGTTTTCCTTCCTTCAGGAAGCTAAGTTCTGCAATATGCTGGCTGATTGCCTGCAACCTGGATTCATCATACGGGCTGCCCTGGTGTATGCCAAGGTAATTTTCTGCGAACTCATGGGAAATCCGGGCGTTGCCTTTAATGGCCACGCTGTCAATGGTGAAGAGAAAGCCCTTATCCAGGATCAGTTCTGCGTACACCCCCCCCTCCCTGATCCGGATATTGCCGAGTTTCACCCTTGCAAAGGGATATCCATTGTTTTCACAATACTGAAGGATCTTCCCGAACGTTGAAGCGACCTGATCATAATCCAGCAAACGACCATTGAAGAATTTTTCATTGAACCCAGACCCTGCCAGCAACCCCGGTGGAAGGTCTCCGCGGCTCAGCGTGGCCCAGCGATAAATGTTTCCGGTATATAACACGATCCGGGCAAAATCCGGTTCAATCCGTATGCTGTCCAGGGATGCAGCCAGGTATCCTTTTTTAACCAGTTGCTGCTGAAGATGACTGAGGTATTCCAGGCATTCCCCCTGACTGGAAAATGACCCGGGAATGGAAAGCTTCCCGATCTGCAGGCTGTCGCCTGCAGCAGGAATAACTTTCAGGACATAGACCTGCGCGGTGCAGGGCAGGGATGCAGCATAAAGCAGCAGCAAGATGAATAACGAAAACCGGGTATAAGGTGCCCTATTGGTCATGATCAGCCTGCTGCAGTCCCCAATTTCCACATAATTGGTCAATTCCGGCCAGATTATTCCTGCTGAAGTTTTCCCATTTCCGGATTTTAATCCATGAAATGGGTAATTTCATCATAAAGTAATTCCCTGCACCAGATGCCCAAAAAAACCACTCTACTGATCCGGGGTGTCCCCTTTGTCCTGCAAAAGATACAACCTGCCCTGCTGGGACTGATGGATGGATCGGTATCCACCCTGGCCCCCATTTTTGCTGCAGCCGGTTTGACCCATCAGTCTCACAAGGCTTTTTTAGTCGGAGTTGCCGCTGCAGTCGGTGCAGGAATAAGCATGGGCTTTGCGGAAGCCCTTTCGGATGACGGGAAGGTCACCGGAAGGGGGGATCCTTTGTCCAGGGGGATAATCACGGGCATAGGGACTTCCATTGGAGGAATGCTGCATACCCTGCCTTTTTTGATTACTGATTTAACAATTGCCCTGAGGATCGCCTATATCGTGGTCATCTGCGAACTGGCGGGAATCGCCTTTATCCGTTATAAGTTCATGAAATCTCCTCCGGGAAAAACCGTTATTCAGATCATCATTGGAGGAGGCATTGTTTTTATCATTGGTATATTGCTGGGAAAACTGGGAGCCGGTTAATGCTTTTCCGGCAATCCGAAAAATACCATTTGCCGAATTAATCTGTCTTGGGCAGGAGTCTGCCATCCCTTAGCCGGGGAATACCGGACGCATTAAACGGTGGTTAATCCATCAAAGGCTGAACCCGGAACTTTTACTTTCCCCATGTCAGGTATCTATATCCATATCCCCTTTTGCCGGCAGGCCTGCCATTACTGTAATTTCCATTTTTCCACTTCCCTTGCTTCCGAAAAGGAAATGATCCGGGCCATCATCACAGAAGCCGGGATGCAAAGGGATTATCTGAAAGGTGAAATGGTGAAGACCCTGTATTTCGGCGGGGGAACCCCATCCCTGATCGAAACTGCTGATCTTGTCCTGATACTGCAATCCATCAGGGAACAGTTTTCATTCATCTCAGACCCGGAAATTACCCTGGAAGCCAACCCGGATGACCTCTCCCTCCATAAGATCAGGGAACTCCAGTCAGCAGGGATCAACCGGCTCAGCATCGGAATCCAGAGTTTTTCAGACCAGGACCTGGTCCGGTTGAACAGATCCCATAACGGATCACAGGCGAAAGATGCCCTTCGCCTGGCTATGGAAAATGGGTTCACCAACCTTTCCGCAGACCTGATCTATGGTATCCCCGGATTGTCAGACCAGGGCTGGGAGCATAATGTCCGGTCGGTACTGGATTCAGGAATAACGCACCTGTCCTGCTATGCCCTCACCCAGGAACCAGCTACTGCCATGGACCACCAGATCCGCAAAGGGCGCTTTCCAGCCCTGGATGCCACTCAGGCTGCCAGGCAGTTCGAACTGCTCGACCCCTGGCTGGAAAATGCAGGGTATGAGCATTATGAAATTTCCAACTTTGCCATACCCGGTCATCGGGCCCTGCATAACAGCAATTATTGGAAGGGGGTGCCCTACCTGGGCCTGGGGCCTTCCGCTCATTCCTTCAATGGGTTTTCCCGGCAATGGAACCCGGCCAATAACCAGCAATATCTTTCCGGTATCCGGGAAGGCAAATGTCCTTTTGAACTGGAAATCCTTACTCCTGACCAGCAGTTCAATGAATATATCCTGGTATCATTGCGCACCATGGAAGGATGTGATCTCGACCTGATCGCCAGCAGGTGGAGTAAAGCCACCCAACAAAACCTTTGGGAAAAAAGCAGGATATACCTCGGGAATGGTTCTATGCAGCAGGAAGGCAGGATGCTTAAGCTGACCAAATCCGGATGGCTTTTTGCGGACCGGATTTCAGCAGCGCTGTTCCATTGATATCAGGGAGCAGGTTTACGGTGATGACCCCCATTCCGTAACCAATCCACCAGATCGCCCAGCATCAGGATACCGGTCAGCAGGAGGATAAAAAATCCACCCAGGATGGAAAAAGGCAGCGGCATAGGTATTCTTTCTTCTTACAAATTACGAAATAACCAGGAGAATAACTAGCGGTGCAGGTATTTTTTCAGGGCGGTCTTGGCGGTAGCCACAAGCTGATCACCATTGCAGAAACCCTGACCCGAGTAGATCAGTTTGCCGGTGGAATCCACGAACAGGTAAAACGGATAGGAGGGTACTCCGTACAGCCTGGCTAGCTGCCTCCCCTCCCCCTTTTCTGCATTCATCCGGTAATTGACAAAATGGGCATTAAAAAAATCGCCGGTGGACTGCTCAGAAAACACTTCCTGGTCCATTAGTTTGCAGGGTCTGCACCAATCGGTATACACATCAGCGAATATGATCCTGTGTTGCCTGCGGGCAATAACCTGCACCGCAGGCCAGGATAAATCAGTAAACCGGATTCCCTGCTGTCCGCTGGCCTGCCCCATGGTAATCACCAATATGCAGGTTAAACAGGTTCCTGTTTTTTTCAACCCCTTTGTCATCTCAGGTTTATATCAACATCTTTTCAATCCGGCCAAATGCATCAAATGGAGAAAGCTGCTCATAAAGTATGCTGTAAATGTTTTCGGCCATAGGCACCTGTAAACCGGCAGCCTGGCTGATTTCATGGATACACCTGGCTGCATAATACCCTTCTGCCACCATATTCATCTCCATCTGCGCAGCCCGAACTGTATATCCCTTGCCGATCATGGTGCCGAAACTGCGGTTACGGCTGTATGGAGAATAACAGGTGACCAGCAAATCCCCCAGGTAAGCACCTGCAAAGGGATTCCGGTTTTCATAAATATGGTTTTCGCTTCGGTTCACCGCATCATTGAAAGCCGTCATTTCCCCGGCACAGTTGGCAATATAGACAGACAGGAAATTATCTCCATATCCCAGGCTATGGGCAATGCCGGCCCCTATTGCATAAATATTTTTCAGGACGGCCCCATATTGTGCGCCCCAGATATCATCATTCACCACTGTTTTCAGATAGCGGGTGATAAACCGTTTTGCTATGCTTCTGGCTGTGGGATAATCCTTGCCGGAGAAAGTGATATAGGTTAGCTTCTGGGCAGCCACTTCCTCGGCATGACATGGTCCCATAATGGTAAAATAACTGGTCAGCGGAAACTGAAAATGGCGCAGCAGATACTCATTCAACAGGATATTTTCCCCGGGTATGATCCCCTTGATTGCACTGATCACAGATTTATCCCCGAAAATCTGGCGGGGAAGGGGTTCCAGCACTTCCCTGATAAAGGCCGAGGGAATGCAGAAAATCACCCAGTCAGAATTCAGGATCACTTCGGTAGCATTGGAGGACAGTATGATGTTTTTCAGGTCAAAGCGGACACTGCTCAGATAGGAAGGATTATACTTCCGTAAATGCATACTCCTGATATCGGCTTCCTTGCGCATCCACCAGTTGATGCGAAAATGATTATCCGTAAGGATCTTGGCCAGGGCAGTTGCCCAACTGCCACTTCCGACCAGGCCTACCCTGTATCTCACATTGGACCTCATGGTAGTAAAAGTACGAAAACCACCGGAGTGCTCCCGGCAGGCAGACTATTTAGTCGCCATGAACAGCTGCGACTGCGGAACCACGCTCACCTTGCTTCCGTTTTGCAGTGTTTTGGATATTGCGGTATAGGGAGCCGTCACCACTTTATCGCCCCTGATCAAGCCAGAATCGATTTCTATGTTGTTGTCATCCTGGATGCCGGTTTTTACCATTTCCATCCTGACTGTTCCAGATTTCCGGATGACAAAAACCACTTCCTGCTGCTTGAAGGAAGACTGGGAAGTATCAGCAACCAGCGCAGGAGTTCCGGATTTATTGCCGTTCATGGTTCCGGTGGTATCCCTGGTCGTTACCGCATTGATGGGAACAGCTATAACATGTTTGTGGGTTTCGGTCTGGATATCCACACTGGCGCTCATGCCAGGCCTGAAAGGAAAATGCCTGGGATGCCTGGGATCAATCAGGTCTGCATACGAGGATTTCAGGATACGGATATGCACCGTATAATTGGTGACCTGATCAGCGGAAGAGTTGGTCGTCGTGGTGCTGGAAGAGGAGCTGAGCGAGCCGGAACTGGTCGCAATCCGGGTCACCACCCCGATGAAGTTCCGGTCATTATAGGCATCAACCTGTATATTGGCCGTATCCCCGTAGTTGACTTTCGGGATATCATTTTCCCCCACATCCACCCGGACCTCCATGGTATCCATATTGGCGATGGTCATCATCTCCGTGCCCGCCATCTGTGCCGTACCAACCACCCTTTCCCCATTTTTCACCAGTAGGCTGGATATATATCCGCTCATGGGCGCATAAATGGTCGTTCGTCCCAGGGTTTCTTCTGCCTGGGACAAGGTAGCCTGCGAACTGGCAACCCCATACTGGCCGCTGCGGATCTGGTCCTGGGCCGCGTCGTAACTTGCCAGGGCGGACTGGTAATCGCTCTGGGCCTGTTCATATTCCACCTGGGAAATGATCTTCTGGCCCACCAGCTGCTGATCGCGGGCAAATATGGCCTTGGTCTGGTCCAGCTTGGCCTTGAATCCCGCCAGTGAAGCCTGTGCATTGGCCAGCTGAGCCTGCATCTGGCTCACATTGGCCAGGGATTGTTCCCGGATAGAATTGTAAATATCCGCATAGATTTTTGCGATGACCTGTCCCCGGGTCACTGAATCTCCCTCCAGGACCGGCAGGCTGATGATCTGACCGGAAACATCCGGGCTCACTTTCACTTCGATTTCAGGATATATCTTGCCGCTGGCCGAGACTGTTTCAGTAATATCCTTGTATTCCGCAGCCTCGGCGGTTACTTTTATAGATTGCGGCTGACCGATTACTCCCTTGCTTTTCAATATCAGCAGCAGAAATATCAGCAGCAGGATGCCTACTAACAGATAAATGATCGTTTTTCTTTTCATAAAGTCCCGGGGTGATCTGTGTTTAATGCTGCTTTTACCTTTTAGAGGGTAAGCTGCAGGTTTTTATAAAATTCCAGCAATTTCACTTTAAAAATATAAGTGTATTTGGCGGTAAGCAAATTGGTTTTGGCGGCAAACAGGTTATTCTGGGTGGTCAGATAATCCACAGAATTGATCAGTCCCAGATTATATCTTTTGGTGGCAAAGTCAAAGGCAATCTGGGAATCTTCCAGTGTTTTCATGGCTGCATGGAAGTTCTCCAGGGATCCCTTGGCATCCGCATAGGCTTGAAAGATGTTCTGCTTGAGGGTAAGCCGGTCCTGCTCAAAGGTCAGCTGATCATTCAGCAGGTTGATATGGGCTCTCTGCACATTGGTTCGGATTTGCCAGCCGTTCAGGATGGGAATATTGAGTGCCAGCCCGAAGTCCTGCCGGAAATTATCCCCCATCTGAGTGGTCAGGGGTGTTTTTGAATAGGTGGGAACCAGGACCTGCTGGCTATAGGAATTCACCGTATAGTTGGTATTGTTGATCGAGACGGTCCCGATAGGCATGGCCGGATAGGTGATAAGCGACTCGGATGGTCTGAGGTACTGGCTGGAATAGCTGGTGGCCATTCCCCCAAATAAGGAAAGGCTCGGAAAGTATGCGCCTCTGGCTGCTTTCAGGGACTTGGATGCTGATTTGACAATAAAGGAATCCTCTGCCATCTGGGGCTGGTTATTCAGGGCTTCCTGATAGATCAGGTCCGGATTTTCCTGGGTCAGGTCCAGCAGGGGGATTTCATCAATGTTCTGCGGAGCCTCCACATCGAAGGGAGTGCTGAAATTCAGGTTCAGCAGGGCTTTCATCTGAAGGATGGAAATGATCAGGGTGTTTCTGGCCCCGATCAGGGTCGCGCTGTCCCTGGCTTGCTGGGCTTCCAGGTCAGCCTGGTTGCTTTCAGGAAGATAACCCGACTGGACCTGCTTGGTGGTATTGTTCAGTTCCGAAGTGGACAACTGCACCTGCTGCTCGTCTGCCTGCACCTGTTCCTTATTGGCCAGGATCTGCAGATAGGCAGTGGCTACGTTGAGGGAAACATCATTTTTCAGCTTTTCCAGGGCGGAATTGCTGGCTGCGGCTGCATACCTGTTGGCTGCAATGGTGTTGATCTGCTGGAACCAGGTAAACAGATTGAGACCCATGTTCAGTCCGATGCTGGAAAAAGCCAGTTTGGAAGTCACGAAAGTATTGGTGGTAGGGTCAATGGATCTGCCGAAATTATATCCATATTCCGGGGTGGCAGAAAGGGTAGGCAGACGGGAAAGCCTGCTCTGCTGCAGGGTGAGTCTGGCCATCCGGACCTGAAGGGCGGACTGCTTGATCTGGATATTATGGTCCCTGGCATATTGAATACACCGTTCCAGGGTCCAAATGTCCTGAGCCTGAAGGGATCCGCAGACCAGAAATATTAGGCCAAGTAGATAAATAACAGGCCGGGAATGATTCATCATCGAAGCAAAAATAGGAAATAAGCCTTACCAGGGATGCTTATACATTGATCAGTGGTAAAATTTCAGCTTATTTTCAGGTATTTCCCCATAGTATCCGACATTTAACAAAAGTTTACAGTTTACCCGGACTACGGCGGTTTTAAAGTATGCTTTTTGAATTCCGCTACCTTTACCTCCCATAATTAATGTCATGGAAACGGATTTCCTGGTGATTGGTTCCGGTATTGCAGGACTGACCTATGCCCTGAAGACAGCCCTCCGCTGCCCCGACAGGAAGGTCATGGTGATCACCAAGACCATCGAGGATGAAACCAATACCAAGTATGCCCAGGGCGGGGTGGCCGTGGTGAATGACCAGGAAAACGACAGCTTTGAAAAACATATCGAAGACACCCTGATCGCCGGGGATGGCCTTTGCAATGCGCGAACCGTCGAAGTAGTGGTCAAAGAAGGGCCGGGACGGGTGAGGGAAATCATATCCTGGGGAGCTCATTTCGATAAAACCGAAGAAGGAGATTTTTCACTGGGCAGGGAAGGAGGTCATTCCGTCTTCAGGGTCATGCATCATAAGGATGTGACCGGCCTGGAGATCGAAAGGGCTTTGCTGGCCATGATACACCGCCAGCCAAATATTGAACTGATCACCCATTGTTTTGTCGTGGATCTGCTGACCCAGCATCATCTGGGTTACCTGGTCACCAAATCTACCCCGGATATCACCTGTTACGGGGTATACGTACTAAACCTGAGCACGGGCCGGATCGAGAAAGTGGTTTCGCGGATCACCCTGCTGGCCACTGGCGGCAATGGCCAGACTTACCGGGCCACCACCAATCCCAGGATTGCTACCGGGGATGGAGTGGCCATGGCCTACCGGGCCAAGGGAAGGATTGAGAATATGGAATTCATCCAGTTCCATCCAACCGCCTTGTATCAGCCCGGGGTGAGCCCCAATTTCCTGATCTCTGAAGCAGTCCGCGGAGATGGGGCCCTGTTGAGAAACGCCCGGGGAGATGAATTCATGGACCGGTACGATCCCCGGCTTTCCCTGGCTCCCCGGGATATTGTAGCCCGGGCCATCGACAGCGAGATGAAGATTGCAGGGACAGAGTTTGTTTACCTGGATTGCCGGCAAATGGATGCCACCAGATTCAGGGCACATTTTCCGAATATCTATGAAAAATGCAATAGCCTTGGGTTCGATATTTCCAGGGATATGATTCCGGTCACCCCTGCTGCGCATTATAGTTGTGGCGGCATCAAGACCGACCTGCAAGGCAGGACTTCCATCCGAAACCTGTTTGCCTGCGGGGAATGTGCATCCACCGGGCTTCACGGCGCCAACCGCCTGGCCTCCAACTCCCTGCTCGAAGCCATGGTATTCGGTCACCGCTGCCATGAGCAAGCTGTGATAGAGGTCACCGGGGCTCCGCTCATGGAAGGTATACCGGACTGGAATGCCAGGGGAACCACAGCTCCTACGGAAATGATCCTGATCACCCAGAGCCTGAAGGAACTCCAGCAGGTCATGAGTGATTATGTCGGAATTGTCCGCACGATAACCAGGCTGAACAGGGCTATGAGGCGATTGGATCTCCTGCATGAGGAAACCGAGGAACTATACCAGAATACCATCCTGTCTCCCCAGCTGCTGGAACTGAGAAACCTGATCACGGTGGGTTACCTGATCGTAAAAGGGGCTTCTTTCCGCAAAGAAAGCCGGGGGCTTCATTTCAATACCGATTACCCTTTCAAAAGCAGTCTGGTGCAGAATATCGTCCTTTGATCGTTGAAATATACCTGGATGCCAAAAGATAAAACCGGCGATTGCCAGTGGCCCGCCAATGATCCGCTCATGATCCGCTATCATGATCTGGAATGGGGTATACCCAACCATGATGACCGCATGCTTTTTGAATACCTGGTGCTGGATGCCTTCCAGGCAGGGCTGAGTTGGAAGACCATCCTCCATAAACGGGAGAACTTTCGCCGGGCATTTGATCAGTTTGACCCCGAAAAAATAACCCGGTATAAAGAAAAGAAGATCAACCTGCTTTTGGCGGATGCCGGAATAATCCGAAACCGGCTCAAGATCAGGGGAACAGTGAAAAATGCCGGGGAGTTTCTGCGGCTGCAGCAGGAATATGGAAGCTTTGACCGGTACATCTGGCAGTTCACCGGCTTTAAAACGATCTGCAAAGGCCGCCGGTCCATGAAGGATATTGACTCCAGTTCTCCGGAGTCAGATGCCATGAGCAGGGCATTGCGTAAAGAGGGATTTACCTTCGTGGGATCAACGATCTGTTATGCATTCATGCAGGCTTCAGGAATGATCAATGACCACCTTGTCACCTGTCACCGTTACCCCGCTTGCAGCCAATCAGTTCAACACCGCTGATTCGCCGGACAGGGTAATGCCCGGGGTCAGTTTTAAACGATTAAACCCACCGGTCACATTTCGGAGATTATGAATTCCGGATTTTTTCAGGATAGAGCAGGCTATCATGCTTCTGTAGCCGCTCTGACAGTGAACGTACAGATTCCGGTGTGACCAGGATTGGGCAATCTGATTGCCCTGATGGAATTCCCCCAAACTGACATTCAGCGCTCCGGCCACATGGCCAACGGCAAATTCAGTCGGTCTGCGCACATCCAGCACCATCAAATGAGGATCGTAAGGCAGGTCCATGGCCAGTTCATCCGGATCCACACTCAGGACCATATCGGTTTTTTCTCCCGCAAGTTTCCAGGTGTCAAAACTACCTTTCAGGTAACCGGCCACCTGGTCAATGCCTACACGGGATAGGCGGATAATGCTTTCCTCCTCCAGGCCGGGGGCGGTGATCAGGATAACCGGGCGGTCAAAAGGGACCAGGACACCGGCCCATTCGGCAAAGCGTCCGTTAAGCCCTATTTGCAGGGCACCGGGAATGAATCCTTCCCCAAAAATTTCCCCGGGGCGGGTATCCAGGATTATTGCGCCGGAATCCCGGTAACTTTTAAATGATGCGGTATCCAGGGGGACTTTGCTACGGGTCAATACCGCATCCAAATTATCATATCCCTGCCGGTTGATGCGGGCATTTAGCGGAAAATACTGTGGGGGAGCACTGAGTCCTTCGGTTACCTGGCGAATGAATTCCTCCCGGTCTGCAATCAGCATGGCATAATTTCCCAGTTTCTGGAAACCGATGGTGCTGCTGGTTTCCGGACCGATTTGTTTGCCGCAGGAAGATCCCTGCCCGTGTGCAGGGTATACGATCACTTCATCGGGAAGCAGTTTAAGCTTCTGCAGGGAATTAAAAAGCATTCCGGCCAGTTCCTCCTTTCCCAGATTTCCGCTGAACAGGTCCGGGCGTCCCACATCTCCCACAAAAAGGGTGTCCCCGGTGAACAGGCAATGCGGATGACCTCCCTCATCCCTCAGTAAATAACAGCTTGATTCCAGGGTATGACCTGGGGTATGCAAGACCTCGAGAGAGATTTTACCAATCTGGAACTGCTCCCCGTCCCTGGCCAGGTGTATGGGGAAAGCTGTTTCGGTACCGGGACCATAAATCACCGGAGCCCCTGTTTTTGCAGCCATATCCAGATGACCGGAAATGAAATCTGCATGAAAATGCGTTTCGAAAATGAATTTGATGCGGTCCCGGCGTTCCCTGGCCAGATCCAGATAACGGTCTATATCCCTCAGCGGGTCAACAACCGCCGCTTCACCACCGGATTCTATATAATAAGCTGCTTCAGACAGGCATCCGGTATAGAACTGTTTGATGAACATCTTGTTGCTTTTTGCACAAATCTAATAAATCTTGAATGTCCATGTATATCCATCTGCTGGCCCTTGTTTAATCGGGGTAAGGGAGGATTAAATCCATTCTTTGGTCAAAGGTATGGCGGTTCTTTCACTGGCATAAATTATAACGGGCAGCATATGTTGATATGCTGCCCGTCATTCCTGGAATTTATAGCCATTACCCCACCAGTTCCTCCACGAATTTAGCCACTTCGGCTATCCGCTGGGTATTGATGGTGTAATGAATGAACTTGCCGTCCCGCTCCGTCACTACAATGCCAGCCCTTCTCAAAATGGCGAGATGCTGGGAAGCCACTGATTGTTCCAGTCGCAGTTTGACATAAATTTCTGTAACGGTCATCCGTTTATGGTCTTCCAGGAGTTTGATCATCTGCTGACGCAACTTGTGATTGATTGCGCGTAATACCATGGCTGCCTTCTTAACGGCAATGTAATCCAACCTGATTTGCTCTTTTTCGCTACTGCCCCTGCTAATTACCAGCGTGTTCGAAGAAGTTGGAATGAGTGTTTTTTCCATTTTGCATAAAATTTAACAGTTATAGATAACGTATTCACAATGAACTACGACAAACAATGAAATCAAGCTTGGAATGCTTATAAAGGGGTTTGTGTTACAAAAATATCCCATTTGAGTTAAATTAAAAAAAAAATTATGTCTGGTGGTAAAATTCCTGCCAGGAAAAGAAGAAAAAATGAATGGGGTATCCTTGTAAATCAATTGAATTTCAATGAATTATTAATATTAAGGCCGATGGAACGCTTTGAGATAAAAAGGTTCAAAATAAGCCAGGTTCTGAAACAACCCTTTCCGGAATTCTTCCCAGGCAAGCTGGGCCAGGCTGTCCGGGCCTATCGGTGTTTGCCGGAAAACGGCCCGGGAGGATGGATTGAACAGGATCTGTCCTTTCTGGGCTCCGTCCCCTGAAAAGCAAACCGTATGGCTGGCAAGAAGTGTCGAGAAGCTGTCCGCAGCAAGAATCATGGGCCCCGGATGAATGATCTCATTCAGCGCTGCATCATAAACGGCTGTGTACACTTCGGCTCGCCGGGCATCCATCATGGGACAATACATCCAGTCAGGATGGCTCTCGCCGGTTATCATCTCGCGCCCCAGCACTTTCAGTGAACTGATGGCAATCAGCGGAAGGTTCCAGGCATAACACAACCCTTTTGCCGTGGATGATCCAATGCGTAATCCGGTATAGGAACCAGGGCCCGCGCTGATGGCCACTGCCGATAGCCGGGTAGCCTGTATGTCGGATTCCTGCATCAGCCGGTGGATACCCCCAGGAAGAAAAGCAGCATGGTTTCTTTCCCCGGTGCTTTCCAACCTGCTGATCACCTGCCCGTCACCAGACAAGGATATCCG
>Ga0307373_10009016_pt1 | contig 15026 bp, 16 predicted proteins | sample OX2MG_FD_202534 | JGI IMG/M metagenome (GOLD analysis project Ga0307373, IMG submission 202534) | Soil microbial communities from Risofladan, Vaasa, Finland - OX-2 | ecosystem: Environmental > Terrestrial > Soil > Coastal area > Acid sulfate soil | place: Finland: Risofladan, Vaasa | collected... | reverse complement strand
TCCGCTCATCTGCCTCCGCGCGTTTTCTAGGTATGCGGAATACTCCGACATCGATCTCCTCTCCCCGCTCAGGCTCATCGAAGGCACCCACATCGAGACCTGGTCGAGGAGCTCCTGCGCGTCCTTCATCTTCGCCAGGCAGGCGCCCATCAACTCTTCTAGCTCCTCTGTCCCCACCTGCACGCCCTCGAGTCTCAAGATGAGAGACTCGCGCCCGATGAAGGTGGTCGTCAGGAGGAAGGAGGAGCCGAGCATGTAGATTGCCTCAAGGTGCGATGGGTCGTTGGTCAGCGACGTCTGGAAGCCGCCGCTCCCGGGGCGCGAGAGGAGCGTGAGGAGGACGATGAAGATGGTCGGAATGACCACCGCGACCACCAGCGGCGCAAGCACGAGCTTCACCCTCCCGGTCATCTCCCTGGACCTCTCGAACCTCTCGGTGAAGGTGCGGGCGAGGCCCCCGATCGACGTAGCAGCGATGAGGACGACGCCGAGGACCACCATTGGAATCAGCAGGACCCCTGAGTTGCTCGACAGCCAGGTGGAGACCGGAAGGGCGGAATGCGAGAGGTAGTTCGCCGGCAGCCCTGTGAGAAGGACGTTGAGCCCTGGCAGCGGTGGACGCAGGTTCTGAGCGAGGATCGTGAGTTGCCCGAAGATTATCGGCGCGGTGGCGCCGCTGGTGGTCGTGAAGTAGAGGGCGTTCTCCAAGAGGAGAAATGGCGCGAGGAGGAAGATGAATGTGGCCGCGATGGCCTCGAGGCTCGCGAAGCCGCCGAAGGTGAGGGCGGCCGCGGCGACGAGGGGAATCGAGACGAAGTAGGCGGGAGTCAGCATGAGCGCGACGGCAAGGACGGCGAGGGCCATGGAGCTGATCTCGACACGTTTGGTCATGAAGGGGATCAGGGGGACCGCCAAGGCCACGAGGACTGCGACGCCGACTCCGGCCGACAGGAGCTGGAAGAAGCCGAAGCCGATCATCTGCCAGAGGACGGAGAAGTAGACCAGGAGGTACAGTGTCGCGACCGAGATTCCCCTGTTCCTGAGCGAGAGCGCGCCAAGTCCCAAGCCGACAAGGATCGGGAGGATGGGCGGGGCGGGAATGAAGGGGACGACCGCCAGGTAGACGGAGGACGCGACGGCGATAATCAGGGCTGAGGTGTACGCAGTGACCTTTGCCCTCGACCTGCTGTCAACCCGCTCCATCAGGCCTCCCTTTCTTTCGCGTTTTGTGCCGCCCTCGTCTCTTCGAACTTGGCTATCATGTCGTCGAGGCTACCCAGTCCCTGCTCCAGGAGGAAGCTCCTGAAGAGGAGCCTCTCGGATTTTTGCACGCCCTCCATGTCGTTCTTCATCGATGGGAACTTCTCTATCTGGTCGATCCTCGCCTTTGCCATGATTACGAGGAACGTGATGGTCCATGGGTCCATCTGGGTGATCTGCCTGAGCGAGATGCTCTTGCTCGCCTCGACGCTGGAGTAGACGTTGAGCGTGCTCGAGAGCGCGCCCTGGAGCTCCTGGTCCCAGAGCCCCGACGGGATCCCCACGGTTGCCCATATCAGGTCCGTCCTATAGCTGTCGGATAGCCCGGGGTAGTTGGGGACGCTGAAGATCCGAATGTAGCTCTTCACGATGCTCCGGAACCTCTCCCTGTCGACGATCTCCTTGAGGATGGAGTCGCCCTTGAGGCTCTCCTCGTCCTCGCTGAGTATCTTCTCCATTATCTTGACCTGCTCCACCTCGCTCAGCTCCACGACCCTCTCGAAGTAGCTGCCGGTGTTCGTGATGCCGCTCATGCGAGAGTTGAGCTCCGCCGTCTTGTTCACGACGGTCGCGAGGATCTTCCTGTACGGAGACGTGATCTCCAGGGCCTTTTCGAGCTCCGTCAGCTTGTCGAGGTCTGACCTGAGCTTATCGCGGTCGGTCCTCTGGCCCTCGATCTGGGCGCGCACCGCCTCGACCTCGTTCTGCAGGGTGTCTTGTGAGCGCTTCAGATACTTCTTCTTCCCGCCTACGTCGAGTTTGATCTTGCCGATCTCCTTGGTTATCCTCGATACGTCCTGCTCTTTCTGAGCGAGCAGCCTCTCGGCGGACTCCAAGGAGGCGCTAGCCTCCCTGAACGTGTCGTCCAACCCCCTCTTTACCACCCTTATTCCGGGGATGTATTGGTCGGAGACCTTTATCTCAGTCTCCGGGCGGTTCAGGATGTAGCCCGCGGCCTTGTAGAGAGGGAGGAGATCTGTCTCACCCTTCGCAGCCGCCGTTCTCCCCTCCTTGCTCTCGTCCTTCGCGTAGAGGACGGCGACTTCGTCCGCAAGTCCCTTCGCCCTGATGTAGAGGCCGAGGGTCTCGAGCGCGATCGCGACAAGATTGACGAAGCTCAAGTAGCTCCTTACCTGCCTTATCTGGCTGGAGGTGAGAAACTTGGTCGCCGTCAGGCTGTTCTCGAGCTCTGAGGTGTAGAAGGGGAGGTCCTTCAGGAACTGCTCGTAGTTCGCCCCCAGGTTGGAGATCTGCCGGTGGAAGTGGGTCAGTCCCTGCATCACGCTGTACTCCACGGTCTCAGGTCCGAAGGCCATGGCCTGGAGGACCTTGGTCCACCTCTGGTTGTAGTCCCGCGCGAAGTCCTCTAGCCCACGGACCTGCTTCCTGAAGTCAGCTTCGTACTTGCCCGCCCTCCGGACGACCTCCTCGACCTCCGCGTCGAAGGAGTCGGGGCGGTAGTTGTTGGTCTGTATGAGGTTCTTCCGGTAGAGGTTCTTGAGAGCGGCGGTCCTGTTCTTGATCGCGTCGTTGATCGTCACGAGGGCCTCCTTCTTGGCATCCATGAACGTGCCCAGCGTCTCGAGCAGCTTCAGGTACTCGTGCATGTAGTCGATGTAGTCCTGGACGGGGTACCGGATGCGGAGGTAGGCGAGCGTGTGCACCCAGTTCCCTCCGAAGTCGTTGTTGGTCCCGACCCTGCTCAGGAGGTCGGCGAGGTCGAAGCGCATGAACATGCTTAGGATGTCGATGAGGCACTCGTCGAGTTCTTTCTTTGCCGTGACCATGTTGTTCCTGTTGTTATACACCGGGTCGAGGGGCACGAAGAAGAGCGAGCTGAAGGGGTTCTGGTAGGCAGCGCCGTACTTCTTGGTGACCTCCTCGTTGAGCTTCCTGTTGAAGAGGAGCTCTGCCTCCATCAGGGCGTTGTAAGGGGCTGGCCCCCTGGCCAGCAGGTCGTCGGCGGCGCTAGGGAGAATCGCGAGCCCAACGATAGGCACCGAAGAGCCTAGCTTGGCGCGGAGGTGCCTCGCGAAGTCGAAGACCATCCCGCTGCCAGTCCCCCCGCCCAGGCCGAAGACGAGGACGACTATCGGCTGGAACTTCGAGGTCAGGACTCGGTCCTTGAACACAGAGATGGCGCTGTTCAGTTCGCTGTAGTGGTAGTAGTTTAGCGCGTATACCGCCTTGCTGAGGGCCCTCATCCTTCCCACACCCCCCGCGAGCGGCGGAATGGTCATCGAAGATTGCACCCACGGCTTGTAGTTCGTCGCGACGATCCCCTCCTTCATGAGGTAGGTGTTGTACTTGCCCATGAACTCGAAGAGGGACTCTGGGGTGTTAAACTTCATGTTCAGGCCCCTGACCCAGAGATGGTCGACGGAGACCCCCTTGGCCTCGAGCTTCGACTGGGTGCCCTTGTAGGAGCTCACAAGGTTCGCGATGTCTGCGTCCGCGACGTCGACCGAGAGGCACGCGAGGTTGAAGTCCTCCGTGGTAAGCAGCTTGAAGAACCTGTCGCTCTCGATGAGCGACTGAATAACGTTGGTCCCTGTCCCGCCGAGCCCCACGACGTGGATGCTCGCGAACGACGACATCTTGCCCGCGTTGTTGTTGTTGCTCAATTTGATTCGCTCAATTTGTCCCTGATTGACTTTAGCTTGTCCGCCATCGCCTTGTCATACTTTGCGGCGGTGACTTCGAGCACCGCCAGCTCCTTCTGGACATCGTTGATTATCCCAACGGAGTAGTCGCTCTTGCCCCTGCTCCGCATTGTCATCACCGCTAGAAGGACCACGACGACGACCGCGGCCGCGAGCCCCACCAAGAGGTAGGTCTGCAAGGAGCTGCTAGGCGGCACCGGGAACGCGGAAGGGACTATCGCGTTGAGGAGGGTCGTGCCTTGGTCGGGCAGCCCGAGCTTGTTGAGAGCTTGCGCCTCGGCGAGGATCGAGTTGACTAGAGACGAGTAGGTCGACGATATCTTTCCGGAGGGAACAAGGTCGGCCGTCTGGTTGTAATCGTTCGCGTAGGTCTGCAGGGTCTGGTCGCTGACCGAGGCTGAGAAGGAGCCAGCTCCCGTCGACCCTACCGGCACGACTGCCACGAGTGTCACGCTGTTCTGCGGCAGGTGGAGAGACTCGGTGACGTTGCCTGAAGGGGTCACAAAGGTCGCCGAGGGGTTCGTGAAATTCACGGGGACCTGGAAGTAGGCGGACAGCCTCAGCGTGCCCTGGGTATAGTTGAAGGTGACCGTCTTTCCGCCCGGGATGAAGATGTTCCGGTCGTATCCTGGGAACGAAGGGTTGTGTATCGTCCAGTAAACCGATTGGCCTGTCGCAGCGAGGACCCTGCTGTTCAAGCTCACCTCGAAGTGGGGGGTGCCGGTCGACGTGTTCGGGACGTTAATCTGGAGCGTCAGGTTGTAAGAGTGGCCTGTGATCAGCGACGAGTTTTGGGCGAGGTTGGAGTTCCCCGTCAAGTCGAAGATCGAGCCCGAAGAGACCCATCCGCTCGAGTTCCACGCGGGTTGAGACTGCGCGTGGACAGCGGTCGCGCCGGAGACCGTCACCGCCGCGAGAAGCGCCAAGACCGATGCGAGAGAGAGCGATCTTCTCAAACTTGACGTTCTAGGTCGGTCAGTCGATTTAAGCATTCGGAATGATTGTTCGATTCTTGCTCGAACGAGCCGGCCAGAAAAGCGGGGCTTGTTCCGAAAAATTAAGCGGGCCAGCCTAATCGTCTACTCAACCCCTTCAGCCGTGCTGAATTGCAGATTACCCAAGATGCCATGAAATCTAGACAACGCGCATAATTCCGTTGACAACCCTTTTTTCGGATGGGCTCAGGGCGCGTTGCCCCGAATCGTGCTCCGCACCCAGGCACCCCGTTCGCGCGGAGGACTCTGCCGGAGGCGCGTTCTAGAGCCGACCGAGCGCGGCCTTCACGGCCCTCAAAGGCTCGAGCAAGGAGACGAAGAAGATGGCCATGAGAGCCTTCGAGCCGAAGTTGAGCCACAGGCTGAGGTGGAAGGGGTCGGACGTCTTCAGGATCGGCGCGAAGGCGTAGCCCGAGTAGTAGTATTGCGGGAATCCGTAGAGGATCCACACCACCCAGACCAGCCCCGTGAGGAAGAGGAGCACGGCGCTAGACCGCTTGAACCTTAGGTGTTGGTGGACAAGGAGGATCGGGGATATCATGATGAGCCAAAGAATGAATGTCCTTACTTCTGTCCCCGTGACTGTGGGAGGGTCGCTCAGGGCGGCGCTGAGGCTGAAGGTGAGGCCGTAGACCACCTCGTAGCACTGGAGGAACGCGTTCGCGAAGAGCACGCCGAGGACGATCGACTGCATCTCCGTGTAGCCGACGCTCTTGAACCTGTACTGGCTCAGCGCGTAGATCACAGCAACGGAGCCGACGGATATGGACGAGACGTCCCCGAGCGGGACCACCCAGAGCCGCCCTTCGAAGGTGAGGACGAGCGATGCGGCGAAAGCAAGGAGTGCCGCGACGTAAGAGCCGACGACGAACCAGTGCGTCAGCCTGTCTAGGTGCTCGCGGATGGTCGTCGGCATGGTCGCTCTGAACCGCCCGCGAGTCGGGATTTAGACGTTTGAAGTTATATCATCGGGCAAGGACGCCGACAGTGTTGGCAGCGGCATCCGAGACATCTCCCAACGGCGGCGAAGGGTCGGCGCAAAGCCCCTTGCAGAGGATGCTCCGCGGGATCAACGTCGGCCACCTGCTGCTGATAATCTTCGCGCTCCACCTCTTCGCGCTTTCTTTCCCGTCGGACACCTCTAACGGGAACGGGATGGTCTTCGACGAGGCTTACTATGTGCCCGCGTCGCTCGACCTGCTGCATGGAGTGGCGAACAACCTCGAACACCCCTTCTTCGGAAAGATATGGGGAGCCCTAGGCATCAGCGTCTTCGGCGACAACTTCTTCGGATGGCGGATACTCTACGCGGCGATCGGCACCCTTTCGGTCTGGATGATGTACGAGCTCGCGAGGCAGTTCTTCTCGAAGGAGAAGGCGCTCCTAGCCGCGTCGATGCTCGCGTTCGAGAACATGTTCTTTGTCCACACATCCCTTCTCCTGCTCGATGGGCCGCCCGTCCTCTTCGCCCTCGCGGGATTCCTCGCTTACTTCACGAGGCGCTACTACCTCTCAGCGCTCGCCTTCGGCCTCTGCATCTTGAGCAAAGAGACCGGCGTCTTCTTCCTCGCGGCCCTCGTACTCTACCATATCTGGGCGAATTCGAAGAGACTGAGGACGCCTGGGTCGCCGACCGGCGGCTTGAGGAAGATCCTCGCGTTCGCCATAATTCTCTCCCTAGTGGTGGGCCTCCCGCTCTGGGGCTACGACTACGCGTACCACCCATACTCCAAGACGACGGTGGTGGTGGAGTCGGTCGTGAGTGTGAACCCTATCACCAACACTACGGTCACCACGACGACCACCACGACATCCCAGTCTGACCCCGTGACCAACCCGATCCAGAACTTCGAGTACTACTACACCTATCAGTCCTCATTGACCGGCTGCGGCACCATAAACCAGTGGAACTGCGATCCGTGGAGCTGGATACTCCCGTTCGACGTCGGCCCGCTTCCCTACTTCGTGAGCTCTGTGACAGTGTCGTCGACCGGCGCCAACGGGACCAACCTGCTGGCCGTCTACCACCCCGTCGACTGGCGAGGGATGGGCAACCTTGTGGTCTGGTATTCCATCTGGCTGGTGGTCCCCGTCGTGGCGTGGAAGGTGGTCAGGAGGAGCGCAAAGGAGGTGGACGCTCTCGCAGGGAGCGTCATCGCGGCGACGTATCTCCCCCTCTTCTACATCTCGTTGGTGAGCCATAGGGTCGAGTACGCGTTCTACTTCATCAACACCGACGTGGGGCTCGCGCTTGGGATTCCGATGGGGATCGCGTTCCTGGCGCGCGGCAAGGTCAGAGCGGAGCGGCTGCTGATACTGCTCTGGCTGGTCGCCGCGGTCGTCTTCTTCCTTGCGTACTTCCCCGTTAACCCGTTCGCTTTCAGGTCTTAGGGGGAGAGCCGGCACCCCCTCGGCACACGTCGCTATACATTCTATCCCTAAGCATCTTAAATAATGCCGGCGGCTTCTCCAATGCGGATTCAGATTGCTATCACAATCCAGCAAACACGCGACACTCGTGCCGGTCCGCAACATGGACAGGGCGGTAAAGTTCTACACCGAGAGCCTCGGAGGGAAGCTCCTCCACCGGATGGAGGGCGACATGAAGGACTTTTGGGCCTCCGTCAAGGTCAGCGGGTCAGAGTTCTGGCTCGTCTCGCCCGAAGAGCGGGAGAAGAGAGAGCTCGCGTATTCGGTCTTCATGGTCGATGACATAAAAGGCGCAGTGAGCGAGCTGAAGGGGAAGGGCGTGAAGTTCAACCGCGGGGAGAAGATGGGAAAGGACAGCAGGGTGGAGGGACCGATCACATACGAATCGTCGGGAGCCTCGGCGTTCTTCAAGGACTCTGAGGGGAACCTCCTGATGCTCTACCAAGGCATGCCGGCCTAGAAGACCAGGCGCCCACGAAGCGGCCCCGGAACCCCTAAAAGGCCGACGACGGTCCGCAAACCGGCAATGAAACGAGAACGCAGGCCTCCGAAGACGTGGAGGCGCAATATGCTCTTCGGGGCAGCGCTGCTCGCGGTCCTCGACGGGACCATCGTCTCGGCGACTCCTAACCTGACTAGAGAGGTGCTTGCGCTCGCGGTCACTTTGGTGGTCGGCGGGTTCATTGTGTCGGTCTGGCTCAGCAACTCCAAGCTTGAGAAGGCGGCCGCCGCCAACCCTGAGAAGGGGGCGCGAGGGAAGGGCAAGCCCGCCGCCGGGGAACGCTCGACAAAGTAGTGTCGGTTCCCGCCGCCCGACCGGGGCCAACAGGATTGTCTCGAGCAGTTTCGTCAGCCATGAAAACTTACATATGATTCCGAACTTATGAATCGCCGAAGGAAAACAGGTGAATACGGCCGAAGTTGTTCGAAGAAGAAGCCCCCCCGTTGTCCGGAAGACGCTCGAAACTCGAGATTACCTGCGACATCCTCAGCGTGATATCGAAGGGGACGGAGAAGCCGACCAGGATCATGCAGCTTGCAAACGTCACCTGGGACGACCTGATAATGTATCTCGAGGCGCTCATACGGAACCGGCTTCTCTCGAGGCGCGTGCACGGCAAGAGGGTGACATACTCCCTCACGGAAGATGGGTCCGCGCTGCTCGACCATTACCTCAAACTCAAGAAGCAGGCTGCGCCGCTCCGGCTGGAGACGATTTCGAAAGAGCGCATCTCAAAGGCCTTGACTTTCCGCCCTCTCGCAGGCTCCATCGGGTCGGATTCATATTCCAGCCTGGAGAGGAGGATCAAGGGCGAAGGAGCCGAGACCCTCAACCCCAAGATAGTGGGTAAGTCTGGGAGCGTCCATACGCTTGGCGTCGTGACGCGCAAGAGGGATGGGTCGAAGCACGGGTACGTCGTGATCCGGGACGTAGACGAGACGCAAGTAATGAAACTCTTCATAATGCAGCTCGACACTGAGCTCAGCATCCATGCCTACTATTCTGGGGTGCTCTCGCCCAAAGTCGCGGCGCTTGCACAGGCATATTCATTGGAGCTGTTGGCTTTAGATGAGCCAGGGACCTAGTCGGTCCAGAGTGGCCAGACGTCGCAGAGAGGAGGGGTTCCGGGTTCGCCGGGATGAGCCTCCCGGCCGAACTGACCGCAAAGACCCTTCAGACACCCGACCACACCCCTTCGCCCTCCAGGCCAAGATGATGCGGAGGTGCGGCCGGATGGAGCCGCAAATTCCCGAAGAGGGCCGCCCGGCCCCTAAGATTGACACGCCATATTTTGAGATTCATGTAAGAGAAGCCTTCATGGTCTGCGATTCTTGCAACGAAACATGGAACCAGATTCCATGTTATGGAAACATGCCCTCACATTGTGTTGTCCCTTCTTCGTGGCCTATAAGGGGACTCGTCGTCGACAAAAACAATGTCACAAGTTCTGAGCTCGCAGACCAGGCTCGCGGCGCGCAGGTCGGCCTTCGAGGTCGTGATGGACGTCCTGAAGGTCGCCGCAGAAGGAGCCACAAAGCCCACGCACATCATGTACCGAAGCAACACCTCGTGGATCGTCCTGAAGAGGCACCTGGATTCGCTTTCGGCTTCGGGATTCATCTTGAAGAGGGGCGAGGGCTCAGGGACGGAGTTCACCATAACAGAGAAGGGCAGGGAGGTCCTCCAAGATTACATGAACCTGGTCATCAGGGCGGATCCTCACGCGGCGGAGGTCCGACCTTAGGTGGCCTCACAGATTCTTGTTCAGAAACCAATCCAGGATGGCGAGGACGGAAAGGCAGGCCTTGCGATCCAGATAGTCTCAGTACAGACCACCATAGACAGCATTTCCCTCATGAAGGCGGGGAGAGAGGTCAAGCCGTCGACGAAACACCCCTTCGAGTTTGACGTCGACATAGACGAATCGGCCAGGACTAAGGATAGCCTCAGCGTCCGATACTCGTTCACCTTCGGGCGCCCCTCAGCTGGTCAGGTCTGCAAGGTAAGCGGAGGAGCCGTCGTCAGGTTCACTCGATTCAATCCGTCGGGAGAATTTCAAAGCCTGGGCGAAGAGCTCACGAACGAGATTGTCGTGGCGATTTTCCGGAAGAACTTCGAGTCTGTCTACCTGCTGCACGACGCGATGAAGATGGAGGCGCCGTCTCCGTGGATCACGCAAGATGTCTCGCTTTCTTCGCGCACCGAAATCCAACATCCCGGCGACGATGAATCGGCGCAAGACTCCAGCGCGGGGAAACCGTAGACATTGAAGAGCGGATTTTTTGTCCTGGGCGCTGCCTTGCTCGGTCTGATAGGGCTGCTCTTCAGCGTCACGTACGACCTCGACAACGTCTACGACCTCACTGCGACCACATCGTGGCTCTTCACTGCCTGCGTTCGCCCTCTTGACGCATTCCTGGGCAGACGCGCATAGGCGCCCCCGCGGGGTCGCGTCTGTCGAGAGGCCGTGCCGGGTCCAGGCCTCAGCCCCACCCCCTGGAACTGGCGGCGTCCTTTGTCTCGCAAGCCGAATCTGGGCAGTAAGGCGGCAAACCGTAAATACACGACTCTGGGCCGGCCCTTCGATAAATAGTGAACAGCAGAAACTTTGTACTGATAGCGGCCGTGCTCGCGCTGATAGGCTTGGTCATCAACGTCGCGACCGACCTCGACAGCCCCGCCGACATGGGAACGACAGGGGTTCTCTTCCTCGCCTTTGTATTCGCCCTCTTAGGCGCATTCACGGGCAGGAACAAGTAAGGGCTCTTCGCGACAGGGTCTCCCCTTAAGGCTCGTGGAGCGCTAGGCTCCCTGACCTCGATGTCTGCCGTCACTTTGACAGGAGGAAGAGGCCCTGCTCGGCGAAAAGGTTCGGAAACACTCCCACCCGCCTGTCCTTGCTCAGGAAGGCGGACGCCTCGATTTTGAGTCCCCTCAGCCTGCAGTAGTCTCTGAAGTCCGATATGCTGAGGAAGTGCAGGTTCGGCGTGTCGTACCACTGGTAGGGAAGCGAGGGCGTGATTGGGACCTTCCCAGAGAAGAGCATCTGAAGCCTCGTTGAGTAGTGGCTGAAGTTCGGGAAGCCCACTATCAGCTCCTTCCCCACTCGCAGGGCCTCCTTGAAGACCGTGTCCGGCTTCTTCACCTGTTGGATGCTGCCGTTCATGATGACGTAGTCGAACGACTCGTCGGGGTAGCCTAAGAGCCCCTCCTCGATGTCCTCGTGAAAGACACTCAACCCCTTCTCGACGCACTTGTAGATCGCCTGTTCGTCGATTTCGATTCCGTTCGCGCGCACGCTCTTCTCCTTCACAAGAATCGAGAGCAGCTCGCCGTCGCCGCATCCAAGGTCGAGGACGCTCGCCTCCGGCCTGATCCAGTCAGCGATTACCCGATAGTCTAATCTCATTGGACGTCGCCTTTTCGTGGCCGTCGTCGTGGCGGCTAAAGGTCGAGGTCAGGAAGTGCCTGATGAGCCTGGTCTCCTCCGCCGTCTCGAGCAGAAAGGCGTCGTGCCCGTAGGTGGAGTGGACCTCGCAGTATGTCGCGTCGACGCCCGCCCACTTGCAGGCCCTCACTATCTCTTGGGACTGGTGGGCGGGGTACAGCCAGTCGGACTTGAAGGCGACGACGAGGACCTTTGCCCTCAGGCCCTTGAAGATCTCAGAGGGGCTCCTCGCCCCCGCGGCGTCGAAGTAGTCCATCGCCTTCGTAATGTAGAGGTACGAATTGGCGTCGAACCGCTTGACGAAGCTCTCTCCTCGGTTCTCCAGGTATCCCTCTACCTCGAAGTCAGGACTGAACTTCACTGGCCGCCTCGACTCCTTGAGGCGCCTCCCGAACTTCTCTGCCATCGACGCCTCGCTCATGTAGGTGATGTGCCCGACCATCCTCGCGACCGCCAGCCCCCGGGCAGGCGGCGAGTCCTCGTAGTAGTTCCCGCCCCTCCAGTTGGGGTCCGCCATGATCGCCTGCCTTCCGACCTCGTTGAAGGCGATCTGCTGTGAGGTGTGCTTCAGCGCGGTGGATATCGGGATGGCGGAGCGAATCTTTTCTGGATAGGAGACCATCCACTGGAGCACCTGCATCCCTCCCATCGATCCGCCGGCCACCGAGAGGAGGCGCTCGATTCCGAGATGGCTGAGGAGGTGGCGTTGGGCATCGACCATGTCCTTTACTGAGACGAGGGGGAAGTCCGACCCGTAGGGTCTTCCCGTCTTCGGGTTAGGCGACGAGGGGCCCGTCGAGCCCCTGCACCCCCCGATGACGTTCGAGCCTATGACGAAATACTTGTCCGTGTCAAACGCCTTTCCAGGGCCGATCATGCTGTCCCACCAACCGGGGCCCTTGTCGCCTTCGTGGAAGCCCGCCGCGTGGGCATCACCCGAGAGCGCGTGGGCCACCAGTATGGCGTTGGACCGTTCGCTGTCTAGCTTGCCGTAGGTCTCGTAGGCCAGGGTTATGGGCCCGAGCCGTTCCCCGCTCTCAAGCGGCAGCTCGTGGGGCGGTGCGGCGAAGGTGAAGGACTTTGTCTCGACTACCCCTACGCTACCGTCCGGGATCCCAATTCACCTGCCGCTACCCCAGGTGGTCGGGGCGATAAGCTTGACCGAGGCGTCACTTGGCCGCAGCTCTTAGCGCCTGGTCGAGGTCGTCCTTGATGTCTTCGAAGTCCTCGATGCCGACCGAAAGCCGGACGTAGTCGTCGGTCACTCCTGTCGCCTGCTGCTCCTCGGCTGTCAGCTGCTGGTGCGTGGTGGTCGCTGGATGAATCACGAGGCTCTTCGAGTCGCCGATGTTCGCGAGGTGGGAAAAGAGCTTCACCGAGTCGATGAACTTCTTGCCTGCCTCTGCACCGCCCTTGATGCCGAAGCCGACGATCCCCCCGTACTGGCCCTTGAGGTATTTCTCAGCCAGCTTGTGGCTGGGATGGTCGTCAAGGCCCGGGTAGTTCACCCAGGTCACCGACGGGTGAGTCTTCAGGAACTTCGCCACCTTCAGCGCGTTCTCAGAGTGCCTCTGCTGCCTCAGGCCGAGCGTCTCCAGCCCTTGGAGGAACAGGAACGCGTTGAACGGGCTCATGCAGGAGCCGAGGTCGCGGAGCAGTTGGACTCTCGCCTTGATGATGAACGCCACGTTGCCCAGTCCGGGGAAGTTCCCGAAGACGTCCCAGAACTTCAGGCCGTGGTAGCTCGGGTCGGGCTCCGTGAACTCTGGGAACTTGCCGTTGCCATAATTGAACTTCCCGCCGTCGACTATCACGCCTCCGATGGACGTCCCGTGCCCGCCGATGTACTTGGTCGCCGAAGACACTATGATATCGACCCCGTAGTCAAAGGGTCTGACGATCCCGACGCCGATGGTGTTGTCGACGACGAAGGGTATCCCTGCATCGTGGGCGACCTTGGCGATGGCCTCGAAGTCGGGGACATCGAGCTTCGGGTTACCGATGGTCTCCGCGTAGATCGCCCGAGTCTTGCTCGTGATCGCCTTCTTGAATGCCTCCGGGTCGCCCGAATCCACGAACTTCACCGTCCTTCCTAGCTTCGGAAAGGAGTAGTGGAACTGCTCGTAGGTCCCTCCGTAGAGGTTGTTGGCTGAGACGATTTCTTCACCGATGCGAGTGATGTTTAGTAATGCGAATGCCTGCGCGGCCTGTCCCGAGGAGACGGCGAGCGCCCCGCTCCCGCCCTCGATCGCGGCGATGCGCCTCTCGAAGACATCCTGGGTAGGGTTCATGATCCTGGTGTAGATGTTCCCGAATTCCTTCAGCGCGAAGAGGTTCGCGGCGTGGTCCGTGCTCTTGAACACGTAAGAGGTCGTCTGGTAGATCGGTACTGCCCGGGCGCCCGTCGTGGGGTCCGGTGTTTCCTGGCCTGCGTGGAGAGCCTTTGTGCTCAGCCCTTTGTATGACATGGACGAGCTAAAATTCTCACGATATATAAGATTGAGTTGTCGATTATGCTTTAACGAATATCGGCACAACAGACTTACGCTCAGACAGGGAGGGGTGAGGGCGAGAATTGGATAGGCTGGGGCCGGAGGACTACCAGAGCAACAGGCACATCAGGAAGCTTCTCACTCTCGCCCGTGCGACCAAGAAGGACGTCTTCTACGACTTGGGGTGCGGGCGAGGCCAGCTCTGCGTGGTCGCGGTCACGGAGTTCGGGGTGAGGAGGGCGGTGGGGATAGAGATGCACGCCGGCCGGGCCAGGAAGGCGGCCGAGTATGTCGAGAGGCTCGGCCTTTCAGACCGGATAGAGATCAGGAGCGAGGACTTCATGGACTCGGACATCAGCGACGCCACGGTGGCGTATTGCGGCCACTATGAGGTCGAAGGGGACGTCGAAAGGTTCGAGAACGAGCTTGAACGGGGCTCCAGGCTCGTCACCCTCTTCCTGCCGTTTGTCGGAGTGGTGCCCACCGCGGCGGATTACCCATTCTATTCCATGGAGCTCCCATTCAGGAAGACCAAGGACGTCTCCCTGTGGATCTCGAAGGTGCTTTTCCGGAAGGCCACCGTCGAGGAGATGTACCGGGAGCTGGATACAGACAGAGAATACCGATACGACAAGAGGGTGTTCGGGCGGCTCATGAGGAAGAGATTCCCGAGCCGTTGAGTGAGGCTCGAAGGCGGGGCGCTATCCTTTTTTTCCCGTGGTCGTTAAATATCCCCGGCTCGGATATGTTGACATGGATTCAGTAGTTCACTTTGAGATCCCCGCAGACAACCCGACGCGCGCTTCGAAGTTCTACACCGACGCGTTCGGGTGGAATATCATGAAATGGGAAGGCCCTATGGCATACTGGATGTTGGGCACTGCCGATTCGGACAAGAACGGGACGCCCAAGAAACCGGGGTCGATCAACGGAGGGATGGGGAAGAGGGAGGGGCCCCTAAAGTCGATAGTGGTCACCATCATGGTCGACGACATCGAGAAGGCCCTTCAGAAGGTCGAGAAGGCAGGCGGGAAGACGGTCGAGAAGAAGCAGGCCATCGGCGACATGGGTTTCTCGGCGTACTTCAAGGACAGCGAAGGTAACGTCGTAGGCCTCTTCCAAGCCACAGGTCACACGTAGGTGGCCGACGACCTGCGCGCCTGCCGGTCCGCGTCGTCCGAGATATCATCCTAGTCAGGGCTTAGGACCGGAAAACTATTCCTTTGCCAAAGCGGT
>Ga0307373_10009014_pt1 | contig 15027 bp, 15 predicted proteins | sample OX2MG_FD_202534 | JGI IMG/M metagenome (GOLD analysis project Ga0307373, IMG submission 202534) | Soil microbial communities from Risofladan, Vaasa, Finland - OX-2 | ecosystem: Environmental > Terrestrial > Soil > Coastal area > Acid sulfate soil | place: Finland: Risofladan, Vaasa | collected... | reverse complement strand
CGGACCTCTTCAGCTACACCTTCCGCGTTTGCCACCGTGCGGCTTCCTACCGCGACCGCCGCGCCCTCCTTCGCCAGCAGGAGGGCCACAGATCGGCCGATGCCCCGCTGCTCCTTGCCGGCCCCCGTAACCAGGGCCACGCGCCCTTCCAGCAGCATCCAGTTACCTCCCCAGTCGGTGATACGACGATCCACACGGCGCTTTGGAATAACTTTGCATGGAATAGCTATGCATGGTAAAACTACGCAAAGAAGGCGCCCAGGCGCTCCAGCCCGTCCGGCTCCCCCACATTATACGTTATTGCGCCCGGAATCGTCTTTTGTACAAGTCCACTGAGGACTCGTCCCGGTCCTACCTCTACAAAGCGGGTTATTCCCATTTCTTCAAAGGTGCGCATACTCTCCTCCCAACGTACGCCGGAGGCCATCTGCGCGATCAGCGCCGCACGAAGGTCCGCAGGCTCCCGAGTCGGCCGCGCCGTAGCGTTGCAAACGATCGGGATCGCGGCCGCTTTCAACGACGCCTTAGCAAGCTCAGCCTGAAGCGAGCGCGCCGCGTCGCTCATCAGCGGCGAATGGAACGCTCCGCTTACCGCGAGCGGGATGACACGCGCGGCGCCGGCGGCCTTCGCCTGCTCGCCGGCGGCGCGCACCGCGCCGACAGCGCCCGAAATGACCACCTGACCCGGCGCATTCAGGTTTGCCGGCACAACCACACCATCCCCTTGATCGGTAACGTGCCTGCAGATCGCCTCCACACGGTTGGAATCCAACCCCAGAACGGCGGCCATCGTGCCAGGCTGCCGCTCTCCAGCCTCGGACATTAGCTTCCCGCGTTTCGCCACCAGCAGCAGCGCCTCCCGAAAACCGATCACCTCGGCCGCTACCATCGCGGAATACTCGCCAAGGCTGTGACCGGCCGCCGCATCCGGCCGGAAACCTCGAGCTTCAATACAGCGGAGCGCGGCGACGGAGCAGGTGAGGAGCGCCGGCTGAGCCACTTCGGTGGGCTTCAAATCCTGACCTGAGCCCTCAAAACAGAGCTGGCTGATCGAGAAGCCAAGCGCAGCGTCCGCTTCCGCAAAGACGGCCGCTGCTTCGGGACACGATTCGGCGAGCGCCTTTCCCATGCCCGCCGATTGCGACCCTTGCCCCGGAAAGAGGAACGCGGTCGCAGATCGTGAGTCGGCGCCAGACGCGCTATCTGAGCTATGCGATGCAGCAGTCTCCTCGAGAACTCTTTGCTCTTCGCTCACTCCATGCTCCAGCGCAGCACCGACGATGCCCACGAGAGGCCGGCGCCAAATCCCACCAGCAGCACCGCGTCTCCCGTTTTAAGCCGGCCGGTGTCCCGCGCCTCGGAAAGCGCGATTCCGATTGACGCCGCGGAAGTGTTGCCGTAAAGGCGCACGTTCGAGAAGACCTTTTCCGAGGGGATACCAAGCCGGCGAGCGGAGGAATCGATGATTCGGTCGTTAGCCTGGTGCGGCACGAAGAGATCTATGTCTTCGATGGTTAATCCCGCCCGGTCGAGCGCAATCTGAGCCGCCTCGGGGATGACAGTAACCGCAAAACGAAAAACCTCAGCGCCACACATTTTGATGGTATGCCGCCGTTCCTGCACCGTTGCGAGAGACGCCGGCCTGCGCGATCCGCCGGCTTCGATCTTCAGGAATTCGCCGCCGGAACCATCGGACCCCAAGTAGAACGAAAGGAAGCCCCGGCCTTCAGGCGTCGGCTGAATTACGACCGCCGATGCGCCGTCGCCAAACAGAACGCAGGTGCTCCGATCGGTCCAGTCGGTAATTCGTGAGAGCGCCTCCGCGCCGATAACGAGAACGGTGTTATAAACACCGGTCGCGACAAACTGAGACGCCACGGCCATCCCATAGATCAATCCTGAGCAGGCCGCTGAGAGATCGAAGGCCGCGGCCTTCGAGGCGCCAATCCGATCTTGAACCAACGACGCTGTCGCCGGGAAGATCATGTCGGGGGTACAGGTGGCGACAATGACGAGATCCACCTGATCGGCTCGGACGCCGGCAGACACCAGGGCGTTCTGGGCCGCTTCCGCGGCGATATCGGACGTGGAGCGATCGTCTTCTAAGATCCGGCGCTCCGAAATCCCGGTGCGGCTGGTAATCCATTCATCGCTGGTGTCAACCATCTTTTCCAGGTCGTGGTTGTTCAGGATTTTAGCGGGAATACTGACCCCGATGCCTGTGACGCCGGCGCTGCGGAGACCAGCCGGCGTCACGCCGGCGAGCGAGTCTCTCATGCTCGGGCGAAAGCCGCGCCGTTGGTGGCGCGCCGAGGCCGGAAATCACATTTCGTTCGCTTCATCCCTGTATTTCTTTCTATCAACCGTACGCCCGAGTTCCTCATCGTACCGCGCGCCGCAATGATCGACCTGCCGTTTGGATCGTCTAACTCCGGCCCGATACGATCAATTCAGATCTGTTCGGAGTGTCGGATCTGTTCCCGAATTTGCAAGAGCACGCCGGTACAGACACAATGAGCGGCGTTGCGAAGAGCGTTGGCAATTGCCTGCGAACGAGAACGACCATGAGCGACAAAACAGACGCCATTAATACCGAGCAGCGGCGCTCCACCATAAACTGCATAATCCGTTTTTTCGCGCAGTTTTCGCAGCAGCGCGTGCAGCGTCTCAGATCCTATCTGATCTCCCATAGAAGCGATCGTGGCGCCAACCATCTCCGCGACACCTTCGCCCGCCTTAAGCAGAACATTGCCTGCGAAGCCGTCGCAGACAACCACATCCGCCTTACCGGCAAAAAGCTCCCGTCCCTCTACGTTGCCAATAAAGTTCAGATCCGACGCCATTGAGATCAAGCGAAGTCGCTCGTGAGTCTGTCTGGCCAGCGCGTTTCCTTTAGTCGGTTCTTCGCCAATGTTCAGCAAACCGACGCGGGGCCGCTGGATCTCCCACGCCTGGCGAACAAAAATGTCTCCCATGGCTGCAAATTGGACCAACTGCCTCACATCACAATCGAGGTTGGCGCCGGCGTCAATCAGGAGAGCCTTACCGTGCTGTGTGGGAAGGGTGGCAGCGATCGCAGGACGATGGACTCCTTCAACCCGACCGAGCACACGTAGCGCCGTCATCATCGCCGCGCCTGTATTGCCAGCCGAAACGATGGCGTCCGCCTCGCCCCCGAGGACCGCTTCAGCCGCACGGCGCAGCGAAGAATCCATCTTCTGACGAACGGCCTCAACCGGCGCGTCATGCATGTCCACCTCTTCAGATGCGTGGACGATTGAAACCGACGGATTAGAGGGTAGAGACGCCAGCTCAGCCTGCAGCCGGGTTTCATCGCCAAAGAGCAGGACCTCGAACTCAGCCCCTGCGCTCTCCACAGCGCCCCGTACAGCCTCCGCAGGCGCGAAGTCGCCCCCCATGGCGTCCAACGCGATTCGGATCGGTACGGCGCCAGGCAATCTCAGGCCGCCTGTTTCCTCTCCCCGACTTCGACGATCTGTCGACCGGCGTAGTAGCCGCAGTTCTTACACACCGCGTGATTCCGTTTGAGGCTGTGGCACTGACGGCAGCGGCTAAGACTGGGCGCGACGCGGAACCAGGTCGCGCGCCGGGTGCGTGTTCGCTGCTTGGAGTGCCTTCTTTTTGGTAATGGCATTAAGGACGCCTTTCTACTGGGATCTGCATAAGCGCGCCGCCTGGCGGCGCCGCGCGCAGAGGGCGCGGGACAAAAACTTTCGATTGTCAATCAGTGTGGTTCAACTCTTCCACAAGAGGCTGCCACCGGGGATCTATCTGCGGCGTCCGCGAAAGGCAGACGCAGTGGGATCGCAGCTTTCCGCACTCAGCGCACGGGGGTTCGCATTCCAGCGAGCAGATTGGATTGATCGGGATGTTCAGCGTAAATTCCTGCAGCACCAATTCATTCAGGTCGATGGCGGCCCCGACAAAAAGGGCCTTCATCGTTTCATCCTCAACCTTCTGGCGGCTCGCAAGGCGCTGCACCTGCCGCATGTCAAAATCTTCTTCTATTTCAGCGTCCAGCGGCAGCACGAAGTTCCGCAGACATCTCCCGCACTGCAGCGTCACGTCTCCCCAAACGAGCCCTCGAATCAGCAGTCGCGAGCCCGAATTGGAAACCGTGACCTCACCCCCGACCGGCGATGCGAGCTGCAGCCCGTCGAGCGGCAAGTTCGTCTCATCCAGCTCAAAGCGGAACGAGGATCCAACCACCCGCAAGATTTCTGAGATGTCCAGCAGCATGACCAATCTCTCATTCGGGGGCCGAGTCCCGCTCGAGCTTCTCCAGTCCCCGTCGAACGTGCGACACCGCTTTGCTCAACGATTCGTCCATTTGCGAGAGAATATCAAACGCGTACCGATCCGCCCCGTCCCGAATCTGTCGGGCTTCCTCTTCCGCCTCTGCGAGCAGCGTCCGACCCTCCTGCTGCGCCTGGCGCAGCACCTCGTGATCGGCAACCAGACGATTCGCTTGTTCCTGGGCATCCCGGTTCAATCGCTCTCCATTGCGGCGAGCGTCCTGTAGAATCCGCTCCGCGTCTTCTGCGGCCTCATTGCGAATACGCTCGGCTTCCGTTCGCGCCTGCTCCACAATTTTTTCGCTATCACGCGCGACCTTCGTAGCCCGGCGGATGTCGTCCGGCAGATGCGATCTGATGTTGGCCGTCGTCGAGAAGAAGGCGTCCAAATCCACCCAAAGCGCGTGATTCATGAGATGCGTCGAGCCATCCAGCAGCGCCTCAAGCTGGTCCAGCATCCGCAGGATGTCGCTTTCTGCCGTTTTGGTGTTGCTCGTGAGCATCGGTGTTGTCACGCTTCGATCTCCGTTCATCCCGGAGGGTTTCTCCTGGCTCATCGCCTGGATCCTTAAGAGCGCCGGCGCCTACCCATCCTGGAGAGCGCTGCGGACGCATCGAATTGGCGCTGTATAAGTATAGTTCAGTCGCGCCCCATCTTCAATTTATGCCGCAGAGCGCGATCGACAACATCCGGTACCAACCCCGCAATAGCGCCGCCATATCGAACGATCTCCTTAACGATGCTGGAACTCAGATAGCTGTAATCGGTCGACGTCATCACAAAAACAGTATCCAGGTCAGCTGCCAGCCGACGGTTGATCTGCGTCTGTTGGAACTCGTACTCGAAATCTGAGATCGCGCGCAGGCCTTTAACAACGGCGCACGCGTTCTGAGACAGCGCATATTCTACCAGGAGTCCGTCGAATCTGTCTACCTGAACGTTCTCGAACGGAGCGCATACTTCTCGCAGCAAGTTCACTCGCTCCTCGACGGAAAACAGCGTCGTTTTCGAAGGATTGGCGCCAACAGCGACGCGCAGCTCGTCGAAAAGGCGCGACGCCCGCTCCACAATATCAAGATGTCCGTTCGTCACCGGGTCAAAACTGCCGGGATAGATTCCGATTCGCATCATGGACCCTTCAGAGTTTCCGAGAATAGCTGCTGTCAACCAGAATAGCTGCCGCCGAGATGATAGAAAGTCAGCACGGTTTCTCCAAATCGACGTTGATCGGACCTGGCCAGGTCATCCCCAAACTGTTCACGCAAAGTGAGCCGGACGGTGTGCTGAAAGATCATCCAGCCGCCATCGTCGATTAGCCGGCTTTCCGCGATTTTTTCTCCAACACGCGCCAGCACAGCCTCATCCCGGTAAGGTGGGTCCGCGAAGATAATCCGGAAGCGCTGCTGCTGTTCGCCAAGCTGATTCAATGCTGCGGACCAGGTGCGAACCAGGACTTTTCCGGACACTTGCGGACCCATCAACGCCAGATTCTCTCGGATGGCCGCGGCGCAGGCCCGGCTGGCATCCACGAAAACCGCTTCCGAAGCGCCGCGGCTAAGAGCCTCTAATCCCACGCTGCCAACGCCGGCGAAAAGATCCAGAAAGCGCGCGTCGTTCAGGTACGGGGTGAGAATGGCGAACATCGACTCCCGCACCCGGTTCATCGTCGGACGCGTGGCGCCCCGGCGCACCCCTTTCAGCCGCCGCCCCTTAGACTCCCCCGCAATAATCCTCATGGTCATTTATCAGCATATTCAATCTTCCCACGCATCACCCACCAGACGAACATCCAGGTGGCGTAGGTCTCCCCGACCGTGCCCCAGTCCCCCGTCTCACACGCTCACGCTCGCACACAATCACCCTCTCACACACCCACCCTCTCACACACTCACCCTCTCACACACTCACACAATCACCCTCTCAACACCCTCCGTCTTCTCTATGCGACCGCCGTATAATCCTCCCGGATCTCATATTCGATATGGAGGTCGGTGAGGCGCTCCCGGATTAAGGCGTGTTCCTGGCGTTCCAGGTTGGGGTCCCGTCGCACGAGATCGAACGCCGCCTCGCGGGCTTCCTGAACCAGTATCATATCGTGATGCAGATCGGCGATGCGGAGACGGCTGCGCCCGTGCTGGCGGGTGCCAAAATAGACACCAATGCCTCGTAGTCGGAAATCTTCTTCGGCGATCCGGAATCCATCGGAGCTCTCTACAAGAATACGCATTCGACGCTGTGCCGCGTCAGCGTCATCTTCGGTGGGAGGAGCATCGCCAAATGGCAGTGACTCCCGCGAGGCGCCAGCCGGATTATAGCGTTCTTCAGTGACCAGAAAGCATCGGCTTTCGTGGGCGCCACGGCCGACCCGGCCGCGTAGCTGATGGAGCTGGGCGAGTCCAAACCGGTTCGCGTCTTCAATCACCATCACGGAGGCGTTTGGAATATCGACACCCACTTCAATCACGCTCGTTGCCGTTAGCACGTGCAGCTCACCGCGGCGGAACTCGTCCATCACACGTTCTTTTTCATCGCTCCGGATCTTCCCATGAACGAGTCCCACACGGTGGTTCGGGAAGAGCTCCCGCTGCAGATATTCGTGCCAGCTCACCGCCGCAGCGCACGCTACCTTCTCGGATTCCTCAACCAACGGGCAGACGACGTATGCCTGGCGCCCCAGGCGCACCTGTTCATACACGAAGTGATAGACGTCGCCGCGGCGCGCATGGGAAACCCAGCTCGTTTTGATCGGCGCCCGGCCAGGCGGCGATTCGTCTATGATTGAGATGTCGAGGTGGCCGTAGGCTGTCAGTGAGAGCGTCCGTGGTATTGGAGTAGCTGTCATTACCAGCACGTGCGGATCTTCGCCGGAGCTCCCCTTTTGCTGGATCATCATCCGCTGTTCAACACCGAAGCGGTGCTGCTCGTCAATGACGACGAGGGCGAGGCGTTCGAACCGAACGGTCTCCTGTATAAGAGCGTGGGTTCCGACGACGACCGGCAGTTCGCCGGCGGCAAGGCCCGCAATAATGGTCTCTTTTTCCCGAGTGGGAACCGATCCGGTGAGCAGTCGCACCGAGATCCCAAGCGGCTCCAGGAGCGCCGAAAAGGTGGCGGCGTGCTGCTCCGCCAGGATCTCCGTAGGCGCCATGATGGCGACCTGTCCGCGATTCCTTACCACGGCGACCAATGCAATCGCTGCCACGATTGTCTTCCCAGAGCCCACGTCACCCTGGAGCAGCCGGTTCATCGGTGTTGGTCGCACGAGATCTCTAAAGATCTCCCGCACAACGCGCTTTTGCGCGGTTGTCGGTTCAAATGGTACCATCCGACGGATTTCGGTGGCGATCGGCTCATCAATGGTGAGTTTGATTCCTGGCCGTGTCTCATCCTGTGCTTTTCGAACCGCCAGGAGCGTTTGCAGCAGAAACAGCTCCTCGAACTTCAGGCGGCGCTGCGCGGCTTCCAGGGCATCGGGGCCGGATGGAAAATGGATATTCTCCACCGCGTCCTTCGCGCCGAGCAGTTTGCGCGTTTCTCGCAGCCAGCCGGGCAGTGTTTCCGGCACGAGCGCCGCCGTATGGTCGAGCGCCTGACGGAGCGCCGTGCGAACGAACGGCTGCTGCAATCCTTCCGTGAGAGGGTAAATCGGCACGATTCGCCCACCACTCAACGCCGGACTATCATCCATCTTCTCGAGATCCGGCTGTGTCACCGATACGACGCCTGAAAAATACTCAACCTTGCCCGTAACGATGAACCGGTCGCCGGGGTGAAGCTGCCTCTTGATGTACGGCTGGTTAAACCAGCACAACTGCACAATGCCCGTACCATCGCTCACCGGGGCCTGGGTGACCGTTTTGCCGGTGGCAGTGCGCCGGTCGTGAGCCATCCCGGTCATCTGACCGTAGAATGTGGAGACTGCGCCGGCCTTGAGGTCGCGAATGCGGCTGAAATGCCGGCGATCCTGGTAATCGCGCGGATAGAGCGCGAGCAGATCACCGACAGTGATATCCCCCTCCAGTCCCAGCAGCCGGCCGAAGAGTTTTAGCCGCCGCGGGCCAACACCGGCGAGCAGCTTGGCGCTGGAGTCGAGCGTAAGTGACGCGTCAGTCGCTGCAGCCATGAGATTCCGGGAATGGTCGGTATGAACCGGCTATGTTGGTATGAACCGTTTATGTTGGTATGAACCGGTTATGAGGGAACGGCGCCAGAACGACGAAGGTTTGGTATTCCGGGGCCAAAACGCGAGAAGTCCGGCGTTCCGTTCCTCATATCATTGGGTGTGAACACGTTCATCTTGGGCGCGAACGGTTCGGCGCCGATCAGTGAAAGAGCTTATCATCTAACCCGGTATTGACCTCGACTTTGCTATATACCAGGTCGCCGCCGAGCTTTCCCTGGTTGTTGTACATCTCGATGAGGGTCGGAATCCAGACGTGGGGCAAGGCATGAACCCATTTAGAGAACACCTCACGCTGCTGGAGCACCCCATCGCCATTGTAGCGCGCTCGCTCCAGGACTTTGAGCGTCTTGGCGTCAAGCCGCGCTATCATCGTGCCGCCGTGCGGCTCGTTTGAGGGACGCAGCCCCAGGAGATAGACATCGCCGTCCTTGTCCTTCTCGGACCGGATGAACCAGACGTCGTAATGATCCCAGATGTCGCCGGTAATGACGCCGAAATCGAGAGCGGTCTCTTTCTTATTTTCCTGCCCGGTGACATCCACGACTTTGTGAATGTGGAATGCCGGCACATAAATATCTTTCCGGTTCCCGTTACGGATGCTGATGCCCTTGAGAAAATGGAAGAACGTCGCGGTGGATTCCATTCGAACCTTGTCCGGGCTCTTGTAGTAATACTTCAGCTTTCGGAACCCAAATTTTACGAACTCGGCAAAATCGTGACTGATATCAGAGAGAGCGTCGTCATTTTCGTGCTCTACGTTCATCACGGCGCTCATGTCTTTCAGCTCGCCGTGATAGGCCTTGACCCGCGCGATAATTGCGGCGCCCTGGCTGTCGGGCGCCGCCGGCGCCACGGCGCCGGCCAGAAGCAGAGCAACGGCGGCGGCGGTTATTCCAGGCCATCGGGCCGCCCGCATACTCAACATGGAGCCTCCTCATTAAGGGCGCGCCGTTAAGCGATGAAGGGTGCGGGTCGGAAGTTCATCGCTGCGGGGCGCGCCGGTTCTGACAGAATCATTCGCTGCATTCAACCTCAGGCGGCGCGTTCACACGGCCTGAGCATTATGCCGGTCAATGACCGACGATCCTTCGACTCACGTAAGACCGCTCTGGTTCCCGAGAGGCGACGAGATCCCGCCATCACTTCGGATTAATATACTGTTCCGCGTTTTCCGGCGTGATGGTTGCAGTCCGGAGAGTCACGTGCTTGGGAACGGTCTTGCCGTGCAGGATTTGCAATGCGTAATCGATGGCCTCCTTGCCGCAGTTCGGATAGAGAAAAGTGGCGGCCAGCTTACCCTCCTTCACCTCGGCGGGGCCTCCGTTCGGACCGGGCAGGCCATCAATGCCCATGAACTTCATGTCTTTCTGGCGGCCCACTTCGGTGGCGGCGAGGTAGGCGCCCATCGCCATCGAGTCGTTCTGGCCGTATACCAGGTCAATCTTTGGCTGCGCCGCAAGAATCTGCCGCATCTGGTCGTGGCCTTTGTCTTTCTTCCAATCGCCGTAACCTGTGGCGATGATTTTAGCGGTGGCATGCGCGTCCGCCAATCCCTTCACAAACCCATCGTGCCGATCTTTCGTTGGCGGCGACCCAACATTGCCCTGAATCTCGACAATATTACCTTTGCCGTTCAGGAGTTTCGCCGCGTATTTCCCTGCTTCTTCACCGATCAACCTGTTGTCACCACCGATGAAACAGGTGTAAGTGTCACCCAGAATACCCCGGTCAAGCACAATCACGGGAATATGCTTCTCATACACGGTCTTGACGATCCCGGTGAGCGGCGCGGCCTCCTTTGGAGAGATGATGAGGAGGTCCATGCCCGTATTCATCAAATCTTCAACGTCGGCTCGCTGCTGTGCGCTGCTGTCGTTGGCGACTTTGGTAACAACCTGGATTTCGTCGCTGTGCTTATTGGCCTCTTGCGTAAGCGCGTTGTCCATCGCTACCCGCCACGGCTCCGAAACGGTGCATTGTGAAAAGCCGATCACCCATTTCTTGTGAGCCCCGGCGCTCGCCATCTTGCCCGTGCTGGCCCCGCCCGGCGTGTTCCCGCCGCTCCCGGAAGATCCCGAGCCGCCGCATCCCGCCAGCAGCGCAGCGGCCGCGAGTCCGGCCGCGACGGTAATAGCGCCAATTTCCCGTTGCTTAAATCTCATTTTTACTCCTCATCTCGCCCGCGCTGAAGAAGCACGGCGGCGAGTATAATCAGGCCCTGGATGACGAGGCGCCAGTGTTCAGTGACGTTGTGGATCCCAAGAAAGTTATCGATAATCCCCATAATGAGAGCGCCGGCGAGCGCGCCAACCACTGTGCCCTGCCCGCCAAAGAGACTGGCGCCACCGATCACCGTTGCGGCAATCGCCGTTAATTCATATCCCTGTCCGTCCGACGCTGGGCTTGCCTGCTGGAACTGCGCGGCGTGAATCATCCCGGCCAGGCAGGCGAGCAGGCTGCACACGCAGTACATGATGATAATGACGCGCCGCACCGGCAGCCCAGATAACACAGCCGCCTTGCGATTGCCGCCGATGGCGTAAACATGCCGACCGATAGCGGTGCGACTCATCCAGATATGGCAGACAGCGACCACTACGAGCAGGATGATAACCGGCACCGGGATGATTCCGTCCACTCGCTCGGCTAAGATTCCGAAAACCGGATCGACCTGCCCGGGTCCGTGCCCGAACGATTCTAACGGCAGCGCGTTGCCATCGGTCAGCAGGCGGGCCGCGCCGCGAAAAATGGTCATCGCCGCCAGTGTCACGACAAACGGCTGCACCCGGCCCCAGACGCTTACTGCTCCGTTCAGAAAACCGGCGGCGGCGCCGGTCATGAGAACGACGATAAAAACCGCCCACGCAGGCCAATGATGATTGAGCAAGAGGACCGCCGACAACGTGGCGCCCAGCGCCAGCACCGAGCCCACCGAAAGATCGATCCCGGCGAGGAGAACCACAAGCGTCATCCCCACCGCTAAGATCCCACCCTCCGATATTTGCCGCAAGATGTCGATCAGATTGTCCGGTTTTAGAAAAACATTCTGCCCGGTGGAGAGGTCCCGGGGAGAAAAGATGCTGGCGAGCAGGAACACGAGGGCCAGAGCGCCCCAGTTGCCATATTTGAGCCAGAATCCGGCGAGCCGGCTTCGCACGCCGGATTCGGCGTCGGAGGAAACGGGGGAGGGCGTAAGGGATTGTTTATCGGTCATAGTGGGATTCAGAAGTCTCGTTGATCCCGTGGTTCGCCGAACCGCACCCAATTTCCTGTCACAGCGCCTTCTCAAATTCTTCCGGGGTCGCCGCTCTGGACGCCAGTACGACCAACTCCCGCAGCCTCGGAAGGCTTCGCTCGCGCTTCCCGCGATCATATATCCAGTCCGTCCGCGCGCCGAAGCGGTTCGCGAAACATCCAGATTCATTTGCCGCGCATCCTCTTCCCGTCACTCGCGCCGACCTCTCCGGAGCCTCCTCCGCTCAGCCTCTCCCAGATCCCCTAACAGCATTTCTTGCGCCTCCGCCTACTGTTTCGACCTCCGGAACCGATGCTCCGCCGCGGTGAGCTTTTCCACCGAGACCTCACCTTCCGAGGCGCGCTCAGGCAGGCGCCGCTGATTGGCGCGAACCCATTCGCTCAGCGGGATGCCCAGCCTCGGCGGCACTGAGCCTGAGGAGATAAACTGCTCGGTATGTCGCAGAAGGGGACGAAGTCGCGCCCGTGTGATAACCACGTCCCGGATTTCCTGGCGAGTTCGTTCCGGATAGCCGGACAGATCAACCGCAAACGCCTCATCTTTACCGTCGGCTGTAGTCTGGATCCGGACCCGATTTTTCACCGCTCTCATTCCAACCACGTCGCGCCACCGTATGGCGCAACTCCCCTTACGCAAGGTTATGCCGATGCCGGCGTCATCTGTGGAGATATAGCACGGCCGGCGCCAGGAGCGAAAGCCGTTGACCAGCGCCTTCACTGAAACTACGAGCCAGCAGCTATAGGTGATCGCGTTCAGCAGGTCGTGGCGGTTGTAAGCGCGAGATATTATCGAGGGGAGAAGGACGATCCAGGGGATGGGCAGCAGCAGATTGACCCAGAGTCGCAAGCGGCCAGGCGCTCAGACCATCACCTGGCCCTGTCCGCCGGCGTCAGCGGAGGCCATAAGTGTCGGCGCGCGCTGGCGCCCCTCGACGGGCGCGGGAAGACGGTTCTGGTCGGGTTCGTCACGAGAGCGGCGTAGTCGGACTGCAGTCTGTAACGGGCCGCCGATCGCCTGCACGATCGCTGGCGCCCTTTTTCGACCACTCACATCGCCGGCGCTCACACGCCGGCGTTAATAGATGGCAACGCCCGAAGCGGTCCTGGTCATGAGTTTGGTAAGCAATGAAAGCGGGAAGTTCCGCCATAAACGTGCGCTGAGGTGTATACCGGGAACGTGTTTGCGCCAAAATGATCAAGTGCGCAAACATAAGGGCTGGCTGTCGAATGTCTCTTCGTCGTGCGTTACTGGCCGTGAGTTGAGATTTGTTGATAGGGAGCGCGAGTGCTGCGGATTGAGCTGCCGGGGAGAGCCGAAGAGCCGATGCCCATGCGAGGTGTTTGCCACGGTCTGCCGTTGTTCCGATCAGAAGTCAGTTCGGTGACGATGGAGACCGGCGTCGCGACGCAGCTCACGCTTGCCTGGGACGGGTCCGGTCTCGACCAGCGTATCCTTGCCTATGAGCAGGGACCGCGCAGTCGTACGCTTACCGTTTACACCGATTCATTCGAAGCCGCCGCACACCTCGGTGATGCCGTGTTCAGCTTTTTCGTGGAACATCGTAGACAGCCGACAAACGACGGGCATGAGAGCGTGAGGGTGTGAGCGCAGAGCCGCTCCGCGCCGCGTCCGAAATCCGCCGTTCAAATCACTTTCCTACTTTGGAATAGGCTCGAATATAATCCACGTCCATGTATCCGGGGAACGGTGTGGTGGCGTCGGGATTGCCCGGCCATCCGCCGCCGATGGCGAGGTTCGCCAGCATGTACATCGGCTCCGCCGGAACATTCTCGGTGGTCTGGTACCGCTGCACGCCATCGACGTACCAGGTGATGGAGCCCGGTTCCCAATCCAGGGCGAAGGTATGAAAATCGGTGGAGAAATCTGGCCCAATGAACGATCCGCCCTTCCCCTCGTGCTTGCCTTCGGCGTTCCTATAGTGGTTGGTCATGTAGTCTTTGTTGGGCTCATGCCCGAGTATTTCGAGAACGTCGATCTCGGGCGGCCACGTCTTGTTCGATGGTAGAAGCCAGAACGCCGGCCAATATCCCTTGCCCCGTGGAAACTTCGCCCGCATTTCAAACCAACCAAACTCCTGCGCGAACTTACCGAAAGACGTCACCATGCCGGACGTGTACGGCTTTCCGCCGCTCGGTCGATTTTCGCCCTTGAGGCGCAGGACCCCATTTGTTACCTCATAACCGTCGGGCGAGTAGTATTCCAGTTCCTCTGCGCCGTGCGTGCGAACATTGTCGGGATAGGAATCGATCCATTTGCTCCGATCCAGCGAGTTGCCATTGAACTCGTCGTCAAACGTCAACTTCCAACCCTTCTTCTCCATCGCTTTGATCTCCGACCGGGCCAGTTTCCGCGTGAGCGGCTGCGCCGCGCACCGGGTCGCAGGACCGAATATAGCCCCCATACTCAACATTGTCGCAACGCCGAAAAGTACCGACGCCTGGTGTACCTGGCTTGAAGAGTTCAACCTTAATTCCTCCCTGAGATCGGCGATTCGGTGTAGGTGGGCCGGTGTCCTTTGTGTTGAACACGAGCGCGGTTTGTGGGTGACGTACCGTCACGGTTCCTCCGGACGGAAAAACATCCGATGGTAGGGTGTGGATTCGTGGTTCGAGCGAAGAGGCCGGCGATGATCGCGGATTGCGCCGCCAATTTATCCGGAGTATCATGAATGCGAAGTTCTTGCGCCGCAGGCGCGAATGTTCAGGACCAGAAACTGTGACGACTGTTGAGAGCAGAAAGCACCCGCGATCTCCAGACGCCGTGCCGGCCCTGGAGAATGGCGACCGGTTGGACCAGCCCACTTTCCATGAGCGATACCTCGCCATGCCAGTGGACACGCGGGCGGAGCTTATCGAAGGGACCGTCTACGTTATGTCTTCGCCCGTTCGTAAGGACCACGCCATTCCCCACGGGACGGCCGTAATGTGGGCGCGTACCTTCGCCACTGAGTGGGACGGGCTTGAGATGCTGGATAACGGCACGCTGATTACGGGACGAAACGGTGAGGTACAGCCGGACGCGATTTTACGAATAAAGCCATCCCATGGCGGGAATACCGTGGATCGAGGGGAATACGTTGAGGGGGCGCCGGAACTTGTGATTGAGATCGCACGGTCATCGGTCGCTTATGATCTGCACCAGAAGAAGCGGCTCTATGAGCGGGCGGGGGCGTCCGAATACCTGGTTCTACTCGTCACGGAGCAGGAGATTCGCTGGTTCGTTCTGGAACAGGGACATTATCAAATGTTGA
>Ga0307373_10009012_pt1 | contig 15028 bp, 15 predicted proteins | sample OX2MG_FD_202534 | JGI IMG/M metagenome (GOLD analysis project Ga0307373, IMG submission 202534) | Soil microbial communities from Risofladan, Vaasa, Finland - OX-2 | ecosystem: Environmental > Terrestrial > Soil > Coastal area > Acid sulfate soil | place: Finland: Risofladan, Vaasa | collected... | reverse complement strand
GTAGCGCTCGAATCCGTTCGCCATCGCCAGTGTCCTCTGCTTCATGATTGCCACTATCCTCCCACTGCTCCCCACACCTTATCCGTTACACGCAAAACATGGAGCACTTATTCAGAAGTTCCCTAAGTCGTCAAAACTGCGCGACGCTCTAATTGCTCTTCCACCGCTTCCGCCGGGGCGTAGCGACTTTCAGTTAAACCAAACTCTTCACTTGCCGGACCTGTTTCTTGGCTTTTACGTTCTCGACATCAAAAAGGGGAGCTTCGGGGCAGTCTACATCGTCGAAGATTTGCTAAGTCTAAGTTCGGAGCGATCAGCGCTTAAAACTTTTCAGTCAAGGTATCTCTGGAGCGATGAGGATCGCAAGCGGTTCGAGAGAGAAGCCCTGCATTGGATAATGCTCGACCGCCACCCAAACATCGTCAACGCAGAGACACTACTTGTGATTGAGGGCTTCCCTTGTCTTTGGCTTGAGTATTTGCCGCACAGCCTTGCTGAATTGCTCCAAAACGGCCCGCTGTCTCCAAAGACTGCGCTTGAGTTATCCTTTCAGTTTTGTGATGGGATGTTCCACGCACATCAAAGAATGGGCCTCGTACATAGGGATATTAAGCCCTCCAATTGTCTCTTAACCGAGGACGCATGCACTTTGAAAGTATCGGACTGGGGCTTGTCCCGAACATTTGCCGACATCGGGAAGAGATCACTGGACCTAGCGGGCTTGAGTCCCGAGATCGGTTCGCAATTCACCAGTATAGCGGGCACGCCGCAATATATGGCTCCCGAGCAGTTCTCTGTTGGAGTGGCGCTTGATACACGAACAGACGTCCACTCCTTCGGCGTGATGTTGTATGAAATGCTGACTAAGGACTTGCCGCCGATTGGATACCTAGCTTATCCGCACATTGCAGAAAGTGCGACTGCTCTCAAAATCCCGGATAGCCTAAAAGAGATCATACTTTGTTGTGTGAAGCCGGATCCTGGGGAACGGCCAGGTAATTTTCGAGAGCTGCGACATGCCTTAACGTCAGCTTACCATGAGTTAACTAGGGGAACCGCACCTTCGGAAGCAGAGCCACTAGCATTGACGGGCGAGCAGTGGAATGACAAAGCGCTCGGTTTATCGCGCCTGGGATATCACGATGAAGCTTGCGCCTGCTTTGAACGAGCAGTAGAGGCTTCCCCTAACAGCGCTGGTATATTGATGAATTATAGCGGAGAACTAGTGGTGGTAAAGCGTTTTGATCGGGCTTGGGAGTGTATCAAGCGTGGCTTGCAAATCGACCCTCAAGAGCCGGGATTGTGGAAAAACAAGGGGCTTTTCTTTCGACTAATGGATTGTCCAGAAGAAGCATCTGCCTGCTTCGAGCGGGGCCTCGATCTCGAATCCAAAGAGGGACGATACATCCACTTTCAGGCGCGCGATCGCGTTGCACTTTTGGCGGACGCGGGTAATCTTGAGTCAGCCTTGCAGCGTTGCGACGACGCGCTGGCTTCTAATAAACGAGACGCCACACTGTGGGCCTACAGAGCATCATATTTGTGTCGGTTGGGACGCTACGAAGAGGCAATTTCAAGTTGCAAGGAGAGTTTGGAAATCGAGCCGCGCAGGCATGGCACGTGGAATACTCAAGCGGTGGCGCTCCTGAATTTAGGACGGTTTGAAGAGGCGCTCATCGCTTGCAATAGAGGACTGGAGATCGACCCCAACGACGCCAACCTTTGGGAGAATAAAGGTTCAATCCTCAATTCCCTCAGAAAGGCTGACGAGGCACAAGAATGCCTCGAACGCCTACGAGTATTAAAAAAGTGACCCACGTGTGCGACGTCGAGAAATCGGTTAAGCAACAGTTTGCGAAGGTATTCAAACCCGCCGACTGGCACCTATTCAAAGATGTGGCCGAGTATTACCTGCGACAAGCGGCCTTCCTTCGCAAGCGGGACGTGAACGCTGCATCTAAGCTGAAATTACTGGTGCGAAACTCACAAAAGCGTTTGTTCATCGGCGTTGGGATCGAGCTTCTCTTGAAAGCTCTTTACTTGAAGAATGGGTACGCCATTAACAAACCCGAGCGTGAGAATAAAACCCTAAAAATGCCATTTAAATTAGACGAAGCTACGGCTTCGCAGCTCGTCGAGGCTGAGACGTTTTCACTTGATAAGCTGATTGATCAAATTGAACGAGTGCTCCACTTGAACAATAGAGTTTCCGTCGTGAGAGGCCTCAAAATCGCCAAAGTGTTCCGAAATAAGGAAGGCCATTCAGTCACTGCGCTGCATGCTTTCGATGCCTCGAACTACGTAGATATCGAGACCTCGCTTAGGGAACTGTACCTTGTTGGCTTCCATGAGACTCTCACGGTAAGATTTTCCTTGGCTTCAAACGAACAGCCCCGCTGGAGAATCAGGCCCGCATTCCAGAATATCGGGAACATCTCCGGACGCATCGCCACCTTTCCAAATAAGAACGAGCTCTTCTGAGGTTCCCACCGGGCGTGGCCGAGATTCACCACACGAAGCACGCCCTTGCGCCTCCACGGCTTTGTGTTGGCATCAGTCCGATGCGGAACTTGTAGCGTTAAGGGCGCCCCGTCCTTCGCCGTCCTTTCGAAGAGCGGGACGCTTTTTCTTGCTCATACCACCGCAGGAGATCAGGCGTGCAGACAGTTTATCGAACTTTTGAGCTTCGATCGCCAACTCAGGCAGCCGCCCTGCATATCAATGATTTGAAATGCAGGTCATCGTTGTGAAGTATGCTGCACACTTATTTGCTGTGACGTTCGGAGGCGGGGACGCTGGAGATGGAATCAACAAAACAGCTTGGCGTGGGAGCGTCGAAAGATCGACGTCCCACGCCAGGCCCAACAAAATGCCGCAAGATTCAAGACTACGGACAGGTCGTCGAAACCATCTTGATTTTGGTTATTTTCATATAATGCGGGGCCTTCGGCACACTGGCGTCCGCTTCCGCATCCTTCGCCGGCACTGCCGTTCCGGTGATCACGATTTTGTGGCCGACGTGAGGCGCCAAGTCGACGCTTGAGGACACAATCCCAACCGTCTTTGGCCCCTTCTCAAGATTTTCGAGCATGTAGGAATTGGGCGCAGTTCCGGCTCTCAAACAACCGGTCATGCTGTGTACCTTTGCCATAGCTTGGGCTTGGACACCCTGCGCAAAAACGAACAAAAACGTCACAACCAAACCCGCAAGAATCGATTTTTTCATGGAATCTCCTGTTCGGTACTATCTCACAAACATTCCTTTGTGAAGCTCACTCTTTCCATCCGGGATATGCGATTACGATACAACATTCACTGGGGCCCAAAAACTCGCGTGGCAACCTACTCCCAGCAGTTCGAGATTCGCTTGGGAGGCCACCAAAAGCGATCTCCCCCCCCAGCGCCCGCCGCCGGTTCCTCCCAATAGGGTCAATAGCCATGTTAGGGAAATACCCGGCTCCCCCACGAAGAAGACATGCTGGGCAAATTATCTTTATCAAATCCGGGGGCATTCTCCAATAGTTTCTTATCGACATTCAGAATCGCTCTCTTGCCCGTCACGTTGAACCGGAACGCCTCCCACGGAATGGGGAAATACTTGTCTCCGATGCCAAGGAAACCTCCAAAAGACAACACCGCATAAGCGATGCGGCCAGCCTCAACGTCCACGGCAACATCCTCGATTTTTCCGAGATATTCATCTTGTTGATTGACGACCTTGCTTCCAATCACGGCCTTCATTGCGGGGACAACGTTGGCGTAGGTGGCGACTCTCGGTTCGGACACTGCTGCGCTCCTTGCTGGGAGAGGTGAACCGCGGGGCCTTTCCCTAGAAAGGCAACAGTGTCACCACCTCCGAAGGAGATCAATCAGGAATTCCGTGTACATTTAATACCTAAGTGTACCCGCGTTCGATCGAGTGATGGGGACAGTACGAGCGATTTCCCAAGCTGGGGAAGAGACGAACCCGATAAATAAGCTCCAGCACTCAACTAGACCACTCAGCTAAACCGATTCATTCTTCGCGCTGCAACGCAAAGCAACCCTGTCACAACATGCGCTTTCGCGCGTTTGCGCCAGCAATCGACCGGTTCCCGATCAACAATGTCCGTCGAGGCTTGCCCGGCAAGACGAAGCATCCCACGTGGGGCTTCCGCTTGCGCTATATTCTTCTGGCGTGAGAATACGAGCCCGAGCCGCAGCAACGTCCCTCAGCATTGTTTTGCTGGTCTCGCTCGCGCTGCGCCTCGGCTATGCCTGGGAGGAACAGCGGAGAATTCCCCACTTGGATCTCGAGGCTGTCCCCTTTCAATACGAGCCGGGCGTGATTGCGTACTCGCTCGCGGTCGGAAAGGGATTCAGTTCGCCCTTCCGCGTGGAAACGGGACCGACGGCATGGGAGACGCCGATCTATCCGTTGCTCGTAGCCGGCATCTTCGAGCTTTTTGGCACCTTTACGTTTCACGCTTTTGCAGCGGCGGTCCTGCTCAACATTCTTTTTTCCACGCTCACCTGCGTGCCCATTTTCCATGCAGGCAGGCGGATCGGGGGACTCGCCATCGGCGCGGGAGCCGCATGGCTTTGGGCCATTTTCCCGAATGCCATCATCATTCCGTTTCAGTGGATCTGGGACACTTCCCTTTCCGGATTGCTCGCCGCAACGATTGTGTGGGCCACACTCGCGGTCGCCGATTCACGCCGCGTCCGGGACTGGTGCGCGTATGGCTTCCTGTGGGGCGTCGCGCTGATGACCAATGCGACGCTGCTCGCCGGGCTGCCCCTGCTGCTCGGATGGATGGCGTATCGCGCGCGCAAGCGCGGGGCCCGCTGGCTTGCGAAACCCGCGATTGCGGCGGGCGTTATCGTTCTCTGCTGCGTTCCCTGGACCGTGCGCAACTACGCCGTCTTCCACGCTTTTGTTCCGCTGCGTTCGGTGTTGGGACTGCAACTGTGGCTGGGGAACAACGACCAGTACCGCGACGTGTTCCCCGGCTGGCTGCATCCCATCGACAGCCCCGCGGAACGCGCGAAATACGTCCGCATGGGTGAGATGGCCTACATGCGGGAAAAACAGCACCAGGCGATTCAGTGGATGCTGTCTCATCCTCGGAGAGAAGCGGAGCTGTTCAAAGCGCGCTTCATAGCCACATGGCTCGGCACTCCTCATCCACTCAAGGATTTCCTGCGAACCCCTTCCCTGCTGATTCGCTGTGTATTTGTCAGCAATTTTCTGGCTGCGTTTGGGGCGCTATTCGGGATCGTCATTTTGTTTCAAGATTCAGACTACCGGGCGTACGCGGTTCCAGTGGCGGTGTTTCCTGTGCTGTACCCGTTCGCCTCTTACCTGAGCCAAGCCTTGCTTCGATACCGCTACCCGATTGATCCCATCGTGCTCCTGCTGGCTGCTGTGGCGGCGGAGCGATTGTTCAAGCGCTTCTCCCCGGCTGCCGGTCGGAAGATAGCCATCCCCGTGGGTACGTAGCTTCGCCTGTGCAGGAATCCGCAGCGAATGCGCGTCAGTTTCCCGGAGCCGGCCATTTCTTATTCCGGTCTTTTTCCGATTTGGCTCCGATCTTAATCCGGGGCCACCCGGACAAACCCTTCCCGGCGCTTCGTCATCTGTGCTTTTGCGGGCTGTGGCCGGCTTCGACGAAGCTAACCGCAGCATGCCAGCAAATTGGCGCTCCGGTGTATAGTACCGCGCAGAAGAGCGCGTACAGAGGAACGGGCAAAGTGGGAACGGTTTCGACGCACATTTCAACGAGCGCCGTCGCATATACGATGGAAGATCAGCGGCGCATGAGCCGGGCGCGCAATTACTTCGCCTGGCAAGGCCGTCTCGTGAACCGCGAAATCGGCCGCCGAGTAATCGAGGTTGGCTGCGGCGTGGGAAATTTTACCGAAATGCTGCTGGACCGCGACCTCGTGGTGGCAGTGGATAAAGAGCCGGCCTGCGTGGCGCAACTCACGGGCCGCTATCCGAAACGGCCAAATTTGCAAGCGCTCGTCTGCGACGCCGCGAGCCAGGAATTTACCGACTTGGCTAAGTTCCGCGCGGACTCCTGCGTTTGCCTGAACGTCCTGGAACACATTCACGACGACCGGGAGGCCGTGGGCCGCATGGCGTCCGTTCTGGCGCCCGGAGGGGTGGTCGTGCTGCTGGTCCCCGCTTTTCGCGCACTTTATGGCGCAATTGACGCCAATCTTGGCCATTTTCGGCGTTATAACCGCGAATTAGTGCGCCAAATCGCCATGGCGGTTGGTTTACGCATTTCTAAAATTCACTACGTGAATGCGCTCGGTTTTTTCGGTTGGTGGGCGAATGCGCACATTTTCCGGCGTGAAACTCAGTCGGAAGAACAGATCGAAATATTCGACCGGTATCTGGTCCCCGTCGTATCCGGGATCGAGAGCTTCGCGAGGCCGCCGTTTGGGCAGTCGCTGTTCGCGGTGCTGCAGAAGCCATGAAAGTCTCCATCATCATTCCCGTGTATAACGAATTTCGCACGTTCCACGAGGTGCTGGAACGGGTCCGGCAGGCTCGCTTGCCGGAGGGATGCACCAAGGAAATTGTCGTCGTGGATGACGGGTCTACCGATGGAACCTCGCAGGTATTTGGAGATCACGAGCGGGCGGGCTTGATCGTGGGACACCATTCCGACGTCAACTTCGGAAAAGGGACGGCCATCCGCACCGGGATCGGAATCGCTACCGGCGACATCATCCTCATTCAGGATGGAGACCTTGAATACGATCCCGGCGATTACGCGAGCATTTTGGAGCCGATCGTGAAGGGCGAAGCGGATGTGGTGTACGGCTCCCGCTTCCTGAAAAGTTTCACGGGGATGGCCATGAAGTATCGAATCGCGAATCGAATTTTCGCCGCGCTGGCAAACTTTCTCTACGACGCACGCCTCACGGATGAGGCGACGGCCTACAAAGCGTTCCGCGCGTCGGTCCTTCGGAACCTGAAGCTCAACTGCCAGCGATTTGAATTCTGCCCCGAGGTTACCGCCAAGCTGCGGCGCCTGGGTTACGATATCCACGAGGTGCCGATTCGCTACAACCCTCGTGGGATCGAAGAGGGCAAGAAGATCCGGTTCATGGATGGGGTCGAAACTTTGTGGACATTGGTGAAGTATCGCTTCGTCCCTGGCAAATCGTTCGTTTGGCCTGAGGCAGCGGGTTCCCTTGTCGCGCAAACTACTCTTACCGAGAGTGACTCGCGCAGCGCGAACCGCGCCACGTGCGCTTGACGCATCTCCACGGCAAGAGCGCCCTTGACACGCGAGGTCGCGCAGACTACAGTTAATCTTCGCCAGACCCGAGCAAGATAAAAAAGAGGAATTTAGATACTGTGGCTCAATTCTCCGGATACGAGAGCGTGCTTAGCCGACTTCGTGTAGTACTCGTAAGGGTACGAGTCGTACCTGTCTCGGTCTGGGGGACAAGAGCCGACTGAAACCAGTGATTTTAAGGCTCCTGAAACCCACCGACCAGAGACGCTGGTTAGGTGGGTTTTATTTTTTCCGGACTCGCGAGGGAGGGTTCCAATGAATGGGCAGAAGCCGATCATGACCGGGGCGATGATTTTGTGGGAGTGCCTGGAGCGAGAGGGCGTGAAACACGTCTTCGGTTATCCGGGCGGGGCGATCCTGCCGGTATACGACGCGCTGCGGCATAGCTCGATCCACCATGTGCTCGTGCGTCACGAACAAGGCGCCACACACATGGCCGATGGCTATGCGCGGGCGACGGGTGACGTGGGCGTGGCAGTAGCCACTTCGGGGCCCGGAGCAACGAACATGGTCACCGGAATCGCGACAGCCATGATGGACTCGTCCCCGATCGTCTGCATCACCGGGCAAGTCGGGAGCAAGCTGCTGGGCTCGGATGCGTTTCAGGAGACCGACATCACGGGCGTTACCCTCCCGATCACCAAGCACAACTATCTGGTGACGCGGGCCGAAGATATCGCTCACGCCGTGCGCGAGGCGTTTTATGTGGCCAAGTCGGGGCGGCCGGGACCGGTTCTGATCGACATCACCAAGGACGCCCAGCAAAGCTCCTGCGAATTCGACTGGGAGGCGGCGGAGCCCCGCATGCGCGGGTATCGTCCCGATTTGTCGCCCGCCAAAGAGGCCTTCGAGAAAGCCCTGGAATTGATCCACACAGCGAAGCGGCCCTTGATCCTCGCGGGACACGGCATTCTGGTTTCCGGGGCCGAGCACGAATTGCAGGCGTTCGCCGAACGGAACTCGATTCCCGTGGCGCTCACGCTGCTGGGCTTGGGAACGTTTCCCGCTTCACACGTTTTGAACCTCGGCATGATGGGCATGCACGGCGAAGCCTGGGTAAACACGACAATCCAGGAGGCCGACCTGCTGCTGGCCCTGGGAATGCGCTTCGACGACCGCGTGACAGGAAACCTGAAGACGTATGCGCCCAACGCGAAAAAGATCCACGTGGACATCGACCCGACGGAAATCAACAAAAACGTGAAGGTGGACGTAGCGCTCGTGGGAGACGCTCGCAAGATTCTTCAGGAACTGCTGCCGCGCCTGGAGGTGAGGGATCGGCACAAGTGGCTCGAGTCCATTCGGCGGCTGAAAGGAGATTCCGCGGTTCGCGACATTCAGAACCTGCCGGATACGGGCCATCTCTATGCGGCGCACGTGATCAACGATTTGTGGAACGAAACGCGGGAGCACGAAACAATCGTCGTCACCGATGTGGGGCAGCATCAGATGTGGGAGGCACAGTATTACAAGCACGACCGCCCGCGCTCTCTGATCACATCGGGCGGTTTGGGAACCATGGGATTCGCCCTGCCGGCGGGAATCGGCGCGAAGGTGGCCTGCCCCGCGTCGGATGTGTGGGTGGTGGCCGGCGATGGCGGGTTTCAGATGACCATGCCGGAACTCGCCACCATCGTGCAGGAAAACTTGAAGGTGAACATCGCCATCATCAACAACGGCTACCTGGGAATGGTGCGGCAGTGGCAGGAGTTTTTCTACGACCGCAATTACGAAGCGACTCCCCTGCTGAGCCCCAACTTTTCAAAACTGGGCGAAGCCTACGGCATCCGCAGCATCGCCGTGAAGCAGCGCAGCGAAGTCGTCCCGACGATCCGGGCCGCGCGGGCGCATAACGGACCTGTGCTGATCGATTTTCAAGTGGAGCAGGAAGATACCGTGTATCCCATGGTGGCGGCGGGAGCATCCTTGCACGAAATGATTCGGCGGCCGAGTCCGATTGTCGAGACCGCCGGAGACGAATAGGAAAATATGCTGCATACATTCATTGTGTACGTCGAGAATAAACCGGGAGTGCTCTCGCGCGTGGTGTCGCTGTTCCGTCGCCGCGCGTTCAATATCGACTCGCTCACCGTGGGGAGAACGGAAAAGCCGGAAGTATCGCGCATGACCATCGTGGTGGATGCGGACGAGGACCAGGCGCGGCGCATCGTGGCAAACGTCTACAAGTTGGTGAATGTGCTGCTGGTGGACGACGTTACGGGCGAGCCCGCCATTGTACGCGACCTCGCGCTGATCAAGGTCGAGGCGAGCCATGAGGCGCGCTCCCGGGTGCTGGAATTGGCGGAAGTGTTCCGGGCGCGCGTGGTGGACGTGGCCCCCGACTCGCTGGCGCTGGAAATTACGGGAACGGAAGACAAGATCGACAGCTTGCTCGGCGTGCTGCGGCCGCTCGGGCTGCTGGAAGTGGTTCGCACCGGGCAGGTCGCCATGCGCCGTGGAGCGAAACCCGCTTCGGTGACGACAAAGCAAACGGCGGCCGGAGCCGTGGTGGACGACGGAAACGTTTCCTACTCCGTATGACGTATGCAGTGCCACGTTCATTCGAAATTCGCGAACTACTGCCGGGGTTGCTTGACCGTGTGGTACTCCGATCTTAGACGAACAGGATCGTCTCCGGGTAAGACGGTGGGGCCTTTCATTTGCCGTGTCCCGGCCAAGCGGGCGGGACGCGAGATGAATCCGCGGGATTGATCCGGACCGGAATTTCTCCCTTTCCTTGGTAGAACGGACCGCTGCTCCAAATCCAGGGGTCCGGGCGGAGCACCGCGCCTGCCTGATGTCGTCAACCCGCGCGATCCATCGCGAGCGGTCAGTATTCTTACTAAACGCATGCCGTGAGAAAGCACTGAAACAGTACAGAGGGTGTGCCAAATCGGACTGTTTTACGGGCGTATCAAGGGCAATCTCATCGAATGAAAGGCAGAGAGCTTACCCCAAAACACGTCTTCTCAATCCCCTCCCAACGTGCGGTGTTTCTACCGGGCAGAATTGTGTCCTTAATACAGGGGTCTGCGCACCGAGCCGCGTCCATCCAAAGGCTTTCCGCGGCTGCGAGGATTGAACGGAAAAGAACATTCGGGCATTCTATGGTCACAAGAAGCTAATTACTGAGAACCCACAACACCTATGGCAGCTATCGCAGTCGTGGCAATTTTGGTGCTTGCACTGGCAGTGGAGTGGCTGATCAACATCCTGCCACTGGAAAGAATGGTTAAAAGGTTTATATCAGCCGCAGTCGGCATAATCGTTCTTTTGTGGCTCATAAAAATATTCATAGGTTTTGGACACGCATTCTCATGGAGACCATAGATGTGCTCCTGGATCGCGGATTCGGCGCTACGTGGCAGGTGGCTTATTTCAGCTCGGGCTTGGCGTCGACGGGCAGTGGGTAGCGGTCCACATTGAGAAGCATGGAAACGAGCTGATAGTAGCCCATCACGTTCATGAGATCGACGACACCGCGCTCGCTCAGCTTGTCCTTGGCGGCCTGGAATGTGGCGTCGTCCACTTCCTTCGTATTCAGCAATTCGCTGCAAAAATCGTAGACAACCTCTTCATCCGGCTGCATCGGACTGGGCCGCTTCCCCGCCCCCAGGGAGTCGATGACCGCGGGACTCAAGCCGCTCTGCAGGGCGTATCGGTGATGCGCATACCACACGTATTGCGAATTCCAGAACCGCGCGGTGATGAGGATCGCAAATTCATTGAGTTTCTTGGGAACCGAAGAATGAAAGCGGGCGTAGGCGCCAAATTGCTGCGCCATATCTCCCATCGCAGGGCTGCGCAACAGGACGTTGTAGGGTCCGTTCATCGAGCCGCGGTCGCCCGACAGCACGTGGTCCGTCATGGCTTTTTGTTCCGGAGTCATCTCCGGGTAGACCAGCGGTTTGAAACGGCCCCCGCGCAGATGAAGGTCAGCGGTGGTGGGAGCCTGAGCCGCGGCTACAGTGGCCAAGCCAACCAGGCATGAGCAGAGCAGTTTGAAGCGCATCGTTTTTTTCCTTTCGCGGGACTTTCGATCCTTGACCTGCTTCGCATCCGCGCGGAAATACCCTCCGAGTGACTGCCCAACGCCAGCCTCTGCGCGCGTTATTGTAACTTACGAGCGTTTGCCCGCGCGATTCGCGAAGCGCCGCCGGAACGAAATTTCGGCGACGACCGCGAACGGTTGGGGTATGCTCGGCGATGAATTTCTGGTGAGACGATCATGCCGGTTCGGATTCAAGTGGAGCAGATCAAAGAAGGCGACTTCCAGGTTCGCGTGATGGAAGGCGCAAGCCAATCCTCCCATCGCGTCACGGTGAAAGCGGCGGACTACCGCCGTCTGTCAGGCGGAAAGGCCGAGCCCCAGGAACTGGTGCGGCGCTCCTTTGAATTTCTGCTGGACCATGAGCGCAAGGAATCGATCCTGCCTAGCTTCGACCTGATGGAGATTCAGCGGTACTTCCCCGACTTCGCAGGCGAGATCCAACGTAGGCTTTTGGCAGAGAAAGATTGACACACAGCGACGCAGGTGCGTAACGCCCGTCTCGATGAACTGAAGAGAATCCTGGAGGACACGTGAGCGAAGCGGTGTTTAAACCCAAGACGGTCTACGTCACCTACATCGTCACGACGCCTGAAAAACTATGGGCAGCGCTCACCGACGCCGCATTCACCAAACAGTATTTCTTCGGCAGACGCGTCGAATCCGATTGGAGCGCCGGATCGGCCGTGACCTATCGGATGGAAGATGGCCGCCCGGATGTATATGGCAAGGTGCTGCAATGCCAGCCTCCGCGGTTGCTTTCTTTCACCTGGAACGTGGAATGGCGCGAGGATCACGCCACGCACCTCGGCAAGTCCCTTGACGAACTCCGCCGCCTCCCGGAATGCAGCGTGACGTTCCAGCTCGATGACTTGGGCGAGGTCGTGCGTCTCACGATGACAGAGTCTCATCAGCTGGACCCCGACGAATCGCTTCTCGAAGGCGGCCGCCGCGGCTGGCCCGTGATTCTCAGCGGCCTCAAGAGTCTGCTCGAAACCGGCCATGCCTTGCCTCCATTCTCAATGAACAAGTGAGGGAGCCTCCGCGGAGCGTCTTGTCGAGAGATACAAGAGAGGAGTATCGGAGCATGCGGTCCAGAGGCTCTCGGCATCCTGCTAAGTATCGCGCGGCGGGTGTATACTCTGCGCTCCGGAGGCGCAACAGCAGGCCCGAGGGTAATTGTTCGCCGGACACCAACTACCAATCGACGATGCTTGCGCCAAGGATTGCGGGAGGCATTTGAGACTCATGCGCCTAAGCGCCTGACGAAATCGAAAAGCTTGGGTAATAGAAATGAAGCAAGAGAAAGAGATCATTTCATGCAAGGAGACTAGAAATTATGAGAAATAAGACGAACTTGCGGTTTGTATTTTCGCTGATCGCCGGCCTGGCGGCGATTGCCACGGTGGCGGCCGCGCAGACGCAGACGCCGCCCCTCTCCGTGAAGCCCCTGAGTGGAGATGTCTACTGGACGCAGGGCGGCGCGGGCGGGAACACGGGCATCATCGTGGGCAAGGACGGGGTCGTGGTGATCGACGCCAAGACCACGCCGGAATCGGCCAAGGAAGTGCTCGCCGATATCGCCAAAATTACGCCGAAGCCCGTCACGGACGTCATTATCACTCATAGCGACGCCGACCACGTCAACGGACTGGCCGCTTTCCCCATGGGCTTGACGATCATCGCCCAGGAAAACTGCAAGAAGGAAATGGAAGAGTCGCTCAATAGCTCGCGGCCCGCGCCGCGGGACTACATGCCCACGAAAACCGTCGATAAGAAGGAAGTGACGACCATCGATGGTGTGCGAATGGAGCTGCTCCATTTCGCGCCCGCTCATACGAGCGGCGACCTGATTATTTATCTTCCGCAGCAGAAGATCGTCTTTACCGGCGACATCGTCACAGCTCAGCTGCCTTATCCGATCATCCATTTGGAGAAGAATGGCTCGTCCGAGGGATGGATCGAAACCATGAAGGGTATTCTTGCGCTCAATGCCGATACTTTTGTCCCGGGGCACGGCGATTTGCAAACGCGAGCCGAGGTGGAGAAGAGGCTTGCGAATACCGAAGCGCGCCGCGCGAAGATCAAAGAACTCGTCGCGCAAGGTAAAACCCTGGATGAAGTGAAGCAGGCTCTGGGCGAAACTCCCGCTCCCGGTGCGTCGCCCGAGCGATTCCCATCGTTTACCGAGGTCGTCTATAAGGAACTCTCCAAGAGCTAAGACACGCCCGGGTTTGGGCTTACGGGCGGCCGCCTGCGAGCCGCGATTACCGGCGGGACCCAAGGCACGATTCGAGGACGCATTTTTCGGAGGAAACTCGATGCGAAGACCAGCCATAACGCTCTTGCTGTTCGTGATGACCGCCGTCGGTTTTGTAGGCGGTTTGCTGTTTGCAAGCAGGATGCAGTCCGCGCAAGCGCAGGCGAGACCTGGCTCGGCGTTCGAAGCCGTTATCGGCGAAAAAGGTGGGGAAGACATCACCGGGCCTTACCAGGCCGATGCAAACTGGCCGAAGCCTCTCAGTTCCCTGCCGGGCCACGAGAAGTGGAGCTGGGGAGCGGTGGAGGGTATCTTCGCCGAGAGCCCGAATCGCGTTTTCATCGCTGAGCGCGGAGAGCTTCCCGCCCTGACGCGCCCAGCGAACACCGCAGTCCCTCAATTTGGCCCGAGCCTCTCCTTCCCCACCGCTGAAGTGCCTTTCCGCAACGCCTCGCAAGGGCCGGTGGCCAGCCTGCCGGGCGGCGGCGCGCCGGGGGACTTGCCCGAGGACGCCGACAAAAAGTGGGGAGGAAAAGTCGGCGTGGATGCGCGTTGGGAGGATTGCATCGTGGTGGCCGACGCGGAGGGCAATATCGTGGAGCGGTGGACCCAATGGGACAAATTCTTCAAGCGTCCTCACGCCATTTACATCAATCCCTACGATCCACAGAAAAATGTCTGGATTGTAGACGACTACAAGGAAGCCATCTTCAAGTTCAGCAACGACGGCAAGAATCTGTTGCAGACGATCGGTACGCCCGATCAGGCCGGCGCGGATGACAGGCACTTCAACCGGCCCACCTTCGTGACCTGGCTTCCCGACAGCACGATGTTCGTGGCCGACGGTTATAACGGCACGCGCGTGGTGAAGTTCGACAAGAATGGCAAGTTCCTGTTGGCGTGGGGCCAAAAGGGCACGCCGCCGAACGATACCCGCCCCGGTTACTTCAACGTGGTCCACGGCATCGCCGCCGATCCCGTCACGCACCACGTCTATGTCGTCGACCGCTCCAACCACCGCATTCAGGTGTTCGATGAGAACGGCAAGTTTCTCGATCAATGGCCGCTCGACCCGCATTCGTCGGTGAATTTTTTGTACATGTCCGCGAACCGCAATCTCTGGGTCGCGGACGATAGAAACTCGCGCATCGTGGAATACGACCTTCAGGGCCACCTGCTGTATTCCTGGGGAACGCTGGCCGATTGGCCCGGCGGCCTGTTCAACACGCATGGGCTCAGCGTGGACCAAGAAGGCAATGTGTACCTGGCCTCGGTCGGCAATGGCCGCCCGGATAAGTTCATTCCGCGAAAGGGCGCAAATCCGGCGCTGCTGATCGGAAAGCCGGTTTACGCTGCGTGGAAATAGCTTCTCCAGGAAGATTGACGCGAGTTGCGTGGTGACTGTGCCTGGGGTTATCGCAG